>Ga0209550_10003005_pt1 | contig 16159 bp, 11 predicted proteins | sample LauGreSuBDMM15SN_2_FD_187567 | JGI IMG/M metagenome (GOLD analysis project Ga0209550, IMG submission 187567) | Freshwater lake microbial communities from Lake Michigan, USA - Su13.BD.MM15.SN (SPAdes) (version 5) | ecosystem: Environmental > Aquatic > Freshwater > Lake | place: Lake Michigan...
GGCGGCGGTGATGCCGCCGGGGAGACAGGCGCCGCAGCCCTGGGCGAAGAAATCATTGCCCTTGTCGTCCACGAGAATGAAAGCGGGGAAGTTTTCCACTTCGATTTTCCAGACGGCCTCCATGCCGAGTTCGGCGTATTCAAGCAGCTCGACCTTCTTGATGTTTTCCTTGGCGAGGATGGCGGCGGGGCCGCCGATGCTGCCGAGGTAGAAACCGCCGTGCTTGTGGCAGGCGTCGGTGACGGCTTTGGAGCGGTTGCCCTTGGCGAGCATGATCATGCTGCCGCCGAGGGATTGAAAGAGGTCCACATAGCTGTCCATGCGGCCGGCTGTAGTGGGACCGAAACTACCGGATGCGTAGCCGGTGGGTGTTTTGGCGGGGCCGGCGTAGTAAACCGGGTGGTTTTTTAAATAGTCGGGCAGGCCCTGGCCGGCGTCCACCCGTTCCTTGAGTTTGGCGTGTGCGATGTCGCGGGCAACGACGAGGGTTCCGGTGAGGAGAACGCGGGTGGTGGTGGGGTGTTTGGAGAGCTCGGCGAGGATGGCCGGCATCGGCTGGTTGAGATTAATGTGGACGGATTTGTCGTCCTTGATCTGGCGCTGCTCGGGGGCGAGGAAGCGGCCGGGGTTGGTTTCGAGTTTTTCGATCCAGATGCCATCCTTGGTGATTTTGCCCTTCACATTGCGATCGGCGGAGCAGGAGACGCCCATGCCGATGGGAAGGGAGGCGCCGTGGCGGGGCAGGCGAATGACTCGCACGTCGAGGGCGAAGTATTTGCCGCCAAACTGGGCGCCGATGCCGGTATTGCGCGCGATCTGGAGGATTTTTTGCTCCCATTCGAGATCCCGAAAGGCGCGGCCATATTCGTCACCGGTCGTGGGGAGTGCGTCGTAGTATTTGGTGGAGGCGAGTTTGAGTGTCTTCATCGTGGCCTCGGCGGACGTGCCTCCAATGACGAAGGCGAGGTGGTAGGGCGGGCAGGCGGAGGTGCCGAGGTAACCGAGTTTGTCGGCGACAAATTTCTCCAAACCGGCGGGGGAGAGGACGGCGCGGGTTTCCTGGAAGAGAAACATCTTGTTGGCCGAGCCGCCGCCCTTCGAGACGAAGAGGAATTTGTAGGTGTCGCCCTGCGACGCGGTCAGATCAATCTGGGCGGGGAGGTTGGTGCCGGTATTGACCTCGTGATACATGTCGAGGGCGGCGTTTTGGGAGTAGCGGAGATTCTCCTTGGTGTAGGCCTCGTAGACGCCCTTCGACAGGGCCTCGGCGTCGTTGGCGTTGGTCCAGACCTGCTGTCCCTTATAGCCGAGGATGGCGGCGGTGCCGGTGTCTTGGCAGAGCGGGAGAATACCTTGGGCGGCAACCTCGGCGTTGCGCAGGAGGGTGAGCGCGACGTAACGGTCGTTGTCAGAGGCCTCGGGGTCCTTGAGGATGGCGGCGACCTGTTCAAGATGGGCGGGGCGCAGGTAAAAGTTGGCGTCGTGGTAGGCCTCGCGGGAAAGGTGGGTGAGCGCCTCGGGGGTGACCTTGAGGATAGTTTTTCCCTCAAAGGTGGCGGTGCTCACACCCTCGGCGGAGAGGAGGCGATATTCGGTGGTATCAGGGCCGAGGGGGAAGGGCTCGGAGTAGTGGAATTCGGGTGTGGCCATACGAACACCCTACTCACAAATCACAAAAAGGGGACGACGAAAAAATGCGTCGCGCACAAAGGCGCAAAGGACGCGCAGGGGTGCGGCGCGAGTCCGGCTCAAACGATCTTGAGCTTCGGCAGATCCTGGCCGTCCACCAAACCCACGGGCTTCCCCTTGGCGTTAACGACGATGAGGTCGTCAATTTTGTGCGCCTCGAACATCCGCAAGGCATCCACCCCGAGGGCGTCGGCGGAGATGGTCTTGGGGTTGGCGGTCATGAAGCTTTTGACCGGGCGAGAAAGGAAGTCGCCGCCTTTGAGGGCGCTGCGGCGGAAGTCGCCGTCAGTGAGGATGCCGGTGAGTTTGCCTGACTTTGGATGCACAAGGGCGATGCTGCCGCTGCGCGCCTTAGTCATGAGCAGGATGGCATCTTGGAGGGTGATGTTATCCGGCGCGACCGGGAGGCGGTCACCGGCGCGCATGATGTCACCGACCTTGAGCAACAACACGCGGCCGAGGTTACCAGCCGGGTGATAGCGCGCGAAGTCGTCGCGGGTAAGACCACGGACCTCGAGTAACACCATCGCGAGCGCATCACCGAGGGCGAGCGCTGCCGTGGTGCTGGCGGTGGGCGCGAGGGCAAGCGGGCACGCTTCGCGGGGCACGGTGTAGATGAGGCTCAGATCGCAGCCCTGCGCGAGATCGGAGTCCGGCTTGGCGGTAAAGGCGACGAGCTTAAGTCCGAAACGGCGCAACACCGGGATCAGTTTTAACACCTCGTCGGTCTGGCCGCTGTTGGAAAGGATGAGCGCGACGTCGCCCTCGCTCACCATGCCGAGATCGCCGTGCAAGGCCTGGGTGGCGTCGAGGAAGCAGGACGGAGCGCCGGTGCTGTTGAAAGTGCCGGCGAGCTTTTGGGCGATGTGCGCGGATTTACCGACGCCGGTGAAGATGAGCTTGCGCCCCGCTGCGATGGCCTCGTGGAAAGCCCGGGCCACGGCAACGAAGCCCGGCCCCAGGGACTCGCGGGTGGCGGCGAGCGCTTGCTCCTCGATTTCGAGGCATTGGCGGGCACGCTTTAGGACGAAGGAGGAATCAAGGGCCATTTAAGATTGGAGTCGCGAGCAGAAAAACGAAGACTCTGGCCTTCGCCATTTTCAATCAATCCCATTTCCGCCGCACGCCATGCGCTGCCGAATCCATTTTCTGTTTCTCTCCCTCCTGCTTATCGGGTCCGTCCTGACCGGTTGCGCCCCGCAGTCGATCATGCCCTACACGGCCGAGGTGGACGACCCGGAGTATCGGCGGGGTAAGGAGCTGCAACGTCTGGGCCGCAACCCCGAGGCACTCGCCTCATTTCTAAAGGTGATCGAGACGCGGGGTGGCGCCGCGGCGGAGTCGCATCTCGATGCAGGCATCCTATACCAGGAGCACATCCGCGATCCTATCGCGGCGATTTACCACTACCGGAAGTTTCGCGAGCTGCGACCGAACGCCAAGCAGGCTGATCTCGTCTTGCAGCGTATAGACGCGGCGACCCGGGAGTTTGCGCGCACTCTGCCCGCGCAGCCGTTGGACAACCAAGTCGATCGCACCGACATGATGGATGCGATAGACAAACTTCAGCGCGAAAATCTCCAGCTCAAGGAGCAGCTCGTGGCCGCGCGCGCCGCCACCCTCGACTCCACCCGCCAACCGCTCGCACCGCTGGCGAGCGATCCGGCGGGCGCAGCCAAGGGCACCTTCGATTTCGGTATGAATGCAACCGGGACCGACGGCCCGCCCGCACGCACCCCTGACGGCCCCGCCCCGATCGGCGTGGTCCCAGTCCCCATCCCGTCGCCCGCCCCCCTGTCCTTCGCAAGCGGACCAGCGGTGCCCCAGCCCGCAATCGTCGCAACGCCCCCGCCCACCGCCCCCGCTGCGGTCACTAACGCCGCCACGCGCCGTCACACCGTCGCAAAGGGCGACACCCTCTACAGCCTCGCGCAGCGCTACTACAGCAACCGCAGCCGCTGGCGCGAAATCTACGCCGCCAACCGCGAGACCATGCGCAGCGAAACCGATATGCGCATCGGCATGGAATTGAAAATTCCCCAGTAAACCGCCGCCGCCGCCTCGCCTCTCCCTTCATCCGAGCAGCTATGCCGAAAACCTCGCGCCGCACCTCCGTCTTCGGCGAATCCCTCATCCGCGAGATGTCACGGGTGGCGGTAAAACACGGCGCGATCAACCTCGCGCAAGGCTTCCCCGAAGGCGACCCGCCCGCCGCCCTCGTGCAGGCTGCGAAAGAGGCAATGGACGCCGGGCGTCATCAATACGCAGTCACTTGGGGCTCGCCAGAGCTGCGCGACGCGCTTGCAGCCAAGTTGACGCGCTGCACCGGACTCGCGGTTGATCCCGCGCGCGAACTCGTCGTCACCTGCGGCGCAACCGAGGCGATGCTCGCGGCGGTGATGACGGTGTGCGACCCGGGCGACCGCATCGGCATGTTCTCGCCCTTTTACGAGAACTACAACGCGGACGCCATCTTGAGCGGGGCGATCGCGGTGCACGTGCCGCTGCACCCTCCCGCCTACAGTTTCGATCCGGCGGAGCTGCGCGCGGCGTTTGCGACCGGCGGCGGCTTGAAGGCATTCATCCTCTGTAATCCCTCGAATCCCTGCGGCCGGGTTTTCACCCGCGCCGAACTTCTTCAAATCGCCGCGCTCGCAGAAGAGTTCGATGTCTTCGTCATTACCGACGAGGTCTATGAGCACCTCGTTTTTGACGGCCGTGAACACATCTACTTCGCGACCCTTCCGGGCATGGCGAAGCGCACGATCTCGTGCTCCTCGCTTTCCAAAACATTTTCCATCACCGGCTGGCGGCTGGGCTATCTGCACGCCACACCGGAAATCATCGCCCAGGCGCGTAAGGTGCATGACTTTCTCACCGTGGGCGCGGCCGCGCCGCTGCAACACGCAGTCGTGACGGCGCTTAATTTCCCGCCTTCCTACTACACCTCGCTCTGCGCCGAGTATCAGGCGCAACGCGACGTGCTGCTCAGCTACCTCGATCGCACCGGGCTTCACTACTCCCGACCCGAGGGAGCGTATTTCGTGATGCTGGACATCTCGCCCTTCGGCTACGCGAGTGACGTGGAATTCTCGCACTGGATGACGCGTGAAATCGGCGTCGCGCCCGTGCCGGGTTCGAGTTTTTTCGCTCGGGGCGAGAACCGATACGTGCGCCTCAATTTCGCCAAGAAGCCAGCCACACTCCACGCCGCCGGCGAGCGCTTGCTGCGACTGCGCGAGGGTCGCAAAGACGCATAGGCTCGAAGATAAGCAGAGGCGCGCTTCAGTTCGAGGTAGTTGCCCCCTTTGCTTCGTCGCGACTTTGCGGTAAAAAAGTCTCCTTTATCCAAGACCTTGGTATCACACCCGCGCGAAGCCCCGGAACCGAGACGCGGCCGCCTGATGAGCCGGAAAGACCCGCGTGAGGTCTTTCTCCGCCACGCCCATGTGCCGCACGCAGGCCTCGGCGAAAAAGTCGCGGTAATCTGTCGTGATCGCGAGGTCGCGCCCTTCATGGAGTTTATCCGGCGCGAGGCCCGGCCATCTCCCGAGCACCTTCCCGCCCTGCACCGTGCCGCCGAGCGCAAAGAACGCGGTGCCAAAACCGTGGTCGGTGCCGCGATTTCCGTTCTGCCGCGCGGTGCGTCCAAACTCGCTCATCGTGAGCACCATCACGTCAGACATCTTGGCGCCCAGGTCCTTGTGCAGCGCGGCCAGCCCTCCGCCAAACTCCGTCAGGCGCGCCGCCAATTGGCCCCCCGCCGAGCCTTGGTTTGCGTGGGTGTCCCAGCCGCCGATTTCCACAAACGCTATCTCCAGCCCCACGTCCGACTTGATCAGCTGCGCCACCTGCCGCAGGGAACGTCCGAATCCACCATTTGGATACGTCGCGCCGTTCGCAGGCGTGTAGTTCCTTGGATTCACTTTTTTTAACAAGCCCATCGCTTCAAAGCCTTCCTGTCCGGCGCCGTGAAGCGCGTCACCCACCGCGTTTTCGTAGATTTGCTCAAATCCTTTCGCCGCCGTGGAACCAGTCATGCCGGCGTCGGCGGTGGGTTGCCGTTTGCGAGCAGGCGCGGGTGCCCCGTTGCCGACGCCAAAACGCTCCAGGTCGGCGAAAGCGAGCGCCTCCTCTTTACCCTGCAGGCTGCGAGGCATCTGGGAGGTCATCGCCACCGCGCGCAGGGCCGAGTGTTGCGCGGCATCTTCGGGGCATACGCCGATCATCCGGTTGAGCCAGCCGGTCGCGAGGTTCTTGTCCTTCCCCGAGCCGGACTCCATCAGATCCTGTGATTCAAAATGCGAACGCGTGCCTTGGGGGTTGCCGCACGCGTGCACGACCGCCATTTCGCCCGCACGGTAAAGTTCGTGCAAAGGCGCGAGCGCTGGGTGCAGGCCGAAGCGGCCGTCAAGGTCGAGCACACCGGATGCACCCGCTTTTTTCGAAGGAGCGGCCAGGGCGATGTCGCTACGGAGTTTGTAGTAATCCTTGTCGCCGTAGGGCACCACCATCGAGAGCCCGTCCGCCGCGCCGCGTTGGAAAACGCACACCAAAATCCTGCGCCCTCCGGTCGCACGGCGGGGCTCGGCCGCCAGCACCGATGCGCGCAAAAAGTCTGGCCCGAACAACGCGGTCGCTCCAATCGCCGCGAAGGCGAGCGCACCCCGTTTTACGAAAAACCGGCGGGAGACGTCGTGACCAGAAGTAGGGATGATTGGGTGCATGACGGGGAGGGAGTGAGCTTTGAGGATTGATTATGGATTCATGGGTGGCGATCAGCGGCGCTGGAACTCGGGGGCGCCGAGCATCAGAGCGAGGACCTTGGGCAGGTTAGCAACGGGTGCGGTGCCTCCGGTCGTGGCGTCCATCGAGTCGCCGCCACCCTGCGCCAGCACAACGCGGCGGGTGCTTTCGCTCAATGGCCGGGCAAAGAGATTACGCGCCATCGTGTCCACCGCTTCGGCCGCCATGTCAGCATCCTTGCCGTCAAGCAGCGCCCGGGCGTGGACCCGCGCGTCCGCCACCTGTCCACCAGTCAGAGCCAGCGCGTAGTTGAGGCGTGATACAAGCGCACCGGAATTAACCCAGGTGGAAGAGTCTTCGGGATAACCGGTGGGCGGCCCCCATCCGTAGTTCGCCTGCCCCATCTCGACCACGTGCATCGTGACTGTCTTGCGCGGCGCTTTCGCCATTCGCTCCTGTCCGCGCCCAAGCAGCGCGCCCGCTTCAAGCGCACGCAGCGGCACGGGGCCCGGGATGCCTTTAACCTCAATAAACTCTGCGCCCGAGGCGCGAAGCGCGGAGACGGCAAACTCAAAGGGCGACTTCGTCTTAGCGCCGAAAAACTGCGGAGCGAAAAATGCTTGGTCTAAAAACAGCGCCTCATACGTCGCGCGAAGGTTGCCGCCGGTTTTAAAAAACACGCTCGCCACCCGTTTGACCAAATCCTCGGGCGGCACGTCAGCAACGAAGCGCTGGCAGAGTTTGTAGGCGATTCGACGAGCCGTAGCCGGATGGGTTGCGAGGAGGTCGAGCACCTGCTCGCCGTCCTTCTGGCCGCCGCTCGCGGGCAGGCGTTTTCCGAGCACTACTTTCTCTCCTTGATCATGCCACGGGGTGCGAAACTGAAACTCTCCCGTGCGTGGATTAAAAGTCCATCCCGTGAATGCGCGGGCCACTTCCTGCACATCTTTTTGCGTGTAGCCGGCGGTCGCGCCGAGCGTGTGCAACTCCATCAACTCGCGACCGTAGTTCTCATTCAGGCCGCGCGTCGGCTTGGGCAGCGCCGCCGCTTCTGCGTCAGACATCCCCGTCGCATTCTGCTGAACGCGTCGCGCGATTCGCGCCTCCGCTTCTGTGGGCTCATAGGCGACGGAACTTTGCCAGTTATCAAGAAACACCAGCATCGCAGGGCTTTTTGCAGTCGCACTTAGAAGTTCGCGGAAGCTGCCCCAGACATTGGGCCGGATCACGTCCTGCTCGTAAGACACCGTCATGGCGCGCACCTGTTGTTTGCGCGCATCCACATTGAAGTGGTTGAACCAAAAATCCACCAACACCTGTTCCAGCTGCCGCTCGGAAAACACCGCGAGCGTCAGCTTCGCATGATGCAGCTCACCCAGCGCCTGCGCGACGATATGCTCTTCCTCGCCAGGGCCGTTCGGCCCGACACCCGCAGGTTTCCCTCTCGAAGCCGCGGTTGCTTCATTCGCGGCGGCTTTTCGCCGATTCGGCGCCCCTGGCTTTTTCTCGTCTACTTTCTCCGCGCTCATCATCGCATCTGCCATTTCCGGTTCGGCACTGGTGTTCATTTTCGCTGCATCCGCCGCTTTTCCCTCGGCCGCTTTCGCTTGTTGATTCTGGCGTCGGGCCCGTTTTTCAGCCTGATAGGCATCGGCGAGTTCCTTAGGTGTTTTCTTAATAAAGGTTAACTCATCTACCATCGACATCGCTCTCGTATCGGGAATTTTTTCTGGGCGGAGCTGCCGTTGTATCCAGTTTTCTACGCCAAATTTTTCCACTTGATCCACCTCGCCGGGACGCGGGCCGTAGCCAAGGCGGTTCAAGACGTGCGCCGCTTTCTCGCGCTCCGTGAGCAGTGCTCCCTCCGCTGCACGGGCCGATACCGGCCCCGCCAAACCCAACCATCCCGCCACCATGAGTGTCCCGGTTAGTTTAAGCACGTTCATGCGGGCTTAGACGCCGCCCGCAGCTCCGAGGTTACCGTGTCATCCAACGCAAGCGCGCGCCCAACAAAATCGCCGCCAGCGCCAAACCCACCGCCAGCGCGATCCAGATCGCTTGCAGGCCGCCAGCGCCCCGCACACCCCAAAAATAGCCGAGGGGCAAGGCCACGCCCCAGTAGGCGCCAAACGCCGCCAGCGTCGGCACCCGCACATCCGTCAGTCCTCGCAAAGCCCCCGCGAACACCACCTGCAGCCCGTCGAAGAGCTGGAAAAATACCACCACGACGAAGACCCGCCCGGCCAGCGCTACTACGTCTGTTTCCGCGACAAAAAGCGCCGCGATCCGCCCGCCCCACACGACGTAACCGAGCGTCGTCACCGCCGCAGTCGTGACCACGAAAAGCGCCGCACCCAGCGCGATCGGGCGCACCGCCTCGCGGCGTCCCTCCCCCACAGCCTTGCCCACCCTTACGCTCAATGCCAGCGCCACCCCGAGCGGCACCATGAAAGTGAGCGTCGCGCAGGAGATCACGATCTGATGCGCCGCCAGCGACACCGTGCCCAGCCAACCCGCCATCACCGCCGCCGCCGAAAATGCCGCCGCCTCGAAAAAGAGCGCTGCCCCCATCGGCAGCCCGAGCACCAGTAATTCCCGCAACCCCGCCCGCTCCAGCCCCGGCCTCCGCGCCTCCGTCATCGCCACGTGGAACTCAGGCACCCGTGCCAGCCACGCGCGCAACACGACCACCGAAACCACCCGCGCGACCAGCGTCGCCACACCCGCCCCCGTCAACCCCCAGGCTGGAAACCCCAGTTTTCCATAGATAAAAACCCAGTTGAGCGCAGCGTTCAAAGCCACGCACCCGAGCATAATGCCGAGCGGCATCCACGGCCGGCCCAGCGCCTCCGCAAACTGCCGGTCCGCCTGAAACAAAAGCGTCGGCACCAGCGACACCGCGATCAGCGCGAAATACGGCCCCATGACCGCCACCACTTCCGCCGGTTGCCCGAAGTGATCCTTGGCCAGCAACAAGCCGAGCATGAGCGTCGCCAACCCCGCCCCCGCCACCCAGGCCAGCCAGCGCGCGTGCCGCAGATGCCGCCCGCTCAAATCATCTCTCCCCGCCCCGTGCTCCCTCGCGACCAACACCGCTCCGGGCTGCAAGAGCCCGATGCAGCCCACAAAAAACACCGAGAACACCGCCCCTGCAAACGCCGCTCCCGCCAGCGGCACCGCGCCCAAACGCCCGACCATCACGCTATCGAGGATGCCCATCAACATCTGGCCCACCTGTCCGAGCATGATCGGCACCGCGAGCGCTAGCGTAGGGCGTAGTTCTTTGGTCCAGGCAGGCATTTAGGCCCTAACCAAACAGGCAATTCCCCTCCGCCCGCAAGCCCCGCGCCCGCTTATGTTGCGATCTGCTCCTTCCCGCCAAACTGCACCAAGCCAAACCTTCGCTATCCACTTTCGGATTGTGCGGATTTTCCGGCAGAATACGCTTAATTTTAATCGCTCTATTTCTCCACCATGAAGCTCCCGCGTCTGTTTGCCTCGCTTGCCTTGCTCATCGCCGCCCTTTCACCGGGCTTTGCCCAGTCCACCGTCACCACTGAACGCACCGTCGGAGCGCCCGTCACTACAGTCGAGACCCGCACGTTCGTAAACGCAGAGGGCAAGACCGTCACCGAGCGCGTCACGACCAATGTCCAGACAGAGCGCGCCGCCGTCTCCAAAACATTCTCCGCCGCCGTCGTCATCACCAATCGCGCCGGTAAGGATTACGACGACAAGATCTCCGTCCTCGAGGATCTGCTCTCCGCCCGCATCACCGATCTCGGATTCAGCCTCCTCTCCCGCGAGGTCGTCGTGGATAACCTCCGCAAGTTCGACCCCAACAGCGTATCCGCCGCCCGCCCCGCCGACAGCCTCGACGCCCAGCTGACTGACCAGTCTTCCGCCCTGCGCCTCGCACAAAACATGGGCGCCGACTACATCGTGCAGGCCTCCATCGCCAGCTACGCCGCCACCAAGCGAACCGTCACCGCCTACGGCAACACCCTCAATAACTACGACTACACTCTACGCGTCACCTACAAGATCCTTGACGCCTCCGGCGGCGGCTCCCTCACCGGCGATGTCGCCAAGGCCACCCGCACCGAACAGGCCACCGCCAACGCTTCCAGCGAGGTTCAGGGCATCTTCGACGATCTCCTCGACGAGGCCACCGCCCAGATCACCTCCTCCCTGCGCACCCGCATCGCCGCCGGCAAGATCACCGCCCCCAAGCCCGCCGCCACGCTCGTCACCATTACCATCATGCCCGAGGCCGCCGACCTCTTCATCCCCGATGTCCGTATCAACGCCGAGAACGTCGTCACCGTCGGCGAGTCCAAGTTCAAGGTCACCCCGCTCAACGCCACCGTCGAGGTAGATGGCGTCGCCGTAGGCACCGCCCCAGGGAAAATCACCCTCCGCCCCGGCTTCAGCAAACTCCGCATCTCCCGCGAGGGTTTTGACGCTTGGGAACGCACCATAAGCGCCTCCGAGGGCCAGGTCCTCAACGTCGCCATGAAGATGTCCGCCGCCGGCTACGCCCGCTTCAAGGACGCCACCTCTTTCCTCAACGAGCTCAAGAATGGCACCAAACTCACCGACGCCGAGGTCAAGAAAATCGAGGGCGAGGCCAAGTCCCTCGAAAACTCTTTCTTCAAGGTAGATACCAAGGAGAACTTCCGCTTCATCCTCCCCGACCGCTACAAGTGGTGAAGTAGGCCAGTCTTCGATTTATCTTTCGCTCGATTCTTTCTCTTAATCTTTCTTCCACGCCTCCTTCTCCCGTCCATGAATCTTAACTTCTCCGCCTTCACCGGCCTCCGTCTCCTCGCCGCAAGCCTCCTCTGCAGCACCGCCCTCCTCGCCCAGGAAACCGCCCCGGCCCCCGCCGCTACTCCCGTAGCCACCCCGGGCATCAAGACCATTGGCATCGCCAAGGTAAAAGCCACCCCCGCCATCCTCGCAAACGCCGCCGGCGCCGATCGCAAAAACTCTGTCGATCGCATGACCCAGGCCCTCGACGGCCAGCTCATCTCCGCCGTTCAACAGACGCGGAAGTTCACCGTTCTCGCCCGCTCCGACTCCGATGCCCTCATCGAGGAGGCCGGCGCCACCGGCAAGTCCTTCTCTTTCGGCGAGGCCAACTACCTCCTCGTTGTCACTGTGGACGATTTCCAAGACTTCATCCAGACCGCCACTTTCGCCGCCCTCGGCAAGACCGCCACCAAGCGCGTCATTCGCTTCTCCGCCATCGGAAAGATCTACGAGACCAAAACCAATAAGCTCATCGAGTCCGCCAACTTCCAGGAACAAAACCTCGATACCGAGGAGCTCCTCGCCAACTCCGCCAGCACCGGCGGCGAGCTCTCCGACGCCCTTCTCCTCTCCCTCACCCGCCGCATGAGCGAGCAGATCGCCCAGCGCGTCGCCGACGTTATTTACCCCGCCAAGATCATGGCCAAGACCGGCAAGGTCGTCACCCTCAACCGCGGCGACGGCACCGCCATCGCAGTCGGCCAGCTCTGGGAGGTTTTCGCCCTCGGCGAGGAAATGACCGACCCCGACACCGGCGCCTCCCTCGGTCGCGAAGAGGTCTCAGTCGGCAAGGTCCGCATCACCCGCGTCACCGCCAAAACCTCCCAAGCCGAGATCAACGGCGAGGACCTTGGCATAGACAAGGGCGCCATCGTTCGCCGCGTCGTCCAGTAAATACCCGCCGCGCCAGCCCACCGTAACCGGCACCCGCCCCGGTCCCCGTTTTCCAGCTTTTCCTTCCTTTCAGGCCTTCCCCTTCCAGTCGGACTTCTCGCACTCATGCATTTCCTCTCCCGTCGTCTCGTCATCGTCGGCCTCTGCGCTGCGGCCCTCGGCCTCACCGGTTGCCAAACCTACACTTCTCAGACTGCCGAGCGCGACGCCGCCGTCCGCACCGGCAACTTCGCCTTCGCCGCCGCCCAGGCCGACAAAGACGCCGAGAAAAACAAAGACGGCAAAGACGGTATCGTTTACCGCCTCGAACAAGGCGCCATCCTCCGCTCCGCCGCCCTCGCCAACATCGCCGACAATACCGCCACGCCCGCCACTCCGCTCGACCAGACCGCCACCAATCAGGCGCTCCAAGCGGGCAACCCCGTCTCCCCCCGCATCGCCTTCCTCACCCGCTCCATCGCCGCCTTCAACGCCGCCGAGGAGCGCATCAACGACTACGAGCAAAAGGCCAAGATCAGCGTCGGCAACGAGGCCGGCGCGATCATGACCAACCAAGCCAACCTGCCCTACAAGGGCCGCGCCTATGACAAGGTGATGCTCAACACCTACAAGGCCCTCAACTACCTCCAGCTCGGCGACTCCGATGCCGCCCGCGTCGAACTCAACCGCGCCCTCCAGCGCCAGCGCGATGCCGTGGATGCCAACGCTCAACGCATCGAGGAAGCCAAGGGTCTCGCCGAGGAGGCACGCTCCAATGGCGTTAAAGACGAGCAGGGCCGCAAAGCCGGTTCCTACGACGTGGACAAAGCCAGGTCCAACCCCCGCACCGCCGCCGCTCTCGCCACCGTTGACGCCGACCTCGACTCTTCCATCCAAGCTTACGGCGACTACGTGAACCCGTTCGCCGTCTTCCTCGACGGCCTCGTCTTCACCGCCCAAGGCACTGATGCCTCGGACCTCGAACGTGGCCGTAAATCCTTCGAACGCGTCGCAGCGATGTCGCCCGATAACCCCTACCTCCGCGCCGATCTCGCCGCCGCCGAGGCCATCGCCCAAGGCCGCTCGCCCTCCCTCGCCGTCACTCCCGAGCCACCCCCGTCCGCCCCCACAGCGCCCGCCACCGAAGCACCCGTCGTTATCACTCCCGCCGTCCTCGCCACCACCGAGGTCGCATCTGCCGCCCCCGTCGCGGCCCCAGTCGCCACGCCCGTTGGCGATCTCGTCTACGTCATCTTTGAGACCGGCACCGCACCTTTCCGCGACCAGATCCGGATTGATATCCCCGTCATCCTCGTGACCGACGGCCTCTCCTACATCGGCGCCGCCTTCCCTAAAATCAAAACCGTCCCCGACTACGCCCCCGCCCTCACCGTTACCGCCGGCACGGAGTCCTATCCCACCGCCCTCATCGCCTCGATGGACAGCGTGGTCTCCCAAGATTTCAAAAACGAGTGGCCCATCATCCTGACCAAGACCCTCATCTCCACCGCCACCAAGGCCATCACCCAGGCAATCATCCAGAAGCAGCTCAACGACCAAGGCGGCATGGCCGGGCTCATTGGCGGACTCGCCATGGGTGCCCTCAATGCTTCCACCAACATCGCCGACACCCGCACTTGGCGCTCCCTGCCCAAGCAGTTCCAATACGCCCGCCTTCCCGCGCCCGCCGATGGCCAGCTTACCCTGACCGCCGCCGGCAACACTCAGGTCGTTGCCGTGGAACCCGGACGCGTTAACGTCGTCTACGTAAAGTCCACCGGCGCCTCCACGCCCCTCCTCGTGAGCCAGTTCACCTTGAGAAAATAATCCGCCTCACTCCTCCCGTTTCCGGTCTCCTTCCTCCCCCATGAAAACGCTTCTCCCCATCCTCGCCTTCGCCGCGCTCGGCCTCACCGGCTGCGCCACCAGCGTGAACACCGTGCAACGCGCCAACCCGCAAGCCACGCCTTCCTACGTCGCCGACCAGCGCGTCGTCACCGACACCACCCTCGCCCGCAAACTCTCCACCGTCTCCGTAAACGAGGCCAAGGTATCCGGTAACTTGCTTAAAATCCAAGTCACCCTCGAAAACCGCTCCACCAAGCCCCAGGCCTTCACCTACAAGTTCGACTGGATCGCCGACGACGGCATGGAGCTCTCCGGACCCACCGGCGGCTGGAAACAAATCCAGCTTGAGGGCCGCGAGGTTCGCGCTATCTCCGCCATCGCCACCAACCCCCGCGCCGTGGACTTCCGTTTAAAGGTTCGCGAAAATAACTAATCCCCGCCCGCTCCCACCCTCGCCCGCTCCTTCGCCACGAAACTTTCCCACCTATGAAATTCACCCGTCTTACCCTCCTCGCGCTTACCGCTGCCTCCGTCGCATTCCTCACCGGCTGCGCCACTCAAAACAACGCCAAGTATGTAGACTCCCAGGGCCCGAACACCATCGTCTCCCTGAACTCCATCAACATCCAGGACTGGAACACCGCCGCCGATAAACTCGTCTCCTCGCTCCTCGCCTCCGGCGTCCTCGAGCGCGCTCCCGAGCTGCCCTCCGTCATGGCCATTTCGCGTATCCGCAACAACACCCAGCAGCAGGTTGATACCGATTCCCTCACCAAGAAAATCCGCATCGCCCTTAACCAGACCGGCAAGGTTGTCACCACCACCACCATGGGCCCCGATGGTCGCGTCGAAGACGCAATGGCCGCCGACGCCGGCGCGATGGGCGCCTTCATGGCCGGTCAAAAACAGGTCACCAAGCTCCCCTACTACACCCTCTCCGGTAAACTCCTCGAAGACCGCGTGAGCGTCGGCAGCACCAAGCAGGTCACCTACACCTTCCAGCTCTCCCTCACCACCGTGAAGGACGGCCTGGCGCTCTGGGAAGGCGAAGAGCTCATCACGAAACAGGGCCAGCGCTCCTCCGTCGGCTGGTAAATCAGTCCGGCGGCCACACCGCTTCCTCTCTTCCGGCCCGGTCGCCCCAAAAGGCGTCGGGCCTTTTTATTGTTCGAACTCCCCCGTAGCGGAACGACAGCGTCGTTTCGTCCCCTCCCTTCCGAACGACAGCGCCGCCGCTCTCGCCTCGCCCTGAGCCGTTACCTTCCCGCCCTACTCCCCAACTGGCGCCAGGGGTTTCGTATACGATCGCAGCGCGCTCCGCTCACTCTTTGCCGTGCGCCGCGTGCCCCTCCAGCAGAGACTCTTCTTGATCGAGCAGATACTGAAGCGACCGGTGCGTCTCATCCGTGATCACGTTTTTCCGCCACAATTCGTCGATCGCCACACGCTCGGCGCGGAGCGCGTGCAACCGGTGCCGGATCCCCGTCGTGCGGCGTAGTTTCGCACTAGCCTTTACTTTACCTTCGGCGGTCAGCTCCGCCAGGCGGTGCTCGTATTCCGCAACAACAAGCGCAAGCGCCGCGCGTTCCCCGTGTGTGTCGTTGGCCGTTTCGATCTCCTTCAAGCCCCTGAGCGCGCTTTCGACTGCGGCGGTGCGGGCGAGTTGAGTTTCCCGGGCAAAGGTGTCGTCCGCGCGCAGTCCGAGTTTGCAGATCAAAGCCTCCAGCGTGGTGCCTTGCAGCAAGAGGGTCGAAACGATCACACCAAATGCCAGAATGATCACCGTGTCGCGCCCCGGGAAATCACTGCCATCAGGCAGCGTGAGCGGGATCGAAAGCGCCGCCGCGAGCGTGACGCTGCCACGCATTCCCGCCCAGCCCGTCACAAGCACCTCTTGCCAACTGGGCGCGGTTTCGGTGGTGCGAATCTTTTTTAAAAGCAGGCGCGGTAAATGCGCTCCGGGGAAAACCCAGATTAACCTGGCCAGAATTGCAGCGCCAGTCACCGCGCCCACCACCAGCAATATGTAACCGGTTGAATAGCGGTCATCGAGGCGGTCCAGAATAGCAGGAAATTGCAGCCCCAGCAAAATAAACGCCAGCGCGTTTAACCAAAACAAAATGAAGGACCACACCGAATACGCATTGCGCCGGGTTTCCACATCCATCCGAAGCGGATCCCGCCATCC
>Ga0209550_10003006_pt1 | contig 16157 bp, 14 predicted proteins | sample LauGreSuBDMM15SN_2_FD_187567 | JGI IMG/M metagenome (GOLD analysis project Ga0209550, IMG submission 187567) | Freshwater lake microbial communities from Lake Michigan, USA - Su13.BD.MM15.SN (SPAdes) (version 5) | ecosystem: Environmental > Aquatic > Freshwater > Lake | place: Lake Michigan...
AAGGTGTCAAAGCCGTGCTTATTGAGGTAATCGGCGAGCAGCTGACGTAGGACGGGATCGTCATCCACCACCAAAATTTTGGTACGTGCCTCGGACATGGTGTGTCATTCCTTTTTTGTGTAGTGTGCAATGTCCTGACCGTTTGAGCAAGTGTATCCACTACAATCTGATCATGCCGTTGCTTATGTTTTTATATGTCTAAGCCGCAGGCCCTTGCGGCCGATGCTGCCCCGTCTGTGGCCGCAGGACGACTTGCCTCAAATAAAAGCGCACGGCGTGTGCTGGCCAGCGTGTTTGGGTATGAGTCCTTTCGCGGTGATCAAGCGGCGATCGTCGCGCATGTGATTGCAGGCGGCGATGCGCTCGTCCTCATGCCAACTGGGGGTGGTAAGTCTCTGTGCTATCAGGTGCCTGCGCTCGTGCGTCCCGGCACGGGCATCGTCATTTCACCCCTCATCGCCTTGATGCAAGATCAGGTTGATGCCTTAACCGAACTCGGGGTGCGTGCGGCGTATCTCAATTCGACCCAAGACTGGCAGGTATCGCGCGAAGTAGAGCAAGCCTTCTTGCGAGGCGAATACGATTTGCTCTATGTTGCCCCAGAAAGATTGCTGACCGATCGCTGCATGCAGTTGCTCGAGCGCGGAGAGATTGCCTTGTTTGCGATCGACGAAGCACATTGCGTCTCGCAATGGGGCCATGATTTCCGCCCCGAGTACCTGGGTTTGTCGATGCTGCACGAGCGCTGGCCCAACGTGCCGCGTATTGCACTGACGGCAACGGCGACCGATGTGACCCGACGCGAAATCGTCGAGCGCTTGGCGCTCACGGACGCCAGCCATTTCGTCGCCAGTTTCGATCGACCCAATGTTCGCTATCACATCGTTGAAAAGCAGGATGTACGCAAACAGCTGCTGCAGTTGCTGCGCGAGGAACACCGTGGTGATTCTGGCATCGTCTATTGCCTGTCCCGCAATAAAGTGGACGAGACTGCCGCCTATTTATGCACGCAGGGTATACAAGCCTTGCCGTACCACGCTGGATTGGGCACAGCGGTGCGCGCGCAAAATCAGTCACGGTTTTTGCGTGAAGATGGGTTGGTGATGGTGGCAACCATTGCCTTTGGTATGGGAATTGATAAGCCTGATGTGCGGTTTGTGGCGCATATCGATATGCCTAAGTCTGTCGAGGGCTATTATCAAGAGACCGGTCGTGCCGGTCGCGACGGCTTGCCTGCGACGGCCTGGCTAGCCTATGGTCTGCAGGATGTCGTCCAGCAGCGCCGGATGATCGACGAGTCCACAGGTGACGACGCGTTTCGCCGTCGTCTGGGTAGCCAGCTGGACGCCATGCTGGGGCTGTGTGAAACGATCGCCTGCCGACGTGTGGGCTTACTGCAGTACTTTGGACAAACGATTACGGCTTGCGGTAATTGCGATAATTGCTTGACTCCTCCGCAGTCGTGGGATGGAACGGTCGCCGCACAAAAGATGTTGTCTGCGATCTACCGCCTCTGGAAAGAGCGCGGGCAACGCTATGGAGCTGGCCACCTGATCGATGTATTGCGTGGCAAAAAAACGCCTCGTGTGCTGGAGCATGACCACCAAGAGCTTTCCGTCTTCGGGATTGGCGCTGACCTGTCAGAGCAGGGTTGGCGTAGTGTGCTGAGGCAATTGCTTGCGCACGGACTGTTGATGGTGGATCAAGAGGGCTACGGTACCCTGGCACTGACAGACGCCAGTCGTGCGGTGCTCAAGGGGGAGCGCACCCTGATGCTGCGACGAGAGGCGGATCGCCCTGTGCGTGTTTCGGCGGCGCGGGGTAAAGCGGCGACTCCCGACTTGCCGGTGGTGGCCCAACCTATTTTTGAGGCGTTGCGAGCGTGGCGTGCTGAGATTGCGCGCAGCCATGGTGTGCCCGCCTATGTCATTTTTCATGATGCAACGCTTAAAGAAATCGCACTGGCACGGCCGAACGATTTAGAGGCGTTAGCCCATGTCAACGGTGTGGGCGCGCGTAAGCTGGAGTCTTATGGGCAGTCTATTCTGGCCTGCATTGAGGCGTTTGAACACGTCTGATGTTGCTGGGCTGTACGTCAACTAAACAGCGGACCGTCGGCAGAAGACGGTTTGGGCGGTGTGAGCCCAAGGTGGCGCCAGGTTGTCTGTGTTGCCATCCGGCCGCGCGGCGTGCGTTGTAGGTACCCGTGCTGGATCAGGTAGGGCTCAATGACATCTTCAATCGTGTCACGTTCTTCGCCTATGGCGGCGGCGAGGCTATCGACTCCAACCGGGCCGCCATCGAACTTGTGGATAATTGCTTCAAGCAGTTTGCGGTCCATGAGGTCGAGTCCCTGAGGGTCGACTTCAAGCATGGAGAGGGCGGCGTTTGCAACATTTACGTCGATGGTTCCGCCGGCTTTGACTTGTGCGTAGTCTCGTACACGGCGCAGTAGACGATTTGCAATGCGGGGCGTGCCACGGGCCCGACGGGCGACTTCTGATGCACCGTCTGGGGTGATGGGTACCTGCAGCAGGCCTGCGCTGCGTGTGGCGATGCGGGTCAACTCCTCTGGGGTGTAGAACTCCAGCCGTGACACGATGCCAAAACGGTCACGCAAGGGGTTGGTCAGCATTCCGGCGCGTGTCGTTGCCCCCACAAGCGTGAACGGTTGTAAGTCAAGCTTGACACTGCGTGCCGCCGGCCCCTCGCCAATCAGAATATCGATCTGGAAGTCTTCAAGAGCGGGGTAAAGGATTTCTTCTACTACGGGCGACAACCGGTGAATCTCGTCAATAAACAGCACATCGTTGCGTTCAAGATTTGTGAGTAGGGCAGCGAGGTCGCCGGGTCTTTCTAAAACGGGCCCTGACGTTTGGCGCAAATTCACACCCATTTCGTGGGCGATGATGTGGGCGAGCGTGGTTTTCCCGAGGCCTGGAGGGCCAAAGAGGAGCACGTGGTCGAGCGATTCTTGGCGATTACGCGCAGCGGCGATAAAGATCTGAAGTTGATCGCGGACCCGCTGCTGCCCGACGTATTCTTCGAGGGCGCGAGGACGCAACGCCCGCTCGATGGACTCTTCGTTGGGGGTGACGGCTTGCGGTGCGACCAGGCGCGAAGCCTCGGCACGCGAACTTAGGGAATCAGACTGTATGGCCATGGTTCGATCAAAAAATCCGTTAGGGGCGCGGGTCGCACAAAGACGGCTAGAGAATCGTACACTATCCCACACATTTATCCCGAAATCAGAGAAAAGCTATGACCTTAGTGTTGCCCACCTATGAAGATGTTGCCCGTGCTGCCCAGACCTTGAAAGGCGTCGCGCACCGCACCCCCGTGTTGACCTCTGCAACCGCGGACCGCCTGACGGGCGCCAAGGTTTTTTTTAAATGCGAAAACCTGCAACGCATGGGTGCGTTCAAGTTTCGGGGTGGCTATAACGCGATCGCTAACTTGGCGCCCGAGCAACGCCGTGCCGGAGTCTTGACCTATTCCTCGGGTAACCATGCGCAAGCGATTGCGCTGGCGGGAAAACTGTTGGGTGTTGCGACGACGATCATCATGCCGCACGATGCGCCTGCCTCGAAAAAAGCGGCGACGCAAGAATATGGTGCGACGGTCGTCAGTTATGACCGCTACAAGCAGGATCGTGAGGATGTCGCACGCGACATTCAGCAAAAAACAGGCATGGCGATTATTCCCCCCTACGATCATCTGCACGTGATTGCCGGTCAGGGTACAGCCGCCCTGGAATTGCTAGAAGATGTGGGTGAACTCGACTATTTGTTGGTGTGTCTGGGCGGCGGGGGCCTTCTGGCGGGCAGCGCCTTGGCGGCAAGCGTGCTGAGCCCTCAATGCAAGATGTTTGGTGTTGAGCCTGAAGCCGGCAATGACGGGCAGCAGTCGCTGCGTAAGGGCGAGGTCGTGCGCATTGGGCCACCGCGTTCGATCGCGGACGGCGCATTGACGCTATACCTCGGTCAGTTGACCTTCGGTGTGATCAAGCAGCGCGTCAAAGACATCTTGACGGTGACGGACCCCCAACTAATCGCGACGATGAAATTCTTTGCTGAACGCATGAAAATGGTGATTGAACCAACCGGATGTCTAGGTGCCGCAGCGCTGATGCACGGCGTATTGCCAGTCGAAAAAGGCGCACGGGTTGGGGTGATTTTGAGTGGTGGAAACGTTGATTTGGCAGCGTATGCTGGGTTCTTGACGCAGTCTTGATCATTGTGGGTTTACAGGGGTAATACGACATGCGTGTGCTGGTGATTGGTGGTGCGGGTTTTATTGGACGCCATCTGGTGGGTCGGCTCGTGGCCCAAGGCCATGTGGTGCATGTGCCAACGCGACAATACAAACGAGGACGGGAACTCATGGTGCACCCCACCGTGACGGTGATGCAGGCAGATGTGCATGACGACGCGACACTGGATCGGTTGGTCGCCGGCTGCGATCTGGTGGTGAACCTAGTCGGCATTTTGCATAGTCGTGGTGGCGATCCTTTTGGTCCAGACTTTGATCGGGCACATGTACAGCTGCCCCAACGTATCGCGCAAGCCTGCTGTCGTGCAGGGTCCGCGCGGTTCATCCACATCAGCGCGCTTGGTGCGGATGTGCAGGGTCCGAGCGGCTATCTGCGGTCAAAGGCTGCGGGCGAGGCCGCGATCAAACGCGCGTACACAGACGCGACGCACGAGAGTTATACGATTTTTAGACCCTCGGTTGTGTTTGGGCCTCAAGATCGTTTTATGAATATGTTTGCTGGCTTGGCGAAATACTTGCCCATCCTGCCCATGGCAGGTGCCTACGCAAAAATGCAGCCTGTGTATGTCTCCGATGTGACCGACGCGATCCTCAACGTGGCAACGGCTCCCTTTGCGGTCAACCAGACCTTCGATTTGGCGGGCCCACGCGTCTACACCTTAGGCGAGCTCGTCAAACTCGCTGCGCTGTGGAGTGGTCATCCACGCATGGTGGTGAATTTGCCAATGAGTTTAGGTCGACTCCAGGCGCTTGCCTTTGAGCTATTGCCGGGCGAGCCTTTGCTTTCACGTGACAACTTAGCGTCCCTGACCATTGACAACGTTGCGGCGCAGCCAATGGATGCACGTCTGGGTGTCGTACCGACTCCGCTTGAGTCCGTCGCCCCAACCTACTTAGCCCCCACCACTTAAAATAGATCAACAGAGTTTTAGACAATGACAACGACGAAACAAGGTAAAGCGCTCAACATTAAAGATTCCCGCATACTCATCGCAGGCGCTGCGAGTTTAGTGGGATCGCACACTGCCGACTTGCTCTTGAAAGAGGGTGCACGAGAAGTATTGCTATTAGATAACTTCTCGTTTGGATCGATGGATGCGATCGCGCATTTGCAAAATGAACCACGCATTAAAATCGTGCGTGCTGATCTGATGCGTTTGCCCGATTTGCTTGCAGCCACCGAAGGCGTGGACGGCGTAGTCCATTTGGCAGCCTACATGACCCTTGGATTTTCTCAGACGCCTTGGCAAGCTGTCGATGTCAATATTCGCGGGGCGCAGAACATGCTCGAAGCCTGTCGCGTCAATCACGTCAAAAAAATTATCTTTGCGTCCTCGAATGCCGTCTACGGGTATGGTCCGGGCATTAAGGGCGCTTTATCTGAGGAGGTTCCCTTTCATTCGGTCGGTGCACCGCCGGCTGCGATTCTGTATGGTGCTTCAAAAATCATGGGTGAGCAGCTGTGCCGCCATTACCATCAAAGCACTGGACAAGATTACGTGGTGTTGCGCTACTCGACTGTCTATGGAGAACGCCAGCATTATCGTGCGGCGAATTCGCTATACATCATGGAGACCTACGATCTCGTGCGTAAAGGGCAAGCCCCTGTTCTGCCAGGCGATGGCAAAGATACGAAGCATTTTGTACATGTATCGGATGTGGCGCGCGCAAACGTCGCGGCCCTGCAGAGCGCTGCGACAGACGTTGCCGTCAATGTGTCTGGTCCTGCACCGATTACAACCGGTGAGCTTGTCCAGCTTGTTCTTGACTATTGCAAGAGTGATCTCAAACCGGAAGTGCGCCCTGATCCACCTGGCAAGGTCCGCTTGACTTCTGGAGGTGCGTTTCACATCCCGCACGATAAGGCGGGTGAGGTGATTGGATGGAAGCCCTTGGTGCAAATGCGTGAAGGGGTGATGCGACTTTTGGCATGGCGTGAACAGCAAGATAACTCGACCACTAAACTTTGAGGTGATGGATATGGGTTTTCGTACACTCTGCAGTAAAGTATTGCTCGGTTGGCTGACGGCATTTTTTCTTGCGGGTGCGACAGCAGCTGCCGCTTATCCAGACAAGCCAGTCACGATTGTTGTGCCTTATCCTGCGGGCGGTGCGACCGATGTGATTGCTCGGATGCTCGCCGAGAAACTGACGGCGGCATGGAAGCAGCAGGTGGTTGTCACCAACAAGCCTGGGGCGGGTACGACCGTCGCGGCCGAGGCCTTGGCGCGCGCTCCGGGCGACGGCTACACGCTTTACATGACCACGGCAGCGCATACGATTAGCGCCAGCCTATATCGAAAACTTAACTACGATCCAATCAAGGATTTCGGGCCGATCACCTTGGTGTCGACCATCCCCTTGGTGCTGGTCACGAACCCTGCCGTTCCAGCCAAAACATTGAAAGAGCTCATCGATTACGCCAAAACTCAAAAAAATGGCTTAACGATGGCGTCGACGGGAAACGGCACACCCCAGCACCTAGCGGGCGAATTGTTTAAGGCTAAAACAGGGACTCAGCTTGTGCATGTGCCCTATAAGGGCGACACCCCTATGTTGACTGACTTGATGGGCGGTCAGGTGCAGGTTGCGTTTGTGACGCTGTCTGCAGCCTTGCCCTACATTAAGTCGGGTAAGTTGCGTGCGATTGCGCTTGCACATGGTGAGCGAGTGGCTGCACTGGAAGGTGTTCCCACAACAGCTGAGGCGGGGATGCCAGGCTTCACAGCTGCGACGTGGTTTGGGTTGTATGGCCCTGCCTCAATGCCTGCAGCCTTGCGTGAAAAAATTTCTGCGGATATCCGACGCATTGTTGCTGAGCCTGGCATGACCCAACGGCTTCAAGACATGGGGGGTGAAGTCAACAACAGCACCCCCGCCGCGTTTCAGAAAGTGATCGACGCAGAGGTGATCAACTGGGCGCAGGCCGTCAAGCTATCGGGCGCAAGAATTGATTGATTGATCGATCGAGAGGGCGAGTAACTCGACAATCCGATCGAGATCGCTCTCTGAAGTGATGAACGGTGGAGCCAGTAGTACGTGGTCACCCCGTTCGCCGTCGATGGTCCCGCCCATCGGGTAGACCAACAAGCCATTATCAAAGGCTTGCGCCTTCACGACAGCATGTAGTTTCTTGTTGTGATCAAAGGGCGCTTTGGAGGCACGGTCTTCGACCAGTTCAAGCGCCATAAAAAGCCCACGACCGCGGATATCGCCCACGAAGGGGTGATCCTTAAAACGCTGTTGTAGCGCGCGTGTCAAATAAGCGCCTCGCGCACGGACTTGGGCGAGCAAGCCGTCGCGGTGGATCACGCGTTGAACCGCGAGGGCTGCGGCCGAGGCAACTGGATGACCAAGGTAGGTATGCCCATGCTGAAAGCTCCCGCTTTTTTGGCGAAGTGCGTCAATGATGCGGTTGTGCGCCAGAAAGGCACCGATGGGTTGATAACCGCCTCCTAAGCCTTTGGCGATTACTACGATATCGGGAATGATTTGCTCAGGCTCAAATGCGTAGAGCGTGCCCGTACGTCCCATGCCACACATGACTTCGTCAGCGATCAGCAGAATGCCATAACGGTCGCACAGCGCGCGCACGCCACGAAAATATCCAGGGGTCGGAGGAAGCACACCTGCGGTGGCGCCCCCAACTGTTTCTGCACAGAACGCGATGATTTTTTCTGGTCCAGTAGCGATGAAGGTGTCTTCAACTTCCTTGAGCAGGCGAGCGGTGTAGGCATCTTGGGTCTCGCCAGCCCCACGATCGCGATATTCATAGCAAGGGCCAACGCGTGGCACGCTCATAAGTAGGGGGGCGAATTGTTTGCGTCGCTGCTCGTTGCCGCTAATGGCCAAGGCGCCGAGGGTATTGCCGTGATAGCTCTGTCGTCTGGCGACAAAGACCGTTCGCTCAGGCTGACCAATTTCAACACAGTACTGACGCGCTAATTTAAGGGACGCTTCGACGGCCTCCGAGCCACCTGAAACGAAATAGACGTTGCCGAGTTCTTTCGGCGCGTGCTCAATGAGATGGTTGGCCAACTCCTCAGTGACCTCGGAGGTAAAGAAGCCTGTGTGTGCATAAGCATGTTGATCGATTTGGGCGTGCATCGCCGCCAGCACGTCTGGATGTCCATGGCCCAAACACGACACCGCAGCGCCGCCGCTTGCATCGATATAGGCCTTGTTGTGTTGATCATAAATATGAATGCCCTGCGCACGCGCAGCCGTTAAAGGCGTTTTAAGCAGAGAACGATGAATGATGTGGCTCATAGAGGATCCGTGAATGCTTTAGCGGGAGAGGCCCTTGAGGGCGAGTCGGATGCCGTCAGAGACGCTCACACCATCCGGAAGTGTTTTTAACGCACTGAGCGCTTCACGCTCAGAGTAGCCCAGCGCAGTCAGGGCATGAAGGACGTCGTTTTGCGTGCCCGCGACGGCTGTGGGTTGCGCGCCTAGATCGGCACCGAGCTTGCCTTTCATTTCTAACAACAGGCGCTCAGCGGTTTTTTTACCAATGCCGGGTACACGCATCAAGCGTGCTGATTCTTGTAGCGTGATGGCCTGCGCAAGTTCGGTGGCGGACATGCCCGATAGGACGGCCAGCGCCGTGCGCGCGCCGATGCCGCTCACCTTGATGAGCTCTCGGAAGGTCGCGCGTTCCTCGGCGGTAGAAAAGCCGTACAGAATATGCGCATCTTCCCGCACCGTGAGATGCGTTAAGAGCGTGACTTGTGTGCCTAACTCTGGCAGCGCATAAAACGTCGTCATGGAAACATCAATATCGTAGCCGACGCCTTGTACATCCAGACCAATGCGTGGCGGCATTTTTTCAAACAACGTACCGGTGAGGCGACCTATCATGCTGAATCCTTTAGTAAACGGGTTGTTAACCCAGTAAGCGTCCTGCGCGCACGCGGGTACGACCACGTGATGTGCGGGCTTGATAGTTCATTTGATCAAGTTTTTCGGTGAGTGGGACGATGTGGGCATGACAGATCGCGCAGGCGAGCGCATCGGCCGCATCTGGTGGGGGCACACCATCTAGGCGCAGCAGACGTTGCACCATCATCTGCACTTGCTCTTTTGCCGCACGTCCGGCACCAACAACGGATTTTTTTATCTGTAATGCGGTGTACTCGTGGACAGCCAGATCACGATCCGCTAGCGCACAGAGCGCCGCGCCGCGAGCTTGACCGAGCAGGAGCGTGCTGGCTGGGTTGGTGTTCATGAAGACGATTTCGAGTGCTGCAACGTCAGGCTTGGTGTCCTCGACAATTTGTCGCAAGTTGTCGAGGATGACCTTCAAGCGAAGCGGCAGCGTGATGTCGCTTGGCACGACGATGGTTCCACTCGCAACATAGGAAAGTGTCGCGCCTTGTAGGTCGATGACGCCGAAACCAGTTCGGCGTAAGCCCGGATCAACGCCAAGAATCCTCATCGGGTCAATGGCCTAGTGACGGAAGTGCCGCATGCCGCTTAGCACCATGGCGATGCCGCGCTCGTTTGCGGCAGCGATCACCTCGTCGTCTCGCATGCTGCCACCGGGCTGAATCACGCAGCTTGCTCCCGCATCGATCACGACATCCAGACCATCGCGGAAGGGGAAAAACGCGTCGGAGGCGACTGCCGAGCCCTTCAATGTTAGACCTGCGTTTTCTGCCTTAATCGAGGCGATACGGGCTGAGTCGATTCGACTCATTTGGCCAGCACCGACGCCCAGCGTCATTCCGTCACCACAGAAAACGATGGCATTGGATTTCACGAACTTTGCTACTTTCCAGGCGAAGAGCAGATCAGCCATTTGCTGTGGGGTGGGTTGCTTGTGCGTCACAACGCGCAAATCTTTGGCTGCAGTGGTGCCCGAGTCTGGAGTTTGGATGAGCCAACCACCGCCCACGCGTTTGACATCGATATCGTTTTGTCCGGTTCCCATTGGTACGCGCAAGACGCGTACATTTTTCTTTGCTGCGAGCAGTGCGAGGGCGTCCTTGTCGTAGCCTGGAGCTAAAAGGACTTCAACGAATTGTCCGCTGACGGCTTGGGCGGTGGCCAGGTCGACCTTACGATTAAAGGCGATGATGCCACCAAAGGCAGAGGTGGGGTCGGTCTTAAATGCCTTGTTGTATGCGTCGAGCGTGGTGTCGGCTGTCGCCACCCCACAAGGATTGGCATGCTTGACGATCACGCAAGCGTGGTTGCCAAAGCTACGCACGCAATCCCAGGCGGCATCGGAATCCGCGATGTTGTTGTAAGAAAGTTCTTTGCCCTGTAACTGAACAAAGTTGCCAAGCAAACCAGTCTGGCGCGTGGGGTCAGTGTAGAAGGCCGAGAGTTGTTGAGCGTTTTCGCCGTAGCGCAGAACTTGTTGTTGATGCACTTGGAGGGTCAGCACGTTTGGCCAGGTGCTGCGTGCCGGCACGTTGTCTTGGGTGGGCTCCGCTTCAGTCAGGCTACTGAGGTAATTGGCGATCGCGCCATCGTAGGCGGCGGTATGGGCGTATACCTTGGTGGCGAGTTTTAAGCGCAAGCCGTAAGAGGTCGAGCCGTGCTGATCGATTTCCTTAAGTACGGCAGGGTAGTCGGCGGGATCGATGACGACCGTGACGCCACCCTCTTCGGTGCCATGATTTTTGGCGGCGGCACGCAGCATGGCTGGTCCGCCAATATCGATATTCTCTATTGCGTCGGCAAACGTGCAGTCAGGCTTGGCAACGGCTTGACGAAACGGGTAGAGGTTGACGACCAACAGATCGATGCGATCGATCTTATGTTTTTTGAGGGTCGCCATGTGTTCGTCGCTATCGCGGCGAGCGAGTAATCCGCCATGAATCTTCGGATGCAGCGTTTTAACGCGGCCATCGAGGATTTCTGGGGAGCCAGTGTGTTTGGCAACCTCGGTGACTTTTAGGCCAGCCTGCGCGAGCAGCTTAGCGGTGCCGCCGGTAGACAAGAGGCGCACGCCACGCGAGGCAAGCGCCTGCGCGAATTCAACAATACCGTCTTTGTCTGAAACGGAGAGCAAGGCTGTTTTAATTTTCATTACAGGCTTATTTTTCTGAGAGTAGTTTGTGGGAAAGAAGTTTTTTACGCAGGGTGTTGCGCGTCATGCCGAGCATGTCGGCCGCTTTTGATTGGTTGTCCCCTGCGCGTTGCATCGCAATTTGTAGTACGGGTCGTTCCACGCAGTAGATCACCATGTCGTACATGCCGTTAGGTTGCGTGTCGCCCAGATCGGTGAGGTACCGTTCGAGCGTGTCACGAACTGAATTTTGCAGAGCGTTGTATTGTTTCATGGTGTGTAGAGTGTCTAGCGCTTAGGCAGCCTGCTGATGGGCGACATCTTGTCTGGGATTGTCGCAGTTTGGCAGGCCTGTGTGTGGCAAAACGTCACCTTGGGCGCTAAACCAGTGCCCGACAGCCGCCGCTTGCTCGGCCGTGCTTTCCAGCCGATTGATGTGGTCGGCAAAGGCTTGCCCGCCCGGCAGCCCATCAACATACCAGCCAATATGTTTGCGCGCGGTGCGCACGCCGGCACGCTCACCATAAAAATGATAGTGATCCGCAAGATGCGCCAAGAGCAAATCCCGCATTTCGTCCCAAGAGGGGGCAGCTAAATACTGCCCGGTACGCAGAAAGTGGTCAATCTCCCGAAAAATCCAGGGGCGCCCTTGGGCTGCGCGACCGATCATGATGGCATCCGCCCCTGTATAGGCGAGTACCTGGCGCGCTTTCTCGGGGCTGTCGATATCGCCGTTTGCTACGACAGGAATCGTGAGACTAGCCTTGACGGCCCGGATGGTGTCGTACTCCGCCTCACCCAGATAGAGGTCTTCACGCGTACGGCCGTGTAGTGTCAGGGCAGCGATCCCGGCGTTCTGAGCAATCTGACCGATGCGCAAGGCATTACGGTCGTCGCGACTCCAGCCCGTGCGGGTTTTGAGTGTGACCGGCACGTTGTGTGGCTGACAGGCTTGAACGACTGCGTCCAGGATGCGTGCCACGAGGTCTTCGTGGCGCAACAATGCCGAGCCCGCTGCGACGTGACACACTTTTTTGACCGGACAGCCCATATTGATATCAATAATGCGTGCGCCCTTGCCGATATTAAAGACCGCAGCTTGCGCCATCATGGCGGGATCTGCTCCGGCGATCTGTACGGCGACAGGTTCGATCTCGCCGTCATGGTTCAGGCGGCGTGAGGACTTTACCGTTTGCCATAGTTGTGGATTGCTTGCCGCCATTTCCGAAACGGCATAGCCCGCGCCCAGCTTTTTGCATAGCTGACGAAAAGGGCGATCTGTCACGCCCGCCATGGGCGCGACAAATACGTTGTTAGGGAGGGACCAGGCACCGATTTGCATGCGCAAATTGTAATCGGTTGGACTGCAACAACTGAGTTACCCGTCGTTACAGCCTCAAACCCTGTAAAAGATGTCTTGCGAGAGGGGCGCGCAAGGCAGGAATCAGGTCCATGGCGAGCAAGGCGAGACCAGCGGAGTGTTCAACAATTGGCCAGCCTGAGGTGAAGACGCGCGACATCAAATCGGTCAGATGTGTGGTGAGCTGGCGATCGGGCTGCCGCATGCGCACAAACTGCTCAAGCGCTGCGCTTGGTTCTTGGTTTGTCACGGGAAGCCAGTCACGCAACGCGATCGCCAGGCTGGCGGCGTCGCGTAAGCCGAGGTTCAGCCCTTGACCGGCCACCGGGTGGAGCGTTTGTGCAGCATTGCCAATCGCGATAATGCGTCCATTGACCGGAGCGGCACGCACGCTTAGCGCGAGAGGGAACAAGGAGACCTTCTCTTGTACGTCAAGCGAACCAAGCCGCCCACCAAACGCCTGCGTCAGCGCAAGGGAAAAGTCTGCCGCATTCAGTGTCTGCAGATATTCAGCACGCTTAGGTGCACAGCACCACACGATTGATTGTTGATCCGTCGCTTCGGGGTGAGGCAAGATCGCCAAGGGCCCTTCACGCGTGAAGCGCTCGAACGCCCAGCCTGTGCGTGGGAGACTCGCCCGCACTCGCGTAAGCAGCGCCATTTGTTGGTAGGTGCGGCGAATTTCGGTCGGGCTGCCGCCATCGGCCTGAACAACCATTGCGACATGCAGGCTGTCTTGCCCTTGCGAAAGCTGCACGCCACGCGCGTCTTGATGCATGACTTGCGCGCTGGCGCCGTGACGCACGCATACGCCGCTTGCTTGAACAGCGCGAGTGAGTTGTTCGATGAGCGCCCCGTAGCGCAGCACACAGCCTAGTTGAGGTACCGCAAAATCGGTATGTTTAATTAACGTACGCCCCAGACGACCGCGTTGTGAGACGTGAATCGTGCGGATGTCGGCGTAGCGTTCGGGCCACGCACCTAAGGATTCGAGTAAAACGCGACTGCCATGGTTCACCGCAAGGACTCTAGGATCCGTGTCCGGCGTATGACCGTAGCGCGAGGCAGCATCTGACTGCAACATGACGATACGCTCAGGCCTCGGACTTAGTCGTGCGAGTAGCAAGGCGAGGGCGCAACCCACTGGGCCACCGCCCAGGATGGCAATGTCGAACTCGCAGGTTGGGGTCTCTGAAGGCATCCCACATTCTATCGTGGGACCAGACTAAGGGCTTTGGTTGAATCCTTAGATCGGGATAGGCTATTCTTGCGGCTCAACGGAAGTGACTTTTCTTTGCCTGGGCACCATGACTATTCAACAAGCAGCTCCAGCATTTCGAAATAAAGTGACGGTGGGGCTCTTGGCAGCTGTTCTGGGATGCGTCGGCGCGCATTGGTGGTATTTGAAACGCCCTTATGCGTGGCTCGTGTCCTTAATCAGTGTGGGGTTGATGGTCGCGTGTGGCTTTGCCGACATCTGGTGGGAAAATCCTGCTTTTTTTTTACTGTTCATCCCCACTTTGGCTGGGTTTATTGAGGCCATTGTGTTGTGCCTCATGAGTGACCAGCGCTTTGATGCGCGCTACAACCCCGGGCTAGTGCGGCATCAGCCCAGCGGCTGGGGGCCAGTATTGGTGGCTAGCTTCACCCTCTTGATCGGCACTGTCGCGTTGATGTTCGGGATCGCGATGATTGTGATTTATGTCTGGTCCGCACTCGGTTGGTTAGACGGCCTCGACCTGAAGGGCTAAATACTGATGTTGGTTGTTTGGGGGCAGACCCAACGCGCATGCTCACGCGTGAGATCGATACAACCACCTTCGCCATACACGCCGACTGGCGCGCGGTATTCCATCATCTGAGTCAAAATTCCTTGCTTAACGGTGGCGTCTAGCGTTGATGCCGCGATCATTTCTTTGACGCGATCTTCGTCTATGCGCAATGCGCCTGCGGCAGTTTGTTCGACACAGTGACGCCAATGATAGATTTCCAAGCATTTGGTGTCGATTGGATAGGGTTCGGCTTTGTCCCACAGATTGACGAACTTCCCGGCGCCCATGTAGACCACCCAGGAACCTTCAAACCCATCTACGTCTGTCGAGTATTCGTCGGGATTCTTAAACCAGACGCGGCTTCCGGGGACGTAATGATGCTTGGGGAAGGGTCGTTCACGCGAGCCGCGCTCCATTAAAAATGCGTTAATGAATGATTCTCCGCGAAGTGGAGCATGCGCCCAGCGGTTTTCAATGACTTCAAGTAATTCTGGGTTGGTTGTCTCCAGCTCCTGCACCAAGCCCGCCAACATCAAATACTCAGAAGCTTGTCGGCAGGCGAAACCGTAGCGTTGTCCCGTCATGTCTGGGCAGAGGGCGTACTCGAGTGCGCGGGGGAGTGACTGGCCCGCAATCAACGCGAAGCTATCGGTACTGAGTTGTTTCCAGTGGGTAGGGGGGCGAGTGTCTTCGTCGATGCTGAACCATAGCTCAGTGCGCCGCGCAATCATTGCGATGTTACGACGAATGCGGATGGCGGCAAACAGCTCGTCGATACTCGGAAAGCTCGATGCAACCGGACTAATCGCTTTAGATAAGAATATCTCGCGTAGCAATTCGTGCTCGGGCCCTGTGGTTGAGAAACCAAAGTTGGAGGCTAAGAGGCGCATGTCGGCATCGGGCGCGCTCTCGTGGAGCAAGGCATTGGCGTGGACATGCACGATGGCAGTGTCTTGGAAACGCAGCGGCTCAATCGTGACGAATTCGCGTACCCGCATCTCGTCGCACCACTGCCCGAGCGCGCGAATGATCGATGCGCTTTGCGCGTCGTCTTGCGCGATGACGCAAATGCCCCCTAAGGGTTCAAACTGAATGGGATCGAACATCATCGGTCTCGGTTCTAAGGATTCCAGAACTTTGTTGTACGTCAGTCTTTGTGTTGCATCAAGTCCTCGATGTCCCTAACTTCTACGGGTACACCCCTACTCATTAATTCACAGCCGTGTTGCGTGACCACCGCGTCGTCCTCAATACGGATGCCAATATTCCAAAATAGCTCTGGCACATCTGGCGAAGGCGTGACATACAAGCCTGGCTCTATCGTCAACACCATACCTGGCGCCAGCGTTCGCCAGGCACGTTCTCCTGCGCCTGCAGGAGGTGTTCGATACTCGCCTACGTCATGGACATCCATGCCAAGCCAATGTCCAGTTCGATGCATGTAAAAGCGTTTAAAACTTTCGGTTTCGATATTTTTTTCAAGCGATCCTGTGAGAAGTTTTTCGTCAAGGAGACCTTGGACCAAGACACGCACTGCAGCTTCATGGGCGGCATTCCAGTGGTGGGCAGGTGATACGCACGCTGTGGCAGCGCGCTGGGCCGCCAGAACGATTTCGTACAGCGCACGTTGCGCGGCTGAAAAACGGCCGTTCGCGGGAAACGTGCGTGTGATGTCCGAGGCATAGCCGTCGAGCTCGCAACCCGCATCAATGAGGACCAGATCGCCGTCGCGCAT
>Ga0209550_10003007_pt1 | contig 16155 bp, 12 predicted proteins | sample LauGreSuBDMM15SN_2_FD_187567 | JGI IMG/M metagenome (GOLD analysis project Ga0209550, IMG submission 187567) | Freshwater lake microbial communities from Lake Michigan, USA - Su13.BD.MM15.SN (SPAdes) (version 5) | ecosystem: Environmental > Aquatic > Freshwater > Lake | place: Lake Michigan...
AATTCCGAACACGACGGCATGTCATTTCCGTGTCACGGAATTACCGACGGCCAGCACATGGACGCCACCAAAACGAGCATGGTTGCCTCTACGAGCCAATACGCGATGACCACCGAGATGACCGGAACGACGCGCGAGAACGACGAGTGGCTGCGCGACGCCTTCGACGCGCTTGTCTCCGAGTCGGCCGAGCTGCCGCCCGATCAGCGCTTGATCATGTACGACGCGGTTGACGAGTCCGAGGTGCGCGAGCTCATGGGGCTCGTCTTTCGCAAGCGGCTGGACGCTCGGCGCAACACGAAGCCCAAGAAATCCGACGACCAGCTCCTCGTCTGCACGCCCTTCAACCCGAACGGCTTCCACTTCGGCAAGATCCAGAACGAACGCGAGCGCATCGTCAAGCTGCAGCTGAGCGCATCGTCAAGCTACAGCGTGTTGACCAACAAGTTCCCGCTCTTCCCGAGGCACATGCTGCTGACCGCCGACGCGCTCGTGCCGCAGCAGATGAACGCCACCCACCTGCGCGCCATCTGCGAGCTCCAGCGGAAGTCCAGCTTCTGCGCATATTTCAACTCGTGGTGTGCGAGCGCGTCCATCAACCACTTCCACGTGCACCTGATCGACGAGTTCCCGCCGGTGACGTCGTTCCCGCTGATAGCGGGCCCGCTCGTGATGGGCGTGCGCTGCCTCCAGCCTGAGGGCTTCCCGGGCTTTTGCTACGTCTTCCCCAAGAGCGCCGCGTTACCGATCGTGGACACGATCATCTCGGCGATGCAGGTGGACAACCAGCCGCACAACTTGCTCTTCACGCCGCGGTTCATCTACGTGTTCCCCAAGCCGCACGTGCGCCCCGCGAGGTCTTTCGAGCTCTACCCCGAGACCGTCGGAGGGCCCGAGCTCATCGGCTCGTTCACAGTCTACAACCGTGAAGTGTACGACGGTCTGCAGCTCGAGCACATCGCTGAGCTGTGCCGCATCAATACGGCACCGCTGCCCTCGTGCGTGCTGCTCATGCCGGCGAGCTCGAGCTTGGGCGACGAGGCCGCGGTGGTGGGCACGGCGCGTGCGCACGACGACTTGAGTATGACCGAGACTGCCACGGTCAAGCGCGCGCGGCTAGGGGGCAGCATCCCTATGGTGAGCGTCACCACCGGCATGCTGCCCTCGCTCCCGCTGCAGCGCACTCGGTCCGAGGGCATGCCCTCGATACCGTTGCAGCGCGATCGCTCGCTGCACATGGAAGACTGGCCGCAGGACCGACCGATTGCGCGCGCGCTCAACTCGAACATCAACAAGGACTCCATCGCATGAGATTACCAGCCCCGACATGAGAACCGCTCCCTTTGCCCCCCTTGCTGGCTGAGCTCTTGAGGTCGTGAGCCCCTCAGCCACAACGCCGTCTTGCGCGCCCGTCGAGTTGCCGTGTATCGCTGCATACATGTTGTACTCGGATCGCTCGCCACACCTTCTGAGAGTAAATGCTTACAGTTTCGCGACAGTGCACAGTGACCACAGTGTCCTCACACATCTGTGTGGCACGCGTGCGTGCGTCTAGATAAGACTTTTAATGGGTTGTGGCCGAAAACGGCAAGTTCGAGGATTCGTCAATCGTGTCCCCGCGAGAGACACTGTGCCAGCGTCTCTGCATCATTGCAAACAAGAAAGCCACAGCTTATGGCCGAGGCGTTGGCCGAGCGGGCTCTGACCGAGGTCGCGACCATGCCGAGGAATGACAGCTCCGTCTGGGACTGGCCAGCAGGCTCGGCGCCCCCCTCTCAGGGCGCCTCATTGCACAATGGCAACGTGTTTGTTCCAGACAAGCAGGCGTCGCCGCCAGTGTCCCAGGGCAACTCAAAGCACAAGGGCACCCAGTTCGGTCCCGACGGGCAGTTGCTGGTGTCGTCGATGAAGAAGTCCCCATCCACGCTGTGGTTCTGGGAGACCAAGGAGTCCTCTTTGCCCTCTTCGCGCAACAACTCGGTGCGCAAGGGCACCGCTTTTTCTGAGAGTGTCTTTGGCGAGCACCCGGAGAGACCTTCGCGCAACAACTCGCTGCGCGGCGGTAACGCGTTTGCAGGGGGCATCGCCGAAGAAACTACCGCACCGACGAACGCACCGATGAAGCGCAACAGCTCCTTCTCCTTCCTGTGGAACTGGGGCAAGTATCGCCGGGATGGTGAGGACGCCCCTGGCAAGGAGGCCGAGAGCGAGGATAGCGTCGCAGCTTCAAGGATTTCGGATGCTCGATTCGCGGAAGCTTCGAAGACTTTGGATCCAGCCGTCATGCCTCCGAAAGGGATGATGAAGAACCGATCGATCGGTGAGCCGAACGGGACTCCCAAATCGCGCCTCTCCCGCCTCGCACACTGCACTCTGCACACTGCACACACAGCCGTGCACAGGTCATCATACTCACCCCTTGCGCCGTCTGCATTCTTCTTGCATACTTCAGGCTCGTACATGTGGAGCTGGGATGCGATGCGCGCCTCGCCACCTAGCTCGCCAGGTGCGTCTGGGCACGCAGGCGCGAAATTCGTCGTCAACGATGAGTGACTGGCAGGCACCGGTGCGGGCCCATCACGTCGCGAAACCGAAATACCGTAAACGCCAACTCTATCCTATTCCCGGCCCGGTTCGCCAGGAGACGAGCACGCGAACGCTCGTCGCGTCTCTTCACCGCGCCTCTTTTATTTTTACGCCGCACGTCTCTTCGGCTCCCTTCACATCGCTCCTCCTCGCAAAACATCTTAAAGAAGTCTTTCACGTGTGTCGCGTTAACATTCACAGAAGAGCCTTTTTTCGTGGAGTCGCTCGCGCGGCGCTCTATCTACCGCAATGAGTGGAGGCGATGCGCCCATACCGAGTAGTGAGCTCATTGAGCCGGATCTCCGCGCCATTATCTACCGCAATGACCTGGTTGCCTTGCGACGGCATTTGGCCGAAGTGCCGAGCAGCATTAGCAATGTCGACTCAAAAGGCCGCAACCTGCTCATGATCGCCGCGTCCGCAGGCGACGCGCGGCTCGAGGTGGTGAGGCTTCTGATTGCGCACCGTGCCGATGTCAACACGCAGCAGTACCAAGGTATCACGGCCCTTATGTTTGCAAGCATGACCGGCGCGAGCCTCGTGGCTATGCAGCTGCTCGCGGCCAAGGCCGACACCAAGATCCAGGATGGGCACGGGCTCACGGCGTCAGAATATGCGCGGCTCAAGGGGCACGACGATCTCGTGGCGCTGATGCATCAGCCTCTTCATATGATTCGTGCCAACGAGGTCGCTGCGAGCACCCGCCGCGCCACCAACTCATCGGACTCGTCGTCCTCGTCCTCGTCCTCAGCGGCACCGTGCACAGCTGCGTGTTCTGCTGCGGTCGTTGCGACGGCGAGTGCCTTCGCAAGGTCGAATCTTGCAGCACCGGGAGAGCCGGCGCAGCAGATGCTGCCCGCTGCGCTGCTCGAGGCGGCACAGGAGGGTGACTGCGACGCAGTGAGGGCATACATAGCATCCGGCGGGCGCGTGGACGCAGTAGACGAGGCATTGCAAGGCTCGATGCTGCACGCCGCGTGCTCGGCGGGTCACCAACCGCTCGCTACGCTGCTACTCGCGGCGCGCGCAGCCGTTAATTTGGCCGACGTCAACGGCTGCACTGCCCTCTCTGTCGCGTGCTTTGCGATGGCGCACGGCTCGGTGCAACTGCTGCTCGATCATGCTGCCTCGGTTAACTGCCAGGATGCCGTCGGGCTGACGCCGCTGATGGTGGCGGCACTCTCGGGCTCTGTCCAGCTCACGCGCAGCCTGCTCAGTGCGCACGCCTCGCGCGATCTACGCGACCAGCACGGCCAGACCGCGCTCATGTACGCACTGACTAAGTCGCATCTCGCCGTTGTGGCTTTGCTCAAGCGGCGGAGCTACAGCCGGGCTGGCGGCGGGCGCGTCGCCGAGCGACGCACGACGCCGGAGGAGGACGAGCTGGCGGCACGGGCTGCAGACGAGCTTCTCATCGAAGAGGAAGCTGCGGCGGCGCAGGGAGCCGCCGCCGCCGCACGCGCGAAGGCGAAGCGGCGAGCGAGGAAGAAGAGGCCGAGCGGACACGCTCCAAATGGCGTCGACAACGCTGACTCGAGCGAAGCTTCGTCGATCGACCCCTCTTCGGCTGAGCCGTCATTTAGCAGTGACGTGTCCGGGGCGGCATTCTCGGTGCCTGTGCGAGCTGACGAGTACGAATACAGCGGCGCCGACTTGTCTGTTCACAGTGATCCCTCTTCTGGATCCTCTTCTGATCCTCTGATGAGCCTTCATCGACGAGACACTCTCCTTTCCCCATCCTCTTTGGATGCCGATCCACGTGGCATTGAGTCGTCTTCCCCTGCACAACGCCTGCACGAACCCCGCGACTCATGCGAGCCAGCGAGGCACGCTGCCTCGCTTGCTGCGCTCACAGGCGCATCTGCCGGATCACCGTTGGCTTCGGTTGACCCGCGTTACTTATCTCTCTACTTGGCAGAGGCGGTGGCTGCCGAGGCGGTGGCTGCCGAGGCGGCGGCTGCCGCGGAGTCTGTGGAGCAACTTGTTGAGAGCCCGACGTCAGTGGAGGACACACCACTGCCACTGCCACCGCCGCCGCCGCCGCCGTCGGTGCCGGGACCTGCAACAGCACCTTCGCCGCCGCCGCCACCGCCGAGCACACCACCACCACCGCCTTCCAGCGATGCAGCAGCTGCGTCCTCGCTTCAAGCGCAGCTTGAGGCGCTGCAGTTGCGGCTGCGCGAGCAAGAGGAGCGCATGCTGTGCGTCGTCTGCTTGGAGCGGACACGCTCGCACGTACTCCTGCCCTGCGGACACAAGTGTCTGTGCTCCAGCTGTGTGGATACGGTTCTCGGCACGGGCGCCGATGCAGTGTGCCCCCTGTGCCGCACGCCTATTCAAAAGGCGCAGCGGGTGTTCGACACGTGAGAAGCCTCCCCTGCCACGGCCGATCGTTCGCGATCCTGCCGCCCGAAACTGATCGCGCGCTTGGCGCGGGAGACCCCTGTCGTTACCCTGTCGTGTCTCCCCGAGCCGAACGACGTCGACAAGTCCAAGTCGCATCGTCTCTAGTCTCCGATTATTTCCGGCGCCGGTAATTTGCTCCAATCCGGCGCGGGCGCCGCGCATGTACCTGATACAGATTTACGAGGAGCCGAGCTACCCGCGGTAAGAATAAGGCCGGGGGCGGCCGTGACTCGGTGTAACAGGGTGTATGATTCAGTGTATGGTCGCGAATCGCGTACTTCAATTATTTTAGTTGTGGTATGTGGAATGATGAATGTATAATACAGCTGAACTTCTACAGCTGAACTTCTACGCAGCCCTCGTCGAGATCCCGAATCCGACGGTTCCATCACTTCGACTGTCTCAGCAATGCTGACAGCAATGCCGGCACCCGAGCCGGCTCCGCATGGTCCTCTTTGTTCGACCTTCCCACAGAACGCCACCCATTGGCCACCGTCGAGACACGTCGACTAGACGGTCGTCACTCACATCTTGCCGAACGGCTTGCCGGAAGAAGCCCTCCCTCCCTCGTTACGGCCTGCCTGGCTCGCGTCCGGCCATGCTACTCATGAGGTGCGTGTGGTAGTGCGACAGCGCGCCTGCGTAGCTCCTCCCCTACTCTGCATTGGCCGTCCACCACTGCTCGCCAAGGCGGTCCCACTTGCTACCCTTGGGCGGCGCGAGCGGCTTGGTCCCCTCCTTCTTGCGCCCGCCAAACTTGGACACGATGATCTCGACGAGCTCGGGCACGAGATCATCGTGATCGAGCGGGATGCCCTTCTTGTACGGCTCCAGCGAGAGGAAGGCGTGCTCACCAATTTTGCCGCCTACGAAGAGGTCACAGCCAGGCACGGCCTTATCCTTCCCCTCGGCCTCATTGAACTTCTTCGCGGGCGCACCCATGATACCTATGTCGGCCACCTGCACCTGGCCGCACGAGTTCGGGCAGCCGGTCCAGTGGATGCGGAGCGGGCGCGGCACCTCGACGAGCGCCTCTAGTTTGCGAGCGACCGCGTCCGCGTTATTCTTCGTCTCCACCAGCGCAAGTCCGCAGAACTGAGCGCCCGTGCACGAGACGGTGTGCCCGATGATGTGGCCCGGGTACACCGAGAACCGGCCAGCGTTCAGGGCCGGCTCGGCGAGGAGGGCATCGACACGCTCGACAGGCACGTTGGGCAGGATGATGTTCTGCTCGACCGTCAGTCGCAGCTCGCCAGCAGAGTACTCGTCCGCAAGCTTGGCGAGCGTGCGGCACTCGTCGGCTGAGAGGCGTCCGACGGGCACGTGCACGCCCACGCGCACGAGCGCCGGGTTGGGCTGCGCGTGCACTCCGAGGATCTCGCGCCGCTCGAAGAGCGTCTCCGGCTCGGGCTGCGCGCGCTGAGCCAGCGCCGCCAGCTTCGCGCCATTCTTGGCCATCTCCGCCAGCACAGCCTCTCTGAACTTCTCGACGCCATACTCCTCTACGAGCCACATGAGACGCGCCTTTTGACGGTCGCCACGCGCACCCTCGTCGCGGAAGATGCGTAGGATCGCATCGCACAGCTGGACGGAATGTTCGACCTCCGCCGGCAGCCACAGATCCATAGGGATAGAGGCAGCCACGCGCTTGATACTCATGTACCCTCCGAGGACGACGTTGAAACCCATCGCACCCGTCTCCTTGTGCGCGACGGGCACGAGTCCGATGTCGTTGATATGCGTGTGCGCGTAGTCGTCGCGCGAGCCCGAGATGGCAATGTTAAACTTGCGAGGCAGATTTCCCCACTTGGGGTTGCCACGTGCTCCGGTCGCGCTGTCGATCGTGTACCAATCATTGAGTGCGTCACAGTACGGGCGCGTGTCAACGAGCTCAGCGGGGTCGATGCCCGCGAGGGGCGAGCCGACCATGTTACGCACGTTGTCGAGCCCCGACTGGAACGAGGTTTGGTTGCGCGCGTGCAGCCCGTCGATGATCTTGTCTGCGTCCTCGAGCGCGACGCCACGCAGCTGAATGTTCTGGCGCGTGGTGATGTCGACGACGCCGATCTCGGGCCCATAGGGCTCGACGCACTCGGCGTAGAATCGCATCTGCTCGGCGGTGACGATGCCGTTAGGCGTCCGCAGGCGCATCATGAAGCGGCCTGGCGTGCGCTTTCCACGGTGCAGCAGACCTACCCACTTGAGGCGCTGGTCCATGTCATTCTTCTCAACCTCCTCCCACGTGAGCGTGCCCGCGCGGATGGCCTTGGCGAACTCGTAAACATCGGTGAACGCGGAGGTGCCGTCCTTGGCGAGCTTGAGTTTCTCAATCGGGTTGCCCGTTTTGGCACGCTCGATCGTCTCCTCGGACAGAAAGGAAGTGCCCGTCGGGACTTTGAGCGAGAGGGCGCGCGAACGGCCGACGGCCGGCGCCGGCGCGAATGCAAAGGCGTGGTCCAGCTGTAGCGCCGACGTGGCGTGCAGCGCCGCGACGGACGCGGCAAGGTGCGTGTAGCGCATGATGACGTCGGAGTTTCAGGTGGTCCAAAGACGGGGACGGGGAGGAGCGAAGAGCATGTCTCTCGGCAAAACTGAACAAGTTTGCAGGTCTCTTTTGGCAGTCATCATCTTTTCGATGAATCGACTTGCCAAATCAAGCAACCCATCCATCAAGCAATAGAGGACGGAGCTGTGTGTCCTGTGGGCGGAGCTATTCAGTTCGCACACTGAATGAACGATGAAGGCGAACATAACATCACAGAGATAGGCACAGCACGAGACAACAATCATCCACAGACTCGAGAGTCACACACGTGGCCGTCCGCGAACGCGCGAGAGACGCCGAACTCGCCTCGGCCACATAGCACACACATAGCACAGAGCTAGAACAGTCTTGCAGTCCTTTGTCCTCTCCATGCGTTCTCGCTCGCCTCGGCGAGCGCCTCTGCCTAGCTCTCTAGACCACACGAGCCCCCCAACTGGCTTGTATAGACGAGCACAATTAGCATCTCCACTCTAGACTGCCATCTGTGGCGCGCACGCCCCCATGCCATCTCCTACGCCCCTGCCCATGCCCCCCGCCTGCCGAGACGTACCTCACGCGCACTCGCCCCTGCTGTGTGCACCGTGTACGGCCGGCGGCCGGCGCCCACGACGGCGCCCATGAAGAGAGGCGCGCGCCTTATCTCGATCGTGATCGCCCCCACCCACACTTACCCCGCACTGGAAGCAGCAGTGCACTTTCGATGCGGCGTGTGGCCGGCTAGAAGCAGTGCACGTTCGCGGCGACGTGGCCGGCCTTCTCGAGGTTCGGCTTGCATGCAAAGTTGATCATCGGAGGCGGGCCGCACATGAAGATCACCGTCTTCTCGGCCGGTTTCGGCAGGTGCGCCTCGACCATCTCCTGGTTAATGAAGCCAATCGAGTACTTCCATGGCTGCTCCTCTGGCTGCACGTCAAGGGTGTACCACACCTGCATGCGATGCCATTCGTGACCGTCAGCGATCATCAGTGTGCAATCAGAGTGCAATCAGAGTGCAATCAGGGTGCACTCATCGGCACTCGCGTACACTCAGCTGGCACTCAGATGGCAACAAGAGGCGCCGCTCACCGACACGCGTGGATCCTTTGCGAGCTCATCGAGGAGATCCTTGCAGAGGATGTCTTCCACAGTCCGGTTGGCGAAGAGGATCGAGATCTTCAGATTGCGCGCCTTGTTGGCGACAAGCGCGTGGCACGTCTGGAGCACGGGGATGATGCCCGATGACGAAGCTCATTAGTGGCAATCAAGTACGATCAAGGGCAATCAAGGGAGATCGCACCTGGAGCACGGGTGTGATGCCCGAGCCGCCGGCGATGAAGCCGATCGTGTCGAAGGGTGTCTTATCCCCCGAGGGTGTGTGCGTGAAGGTCGTGAGCGAGTCGGTGTTGAAGATGCCCTTCGGGTGCATGACCTCGGTGTTGAAGATGTACCTGTGGTGAGGGGGAGGCCATCCGTGTGAGGGGAGGCCATCCATGTGAGGGGGAGCCAGTCCGTGGCCATCAGCGGCTGATGAGGGAGGCAATCAGTGGCTGATTAGGCAGGCAATCCGTGAGAGAGGGTCCGTGGCCATCAGCGGCACTCGAGAGCACTCAGCGGCCCTCAGCGGCCCTCAGCGGCAAAACTGGACGTACTCGCCGAGCGGCCCCTTGACGTCGATCGTGTCGCCCTCCTTGAGACCCTCGAGGATCTGCGTGAGCTTGCCTCCCTCGGGGAAGCGCGGGTGCACGTTGGCAAAGTACACCTTGATGACGAAGTCAACGTACCCCGTGCCGCAGCCCATGGGGGTATACGCGCGCATCACGTTGGCGCCATCGGACCCCTTGGCTCGAATGAAGAGGTGCTGCCCCACGGGCAGCCCGAGCTCATGCTCCTTGGAGGGCAGCTGGAAGCGGAAGACGCGCGTGTCGTGCGAGATCGTCTTCTTCCACTCCAGCGGCAGCGTCACGTACTTGGCCTTGTCGAGGGTGAGAGGCGGACCGGCGGGTGTGGCAGGCGGCGGAACGGGCAGCGCGCCGGCCGGCTTGGCGCCAGCGAGCTCGCCAATGTAGTACTCGTCGAGCAGCTTCCACGCCTTGCTGGAGTGCAGCGCCTCGAAGTCCTCTGTGCAGTCCTGGCCGGCGGTGATCAGGATAGAGGCTTCGCCGCCTGGGTGCAGGGGCAGGTACTTGGTCGCGTCGTACACCTGATGAGGGACGCAATCAGACTAGAGCTCAGTGGCCATCCGAGGCACCCACGAGGCACTCACGAGGCACTCGCACCTTCCCCTTGACGACGATCCACACGTCCTCCTTTGTATTGTGCTTGGCAACTTCCTCGAGGGAGTACGTCTTGGCGCTGGCCGGTGGCGCCGCCTTGGGCGCCTCCACGACGGCTGCGCCCGCCTTACCAAACACCCTCTCCTCGAACCAGCCGCCGAAGTTGCCTGGGCCCGCGAGGGTCGGGTGCTGGAATTTTAGGGCGGGCATCTTCGTCGTCGGGTCGATGATGCGGTGTACCTTGACGCGAAAGTAGGAGTTGTTCATCATGCCCATCACATTCCACGTGAGGGCCTCTGGCTGACGATTCATCGCCGCGTCCCAGCCGCGGCACAGGAGCTCGGGCGTCTCGCACTCGTAGATCTTGCTCAACGGCACCTCGAGCTTAAAGAAGACCCAGCACCAGTAACGGCCATACCTAATGAGGGAAGGTCATCGGAGGCACTCAGAGACCATTCCATGGTACTCGCGGCGCCGTGGTTGAGCACACGTACTCGGTAGGCGTCTCCGGGTGTGTGAGCTCAGACAGAGTCCATGACTTGCCGCCGTCGATCGAGACCTCGACGCGGATCACCTTGCGCCCGCCGCCGGTGTAGCAGTACCCGCTGATCGGGTACGTCTGATCCGGCTTGCTCAAAGGAACGACTTCGAGGTGGCCCGGGTAAGCGATGGCCGAGTTGATGTTGAGCTCGTTAATGATGTAATCGGGCTTGTACCACCAGCCCTCGGCGTTGGCGATCTCGGCGGTCACGTGCTCGGGCAGCACGCGGTTGTCGTTGAAGTGGAAGAAGTTGTCGCTCTCCTCCGTGGTCACCTGATGAGGAATTCAATCAGAGGCTCAGACGCTCCGTGGCAGAGTCCATCCGATGGTCATCAGAGGGTCTAAAACGGGCCCTCAGAGACGCAACCTGACACGTAATCACGCACCGTGATTTCGTTGAGCCATTTGATCATGCGACCGCCGATGTACCCGGGGATGATCAAGCGCAGCGGGTAGCCGTGATCAGGTGTGAGCCGCGCGCCGTTCTGCTCCCAGGCCAGGAGCACGTCGCACGCCGGATCCATCGCCGTGAAATAGTTTATCGATGTGCCGTACCGGCCCTTCGGCATCTTCTCTACCCCGACGAAGCACACGTGGTTCGCGCCCTCCTTAGGTGTCTTGATGCCGCAGGCTTTGAGCACGTCGCACAGACGCACGCCCTTCCACACCGAGGTGCCGACGCCCGAGGCGCCCCAGTTGAAGCCGATAGTCTGCGCGGTGAGATTCTCCTCCTTGCGCCGGTTACCCGCGCACACGAGCGTGATCGGCAGCTCGCGTGACGGCAGCTTAAGAAGGTCATCCATGGTGAACGTCGTCGGCTTGCCCACGAGGCCCGTGACGCTCAGCCGGTGCTCCTCCCACTTGATGTTCGGCACGGCGCCGTGGTTGCGCACGTAGTGCAGCCTGCACGCGGCGAGAGCCGACGGCCGACCACGCAACAAGCACGCTCAGTTAGAGCGGCGTGCCGATGAAGCGCATGCCCGGGCACGCAGAACGCACGCCCAGGCACGCAGAACGCACGGAAGTGGCGGGCAAGCTGGAACGCCTTTGCAGGGCAGCAACGAGGCATAAAGCTGGCACTCACGCAGCAGGTGTGATGAAGCCGCACTCCATGAGCTTGGGCAGCGGCGGCTCGACGTTGAAGGGGTGCTTGCCGGTCAGGCGCACGAGATCAGGGTGGCGTGGGATCCAGTTATCGGGCGTGTCTTTGTCCCTCTCGTCAATATCCTTGAGATCGATCTCCGTGGAGTGGAGCGGCGATGGGATTGTCATAGATCCGACGCCGGACGACATGCTCAGTGCTGAGATGGCAGCGATCTACGGGAAGAAGATGCCGATCCTTTGTTCGCGGGAGACAGCGGGAGAGAATTTCCTAATACAACCGAGAGACAGGGACTGCGTTTCCAAACAAGGACAGCATGCCCACCAGAACTAAAGAGCGTCGGCGGCGGAGTAGCAGAGAACATCTAAACAACCCCGACGGTTACCCTCGTGCACTATTGACGAAGTCGGCGTCGGCGGCACACGAGGCGCAATGGACGACGATGGCGCTGATCTCTCGGCTTACCCGGTTGATGCGCCGACGGACGTGACCGCTGCAGTGAGGGATGCACGAGCTTGCCTGAAAGCGTGGCCCACCTACACGCTCGACGACGTAAGCAAGCACAAGACCAAGGACGACTGCTGGATTGTTGTCAACGACTGCGTGATAGACATGACATCTCACGTTCGTAACCACCCGGGATGGAGCAACGGCAGCAAGGTCTCGACTTTGCTCGCCATCTTGTCGGCCATGGGACAGGACTGTACCGATGATTTTGAGACGGTCCATTCTCAGCATGCAAAACGACAGCTTGTGGCCTTCAAGATTGGTGTGCTCGAGCAGCCAAATAAAGGTGTGCGCAGCATACGATACCGAACGTGGGAGGAGCTCGAGGCCGCAGGAGTGGTGTGATCCATTCGACACAATAAATGCGAGGCACCTGCACCGTCCATTCTGCACCTGCACCGTCGCCAACTGAAAGGTGAGGCACTGCGCCTCGACCTTGTCAACTCGCCTGCAAATGGCTTGATCTCATCGCGGTCAACACGCGCATCACCGCCCGCGACCCGGCGAAGAACTGCATCCACTTGCACAAAGACGAGCTCCTCAGGGCATGGTTGCGTACTCGAATCATCTCGTCTTTGTGCCTGCAGATGGCGGTTACATGGGCGCAACGACCGGCGCATAGCCGGCCGACAGCCCGCGGTGGGATACGTGCGGATCTTATACCTTCAGTTGGGAAAGATATGGGCCGCTTAGAGCCTCATTGTAGATCAAAACACGAACCAACATTGTCACACAGGGCATTCAAGGACGGGAAAAGTTGCCATCGCGCACCGAGTCACAGTGTGTCGGACACAGCCACATGCGGGTACACGGTAGGCCGGCCAGCGCCTGCTCAAATTGTAATAGAGTTCAATGGGCCAGAACCATAGACCACATGCATCGTACGGCAGATTCACTCGGTAGTGGCAGCGGAGCGGCCGCAAAACAACGTCGCGAGGTCTACCACATCACGATGTGCGCAGCCCTTTTGCTGGCTGCAGATGCAGAGATGCTCAACTCTTCTTCTTCTTCGTCGAACCCCCAGTCGTCGCCGCTCTGGCCATCTTATCTTCGGCCTCCCGTTCGCCTTTGGTTGACATCCGATCCGCCTCCTCGCGCAGCTTCTTCCGCCACTCCGAGTTCTCAATCTTTTCCGTGAGGAGCGACCCGATCCACATTGCCATCAGCATCCAAGTCGTTGTTTTTGCCCAAGCGCTGGAGTCCATGTGCGGGAACATCGCAAATATGAATGCCACCGGCACCAGCATCGACTTCAAGGGTGGCATCCATGTCGGCATGAGCGAGCGGATGAACGCTGCCATCCTCGAACGCGGATGGTCGACGAAGAGCTCGCGGCACAAAAGGGGGACGCCCTTTTTTCGCTAGTCTCTCGGCATTTCGTCACAACTTTCGGGATACCCTCAGTGGACACATGTTCACTCAACCTTTCCACGGTGTGTCTGTGTCTCAATAACTCACATGTACACTTGACACTAGACCGTGAAAAACGTGAGCGGTGAGTAGCTGACTGAGCACCACGACGCGAGCGTGATCGTATAATACATGAAGATTGATCGCTGATCCTCAGCGTATGTGCGTGCAGAAAGAATGTTGTAATGATGGACTGAAATGAAGTTTCGTTACAAAGTTGCCGCTGATTTCTATTTGCGGTCTCGGAACTCTCCTTTTTTGGTCGCTTTTTAGACGCAAGCGAGAGACAAACACAGACCGCGTCCGCTCGTTGACGTCGGGCCTTTTGCATCGATCTGCATCCGCCATGCCGTCCGTGGAGGAGCTTGAGAAGGAGGTTGACCGGTGAGCCCATGCCCACGCACCATCTCGCGTGTCTTTCTGGATGTGCTTGCGCTTCACACAGACTCAAGTGGAACGCTTCCCGATGATGCGCGCGCGCAGGCTCCACGACCTGGCAGAAAGCAAGGGCATCAACTCCCGCGGCACCAAAGACATCTTTGGGTGAGTCCTCAACGCTAGCAAACGCGACCTCCGCGACCTCCGCGAACTCCACGAGCGCGCGCGTTGCCACCTGCCCCTCCACGCGCATCGTCCAAAATCCCTCGAGTACCCCTCACCGCCTCACCCAACTCATTCAAATTCCGTGCCGCATGTGCTCCCTCGCCTCGCGTTCGTGCGCTCAGCAATGTCTTCCCGTACCCCGTCAACTCGGAGCACAAATCCAAGGTCTTCACCAAGGTCCTCTGGACGTGCAAGCAGCCTCACATGCGCACCTTCTGGGCCGCGTCCTGCGGCTTCTTCTCCACCTTCTTTTCGTGCTACGCGCCGTCGGCGGTCGGCTCGTACATCAAGCGCCCCGCGCCCGAAGGCCTCGACATCACGCCCGAAGAGCTCGTTCTCGCTGGCAACCTGGCCGTCACCGGCTGCATCCTGATGCGCTTGATCGCCGGCGTGATGTGTGACCGAATGGGTGCTCGGAAGACGTTTTCTATCTTCTTGTTCTTCGGCATCCCGGGCATGATCCTCATGATGTGTGCAACATCCCCAGGGCATTTCATCGGCGCACGCCTCCTCATCGGTCTCTCGCTTGCGACCTTCGTGCCCTGTCAAGTGTGGGTCACCCAGTTCTTTGACAAGAAAGTCGTCGGCGGCGCCACCGCCACCGCCGCCGGCTGGGGCAACTCGGGCGCCGGCTTCACGCTGCTCATCTTAAGCCAGCTCATGCTCTTCCTCCGCGACAGCACGGGCGACATCAACCTCTCGTGGCGCATCTGCTTCATCCTTCCCCTCGTCATGCATGTCCTCTCGATTATCTTCATCATGACGTGCCGCGACCTTCCGGACGGCTCATACAAGGACCTCGAGACCTCGGGCGCGAAGCAAAAGCCCAAGGGCAAGTACGGTTACGACACGGCCATCCTCGGCTTCACCAACGTGAACGCGTGGATCATGTGCCTCACCTACGGTCTATGCTTCGGCATCGAGCTCACCATGAACAACCGCCTGACCGACTACTTTGAGAACTACTTTGGTCTCCCGAACGAGCAGGCCGGCCCGCTCGGCGCCATCTTTGCGCTCATGAACATCTTCGCGCGTACGTGGGGCGGCCTCCTGTCAGACTGGTGTGCGATTCGCTGGGGTATTCGTGGCCGCCTCTGGGCCATGTGGATCGTCCAGGCCTCAGAGGGCATCATGTGCTGCCTCACCGGCCTCGTCACCATCAATTACGACGGCCCGCACATGCCCAAATACAACCCCCTCAAAAATGGACTCCCAACTTCGGTCGGGAAGATCGTCAACGGGACCTGGGACGCGCCGGACTGGGTGGGCTACTCGACCACCTTCACCTTTGCGAACCGCAAGATTGCGCCCTGCGACTCTGACTTGGTCAAGTCGCCCTCGCACGGCTGGGTCGGCGACGTGTGGACGCCGATGCCCATCCCGGTCAACACGTTCATCACCGTCCGCGACCCGGGGATGAACTGCATCCACTCGAACAAGGACCAGCTCCTCGGGCCACTTCTCGCGTGCTGTATTATCTTCTCCATCTTTGTGCAGATGGGCTGCGGCTTGCACTACGCCGTCGTGCCGTACATCTCACGCCCAGCGCTCGGAATCGTCTCGGGCATCATCGGCGCGGGTGGCAACGTCGGCGCGGTCTACTCGGGGCTGGCCATCATCCCAGCCAAGACGCGTTACGACGAGGGCTTCATCAGGCTCGGATGGATTGTCATCCTTACTTCGTTCTCCATGTTCTTCCTCTATTTCCCCGAAGAGGGCGGCATGGTCCTTCCCAAGGGGCTCCCTTACGATCCCCAGCTCGTCAAGCCCAAAGCGGGCGCCAAGGGTTCTGACGAGCTCGACTTCAATGCCCCGAAGGAGGAGACGACCAAGGTGGTGACCGTCACTATTGAGGGAGTACCAACAAGCACGAGGACGGCTTCGACGGCTTGATCACGTTTGCTATACAATCTGAACGGCGCACAAGGCGCCTACGCAAATCTCGCGCTGATGGCGCAGTAAAGATGGCGCAATGAAGGGGTACTCTGGCATGAAGCGCATATGGGCGCGTGAGGAACATATGGCATCCGAGATGCACATGGTCGGAAGAAGTGACCTGCGGGATGGGAATTATGACGGCACCCGGCGTCTTCACACGGCTTATGTCTTCGATAGGGTCCCAGAAGGCAGGCGGCTCGGGTAGTGCAACGTGAAGAGGAGATGGGCGGGGAGACTGAGAAACCTCTGCTCTCTCAGCTGCTCA
>Ga0209550_10003009_pt1 | contig 16152 bp, 12 predicted proteins | sample LauGreSuBDMM15SN_2_FD_187567 | JGI IMG/M metagenome (GOLD analysis project Ga0209550, IMG submission 187567) | Freshwater lake microbial communities from Lake Michigan, USA - Su13.BD.MM15.SN (SPAdes) (version 5) | ecosystem: Environmental > Aquatic > Freshwater > Lake | place: Lake Michigan...
CCTCAAGCGCCAAACAGCTTCAACAGCTTTTCCACCTCTGGCGTTAATCCCATGGTCTTGAGCCTTACATGGGGATGGGCCACGGCGAAGACTCGAAAGACCTCATCCACAAACACTTGTCCAAAGGTTTGCAGACGGTTTACGGCCTTTTTACAGCCATCAAAGGTTTTCATGCCCAACGGGTTGACCCAAGTCAACTTCATCATGCGCATTGTCATCGGTGATACCCGCTAAAAGATCTTCTAACTTGTAGCTCGGGGTCCTCGAAACCCCCCTCACGATCAACCCCTGCGCTAAATAGTAAGTCGCCAAAACCCACAAACCGGCGTAGGGCAAAGGGCTGACAAATTTATCCAGCGCCAACAAAGTGTCAGACAGCATGAACACAGAGCTGCCCAAAGCCACCCACAAGCTGGCCGCGCTGCCAAGCTGCTTGGCGCGGCCCCAAGCCTGCGCGGCCATGGTGGCGATCACCAACACATAAGCCGCAACCGGCACACGCAGCTCACTGGGCAAGCCGTTTTGGTCCAGGCCCACAAACACCACAGCGGCGACTGAAATGCAAACCGCTAAAGCACGTCGGCTGTGCAACCAAGGCGCGTCTTTCCTAAACAACTTTATGTAACTTAAGTGCGCCAGCAAAAACGCCGCCAAGCCATACACAAACAGGCCTTCACCCATCAGCAACACATCGCCTAACCAAGACAAAGCCAAGGCTGCCATCAACCACGCTCTGCCGTTCATGCCTGCAGACGCTTGCCATGCGGCAAACATCAACACCAGCAAAGCCAGTGGCTTGGCCAGTAGATACACATCACTCCAGCCGCAGGCATTGGCAGCAGTGGCCAAGGCAGCGGCTTGCACAAAAGCGCACATCGCCGGACTGAGTCGGTTTTGCAGCATGGCGTTGACGCCCCACAAACCCGCTGTCACAGCCAACACACAGGTGGCGGCCTCGCCCCAGACCATGCCCTCCATGAACCACAAAACCGCCGACGAACACGACAGCAACACCACAAACCAAGCGCCGCCCCACCATTGCACCGCACGGGTTTGCACGGGTGTAAAAGCGGGGAATTGTTGAATATCAAAAGCCTTGGCGGGGAAACGCTGAGCGACATCGGCGGGTCGCCAACCGGGGTGACGCAAAAACACCATCAGCTTGTCGCGCCAACGCTTGGCATGCCAGCTGTCGTGCAGCATGCTGGCATACATCTGCATATTGGCCCACAAAGGGTCCCAGCTGTTCAGCGCTGTGCGCGTGCCGTACACGCAAGGCTCTTTGGGATCCTCTTCTTGAAAACTGCCAAACATTCGGTCCCACACCACCCAAATTCCGCCATAGTTGCGGTCTAGGTATTTATCATTGACCGCATGGTGCACACGGTGGTTGGAGGGTGAGCAAAACCAGCGGTCAAACCACCCCAAGCGGCCAATGTGTTCGGTATGCACCCAAAATTGGTAGAGCAAATCAATCAAGGCCACGATGCCAAAAATCAGCGGTGGCACGCCCAAGAGCGCCATGGGCAAATAAAACACCCAACTGGTGAGTGCGCCTGCGCTGCTTTGGCGCAGCGCAGTGGACAAGTTGTAATGCTGGCTTTGGTGATGTACCGCATGGCCCGCCCAAAACAGCGACACCTCGTGGCTGGCGCGGTGAAACCAGTAATAGCAAAAGTCATACAAAACCAAGGCCAGCGCCGCACCATACCAAGTGCTCCACCAAGCGTCATCGCGCACCAAGGCGACTTGTTCAAACACCAAGGTGTAGATGACAATGCGCAGCACTCGGGTGAAGATGGCGCTGATTTGGCTGATGATGCCCAGCGAAATACTGCTGATGGCGTCGTCTAAACGATAGGTTTGTGCGCTGGCTTTACCAAGCTTGGCCAAGCGCATGCCCCATAACCACTCGATGAGTATCAAGCCCAAAAACACGGGTGACGCCAAAACAATGATGTATCCCATGAATCTGTCCTTGTTAAATACTTCTAGACCGATATTAAATCAAACGCATTAGGGCTTGGGCCACAAAGCCCATAAACGCAAAGGCTGCTTCAATCGCCCCGCGATGTCGCCGGCTTCACGGCCGGTTCCCATGAAAAAATCGGCGCGCACCGCTCCCACAATGGCGCTGCCCGTGTCTTGCGCCAACACCAAACGCGATAAAGCAAGTGTGGGTCCCGGGGACACCAACCACAGCGGCGTGCCATAGGGCATGCTGAGCGGATCGATAGCTACCGAGCGTCCAGCGATCAATGGCAAGCCCTGCGCACCCCGCGGCCCCACGCTGGGGTCGGCACCAAGGGGCAGTTCTTTGAAAAACACATAACGCGGGTTGGTCCACAACAATTCTTGCTGCCGCTGCGGATTGCGCTGCAACCACGCTTTGATGCCAGGCCATGAGGCGTCACGGGTTTCGCCTTTGTCGAGCAACCACCGGCCCACGCTTTGGTAAGGCTGCTCGTTCGAGGCGGCAAAGCCCACGCGAACGGTGCGCACACTGCCATCAGCTTCGGTGATGCGCAGCCTGCCCGAGCCTTGGATATGCAAAATCAAAGCGTCTACAGGGTCGGCCAGCCACGCAATTTCGCGGCCACGCAATGCGGTTTGTGCGGCGGGCAAGCTCTCGATGTCTTGGCGGCTGAACCACGGCCGGCCATTTGCCAAGCCGCTGGGCGTGGCATACAGCGGCGTATTGAAACCATTGCCAGCCAAGCGCTGGGCTTCGAACACCGGCTCGTAATACGCGGTGAGCAAACCGCCGGCTTCTCCTTCCAAAGACTCCAAGCGATAGGCTTGCAAGCGGTTGAGCAGCAGCAAACGTTGCTCGGCCTCAGAAGCAATACTCAAGCGACGGATATCACTGCATAAGGGGGCCAGCACCGTGCCGCTGACATCGCAGTTGGCCAAGAGCAGCGTCCACACCTCGGCCATGGATTCTTGCGGCCAGCCGGGCAAGTCTTCGATGGCAACTGGCACCCAGCGACTGCGCCCCTCGCCCTTTACCGGCGGCTCAAACTTGGAAGTACCAGGTGGTGCGGATGGGCTGGGCGCTGGCGCGGGTGCTGATGGCGTGGGCGCTGGTGTGGGAGTGGTTGCGGATGGGCTCGGCGCTGGTGTGGGCAAGCGAGGACTTGGCGGCGAAGGCAGCGGCAACGGCGCTGCACAAGAGACCAGCATGCCTACAATTGCCAGCATCCACAATGATTTTTTAATTCGGTACAAACGCATGCTGCTGATTTTGCTTGAAGCCTTGGGCGCTGGCCTGATTTTGGTGCTCATTGTGTGGTGGACCATGTTCCATGGCCGCCAAGGCGGTGAACGCGATAAAGACCCGGATGAAGACAAATGATCACGACAAGGGCGAGCTGCGCAAAGGCAGTTGCTGTCTGCGCTCACGCAGCTGATCGATAGACAGTTCGGTAATTACACAGCCCTCACCCTCAGCCTGCACGGCTTGCACCTGACCCCAAGGGTCGACCCACATGGAATGCCCCCAAGTGCGGCGGCCGTTGCTGTGTTTGCCGCCTTGCGCTGCGGCGCCCACCCAAGCCAAGTTATCGATAGCGCGGGCACGCAGCAACACTTCCCAATGCACCGAGCCCGTGGTGTGGGTAAAAGCACTGGGTGCCAGCAGCAATTCAGCACCTTGCTGAACCAATTGCCTATACAACTGGGGAAAGCGCAAGTCGTAGCAGACACTCAAACCAATGCGCCATGTGTGCCCGTCTCGCGAGGGCAAGTCCATTACCACCGGCGTGTCGCCGGCTTGCAGCACCACGCTTTCGTCGTAGCTTTCGCGGCCGTTGTCAAAACAAAATAAATGGATCTTGTCGTAGCGCGCCATGTTCACCCCTTGCGCGCTGTAGACCAAAGTGGTGTTGCGCACCCGTGTGGCGTCGCCTGGCACCGCAATAGGCAAAGTGCCGGCGACCAGACACACGCCATAGGTTTTGGCCATGGCCGCCAAGCGCTGTTGCATGGGGCCGTCGCCATGGGCTTCTGCAATCAATAATTTGTCGGTATCGAGCTGCCCCAACAAACAAAAATATTCGGGCAACACCGCCAACTCTGCACCGGCATGGGCGGCTTGTTCCAGCAAACGCTCTGCCGTGTCTAGGTTGATGCTCACCTCGGTGCTTGACACCATTTGCAATAAAGCGGCTTTCATGGTTTGGTCTCCGGCTCTTTGGACGTGTCAACTTTATTCACCTTGGGGTCTTTCCAAGTGCCTTGAACCCGAAACTCTTGGGTGGTGGATTTGGCCAGCGGTGTTTTCAAAAAATACTGGGTGAGAAAACTGGTGAGTCCCACCACGGGGTTGATGAGGGTGTAGAGCAAGGTGGCCGTGCCTGTATTGAGGTCGGGCACCACCACCACTTTGAGGTCTTGGGTTTCATTCTTTATATCGGCCTTGCCCTCGAGCATCACCGCGGCGGTGACACCCTTCATTTGCATATTGTTGGTGCTGGCTATGCCTTGCTGGATTTGCACATCCCCGCGCACGAAGTCAAACGAAAAGCCTTCGCTGAAAACATCGGAAAAATCTAAAGTTAAGCGGCGCGGCAAGGCCTGTAAATTGAGCACGCCAAACAAGCGCGCCACGCCAGGTTCGGCTTTCAAAAACTGTCCTCGCTCTAAATTGACATTGAACTGCCCGCTCATGCTGGTGTAGTCTGGCGAGAAGGGTGAGCCGGTCCAGCCCACCTGACCGGCCATGCGGCCTTTGCCATTGCGAATCGCGCCTATATAGCCCAAGCGTTCGAGCAACTCACCCGAATTTTGCAATTGCAGGGTGAAGTCGAGTTGGGTGCGCTTGGCCTGCAAGCGGCCGACACCGCCCCATTGGCCTTTGGCCTGAAAAGTTGATTCGGGCAAACTGAGGTTGAATTTATTCAACACCCATTCACGTCCACCGCCGTCGATGGCGCGGCTGAAACCTGCAACCTCGGCGCGACCCAATTTCAAGCCCCGCAGCTCCAAGTTGTCAATCACGATGTCCATTGAGGGCAAGTCTTTGGGTGAATCCGACAAACTGCTCTCGACGTCTTGCACGGCCGAAGGCGGTATCACCAGATTGGACAATCTGGCCACCACCTGCGCAGACGCGTTGTCTAGCTTGGGGCGGTAATCGATCTGCCCCTGCGCCTCATCGGCTTTGAGTTGTATACGCCATTGTGGACCTTGCTTGTCAGCGCTGGCCTGTACACGGTTGAAGCTACGGCCCAGCCACAGCAACTCACCGGTACCCACCTCAAAGCGGGTCGGCACGAAAGCCAAGGCCTGCGCGCTGGGGGGTTTGGCGGGCTTTTCATCTGCTGCGTTGCTGCCCAACCAAGCCCCCAAGGTTTGTTGCCAAGCATCGGCGTTGAAGTGGGGTAGTTGCACTTGCATCAGCACCGCGCCATCGCTCATCTCTTTGCGCGCGCTGACCGCGCCCAGCAAAATTTGACCGCGCAAGACTTGCGGCACTTGTGGCGTCATATCTCGCACATAGCTGATGTTGATGAGTTGCCCCAGGGTGAGGGTGCTTTGCTCTAGATGCGCGCTGCCACGAGCCTGCGAGACGCGTAACAACTCATTGTCAAAACGCACAGGCCACACCGCATCTGCGGGTTTATTCAAAGGTTCGGGTAAGTCAACCGCCATGCCCTGCAATGAACTGACGAAAGAAAACTCGGGCTGGCCGCGACGCAAACCCAAACTCGCCACAAAAGAGGTGCTGCCCGACAGATGCGACGCGAAACCCGAGACCAGCGCGGGCTCGCTGATTTGACGCAAAGCTTCTGCGCTGGCACTGCCTTGCAAACTCAGTCGCGTGGGCCCCGCATCCGGGCTGTCGTTGAAACGCAAGCCGCCATCCAAGCGCGCATCTCCCCCCAGCCAACGCAGTCGCATATTGTTGACCGACACACCCGACTCGCTGTAGTTGAACGTGCCACGCAGTTTGTTAAAGCGCGGAATTGTTGGTTGCCACTGAACATCGTTGCCATTCAACTGCATGCTGCCTTGCACCTTGGCAAGCGCCAAGTTTTGCAAAGGCAAATTGAGTCGCACTTGGTGCTCTGCCGTGCCGGTTGCGCTGACCTGCGCCAAAGCTTGGTCGGTGAGGGCATTGACGGGTGAGGACTTGAGCATTTGCAGCAAGTCATTTAAGTTGCCACGAAGCTGCGCATTCACATCCACCACGATGTCGCGCAAGTCGGGAATTTGCACATCCAATTTACTCACCAGGGTTGAGCCGTCTGAGCCCATGCGAGCGTTGGCCCCTTTGATCATCAGTCGGTTGCGGTTGAGCTTGAGTTCACCCGAAACTTGTTGCAACTGGGGCCAAGCAACCTTGTCGCGCCGCTGCGCGGGGCTGAGCACGCTGTTGGGCGCGAACTGCAAGCTGAGTTGCTGAAAAGGCGCCACCACAGTAAAAACGCCCTCGTTGCTGCGGGCAAAAGGGAAGCGGTCTAAGGGGCCTTTGAGGGTGATGGCGGCCTGGCTGACGCGCCCCGCTAACAAGGCGTCGCGCACATAGTGTCTGGTCTGCTCGTCTAGGCGCAGTGGCAAATAGCGGTAAAGCGATGTGGCTTCGAGTCGGGCCACTTTGGCAGTCATATCCAACTCGCCCAAGGGCTGGTTGCTGTCGCCCGATAACCAACTGGCTTGCATCTCGGCTTGCAGGTCGTCGTTGTCAAACTTGGCTTGCTCTATGCGCACGGCCCATCGACTGTCTTTGCGCTCCCAACTGAGGTTTGCCAAAGCTTGGGTCAAGGGAATGTTGGGGCTCTCCCACACGCCGCCCAACTGCAGGCTGCCGCCCTCTTGACGCCAAGAAATTTTGCCGTTGTGCTGACTCAACTCCAAGCTCAGTTGGGACGACTGCAAGCCTGGCCACCACAGCCCCGCATCGGGCACGACGGCCGTGCTGGAGGCTTGCAGGGTCAAGTCGTTGACCTCGGTTTTGAGGCTGAATTGTGGGGCGGCGCTGTGGGCCAAAAACCAGCGCGCATCTAGGTCTTTGACTTGGCCCTTGACTTGGGCCACAGCCAGCCTCTTGTGCCAAACCTCATTCAACGGCAAGCGCTGGGCAATGCGTGCCAGCATCTCCAATGAAAACGCCTGCAACTGCAACTCACCGGCGTCGGCGATTTGCTCGCCTTCATCGCGCCAAGCCACACGGCTGTTTCCCAACGACAACTGCTCGCCGTCCTCTAGGGTCAAGGCCAAGCCTTGGCTGCGAAAGTCCTCGCCCAGACCATCGCGCCATGCTTGGTGTTGAAGCCGTCCATGGATGTGGCGCAACACCACAGCCTCGGTTTTCTCAGACGCTTGCCAACGCACGTCTTGCATATCCAAATCCAGCGTGTGGGAAATGAGTTTGCCTTGATTGACCTGCGTCCATAGCCGCAGCCAACCTTGACCGGTTTGCAACAAGTCAACACCGGTAAAACTCAAATATGGCTTGATGGGTGCCATATCGACTCGCGTCAAAGCAGCATAGGCCTGACCATCCCAGCTTTGCATATCGCTGGCATGGCGGCTGAGCAAGGGCTGATTGAAGCGCCCTTGCAAACTCAAGCGCTCACCCCACTCGGGCGGAGGGGATGCATCGATTCGCCAATCGTGGCTGCGCAAGCCATTGCGCATTACCACATTGACCTCTTCAAACTCAACCGCCGGCAATGCTTGGACATGGTCCACCCAGCGCACACGGCCATGGTGAATAAACACTGCCGGTTGACTCCAAAACCAGTCGGCCAAGGCCGAAGGTTGTGCGTCTCCCAAAGACAAGCCGGCCATGCGTATGTGGCCGTCGCTGTCGCGGGACAGCTCAATCAAGGGGCGGTCGATATCGATGCGGTCCAATGACAACGTCAGCAAGGAGGTGGGCGAGAGTGACACCAGCACACGAGGCAAATGCAAAACCTCTTGGTCTGAGCTGTTGCGCAAGACAAGATCGGTCACTTCCAAGGACGGTAACCAGCCGCTGGAGATGGTTTCAAGGTTGCCGATACTCACCTTCAGGTCTAACGCCTGCGAAGCCACGGCCTCAATGTCACTTCGCCAGTCCAGCATGCGCGGGGCAATCCATACATGCAGCGTAAGTGCGGCCATTGCCACCAGCGCCCAAACAAAAAGCACAGACCACCAAAGCAAGCGCACAGACCAAGCATAGGTGCGCCACCCACGTGAGGGCGGTTTAAAAACAGGAGGGCGGGAGGTGGGCTTGGATTGCATGGCTATCTACCTCAGAATTATGACCCGCAAAAGTGCTTGGGTGCATACTATGTGACTCATGTCCCCATCCACACCTTTATCAGAAGGTTCTCGCTTGGTACAGCGCCTGCGCAGGCGCTACGACACTGCGTTGCCACTGCTGGCACCTGGCGCGCCCAGCTTGGCGCATTTGCACACCACCTACCAAGCATTGCGAGGTATTTATCCCGAGGTCGGCGATGCCTTGCGGGTGTTGCGCCAATTGGTGCTCGAGCGCTTGGTGGTGCTTGACTGCGAGCAGCAAGCCAGCCTGCACACCGTCACCCAAAGCATGACCACCTTGGCGGAGTTTGCGCTGGATAAAGCCCTGCAAGAGGCCTGTCAGCGCATCGACTTGCGCCACGGCGCACCCATGACCGCGCAAGGTGTGAGAGCACAGCTGTGGGTGGTCGGCATGGGCAAGCTGGGCGCGGGCGAATTGAATGTCTCCAGCGACATCGATTTGGTCTATGTGTTTGATGAAGACGGGCAAACGCTAGGCGTTGAAGCGGGACGTGGGGTGGTCAGCAACCACAGCTATTTTGACAAAGTGGTCAAGCAGTTGTACGCCTTGATCGGCGACACCAACGAGCACGGCCTGGTGTTTCGCATGGACTTGGGTCTGCGCCCGAACGGTGAATCGGGTCACAGTGTGGTGTCGCTGGAAGCCTTGGAAGAATATTTTCAAGTGCAGGGCCGTGAATGGGAGCGCTTGGCTTGGCTCAAAGCGCGGGTGATAGCACCCAGCGCCTGCATAGATGCAGTCAAAGGCTTGCGCGACATCGTCTTGCCGTTTGTGTTTCGCCGCTACCTTGACTACAACGTGTTTGAGGCGCTGCGGGTTTTGCATCAACAAATACGCGCGCAGTCGCTGCGACTGAGCGCTGGGCGTCCCGAGCGCGCCAACGATGTGAAATTGGGACGCGGTGGGATTCGTGAAATCGAGTTCACCGTGCAACTGTTGCAGGTGGTGCGTGGCGGGCAGTTCCCCGAACTGCGTCTGCGCGCGACCTTGCCCGCCCTGCAAGCGCTGGTGCATGCGCGTTTGATGCCCCAAGACACCGCACAAGCGCTGGCGCAGGCCTATGAATTTTTACGCCGCGTGGAACACCGCATCCAATATTTGGACGACCAACAAACCCACCGCTTGCCCAGCGACCCCGCCGATTTGCAATGGATGGCGCGCAGTTTGGGTTTGTCTGACACGCCAGACATGCTGCTCGAGTTGCAACAGCACCGCGATCGGGTGGCAGCCGAGTTTGAGCGCTTGCTGGGCCAAGAACAAAGCGCCAGCGATGGCGAAACCCCAGTCTCTGTCAGCAGCGACTGGAGCGCGTTGCTCGAGGGTTTGTCGCCGCAGTTTCAACAGCGCATGGCCTTGTGGCCGGCCATGCCAAGGGTCTTGGCTTTGCGCGAAGACGCCCGCGAGCGTTTGCTGCGCTTGGTCCAGCGCACACAGCAATGGATTAACCAAGGCTTGATCAGCGAAGAAGCCGCGCTGCGCTGGAGCGATTGGATGGAGCCTTTGCTTCGCCGCGAAACCTATTTGGCTTTGTTGCTGGAGCGTCCCCAAGTGCACCGGCAGTTATTGCGTCTTTTGGGTGCGGCACGCTGGGCGGCCAGGTATTTGCGCACCCACCCAGGCGCTATCGATGAATTGGCCAACCCCGAGGTGCTGGATGAGCGACTCGGCAGCCAACAACTTCGCCAGCATTTGCAAGCCAGGCACGATGCGCTGGCCGCCCAAGGCGGTGACGACGAAGAAAGTTTGCTCAACCTGTTGCGCCGAGCACATCACGGCGAAACCTTGCTGACGCTGGCGCGCGATGTGGAAGGGCGTTTGAGTGTGGAGCAAGTCGCTGATGATTTAAGTTTGCTGGCCGACACCTTGGTTGAGGTCGCCGCCTTGTGGGTTTGGGCGCGGCTGAAAGTGCGCCACCGTGAATTGCCGTGTTTTGCTGTGCTGGGCTATGGCAAATGGGGTGGCAAGGAACTGGGCTACGGCAGCGACCTCGATATCGTCTTTGTCTACCAAGATGATCACCCGCAAGCAGGGGAGATTTACGCGGCTTTTGCCCGCAAGCTCATTCAATGGCTCACCATCAAAACCGGTGAGGGTGATGTGTATGAAATCGACACTGCCTTGCGCCCCAATGGCAGTGCTGGCTTGTTGGTGACTTCTTGGGAGTCATTTGCCGATTACCAAAGTCAGCGCGGCTCCAATACCGCTTGGGTTTGGGAGCACCAAGCGATGACGCGGGCGCGGTTTTGTGTGGGCGATGAGGGCTTGCGTCAGCCGTTTGAAGCCGTGCGTCGCCAAGTTTTGTGTGCCCCCCGAGACCCGCAGGCCTTGGCCCGCGAGGTGGTTGCCATGCGCGACAAAATGCGCGCAGCCCACACCTCCAGAGCCGATGCGTTTGACTTCAAGCACAGTGTGGGGGGCATGATTGATGCTGAATTCGTGGTGCAATTTTTGGTCTTGGCCCACGCCCATCAACACCCAGAATTGGCGAACAACCTGGGCAATATCGCCTTGTTAGAGCATGCCGAGCGCTTGGGCTTGTTGCCCGTGGGCGTGGGTAGCGCCAGCGCTGGCGCTTACCGAGTGCTGCGCCACTTGCAGCACCAAGCGCGCTTAGACGAAGCGCCTGCGCATGTGCCGGCAAGCCAAGTAGAGGTGCAAAAACTGGCTATTGAGGCTTTGTGGCGTTTTGTATTTTCGTGACCAAGGCGCTGGTTGAATAGCCGCTGACAAAGCCAATAGCCAGTGCAGTGCCACCCCAACTGCGCACCAAGGCTGACTCGGCCAAGCGGTCCATGTCGTAGTCGCCGCCTTTGACATAAATATCGGGGCGTAGCTGCTTGAGGAGTTGCAAGGGCGTATCTTCATCAAACCAAGTGACCAAGCTGACAGAAGCAAGAGCCGCCAACAAAAGTGCGCGGTCTTGCTGAGAATTCAAGGGGCGCTCGGGGCCTTTGCCCAAGCGCTTGGCTGAAGCGTCGGTATTGACACCCACCACCAGCGAAGCACCCAATTGACGGGCTTGCTCCAAGTAGCTGGCGTGCCCTCGGTGCAGTACATCAAACACGCCGTTGGTGAACACCACCGGCCCCAAGCTGCGCAAATCTTGCATCCGCTCAAGCGCCAGTGAAGCTTCGCAGACTTTGTCGGCAAAAGCATGGGGTGCGGTCATGCGCGACGCTGACGCCATTGCGTGACCTGCGACTCGATTTGGGCCAAGTTGGCGATGACCGACACTTTGTTGGGCGCACGCCGCTGTAACACCGGCGCGCGACCGCCGGCCCAAATCTCGACATGCGCGGGCATGAGGCGGCGCAATTCACTCAAAGCATCCAACACATGGTTGGGGTTTTGGCTCACGCTAAAGCTCAGCGCCACGATGTCAATTTGGTAGGCCGCCGCTGCTTTGATCATGTCGCTCATGGGGGTTTTCGCACCCATGGGCAAGCAGTGACAGCCTTGCAAGCTCAACAGGCATTCAGCCATCAACAAACCCAAAACATGGTCTTCTTGGGGGAAAGTGGTGAGCAATATGCGCGGTTGCCGTTGCGGGGCATGGCTTTGAAGTTGGTGAATCGCCTGTCGCAAAACCCCGACCACGCATTCGGTATAGAGATGCTCTTGAAACACCTCGATCTCGCCACGCATCCAAGCGTCGCCCACCATGGCATTGAGCGGGGCCAGTAACTCGATGACAAAGCGGCTCACCCCCATGCTGACGACGGCTTGGTGCAAAAGACTGCGCACGCCATCGATATCGTGACAGCGCAACAAAGTCAAAGCGTCTTGCAAGGCATAGTCAGCGCCCTTTTTGTCTTGCGCCAAGGCCAGTGGAGCGCCAAGCATTGCCTCGGTGATGGTCTGCAGTTGTTCAGTAGACAAAGCCACCACAGCACCTGGGCGGTGACCCGCGTCTAGCAAGCGTTTGATGACGCGCAGTTTTTCAACTTGAACCAAGGGGTAGGTGCGCTCGCCAAAACTGTCACGCAAGGGCTCGGGGAAACCATAGCGACGCTCCCACACCCTGAGAGTGTCCTTGCCCAAACCCGTATCGCGCTCGACGGCGGCTATCGAAAATCGCAAATGATTTGAGTCGCCATCGCTTAAATTCATGGGGTTATTTTCATAATAAACAGGGCCGTTCACTTTCGTCATGGACAATAACACGAAACCCTTTTAAGGATGCTCCATGAAAACATTGCACAAAACCATTTTTAACGCCCTGCTGTTTGCCTTCTTGGCAGGTGGCTATGCAGCTTGGGCGGCTGACACCAAACCCGCTCCGGCGGCCCCCAGTGCGGCCGAATGTCCCTCGGTGCTTCGCTACACGGTAGACCGATTGCAAGACGAAAAACCGCAAAACCTGTGCCAGTACGCGGGTCAAGTGGTGGTGGTGGTCAATACCGCCAGCTTTTGCGGCTTCACGCCTCAGTACAAATCTTTGGAAGCCTTGTACGACAAATACAAAGGCAAAGGCTTGGTGGTGTTGGGTTTTCCTTCCAACGATTTTTCCCAAGAACCTGCCAACAACCAAAAAATCGCCGACTTTTGTGAAAACACTTACGGCGTGAAGTTCCCCATGTTCAGCAAAACCACGGTGCGCGGCAGCGATGCCTCACCCTTGTTCAAGCAACTCACCCAAATCACCGACACATCCCCCAAGTGGAACTTTTACAAATACCTGATCAGCCGCGACGGCAAACAGGTGAAGAGCTTCAACAGCAACACCGACCCCATGGAAAAAGCTTTTTTAGCCGAAGTTGAAAAACTGCTTGTCGCCCGAGTGAATTGATGCGCCAACGGGTAGCCGTTATAGGCTCAGGCATCGCTGGCTTGTCTGCTGCCCACCACTTAAACCCGCATGCCCAGGTGAGCTTGCTGGAGGCGGGCGGGTATTTTGGGGGACACACCCACACGGTGGACGTCAGCTTGCCCGACCTCAGTGGCCAAACCGTGAGCCATGGTGTGGATACAGGGTTTTTGGTCTACAACCAACGCACCTACCCGGGCCTGATTGCTTTGTTTGAGCAACTCAACATCCGCACTGCGCCCTCAGATATGTCCTTTTCCGTGCAAGCGCATTGGGATGACAACGGTCAAGTGCTGGAATGGAATGGCGCCAATTTAAACAGCGTGTTCGCGCAGCGCAGCAACTTGTTCAGGCCGCGTTTTTGGGGCTTGCTGCGCGACATCTTGCGCTTTAACCAACTCGCCACCGAACTGGCCCAAACCGGCCAATCAGATGCCTTGGCCCAGCCTTTGCAAGATTTTTTAGACCAGCATGGTTTTGGCAGCACTTTTCGCAACGGCTATTTGCTCCCCATGCTGGGCTGTATTTGGAGTTGCCCGACCACCCAAATGCTGCAGTTTCCGGTGGCCACCATGGTGCGTTTTTGTGACAACCACGGTTTGCTTCAAGTCAACAACCGCCCGCCTTGGTTCACTGTGGACGGCGGCGCCAAGCATTATGTGAAAGCCATCACCGACACCCTCAGCGATAAGCGCTTGAACACCCCCGTGCTGGGCATTGCCCGTGACGCACAAGGTGTGCGGGTTCGCACCGCGCAAGGGGTGGAGCATTTCGATCAAGTGGTGTTGGCCACCCACCCCGACCAAGCACTGGACTTGCTAGATCAGCCCAGCGACGCCGAGCAAGCGCTGTTGGGCGCTATCAGCTTTCAAGCCAACCGTGCTGTGTTGCATACCGACACCAGCGTCATGCCCCAACGTCGTTTGGCTTGGGCTGCATGGAATTACCAACGCACCCAAGCCCAAAGCGAAACCGCCCATGTGTGTTTGCATTACTGGCTCAATCGCCTGCAGCCCCTGCCCTTCAAGCAAGACGTCATCGTCTCACTCAACCCGGCCACGCCCATAGACCCCGCGTGCATCTTGGGCAGCTACGACTATGCGCATCCGGTGTTTGATTTGCCCGCCATCGCCGCGCAAGCCGAGCTGCCGCGCTTGCAAGGTCAGCAACACACTTGGTATGCCGGCGCTTGGATGCGCTACGGCTTTCATGAAGACGGCTTTCAAGCCGGCTTGGCCGCCGCACAAGGCTTGCTGGCGCAGATTAACCACCAGGAAGAGGCCTTGGCGTGAGCCAGGCAACACCGCTGATTGCTTGGGGTCAAGTCCGGCACAGCCGCGCTCGGCCGAAAAGCCATGCGTTTGCCTACCCCACATGGTTTTTATTGCTGCCCATGCGCAGCATGGCACTTGTGGGAAGCGGTGTCTTGGCCTTGAACCGCCGGGCCGCGATTTCTTTTCATGATGTCGACCATGGCGATGGACGTGCGCCCTCGCAAGGCGGCGCATTGGCTTGGCTAGACGAGTTGCTGCTCAGCCAAGGCATCAAAGATGCCCAAGGCGAGGTTTGGTTGCATTGCTATGCCAGAGTGTGGGGCTATGCCTTCAAGCCGGTGAGTTTTTGGTATTGCCATCGAGACAACGACAGTTTGGCTGCCATCGTGGTGGAGGTGAACAACACCTTTGGCGAGCGTCACTGCTATGTTTTGCACCAGCCCCGCTATGGGCAAACCTTGCATGCCGACAAAGTATTTCATGTGTCGCCCTTTTGCCATGTGCAAGGTCAGTACGACTTTCGCTTCATGCGCACTGTTCATGAGGGCAAAGCCAAAACCGTGGCGCGCATAGACCACAGCGATGCGCTGGGCTTGCTCATCAGCACCAGCGTCAGCGGCAGTCTTCAGCCCCTCACCACAGCCGCGCTGCGCACTGCCTTGTGGCGCTACCCCTTGCAAAGTTTTGGCGTGATTGCGCGCATCCATTGGCAAGCGCTGGGGCTGTGGCTCAAACGTGTGCCGTTTGTGCGCAAGCCCCCGCCTCCCGAACAGTTTGCCACCCGTGGTGGTCTGTGAATTTTTTGTCTCAACGCCTATCAGCTTAACCATGCCCAGCCTGCACTCCACCAACCACACCGCCCCCCTCATTTCAAGTCCCGCCGCACCCATGGCGGCACAACGCGCTTTGCGCATGCTCGAATCTTTGACGGTGGGTGGACTGAGTGTCGATCTGCCCGATGGACGACAACAGACTTTTGGTACCGCCCAAAGCGGGCCACAAGCCAGCATCCGTATCCACGACTGGCAAGTGTTTGCGTTGACCATGCGCTCGGGCGACATTGGTTTTGCCCAGAGCTTCATTGACAAGCAATGGGACACACCCGACTTGACCAGCTTGCTGCAACTGCTGGTGGCGAATCGACGCGTGATGGACGATTTGATTTTTGGTACGTGGTGGGGACGCTTGGCTTACCAAGTTCGCCACTGGATGCGGCGCAACACCAAAAAGAACAGCAGCAAAAATATCCACGCCCATTACGATTTGGGCAACGGCTTTTACAGCCTGTGGCTAGACCCCAGCATGTCTTATTCCTCGGCATGGTTTGATAACGACTACAACCAACCCCTTATCGCAGCACAACATGCCAAAGTACGTCGCGCCCTGCGCATGGCGGGGGTGCTTGCGGGTCAGTCCCAGCGTGTGCTTGAGATTGGCTGCGGCTGGGGCGGCTTGGCCGAAATTGCTGCCAAAGAATGCGGCGCCAAAGTCACAGGCATCACCCTGAGCCCTGCACAGCTGGCCTATGCCAGCGAGCGCCTCGGCGCGCAATCGCTGCACGCAGATTTGCGTTTGCAAGATTATCGCGATACCAACGACGGCCCCTACGATGCCATTTGCTCCATCGAGATGATCGAAGCCGTGGGCCGAGCTTATTGGCCCACTTATTTCCAAACCATTGCGCGCTTGCTCAAACCCGGCGGTCAGGCTTGCATACAAAGCATCGTCATCGCCGACGACTTGTTTGAGCGCTATGCCTTGGGCACCGACTTCATTCAGCAGTACATATTCCCCGG
>Ga0209550_10003010_pt1 | contig 16150 bp, 14 predicted proteins | sample LauGreSuBDMM15SN_2_FD_187567 | JGI IMG/M metagenome (GOLD analysis project Ga0209550, IMG submission 187567) | Freshwater lake microbial communities from Lake Michigan, USA - Su13.BD.MM15.SN (SPAdes) (version 5) | ecosystem: Environmental > Aquatic > Freshwater > Lake | place: Lake Michigan...
GGAACCGGTGGTCTTCATTCACCTCATTGAGGCGGGCTAGTTGGGTTTCGTTGACCGAGAGCTGGGTGGCCAGCTCTTCAAGCTGGACATCGGAGCGAATTTTGACCCAGAGGTGGTCGGAGCTGGGGGGGAGGGAGGCCAGCTGGATTGGTTGAACCGGGCTGGGAAGGGAATCAAGGTTGAAGGAAGCCCTGTTGTCAGCCAGTCCGGGACCAGCGATCGTGCCAGCCACCGCAAGCAAGCTGGTGACTCCGAGGCTGGTTCCGGTCCATAAGCAAGGCTTCATGCAAAAAAATCCATTGGACAAGACCCAGACGTGAAGCCGCCAGTACTGGGCCGCGCAGAGATTAACGGGTGGAACCTGTTACCGCAAGTCACAATGGCCACAGTTTTAGTCGGACCCTGGAAAAATCGGCCCGTAGGGAACCCAATCCCAGGCCTAAGACTCCAGTTGCCGCAAGGCTTCGAAGAGAACCACCCCCACGGCAACGGAGAGGTTGAGGCTGCGCACGCCGCCGCCGCGCTCGATCGAGCCCGCCATCGGGATCGCCAGGCATTGGCTGCAGCCCTGCAGCACCTCCTGGGGCAGCCCGTCGGTTTCGCGACCGAAGAGCAGCCAGTCGTTGGCAGCAAACCGTTCCTGGGCGTAGGGACGAGCGCCTTGGCGGCTCAGGGCGAGCAGACGCCCCCCCCGCTCCAGCCGGTGCTGGCTGAAGGCGGCGAAATCGGCGTGGCGATGGAGCTTGACCCAGGGCCAGTAATCCAGGCCAGCGCGGCGCAGCTGCCGGTCGTTGATTTCGAAGCCCAAAGGCTCGATCAGGTGCAGCTCGCTGTTGGTGGCGGCGCAGGTGCGGGCCACGTTGCCGGTATTGGGGGGGATCTGGGGCTGAAACAGCACAACCTGGGGCATGGGAGGGATCGGACGCTGGGATCAGGCGGGGGGCACGGGCTCGCCCAGGGCCATCAGGTTGAGCGCCCGCCCCTGCACCACCAACCAGGCCGCTGCAGCCTGCTGCATCAGCCGTTGCTGCAGGCTGCCAATTCGATCGCGGAACAGGCCCCCAATGGCCGTTGGCGGCACCACCCCCCAACCAACCTCCTCACACACCAACACCACCGGAGAGCCCTGCTGGTGGAGGGCCCGCAGCAACCGCTCCTGGCGCTGGAACCAGGCGGATTCATCCAGATCCAAATGGTGGGCTAGCCAGGTGCCAAGCGAATCAATGAGCAGGAGTTTTGAGGGATTCACCGCCCTTGGGGCACCAGGATCCCTAGCGATAGACAGCCCCATCGCTTGTTCAAATCCATCCAAATCCAACGAGGCACGGTCGTCTAACTCCAGACCTAGGTGCTCTAGCGCTGCTTCGAGCTCACCGCCAACCTCCAGGGTTGTCCAGTGGGGTGGACGCCGTTGACGATGCAGAAGCACTCGCTGCTGCCAGGGCCGATCACCAGGACGATCGGCACCGGTCGCCAGATAGGTCACCGGTAAACCACTGCGATCGGCAAGATGCTCGGCCCAGCGACTCTTGCCACTGCGGCTGGGCCCGCTGACGAGAATCAGCCCTCCTCTGTTAGGCCCGATGGCGGATTGGCTTTTGACGCCATCCCGCTCGCCCCAATCAGCTACCCCCATTCATGCTGTGCAGGGTTGCCACCGACGAAGGCGATACCCGGTTGAGATAGCGGAAGATCCAATATTTCAAGATTGTGGCCAGCACCACCGGGAAGGTGGCGATGAACAACATGATGAAGCTTTCATGGTGGGCGATGCCAAAATGAGCTTCGACACCTTCCAGCAGCACGGTCCAACCCTCGGGGCTGTGGAAACCTACGAATATATCGGTGAATAGAATAATTGTAAAAGCCTTGGCACTATCGCTCAGCCCATAAAGAACTTCATCGAGAAAACCCTTTAGTACTTGGATGTCACGTTTTCCAAAAAAGCAAACAAGCACAAAGCCAAAGAAGCCAAGGGCATCTGAAATAATGTTCTTGATGGCGTCATTGCTTTCTCGATCAGCATCTTTTCTGAGCTCTTCAGCCTTTTCAGCCAAGGCTGCCTGCATTTGATCGCGGCTGGGTGGTGTTGCGCCGGCCAGCAGGGCTTCAAACTCAACTTCGGATTGATAAAAGCGTAATTTTCTGATCGCTTCCTGCTGCAGATGCGGCTGGGGATAACTCAGAATCGGCATATCCTTGGAATATAAATCCACAAGCGGCGAAACCACTAGGTTGCGGCTCATCTGCTGGATCAGCAGGGGCACCAGGATCAAGAGCAATAGAATCCGCAGGGAAACCAGAGTAGAATCACGGCGGCGACGGAAGCCAGCCACGATTGTGGCCTCCGCCTCCGGATCAAGTTGGCGCCTTACGCCATCGAACACGTTTAAGAAGCTACTGGGCAGCACATTCGGCGAGCGGCTCATGCTGGGTAGGGGGCTGGTCCGGCCGTAGCGGGCTACAACGCTTTCAATCAGTTGCAACTGGCGATGTTCCTGGCCATCAAGCTGGCCGCGTTTCTGTTCCAGCTCTTCTAGGGAGGAGCGGCAGAGCTTCAAGGCCGACTTGAAACTGCGCAACATCTGGGCCTGGATCTGGCGCGGAATACCGAGCTCCAGCTCGGGCCGCACCGGCCGATCGTTGTAGTACTCCAGTTCGAAACCCTGGATCAGCAAGGCCGCTTCATAGGCCCGCTCAAGATCGCTGGTCAGGTCCGAGGCCTGGGCCCGTTCAAAGGCCGTCATCCAGTCAGTCAGCGCCATAGTCGCGTTAACGGGAGAAGACCCACCAGGTGATCATCGGCACCAGTGTGCCCAGGGTGAGTAAAACAACCACCCATGTCAGGGCATTACTGGATTGGGTTTCATCCCGGCTGGGCACGTTCGACTCCAGCGCTAGTCGTTCGATCAGTTGGGGTGGCCCCGGATCTTGACCATCCCTCAGCACCGACGCCAGCCGATCAATGCCATCGATCGAGGCTTGGCGATAGCGGGCCCCTTCACGCAGGGGCAAGCCCATGGTGCTCGTGCCCGTGCTGGAGAGCAGGCTGGCGGGCAACTGGTCCAGCAGATCGTTTGAGACCACCACCGCTGCGGTGTTGTTCTGGGCCTCGATCAGTAGGACAAGCTGGCCATCCTCGATGGCGCTGCCGTCGCCTTGCCAGCGCTCCAGGAGCTGGTGGCCTAAGTCGGCGAGATCCAGGCCGTAGTCCAGGCGGCGCAGGGTCACGAGCCTGGCCTGGATGTGGTCTTCCTCAAGGGCAGCTAGCCGATGGTCGAGGTCGGTGATCGCGGCGCGGCTGAGCAGGTCGGCCGTGTCGATAACCCGGACCATCGGCGGCTTGGCGGGAAACTCCTGGACACCCATGGCGAGGGCCCCCTGGGCGGGCAAGAGGCAGGCCAGGGTGAGCAGCAGGGCCCAGAACAGCCTGGGAAGGGAAAGCAGGGGGGCCAAGGCGGATGGCAGTTGCATGGCCCCCAGTTTGACCTCAGTCGGCCCGTCTGTGACAACCTTGGCCCAATCCCTGCACTGGAGCAATGGGACGGCCTGCGCTGGCCTGCCTGGGCGTCGGTCTTCTCGCCCTGCTGCTTAGCCTGATTAACCAGTTCAGCGCGGCGGAGCTGACCCCGCCCCTGGTGCGGGCCTCCGTGCTCGCCAGCCTGCTGGCGGTTGGATTCCTGTTGGTTGCCACCCTTTGGACCCGGGCCGTGCCCAGGGCGCCCGAGCGCGTGGAACTGGAGGGTCCCCAGGGATTGGAGCTCGATGACTCCCTGCCCGAGGCCCTCAAGCTGGAACTGGCCTGGGGCAGCCAGTTGTTGTTGACCGCCACGCCAGGAGCGACCGTGCTGGTGCTCTGGCAACAGCGCACCCTGTTACGTCGGGGCCTGCTCGGCAGCGGCAGCGTCCTGGTCGGTCCGATTGGCCAACGGGCCCTGGCCACCGGCAAGGCCATTTCCCTGGTGAATCTGGCCCTCTATCCAGGCCGGGATGAATTTGCCGCCTTACCTGCGGGTCTTCCCGCCTTGGTGGTTCAACCGATCGGCAACGAAGGTCTGCTGCTCCTAGGCGGCTGGTCGCCCCGTTGTTTCAGCCGCAGTGATGAACTCTGGCTGGAGGGCTGGGCCCGCAAGCTCAGAACATCACTGGAGGCGCTACCGGACGAGGGCGGCTCGCTTTAGACGCACCCGGCGGTTTTGACCCAGGGGGTGGCAGGTTCAGCTGGGATTGCACCCGCGTCCCCGGCGAACTGAATAGGGCCAAGCCATTGCTGCCAATCTGGCCCTGGAGCTGCTCGGCCCGGGTGATCTGCTGATTGGCTTGGCGTCGCACGACCACCTTTCCCATCGCCCTGATCTGGCCATTGGGCCAATGCCAGAGGCACTGGTTGGCTTGTAATTGCTCCCCGGGCTGGACCAATTGACAGGCCTGGGGAATGGCCACCGTTTCGTTGGCTAGGTCGATCGAGAGGCGATCGCCCCGCACCTGCAGGCGATCAATGCGGGCTTTGAAGGGCTCGTCGCTGCTGAGGCGGCGGGCGGCCAGGTCCCAGACCGTGCCCTGGGCCTCCAGCACGGCCTTACGGCTGGCATCAATGACCTGAACCGGGGCCTCCAGGACCAGCCTCTGCTGGCGCAAGTTGCCACCTAGGGACCGGGCCCGCAGGGTCTGGCCTGATCCCTGGTTCTGGCGGTGGGTTCCCTGCACCGGCCCAGTGGCCACCAGCACGCCGGTTCTGGGGTGCCAGGTGGCTGATGTCGTCTTCAAGACCAGATCAGCGGGCCCCAGGCCATCGAAATTGGATCGCCCCTTGGCGGCAGAGGTCCATTGACGTAACTCGGGGTTGCCCCTGAGTTCGAGCCGGTCCTGCAGAACATAAAAACGGGCGCTCTCGGCACTGAGCCGGGAGCGCTGATCCCTAGCCCAAGGGCGTCGGTCAATTTCCATCAGATCCTGGCGGGGAATCCAGCGCAACTGGTCGGCATGGATCTCCACGGGATCGGGTCCCAGCAGGGTGACGACCACGGCCCCTTCCAGCTGGATCACCTCGCCGTTGTTGAGCACCGTGCCGCCGTTAGCGCGAATGTCGTACTGGGGCTGGCCGTTGCGATAAATCAGGCCCCTCGGTTGGCGGGCCTTGGCCAACCGTTTGGCAATGTCGTAGCGGGCCTCCGGGCTTGTCAGCGACCAGGCGGGACGGCCCTGGGGATCCTGTTGGCGCAGATCGAGGGAACGGAACAGAAAGGGTTCCGTGGTTTCCTGCTTCGGCGTGATGCTTTCGCAACCAGCCAGTAGGCCCAGGCACCCAGGCAAGAGCAGGACACGCGCCAGACTCCGGAGACGTTGCCGGGTCACAGGGGTCCATCCAGCTCAAGCCGCGCCATCACCGGGGCCGGTTCGGGCAAGGGGGAGCCCACGGCCAGCTGGCCCCACTGCAGTTGTTGCAGCCAGGGGGTGCCGTTGGTTTGGTTAGGGCCGGAGTTCAGGGGGGCCTGGGCCAATTGCTCCAGCATCCGCGCCGAGAGGTCGGGCACCAGGGGCCCCAGCAACAGGGCCACCAGCCGGGCCGCCTCCAGCACGGCATAGAGGTCAGCAGCCACCTGGTCTTGGTTGCCCTCCTTCTTCATCAAACTCCAGGGGGCCTGAACATTGAGGAAACCGTTGGCGGCAATGGCCAATTGCAGGCTGGCTTCGGCTGCGCCACGAAAATCCAGCGTTTCCAGGCTGGGGATCACCAGGCCAATGGCAGCGTTGGCCGCCTGAGCCAGGGGGTGGTCGGCGTTTTGGGCGGCGCCGGCAGGGGGCACGGTGCCCTCGAACCAGCGGCGGGCCATGGCACTGGTGCGGTTGAGCATGTTGCCAACCGTGTTAGCCAGGTCGTTATTGACGAGATCGACAAAGCGTTGCTGCTGGAAATCGCCGTCATCGCCAAAGGGGATGTCGCGCAGCAAATACCAGCGCACCGCATCGGCGCCGCAGCGCTCCAGCAGGGCCTCGGGATCGAGCACGTTGCCGATCGATTTACCCATCTTTTGGCCTTCGCGGGTGAGGAAGCCATGGCCAAAGACCTGCTTGGGCAGCTCCAGTCCGGCCGAGAGCAACATCGCCGGCCAATAGACGGCATGGAAGCGCAGGATGTCCTTGCCGATTACATGGACCTGGGCCGGCCAGCCCCGTTGGCTGAGCTCTCCGAGACCGGCTTCGCTGGTCTCCCCATCCCCTTGACCCTCGAGTAGGGCCGTTAGGTAGCCGAGCAGGGCATCGAACCACACATAAAAGGTATGACCGTCATGGCCCGGCACCGGGATGCCCCAGGGCAGGTTGACCCGGGAAATTGAAAAATCGCGCAAGCCCTGGGCCACGAAGTTCTGCACCTCGCGCCGGCGGCTGGCTGGCTGGATGAACTCCGGTTGGGCGATCAGGGCCTCGATCTGCTCCTGGTAGCGGGAAAGCCTGAAAAAAAGATTGACCTCATCGCGCCATTCCAGGGACCGCTGATGCACCAAGCACTGGGGATCGAGGGCGCCGGCCGGATCATCCTTGAATTCCTCACAAGCGACGCAGTACCAGCCCTGCTGGCGCCCCTCCACCACATCACCATTGGCCTCAACCCGGCCAAAAAACTCGTGAACAATGCGGCGGTGGCGGGGATCGCTGGTGCGGATGAAACGGTCATTGCTGATCTGCCACTGCTGCCAAAGCTGGTGGTATTGGGCGCTAATTCGATCGCAATGGGCCTGGGGACTTAGGCCGGCAGCTTCGGCCGTGCGTTGAATTTTCTGACCATGTTCATCGCAGCCAGTGATCAATACAACCTCCTCACCCTTGAGACGCTGGAACCGGGCCAGGGCATCGCACGCCAGGGTGGTGTAAGCACTACCGAGGTGCGGTTTGTCGTTGACGTAGTAGAGCGGTGTTGTGAGGGTGTAGGTCATCGGCTGGAAACTGGATCGGCGGTGCGGACGGGCCCGCTGCGCCGCCCAGGCGGCCCCCGCCGAGGCCGGATCCTAACCAGCGTCTGACCAGGCCCTTCCGGCCTGGAGTGTGCCCGCCTTGGCGGAGCCGCGCGGCTGCCTCCTGCTAAATCCAAGGCCAGTCCTGTCCCGTTACGCCCGCTGCTGCCCATGGTTCTGATCCAGGAACACGCCGCCGTTGTGGTTTGGGGCGGGGGCACGGGCGGGGTGGCGGCTGCCCTGCAATCGGCCCGCTCCGGTGCCCCCACCCTGTTACTCACCCCCGGGCCCTGGCTGGGGGGGATGGTGAGTGCCGCCGGGGTCTGCGCCCCCGATGGCAACGAATTGAGCTGCTGGCAAACCGGCCTCTGGGGTGCCTTCCTGCGGGACTTGCAACGCCAGGAACCGGAGGGCCTCGACCACAACTGGGTGAGTTGCTTCGGCTACCGGCCCGCTACGGCGGAGGCGATCCTGCGCCGTTGGGTGGGGGCGGAGCCCTTACTGCGCTGGTGGCCGGAGGTGCGCCTACTGGGGGCTAAACGGCTCGGCAACAGGGTTGGGGCCCTGGAGATCGAACGGGAGGGAGAAGCCATCCACCTCGCCCTCGACCTGCTGATCGATGGCAGTGATCTCGGTGACCTATTCCCCCTGGTGGGGGCCCCTTACCGGCTCGGCTGGGAGCCCCAGGAGACCTGGGGGGAACCCAGCGCCCCCAGCCTCCAGGCCCAGGTGGGTCAGTCCTTTTTCCACCAACAGGTGGTGCAATCCCCCACCTGGGTGGTGATGGGCCAGCTGGGCCCGGGGACCTGCCCCCCAGGGTCGAGCCTGCCAGCGCCCTTCACCGCCGCCAGCGAGGCCTTCGGCCTGGAGCGCACCCTCAGCTACGGCCGCCTGCCCGGTGGCTTGGTCATGCTGAATTGGCCCCTACAGGGCAATGATTGGCACCAGGGTCTGGCGGCCGCCTTCCAGCCAGGCTCCCCCGATTACGGCGAGCTGATGGCGGCAATGCGTGCCCATAGCGAGGCCTTTCTGGAGGGGTTAATCAGTGCCACAGACGGCTGGTTGCAACCCGGCCAGGCCTTCCCCATGGCCGGGGACCGGATGGCAAGCCCTCGCCTCCAGGGTCCCGGATCCCTGGCCCTGATGCCCTACTGGCGCGAGGGCCGCCGTTTGGTCGGGCTTGAGGTGGTAACCGAGCAGCAGCTGCTTCCCTGCGCTCCAGGGGAGGCGATCGCGCCCCTGCCCCTCGACGGCCAGGGCGCCATCCGTTCCATCGCCGTGGGCAACTATCCCAACGATCACCACTATCCGGGGGCGGACTGGCCCCTGGCTGCCAAGAGTTGCCGCTGGGGAGGCCGTTGGACCGGTACCCCCTTTTGCATCCCCTATGGGGCCCTGGTCAGCTCCGGCATCGACAACCTGCTGGCAGCAGATAAATGCTTCAGCAGCAGCCACATGGCCAATGGCGCCACCCGGCTCCAACCCCTCATCTTCAACATCGGCCAGGCGGCGGGTCTGGCAGCGGCCCTCTGCTGGAAAAACAAGATTCCGCCGGCCGCATTGCCTGTGCGTCAACTTCAAGAGGCCCTGCTCAGCGACCCCCTGGCACCGGCGGGCCCCATACCCCTCTGGGATACCCCTTGGCACCACCCCCGCTGGGCTGAGCGCCAACGCCGCGTGCTGGATGATCCCTCCCTGCTAGGCAGCAACGGTCGCTTTGGCGGGGGCACGGCGCCTAGGCCCCAAAGTGGCAGCTCGGAACCGCTGGAATCCCTCTGGCAGGGCTGGATTAGCCCCGATGGTTCTGGGGGCTACAGCTTCAGCAATGGCGCGGGCCGCTGGCCCCTGATCACCCTGGAGCCTGCCTTGCACCACTGGTTGGCTGACTTAGGGCAGCCCCAGGAGGTCGAGCTGATTGGTTGTCTCAACCCCTGGGGGCCCTGGCTGCGGGTGTCTCGCCTGGCCCGTTAAGCCTGCCCCGTTGAGCCTGCCCCGGTGAAGCGTGGCCGGTTCAACCAGGCCTGGCTGGCTTTAGCCGGGGCCGAGGCCCCGGGGGCCTGTCCCCCTCTGGCCCACAAGCCGCAGCAGATCCGCAAAAGAATCCACCTCCTTTACCCTCACCACCAGCGCTTCACCCGGTTCACAGGTCTCGCGCACAACAACCGGCAGGTCCATGGCCAGGGCGTCAAGCCGCACCAGGGCCAAGCCGTCCTGGGGCTTCAGCCACCGCAAGAAAAGCCCCTCGAAGCTCTCCTGCTGGTGGGCTTCAAACCACACCTGCTGCCAGTGACGTTGGTCATCGCGACTGATCTGGATGCCTTGGCGCAGGGAGTGATCCAGTTGCTCCAATAGTTCACTGAGCGCTTCGGCGGCCATCACGGGCTCGCCAACGGCCCGGGCCGCGAGTTGGCGTTGGGCAATGAGGTCGCCGTAGCGGCGGATCGGGGAGGTGATCTGCACGTAGGCCGCCAGGCCCAGGCTGAAGTGGGAGGCCGGCTGGGCCGTGGTCAAGCCGCGACTGAGACCCTTGCGCAGGGCCGCATGGCGCACGGGTCCGGGTGGTAAGGCGAGCAGTTCCGCTTCCGGCGGCAGCGTGCACTCCGGCTGGCTGCGGTAGGGCAGGGCCAGGCCGGTCTCGGCGCCAAGCGTCCCCACCACGGCCCCGGCCAGGATCATGGCCTCGGCCACCAGCAGTCGCGACAGTGAAGGCTCCACCACCTCAAGTTCCGGCCTGCCGTTCTGCTGGCGGATACGGCCCTCGCTTTGATCCATCTGCAGGGAGCCCTGGGCTTGGCGCCATTGGCGACGGCGCTGCAAGAGGCCATCGAGCACGGCAAGCTCCTGATCGGGAGGCGGCGCCAACTCGATCAGTTCGTCGGCATCCTCATAGGTGAGCCGGTAAAGGGGTCGGATCCAGGAGCGATGGAGCTCGTGGCTCACCACAGCCCCCTCGCCATCGAGCTGTACTGCCAGGCTCCAGGCGGCGCATCGTTGGCCTTGGCAGAGGCTGAAGGGCCCCATCGAGAGGTCGGGCGGGAACATCGGCACACTGCCGCCGGCCAGGTAAAGGCTGCTGGCCCGCCGGAAGGCCTCCTGATCCAGGGGGCTACCGGCGGCCACGAGCCGGCCCGGATCGGCCACATGGATCCAGATGCGCCAACCCGAGTCAGCGTTGGGCTCGAGCGAGAGAGCGTCGTCGATTTCGCGGGTGTCGGCGTCGTCGATTGTCACGGTTTTGAGGCCGGTGAGATCCAGGCGGGCGTCGTCGCCGGGCCAGGCCTCGTGGGAGCGAGCGGCTAGATCCGCCGCCAGGGCGAGCAGCTCTGGACTGAATCCGGCCGACCAGGTAGTGCCCGCCAGGCTGGGGAGGCGATGGGCGTCCCAGAGGCCCAGGTCGCTGAGCAGGCGGCGGATCTCGCCGCTGCTTTGCCCGCAGCCAGCGGCCTGCAGAGTCTGGCGCAGCTCCGGAGATGGTGATCCCGCGTCCTCGACAAGGGCCCAGGTCTGCAGGGCTTCGAGCTCTGCCCGTTGGTCGGCCTGGGCAGCGGCCAGTTGCTCGGGGCCCAGGGGCTGGCGGGCGGCTAGGAGCCCATGCCACTGGTGGCGGCGGATCTCGCGTAAGACCAGCTTGCGACGATCCCGGCGCAACTGGTGGAGGTCATCAAGGCTGCGGCGCTGAACCTGGCCCTGGCGCCAACGAAAGAAATCTTGCTGGGGCAACAGCAGCCAACAGGCCGCCAGGGCCTCGGCTGTAGCTTCCGCAGCCAGCAATTCCACTAAGGCTTGCAAGGACAGGGGCCCTGCTTCGCCCTCGAGGAGAAGCCAGGCGGCGGCCAGGTCCTGCCGGCTGGGGCTGGCCGCTAACAGCACTGCAGGTGTGAGCTGCCAAGGCAAAGCCCCCAGGCTGGCCGCGGGGGCCGCGCCTGGGGGCAGGGGTGAGATTAGGTCCAGGTCCCGCAGGGGCAGGCGCTCGGGCTTGGCTTCAAATCCAACCAAAACGGCAGCTTTGCTGCCATGAAGCTCGGAAACCAGGGCCAAACGGGGACCTGAACGGGTCTGAACTCCGACCAGGTCGCCGTGTTGCAAGGAACTCTCCGGGGGGGTTAGCCCTCAGGATTGACGAAGGGCAGCAGGGCCATGATGCGGGCCCGCTTCACGGCGTTGGTGAGGTCGCGCTGCTGTTGGGCGGTGAGGCCGGTGAGGCGGCGGGCCAGGATCTTGCCGCGCTCGGTGATGAACTTCTTAAGGAGGTCCACATCCTTGTAATCGATCGGATCGCCGGGCTTGATGGGCGACAGGCGCTTTTTGAAAAAGGAGCTGGTCATGGATGAACGGAAGAAGGGGTGGGCAGCAAGGCGAGGATCACTTGATTTCCTTGTGAACCGTGGACTTGTTGCAATGGGTGCAGAACTTCTTCAGTTCAATCCGCTCGGTCGTGTTGCGGCGGTTCTTCTCGGTGGTGTAGCGGGACACACCGGGAGAACGCTTCGCGGGGTTGGACCGGCATTCGGTGCACTCAAGAGTGATCACGAGCCGGACGCCCTTGTTTTTGGCCATAAGGACGTTGCGCCGCTGTTGCGATGCAAATAACAATGCAACACCTTACCCCGTCGCCTGACCCAGTGCTGCCAAGGCCGGTGCCTAGGATTGATGCCACTTCCCCCTTACGTCGATGCGGGTCTCGCTCCAATGGCTGCGGGAGCTCGTGGCCTGTGATCTGCCGGCTAGCGAGCTAGGCGATCGCCTCTCAATGGCCGGCTTCGAACTCGATGGGTTGGAGGATCTCGCCGCCCAAGCCGCCGGTGTGGTGGTGGGCTACGTGGAGCAACGCGAGCCCCATCCCAATGCCGACAAGCTGAGTGTCTGCCGAGTGCAGATCGGCGCCGCCGAACCGCTGCAGATTGTCTGTGGCGCTGCCAATGTGCGCGCCGGCATCCATGTGCCCGTGGCCACCGTTGGCGCCTACCTTCCCGCCGTTGACCTCACGATCAAGCCGGCCGAACTACGGGGCGTGGCCAGCAGCGGCATGATTTGCTCCCTCAAGGAGCTGGGCCTGGCTGACAGCTCCGACGGCATTGCCGTGCTTGGTGACCTGCTCGAGCTGGTGCCCGCGCTTGGATCGCCCGTGGGTCCCAGCTTGGGCCTTGATGACCAGGTGTTGGAGCTGGCGATCACCGCCAACCGGCCCGATGGCCTGTCGCTACGGGGCATTGCCCGCGAGGTGGCCGCCCTTACTGGAGCAGCCCTAACCCTGCCTCCGGCCGATCCGGCCATCCCCGCCCAGCCCTTGCCCCTAGGGGAAGAACAACTAACCGCCATGGAAGCGGGAGGCTTGTACAGCCTCACGGCCCTGACGGGCATCCAGGTCGGTCCTTCGCCGCGCTGGCTGCAGAGCCGGCTGGAGCGCTCTGGCCTCAGGCCAATCAATGCGGTGGTCGACATCACCAATCTGGTGATGTTGGAAACCGGCCAGCCCCTGCATGCCTTCGATGCGGCCCGCCTAGCCAGCCTGGGACAAACCAACGCTGCTGGGCCAGGCGCCCAGATCTCCGCCATCGGCCTACGCCAGGCCACCGGCGCGGAAGCCTTTCGGAGCCTGGATGGCACGCAGCACACGCTCAGCGAGGAGGCCCTTGTCGTCACCTACGCCAACGCACCGATTGCCCTCGCCGGGGTGATGGGTGGTGCCGATAGCGCCGTCACAAACGGCACCACGGACATTTGGCTGGAGGCGGCGGTGTTCGCACCCCAGGCGGTACGCCGTAGTGCCCGCAGTGCCGGCCTGCGCACCGATGCCAGCACTCGGTTTGAAAAGGGATTGCCGCCTGAGGTCACCCTGGCGGCGGCCGATCGGGCCGTGGCCCTCCTGCAAGAGCTCTGCGGCGCCAGCACAGTTGGCCGTTGGTGTCACCAACGCCCGGCCTCCGAACCGGAGCCCCTGCTGCTGCGCCGCGATGCTTTGCATCAGCTGCTTGGTCCCGTGCAGGTGCTGGACGGTGAGCCCGGTGAACTGGACGATCTTGAAGACGGGCAGATCGTCCACACCTTGACGGCCCTGGGCTGCCAGTTGGTCGAACGGGCCAGCGGTGAAGGCTGGGATGTGGTCGTGCCCCCGTCCCGCAGCCAGGACCTGCGTCGTGAAGTTGATCTGATCGAGGAGGTAGCCCGGCTGGTGGGCTACGACCGCTTTGCCGCCCACCTGCCCGATCCCCTTGAACCGGGTGGCCTCAGCCCCGACCAGCAGGTGCAACGGCGTCTGCGCCGCGCCCTGGCCGCCGCCGGCCTCCAGGAAACTTGCCATCTCTCCCTAGGACCAGCCAGCAGCGTGCTCGGTGCCGCAGGGGCAGAAGCCGGGGCAGGGGAGCCAGCGCTCTCGGTCCGGGTCCCCCTCGCAAATCCGCTCCTGGCCGACTACAGCCACCTGCGGGATGGTTTGGTTGAGGAGTTACTGCTTGCGGCCCGCCGCAACCTGCAGGCCGGTCGCTCCGGTTTCTGGGCCTTTGAGATCGGCACCGTTTTTGCCCCAGCTGCCAAGGGCCCCAGCCAAAGCCAGCGTTTGGGCGGGATTGTTTGTGGGAGTCGCTGCTCCGAGCTCTGGAGCGCAGGCGGCAAGCCCATGGCTCCGAACTATTACCAGGCCAGGGGCCTCCTGCAGCAGGCCCTTTCGGCCCTTGGGATCCCCGCCGATGATCGACTCCTCGCCAACCCTGCGGACCCAGCCCTCCTGCACCCCGGCCGGTCGGCCCAGCTCCTGATCGAGGGTCGACCCGTGGGCTGGTTTGGCCAACTCCATCCGCTCCAGGCCGAAGCCCTTGACCTGCCGGAGGCCACCCATTTGTTTGAACTGGAGCTGGCACCCTTGCTGAGCGCAGCCACCCGCCGCAATCGCTTCCAGCCCAGCTTTGCCGCCTACGCCACCGTGCCAGCCTCGGAACGGGACCTGGCCCTGGTGGTGCCCACCAGCGTCAGCTGTGGCCAGTTGCTGGCGGCGATCCGCAAGGCCGGCAAGCCCCTGCTGGAGCAGGCCGACCTCCTCGATCGCTATGAGGGGGCCCAGGTGGCTGCCGGCTGCTGCAGCCAGGCCTTCCGGTTGCGCTACCGCGATGCCAAACGCACCCTCACGGAAGCCGAAGTGGAGCAGGCCCATCAGGCGGTTCGCACCGCCCTGGAGAGCCAGTTCCAGGCCCAGCTGCGCAGCTAGACATCAGGCCTGATTCGGCCGTATCAGATCCGTTTCAACACGGCCAGGCACTCAACATGGCTGGTTTGGGGGAAGAAATCGATCGGTTGCACCCGCTGGACTGCCAGCCGGCCTTCGCCGGTCAATAGGGCTAGATCCCGGGCCAAGGTGGCCGGGTTGCAGCTCAGGTAGGCCACGGTGGCTGGCGGCTCCGCCGCAATCGCTGCACAGAGGAGGGCGGGCAAGCCCTTGCGGGGGGGATCGAGCAGGAGTCCATCGATGGCACCGAGGCGCTCTACCAGGTTGGCTCCCACTTCGGCCTGCTCGAAGCTGGCCCGATTCAAGCCATTGGCGATGGCGTTAGCCCTGGCCTGCTCAACCGAGCCCAGGTGGCTCTCCAAACCCAACACCCGGGCCCCGGCAGCGGCCAGGGGCAGGCTGAAGGTGCCGATGCCGCAGTAGGCGTCGATTAACTCTTGGCCCTCCAGGGGCCCGAAGGCCTCCAGCAGCAAGGGCACAAGCCGTTCGGCTTGGACCGTGTTGACCTGGAAGAAGGTATCGGGGGCAATGGTGAGGGCAATCCCTGCAAAGCGTTCGCGCACAAATCCCCGTCCTGCCAGCACCCTGGTTTCCGGCCCCATCAGGGTGTTGGTGGCTAGGGGCTGGAGGTTGAGGCAGACCCCCACCACCTGGGGCCAACGCTCCAACCAGTGGGCGGCAATGTCTTCGAGACCATCCAGCTCGTCATGGCTGCTGATCAGGGTGATCAGAATCTCGCCACTGTGATGACCGACCCGCAGGGCCAGATGGCGCAGGCCGCCCTCCTGCTCGAGATGGACATCAACCGGCCAGTCACTGGCCTCTAGATCGGCCTTGAGCGGCGCGATCAGGGCATCGATGCGGGGATCAAGGACCGGGCAGCGGTTGAGGTTGACGATGCGGTGGCTGCCGCGGCGGTAATAGCCGGCTCGCAGCTGGCCATCCCCCTCCCGGCGTTCCAAGGGGATTGTGGCCCGGTTGCGGTAGCCCAGGGTGGTCGCCGGCGGTATTAGGGGATCCACGGCGCAGTCGAGGCCACCGATCCGGCGCAGGGCCTGGACCACCAGTTGTTCCTTCCAAAGGGCCTGGGGATCGTCCTGCCAGTGCTGCAGGCTGCAGCCGCCACAACGCTCAGCCAGGATGCAGGGGGGACGGCGTCGCAGGGGCGAGGCCACCACCACGGCCTGAAGTTCGGCTTCGAGGTGCCGCCGTTGGACGCGGCGGACCACTACGGCGACCCGTTCCTCGGGCAGGGCTCCAGGCACAAACACGACCCGCTCTTGCCAGCGGCCCACCCCCTGGCCGTCGTGGCCCAGGTCAGTGATGTCAAGTTCAAAGCGATCGCCGATGCGACCGATCGGCGCGGGGGTGGAGGGGGGATGGACCATCACCCGACCCTATCGGTGCGTAACACCTCTCATCAGATGGCAGGGTTCAGGCCGCAGACTGGATAGAATTACAGGGAGCATGGTGCGATCGGATGAGCGTCGTTCGGGATCTGATCCTTCAGGCAGATGATCAGCTGCGTTACCCGACCGGCGGCGAACTGCGCTCCATGGTCGAGTTCCTCTCCCAGGGCGGCGGTCGTCTGCGGGTAGTGCGAGCCCTCACGGACAACGAGCGCAAGATTGTTGATGAGGCGGCCCGCCAACTGTTCAGCCGCAAACCCGACTACGTGGCCCCTGGCGGCAATGCCTACGGACAGAAGCAGCGGGCCCAATGTCTGCGCGATTTCAGCTGGTATCTGCGCCTGGTGACCTACGGCGTGCTGGCCGGCAGCACCGAAATGATCCAGCAGATCGGCCTGGTCGGTGCCCGCGAGATGTACAACAGCCTGGGTGTCCCCATGCCCGGCATGGTGGAAGCGATGCGCTGCATTAAAGAGGCCTCGTTGGTGCTCCTGGGCGCTGATGATGCCGCCATTGCCGCCCCCTATTTCGACTATCTAATCCAGGGCATGCAGACCCCCAATTGAATC
>Ga0209550_10003011_pt1 | contig 16148 bp, 15 predicted proteins | sample LauGreSuBDMM15SN_2_FD_187567 | JGI IMG/M metagenome (GOLD analysis project Ga0209550, IMG submission 187567) | Freshwater lake microbial communities from Lake Michigan, USA - Su13.BD.MM15.SN (SPAdes) (version 5) | ecosystem: Environmental > Aquatic > Freshwater > Lake | place: Lake Michigan...
CGGCGAGATCGTTGACGGCATCCTCTTTGGCCGTGGTGCCGCCGACATGAAGGGCGGCGTTGCAGCTTCCGTCTCTGCGGTTCTCCAATTTCTCGACGAAGTCGGCCCGGATTTTGGCGGATCGCTCGGCTTTCTTATCACGGGGGATGAGGAAGGCCCCGCCATTAATGGCACCGTCAAATTGCTCGAATGGGCGAAAGCCCGTGGCGAGCAGTTTGATCATTGCATTTTGGGCGAGCCAACCAATCCCGAGCGGTTGGGTGACATGATCAAAATCGGTCGGAGAGGTTCACTGTCTGGCCGGTTGGTGGTTGAGGGCAAACAGGGCCATATTGCCTATCCGCATCTCGCAGAAAACCCGATTCGGGGCATTGTGAAACTTGTTGGCGGGCTTCTGGCTGAACCGCTTGATCAAGGCACCGCGCATTTTGGTGCGTCCAATCTTGAATTTTCAACACTCGATGTCGGCAACAAAGCCGGCAACGTCATTCCACAATCGGCGGAGGCCAAATTCAATATCCGCTTCAATGATCTGTGGACGCATGACACCTTGGCCGCCGAAATCGAGTCGCGGTTGCACCGGTTGGCGGGTAACGAGATACGTTATGCCGTCACGTTCGAGCCTTCGAATGCCGATGCGTTTCTAACCGAGCCCGGCGCGTTTGTGGAGATGGCGGTGGCTTCCATTGAAGAGTCGACGGGCATCAAACCGGTGCTTTCCACGACTGGCGGCACTTCGGATGCACGCTTTATCAAAGATTACTGCCCCGTGATCGAGTTCGGCCTCGTCGGCCAGACGATGCACCAGATCGACGAGCGCGTGCCTGTGGCTGACATAGCCCGGCTTACAGCTATCTATAACGATATCATTCGACGCTATTTTCATCATAAAACGGGATAAAATCCCTGCGCCTCTATACATTTCAGGCTATTTTGGCTAAGGACAACCAGTTATTTTCCGGGAGTCACAGTATGAGCACGGCCTCCAGCCAATTGGTTACCGTCTTCGGCGGATCAGGTTTCATCGGTCGCCATGTCGTTCGTGCGCTGGCCAAGCGCGGGTACAGGGTGAGGGTTGCAGTACGCCGCCCCGATCTCGCATTTTTCTTGCAGCCACTTGGAAATGTTGGACAAATTCACGCAGTTCAAGCCAATCTCCGCTATCCCGCCTCGATTGATCGCGCCATTGAGGGCGCTGATGTCGTGATCAATCTCGTCGGTATCCTGTCGGAATCTGGCCGCCAGCGTTTCCAGACGGTACAAGCCAATGGTGCCAAGGCGATTGCTGATGCCGCCGCCCGCAAGGGAATCAGCCGTTTTGTCCAGATGTCGGCCATCGGCGCTGATCCTGCTTCGCCCTCAGCCTATGCGCGGTCGAAAGCCGCCGGTGAAGCCGCTGTTCATGCTGCAATCAAGGAAGCGATTATCATTCGACCCTCGATTGTTTTTGGCCCGGAAGACGATTTTTTTAACCGGTTCGCAGCTTTAGCGCGGATTTTGCCGGGATTACCCCTGATCGGCGGCGGTGAAACGCGCTTCCAACCCGTGTTTGTCGGCGATGTGGCTGAAGTAGTAGCTCGCGCTGTTGATGGCAGTCTAAAGGCGGGTGCAACCTATGAATTGGGTGGTCCCGAGGTTAAAACTTTCCGCGAATTGCTCGAAACCCTGTTGCGCATCATCCACCGCAGGCGTTTGTTGCTTCCCTTGCCGTTTCCACTCGCACGGATTCAGGCGGGAGTGATGGAGTTCGTCAACAAATTCACGTTCGGCCTGATGCCGAAGGCGCTGATGCTGACGCGTGATCAAGTGACCTTGCTTGAACGGGACAATGTTGTATCGGAGGAGGCCAATTCTGCCGGATTGACCCTCGAAGGCCTTGGCATCAAGGGTGAAACGATCGATTCAGTCGTGCCGGGATATCTGTATCGTTTCCGTAAAGCGGGCCAATTCGACCGCGCCGTCGAAGTCTGAACATTCTTTAGAAACTGTCGATCTTGAAATCTGGGTCACTCAGGCGGTGCAATCTACTCGCCGTCGCCCGTGCGAGCCGAACAAGCATCGCCTTACGTCGGGCAGCAGCCAATTTGTGTTCGGGAGCATCGCGAAGGATCGCCGCACCGTAAGAATCGGCCAGAATCAGGCCAGTATCCTCGGGAATGAGGGATTGCGGGACTGAATCCGAGATTGCAAAGAAGAAATGATCGCAATAATCGCGATATTCAGGCCATTTCCGGTCAACGCGAAAGTCCTCGACGCTGGATTTGATTTCAACAATCCAAAGTGTTCCGTCATCACCCAGTGCCACGAGATCGGCTCGACGATTTGATGCGAGCGACAGTTCAGTGACACTCACGAGGCCCATTTGGCTCAAAAGCCGCCGTGTTCCGCGCGCGATCATCAAAGCGGTCTGCGATTGTCGCCCGTCAGGCGGGAGAACAAGACCGGTCTCCAGATCGATGTCTTCAGTCATTGCAATCCTAATTCACTCTTCAAGAGATGGACATTAGCGATTCAAACTTCGTCGTTCAACATGATGAGAAAGCGCATTAATATAGCTCTGACCCGTTGCATTACCTCGCCATTCCCTCTATAAACCGCATCTTCGAACCGCCCGGCTGATAGGGCTGCCGTGGCGGTTCATTTCGCTCATGATGAGACGAACAGCGTGGTAACGCGCTGCACATAACGAACAAGGACTGTTTCGGCGGTCCGATGGAGAGCAAAATGCCCAAGATGAAGACGAAGTCGAGCGCTAAAAAGCGCTTCAAGATCACCGGCACAGGCAAGGTGGTTTATGCTCAGGCCGGAAAGCGGCACGGCATGATCAAGCGGACGAACTCGCAGATCCGCAATCTGCGCGGCACCGCCGTGATGTTCGACACCGACGGTTACAACGTCAAGAAATACTTCCTGCCCAACGGCTAAGTGTCAGGACCACAGGATTTCGAGAACACCGTTATCATTTGAACACTCAGGAGATCATCCATGTCACGCGTCAAACGGGGCGTTACGTCCCACGCCAAGCATAAAAAAGTTTTTAAGGCAGCGAAGGGCTTTTATGGCCGTCGCAAAAATACGATCCGCACGGCCAAGGCTGCTGTTGATCGCGCAATGCAATACGCAACCCGCGACCGCAAGGTCAAAAAGCGGACGATCCGGGCCCTCTGGATCCAGCGTTTGAACGCAGCAGTGCGGGAACATGGCATTGTTTATTCGCGCTTCATCGACGGCCTGAATAAGGCCGGGATCGCGGTCGATCGGAAGGTCTTGTCGGATCTTGCAATTCACGAGCCCGTGGCGTTCACGGCGTTGGTCGAAAAGGCCAAGGCCGCATTGCCTGCAGCAGCGTGATCTGATTGGCCTGAACGGGCCTGCTCAGTCTCAGGCCCGCGACTGATCTCGCGGGCCTTTTTCTTGAGAGGGCCATTTTCGCTCTCCGGCATACGAGCTTTTCCAATGACCGAATTTGCATCCCTTGAGACCGATCTCGTTAACGCCATTTCCGCCGCTGCCGACGAAGCTGCGCTTGAAGCGATCCGAATTGCCGTGCTCGGAAAATCCGGATCAATCTCAGCGCTTCTAAAATCGCTCGGCACAATGACGCCGGATGACCGGAAAGAAAAAGGCCCATTGATTAACGGGTTGCGGGACAGCGTAACTGAAGCCCTCGCGTCGCGACGTGCTGTTTTGCGTGATGCTGCGTTGGAAATCCGGCTTGCCTCCGAGAGCATCGATGTCACCTTGCCGGTTCGTCCGTCCGCCGCAGCACGCGGGCGTATTCACCCGATCAGTCAGGTGATTGATGAACTCACGGTCATTTTTGGTGATATGGGGTTTGCGGTCGCAGAAGGTCCGGATATCGAGACCGATTTTTTCAATTTCACCGCACTCAACTTCCCGGTTGGGCATCCTGCGCGCGAGATGCACGATACATTCTTCTTCAATCCCGACGAAAAGGGCGAGCGGAAACTCCTTCGCACCCATACAAGCCCTGTGCAAATTCGAACGATGATGAGCCAGAAGCCCCCGATCAGGGTGATCATTCCCGGGCGCACCTATCGGTGCGACTCTGATCAGACGCACACGCCGATGTTCCATCAGGTCGAGGGACTCGTGATCGACAAAGGGTCGCATATGGGCCATTTGAAATGGATTTTGGCCGAATTCTGCAAGGCATTTTTCGAGGTTGATGACGTCAAGATGCGTTTCAGACCATCGTTCTTCCCGTTCACCGAACCATCTGTCGAGGTCGATATCCAGTGCTCACGCAAAGGCGGCGAAATCCGTTTTGGCGAGGGTGAGGATTGGCTCGAGATTTTGGGTTGCGGCATGGTGCACCCCAATGTCATCCGCCATTGTGGCCTTGATCCCGATGAGTATCAAGGCTTCGCATGGGGAATGGGGATCGACAGGATTGCCATGCTGAAATATGGCATGCCGGATTTGCGGCCTTTCTTCGAGGCCGACGTGAGATGGCTATCGCATTATGGTTTCAGACCATTGGATTTGCCGACGCTGACCGGCGGCTTGAGCGTGTGAGGGAACTAACATGAAATTCACACTCTCCTGGCTCAAGGATCATCTTGAGACCACTGCATCCCTAGATGAAATTGTCGATGCCCTGACCCGTGTCGGTCTGGAAGTTGAGGGCGTCGAAGATCCGGCGAAGATGCTGGCGCCTTACGTCACAGCCTATGTGATTTCTGCCGAACAACACCCGAATGCGGATCGGCTGAGAGTATGCATGGTCGATACGGGATCTGGAACACCCGTTCAGGTCGTTTGCGGCGCACCCAACGCGCGTACCGGGATGATGAGCGTGTTTTCGCCGCCTGGAACGTTTATTCCGGGAAAGAACATCACGATCACGACAGGCATGGTGCGTGGGGTCGAGAGTGCAGGGATGTTGTGCTCAGGATTTGAGCTTGGCCTTTCCGAAGATCATGACGGCATCATCGACCTGCCCGCTGATGCTCCGATTGGCGCGCGCTACGTTGATTACGCGCATCTGAATGATCCCGTGATTGACATCGCAGTCACACCGAACCGGTCGGATGCTCTCGGTGTTTATGGCATAGCACGCGACCTCGCAGCCGCAGGTTTGGGAACACTCAAGTCGGCTGCCGTTGCCACAATAAAAGGTGAGGTGCCTTGTCCGGTCAGCATAAAACTTGATTTCCCCGATCACGAGAAACACTTGGTTCCAGTATTTGGATTGCGCCTCGTTCGTGGGGTAAAAAACGGACCGAGCCCTGATTGGCTTGTTCGTCGCCTGAAGGCAATCGGGCTACGTCCGATCAACGCCCTTGTCGATATCACGAATTATCTGACCTTTGACCGTGGCCGCCCGCTTCACGTTTTCGATGCCAAGAAAATCAAGGGCAACCTTGTTGTCCGCCGCGCGCGTGACGGCGATGAAGTTGTCGCGCTCGACGGCAAAACCTATCGGCCGGATAGCGATGTTGTGGTGATCGCCGATGATCACGGCGTTGAATCCATCGCCGGTATCATGGGTGGCGAGGTGTCGGGCTGTGACGAGCATACGACGGAGGTGCTGATTGAATCGGCGCTCTGGAACCCGCTGAATATTGCTCAATCCGGCCGTAAACTCGGGATCAATAGCGATGCGCGGTACCGGTTTGAACGCGGGGTTGATCCCGCATTCTGTCTGCCCGGTCTTGAACTCGCGACCAAGTTGGTACTCACGCTCTGCGGCGGGGAACCGAGCCAAGTGGTGGTTGCTGGTGACGTGCCCGTGGAGGACCGTGTCATCACTTTCCAATGGAGCGAAGTGAAGCGATTGACAGGGCTCGATCTTTCGGTACCGGAAATGAAAGTTATTTTGACGGATCTAGGGTTCCGGGTTTCCGGGACAGAAGCGAGTGTCAAAGTTGCGGTTCCGTCATGGCGGCCGGATGTTGAGGATAAAGCGGACCTTGTTGAGGAAATCATGCGCATCGCTGGACTTGAAAGAGTTCTGCCGGTTCCTTTCCCGCGTGAGCCCGCGACGGTCGCAAAGCCGGTTTTGACGTTGATCCAGAAGCGAACGAGGCTTGCCAAGCGCGCTTTGGCGTCGCGCGGGCTTATCGAGGCCGTTACTTGGTCCTTTATCAGCCATCCGGAGGCCTCGCATTTTGGCGGAGGAAGTCCGGCGCTCTCTCTCGCAAATCCGATTGCTTCAGACTTGTCCGACATGCGGCCGAGTTTGCTCCCGGGTCTTCTGAAAGCAATTGGACGGAATGTTGATCGCGGATTGACCGATATTGCGATTTTTGAGGTCGGCCAGATCTTTAGGGGAGATAGACCGCAGGATCAGTCCATTGCAGCGACTGCAGTCCGGCGCGGCCTCGGCGGTCCTCTTGGATCAGGGCGCTTCTGGCGCGATGGCGGGGCTATTGATGCATTCGATTCCAAAGCTGATGCAATGGCGCTTCTCGAAGCCCTTGGTGTTTCGGTGGCTGGGCTTCAGGTTCAGCGGGGGGCACCAAGCTGGTTCCATCCCGGCCGGTCAGGTGTTTTGCAATTTGGCCCGAAAGCGATTGTCGGGGCGTTTGGTGAAATCCATCCGCGGGTTCTTGAGGCACTGGATGTCAAAGGGCCTGTAGTCGCCTGTGAAATCAATCTTGATGCCTTACCGCCTCCGAAGCAACGCCCGACCCGGATGAAGCCGAAGCTGATCCTGTCTGAATTCCAGCCCGTCAGTCGTGACTTTGCATTCATTGTTGATGATGCTGTTCCCGCAGGAGAGATCGTCAAGATCACACAGGCGGTCGATCGGGCGTTGATCTCCGATATCACCGTTTTCGACGTCTATCGCGGTACAGGGGTGCCTCAGGGGAAAACCTCAATTGCAATTGCCGTTACCCTCCAGCCGATGGAAAAAACTCTCACGGATTCGGAGATTGACGCAGTATCGGCGCGAATTGTTGCAGACGTAGCGGCTAAGACGGGGGCCGTTTTGCGGAGCTGATGTTTTGATCTCTTTGCTGGTACAGAAAGTTATTTTGTCTGATGGGTAAGTTATCTAGCTCGATTTTTCCGGGTGTTTTGGTCCTGCTTTCGCTGGCTTTGTCAGGGTGTCAAACGGTTCCTGTTGATGAGTTGCCGAAGAGCACAATTGCACCTATGGAGGAAGTCGCTGTCCAGGATCAAGAATGGTATATCGGGGAACTCTCGGATACCCCGCATCCGATCCCACTTGTCGACCGCTCGAAAATGCGCCCGGAATTGATGCGTCAGGCGGTCCCATTCGTCGGGAACGAAGCTCCGGGTACGATTATCGTCGATATAGACCAACGCTTTCTCTATTTTGTTGAAGGACGAGGTCTGGCAATCCGCTATGGCATAGGTGTGGGACGTCTTGGGTTCTCCTGGCGCGGTGTTGCGGAAGTGGGCCGAAAAGGCGTATGGCCCGATTGGAGCCCAACCAGCACGATGCGGCGGATTATTCCCAATCTACCAGCGCGAGTGGCCGGAGGGATTGATAGCCCCCTCGGAGCGCGGGCGTTGTATTTATATCAGAATGGTCAGGATATCCTGTTCCGCATCCATGGTACCAACGAACCGTGGTCAATCGGGGAGCAGGTATCAAGTGGATGTATTCGGCTCTTGAACGAGGATATCTATGATTTGTTCGGCCGGACGAAAACGGGTGCTACGGTGATTGTGCGCAATGTCAGGAAATTCAGTGTGCCTGCAGCGAAGGAACCCGAGAGTGCGTCACCGTCCTGACCCGTTGAGGATGTTATTCGGGTCCCACTCGTAAGTGATTGTTTCAAAACGCATATCCAGCACGTCTACCATTAGAAGGCGCCCGACGAGGCCTTCGCCGAAGCCGACAATCTGACGAATAACTTCGATCGCCATCATGCTGCCCATCATGCCGGCAAGGGCGCCGAGAACGCCGGCCTCGGAGCACGCAGGAATTGTCCCTGGGGGCGGTGGAGTGGGGAAAAGGCACCGATAAGTAGGATTTTTCTTGCCATTCGGGCCTGTTTCGTGGGCGCGGATGGTCGTCAGGCTTGCGTCGAAGACGCCGAGTGCCGCTGTGACGAGAGGTTTTCCCAACTGGTAACAAGTGTCTGATACCAGGTAACGCGTCGAAAAATTGTCTGATCCATCAATGACGATGTTGGACGATGCGACGAGTTGTTCCACATTTAAATTGGTACATTGGACGTCATGTCCAATGACATTTACATGCGGATTGATGCGCTCGAGCGCTTTGGCTGCACTCTCCACTTTTGACATGCCGATGTCCGGTGTTCCGTGGATCACCTGTCGCTGGAGGTTGGAAAGCGACACGGTGTCATGATCGACAATGTCGATTGTACCAACGCCCGCCGCCGCGAGATATTGGAGCAGCGGAGAACCGAGGCCGCCCGCGCCGATGACAAGCACCCGCGCATTCTTCAGCCGGTGCTGGCCGGGTCCGCCAATCTCGCGCATGATGATGTGGCGCGCGTAGCGCTCCATCTCCGGTTCAGAAAGCGATGACTGATGCATGATCGCCTTCTAGCACGGTCGTTAGCGGCATCCAAGGCAGGACCATGCTCAGATACTTTGGTTATAGGCACCAACTTCGGGATTTTTGCGAAGGATTCCATCAATGGCGGCGAACATCTCCCGCATGCGCGCTTCCGAGACGGGACTTTCGATGACTACGACAAGCTCGGGCTTGTTTGAGGACGCTCTCACGAGACCCCAAGTGCCGTCCTCGGCGGTCACGCGAATGCCATTGACGGTGACGATATCCCGGATCGCTTGCCCGGCAATTTTCTCGCCCTTCGCTGACATGGCTTCAATATCGGCTTTGACCTTCTCAACGACGCCATACTTGCTCTCATCCGAGCAGTGAGGCGACATGGTTGGCGTGCCGTAGGTTTTCGGGAGCGCACGATAGAGGTCGGCCATCGATTTATCGGGATTTCGATCAAGCATGTCGAGCACGGCGATCGCAGTGACGAGGCCGTCATCATAGCCGCGGCCGATAGGCGCGTTGAAGAAGAAATGCCCGGACTTTTCGAAGCCGGCCAATGCACCGAGATCAGCAACCCGCCGCTTGATGTAGGAATGCCCCGTCTTCCAGTAATCGGCCTTCACGCCATTGGCGAGCAGGACGGGATCAGTCGCAAAGAGGCCTGTTGATTTGACGTCGACAACAAAGGTCGCACCTTTGTGAAGCGCGGACAGATCGCGGGCGAGCATGACACCGATCTTGTCCGCGAAAATCTCGTTGCCCTCATTGTCCACGACCCCGCACCTATCACCATCACCGTCAAAACCCAGCGCCACGTCAGCTCCCTGACTACGGACGACTTCAGCCATGGCATGGAGCATATCCATGTCCTCGGGATTTGGATTATAGCGGGGAAATGTATGATCGAGTTCGGTATCCAGTGGCACGACCTCACATCCCAGTCGCTCCAGAATGGCGGGCGCAAATGCACCGGCTGTGCCGTTGCCGCAGGCGGCAATAACTTTCATTTTCCGCTTGAAGGGTGCACGATTGGTCAAATCGGTGGCGTAGCGCTCGGCGAAGTCGGACACGAAGTGGTAGGAGCCGCCGTCTGATGGAATACCAGCTCCGGAGAGTACGATATTCTTTAGCCGTGTCATTTCGTCGGGGCCGAATGTGACAGGCCTTTGCGCGCCCATCTTTACACCCGTCCAGCCATTATCATTGTGCGAGGCGGTGACCATGGCGACGCAAGGAACGTCGAGTGCGAATTGAGCAAAATAGGCCATGGGCGACAAAGCAAGCCCGATATCGTGCACCTTGCATCCTGCTGCGATGAGTCCGGTCGCAAGCGCCATCTTGATGGATGTCGAATAGCCCCGATAATCGTGCCCGATCACGATCTCCGGCTGCACACCCATTTCTTTGATCAGTGTACCAAGTCCCAGGCCCAACGCCTGCACACCCATCAGGTTGATTTCTTGTTCGAACAGCCAGCGGGCGTCATATTCACGAAAACCGGTCGGTTTGATCAGGGGAATGGTCTCAAAAGCAAGAGTATTCGCTTTTAGCGCGGGCTGCGGCTTTGGAAACATGAAAAATTCCATTTTTGAATATGCAATAAAAGGACGTGAGCATTGCACCCAAGGTGCCGCTGTCGTCAAGCAGTGCAAACACCCTAGCTTTTCTCTAACTAGTCTTTGAGAACAAGGTTCCCCTTGTTGAAGGCAAATCCTGTCCCAAGTCTGCCCCAGAAAGTTCGGCCAAGGAGGCTGGATTTCATGGCGCCCTTCGGCATGACCATTGCGGGTATATTCCGAATAATTATGTCACCAACGCGGATTTCGGGGAGCAAGACCTCGGCACCCATCACAGTGCCATTTGCAGTTTCAATTCTTGTTACGAAATCATCGGGATCCGTGCGAATTCCCACACGGGCAGCATCCTCGAATGTCAGTGCGACAACACTGGCACCCGTATCAAAAACGAAAGAAACTGCAATTTCTTTGATTTTGGCATCGACAATAAATTTTCCACTCATCGCAGGAGGGACGATTGTCATTTTCGGCTTTATGCTCGGAACAGGAAGCGGCTCTCTTCGTACTTCCTGAGTATCGGGCGAGGCGATCATCGGTTCCGGCAAATTTGCCTGCGTAGCGGCCGGAATCTCTTTGTCAAAAAACAGTTCCGGTGCAACATAAATGGCAGCAAGCGGGGCTGCCGCAAATGCGGCTCCGCTCAAGGCCAGAATTTTGATCATCGGTAACGACATGTTGCAAAGGGGTACGGTTTCTTCGTCTCTTCGGATCAATAGTCCGAACTTTCATATTCTTCCCTAAAGGAACTACATATTTTTATCTATGAATCAATAAAAAAGTCATCATTTAATCACTTATTATCGTTAATAATGAAATTTTTAACGTGTTGAATGAAGCTTTTTCAGGAGGGTGCTAAAGCCTTGGTCGTGTGACTTGGGAGGTTTTGCCACGCTTTGACAAGGCTTTTCGCCTTTGTCTCGATTTCGGTCGCCGTATTACCAGGTTTGAAAAGGGACGAGCCAAAGCCAAACCCGGCAAGGGGGGTATCGGAATAGGCAGAAAAACTGGTTTCCGTTACACCGCCGACGAGTACCATGCGCGTCTCTCTAGGCAGGACAGCGGAGATTGCCTTGACGCCTGCGGGAGGCATCAATTCCCCGGGAAACAATTTCAAAATATTGGCGCCGGAGTCCAAAGCTGAAAATGCTTCCGTCGGCGTGAGGACGCCCGGAGCCGAGACGAGCCCCAAGAATTTTGTATGTGCAATTACATCGGTATTCGCATTTGGCGAGACGATCAGCGTGCCGCCGCAATCGGCAACGCGATCCACCTCTGATCGACGCAAGACCGTTCCTGCACCGACAATAGCGCGTCCTGCGAGCAATTTTGCAAGCCGTGCGATGCTTTCAAACGGATCGGGCGAATTCAATGGTACTTCGATAATGTTGATACCTGCGCGAACAAGCGCCTCGCCGATCGCCTCGGCTTCATCTGGTTTGATGCCGCGCAGAATTGCAATCAACGGGCAGGCGGCAAACGCGGCGTCAAATTGCTCATGGTGTGTTGGCATTTCACTTCTTTCCAAGTCGGCTTGCACCTAAACGCCTCAACCCTTCGATAAAGCAGGAGTCTGGCGTCATAAAGCTGACATTTCTCTCTTTGGTGCGAAATGCCAATTCGTAGGCCTCCGCTATTGCGCCTTCGGCTACAACAATGATTTTTTCTGCATCAGGCTCCATGGCAAAGCCTTCTATGATTTCGCTACCGATAAGGAGGCCCGAAATATAGGAGGCCACGGAATGACCTGATAGATCGCCCATCAGCACGGTCGTACGTGCCGAAAAAGCCTGATGGCTCAGACCCCCGGGCCCGCTCGCGGCTTGCAAACCCTTTGCAAAGCCCACTTGATCGTCCGGCTCTTCACGCAATCGGCCGAGGATCGTGTCAGAAAGCAATGTGGCGTAGAGCTCGCCCGTCATGAAAGTCGCAAAGCCGACAATACGGCCTTGATCCATTCGAACCCATTTCGAATGGGTTCCTGGCAAGACGACGAGGCCGGAGGTTAAGCCCGTGCCGATGGCCAGTGTTTCTTCGCCACGCAGAACATCAGGAGTCCCCGACGAGTCCCGTATCGAAAGCCCCGGAACAATCCACACACGATGCCGCTCATCATGTGAAACGCTGATCATTGACGCCGCGATATCGGAAACCGTCGCGGGGCACTGACGATAGGGCGCCTCGACCCATCCATTCCGGCTCCCAACCATTCCGGCCATCACCACCGGAATATCCGGACTTGTGGCAAGCCAAGCACCGCAATGTTTCTCAAGTGCCGCCGGAAATCCGCCCGATGCGACACTCAGAATACCATCATCCGCGACGGCTTTTGCCAAGGTGACGCCGTCGGCAGCGACAAGAAACGCACGAAAGCGCGTTGTGCCCCAGTCGACAGCGATTAATTCAGCCTTTTCCAAGGGAACGTTTCCGACGATCAGCGATCAGACCCAACCGCCATCGACTACATATTGCTGATTGGTGCATGCACTGGCTTCCGAAGACGACATGAACACGGTCACCTTTGCAATATCGGCAGGCACAAGGCGGCGCTTGAGGCACTGGCGCGTCATGAGTTCCTTTTCACCTTCCGGCGTCATCCAGAGGTTCAACTGGCGTTCTGTCATGATCCAGCCCGGTGCAATTGCTGTGCAGCGAATGTTCCACGGGCCGAAATCGCGGGCCAAAGAGCGTGTCAGGCCGAGAACAGCTGATTTAGCCGCGGTGTAAGCAGCCATGCCACCTTGCCCCGCCATCCACGAGGTCGAGCCGAAATTAATAATCACGCCGTCATTGGCAGCTTTCATATCTTCGAGAACGGCCTGAGCACAGAAAAACTGATGTTTCAGATTGGTTGCGAAGCGGTCATCCCAATAGTCCGAGGTCACTTCCTCCGCCTTGTGCCGCTGATCATGCGCGGCATTGTTGATCAACACCGTGATCGGGCCGATTGCTTTGCGGATGCGCCCGATAGCAGCCTGCGTGGCGGCAATGTCCTTGAGGTCGCAATGCTCGAAATGGACAGTCACGCCTTTGGCGGCGCAATCAGCAACAACCTTTTTCGAGGCTTCGACATTGATATCCAGAAAGCCGATTTTGACATTCTGGCGCGCGAAATGATGGACAATCGATTCACCGATACCGCTACCGCCGCCGGTGATCAGAACTCCCTTGCCTTCGAGGTCGGGATAGATCGGACCTTTAATCTCTGTCATGGCTGGTTCCTTTGTTCTCCCGGACTGCTTCTGCCAGTCTCAAGCGGGATGCTACTGAAATATTCGACGGTATTGATCGCACATGCTGGCTTTTGATGTCCAGTGTGAAAGGTATAGCAAGCGACTTATGGGCGCTAAACCGGTGTTCCAGCTCACTAAGGGGCTTGGCGAGGCTTCAAAATTTATTGAGTGCTCAATCTTTAATCAACCTAGCTGTATTTCGTGTTTGGTGATTGATTGACGTGCCGGAAACGACCGTTATGATAGTTGGGCGGCGCCGTTCACCATGTGACGTGATCTAGTTTCAAACGCGCCGCGACCAATCTCAAGACCGCTGGTTTCGGGCGGTGATCCATAGGGAGAAGATTTATGAAGGCATTCACTTTTGTTGTTGCTCTTGCTGCAAGCGTCTCGGTCGGCGCCGTCGCAGCCCATGCCCAATCCTCCGGTGTGCTGAATAAAGCAGTCGGCGGGTATTCGTTCGAAGACGCCGCTAAGGAAGCTCCTGGTACGAAGGACTTCAATTCCAAGGACGGCAAGCTGACCTTCGCCATCGTCACGCACACCGCCGGTAACGGCTTCTTCGATCCGACCTATGTCGGCGCGAAGGTTGCGGCAAACGCTTTCGGCATCAATTTGATCATGCTCGGTTCGGAAGCACCCGTTGATGATATTCCACGCGAAATCGCGATCCTGAACCAGATCGTGCAGGACCCGACGATTGACGGCGTGATCATGACAACGCCACAATCCGGCGCGTATGACGATCTCGTCAAGAAGCTGATGGAAAAGAACATTCCGATCGCGACGACAAACTCGTTCGATCCGGCAATCTTCAACCGGTCGGGCATTTCACACACCGGTCAGGAATCATCTGCTGCAGCGATTGGCGGCGAAGCATTGGCCAAGTGCCTGATTGCCAAGGGTGCCAAGGGTTCGGTTGTATTCCCGAACACGACGACTTTGGGCAATGAGGAAGTGAACCGTCGTATCACGGCGGCGTTCAACGCGACCGTGAAGACATTGAAGGCTGCGAACAAGCTTGCCGATTTCAAGGTTGACGCGGGCCCGAACAATATCGGCATCGACGTTGACAAGGACAATATCGTCAACTCCGTTGTGACCCTCATCGAGAGCCGCAAGGATGTTGTCGGTGCGTTCGCTGCAAACGGCTTTGTGACACCAGCGCTGGGTGATGCTGTCGGCCAGCTGAAGAAGAACGGCCAGATCTGCGCTTTCGGCTTCGACCTTGGTCCGAAGCAGCAGGAACAGATCAAGACAGGCGCGCTCACCGGTGCGCTCGGTCAGCAGCCATTCTTGCAGGGCTTCTGGCCAGTGGCCCAGCTCTATCTCCAGATCGACCGCGGCATTTCCGCAGCCAATCTTGATACACGCGCCCAGCTCGTGACCAAGGACAGCCTTGGCAATGTCGGCAAGCGCTTCGAGAACTGATCCTTTTTGATCATGAGTGCCGGGGCTCGCTGCCCCGGCACTTTTATTCGTATTTTTAATCCACTATTTGCCGGAATTTCCCCATGACCGCTGTTTCTTCCGCAACCAGCTATGCGCCGACACGCTATCCGGCCCAGTTGTTTGGTGGGTGGGAATTCGGCATTCTGTTTTTTATGGCGATCCTCTACATCGCCGGTTTTATCATCAATCCCGATTTTTTCGGATCTTCTGACGCCGTCTCAGCCATTTTGCGCGATACTGCCCGTTTTGGCGTGATGGCTGTCGGCATGACATTCGTGATCGTCAACAAGGAGCTGGACCTGTCGGTCGGCTCCATTCTCGGATTGGTCGCGACGATATTTTCGATTGCTTATTCGCCGAACCATTTCGATCTCGGGATTGGCTGGTCGGTTTTTGCAGGTGTGATTACGGGCCTTGCCGTCGGGCTGATCAATGGCTTCCTCGTGACGCGGCTGAAAGTGCCGGCCTTTATTGCAACACTCACGATGCTGTTTATCGGGCGCGGCCTAGTGCTGGGGCTCACCGGCGGCAAGACGATTGCGTTTGATACCAAGGCAGTGGGGGATCGCGCCTTTTTCATTCTCGGCGAGACGAATGCGTTCGGGTTCAATACGCAGATTTTAATTTTCCTTGCCGTTGCCGTGATCGGCATGTTCGCGCTGGCGAAGACGCGGACGGGATACGAAACCTATGCGGTTGGCGGCAATGAGCAGGCCTCGGGCTATGCGGGGATTCCGACACGCTGGATCAGGATGCGGTCCTATCTGATCTCGTCGCTGACGGCGAGTATTGCGGGGTTGATGATTGTCGCGCAGGATAAGGGCATAACGTCGCAATACGGGCAGGGTGCGGAACTGATTGTGATCGCCGCGGTGATCGTGGGCGGGGCCTCGATTGCGGGCGGGCGCGGGCGTGTGCTGGGCGCGGTTCTCGGCTCGGCCTTGGTCGTGCTGATCGACAAGGTGTTGCGCGAGGGCTTCCCGATCACGCGGATCATCGATGTCGGAGACGAACAGATCGTCGTGCAGGCCTATGCGCAATTGCCGGGTGGCGCGGTGCAGGCCTTTTTGGGCGTTATTCTGCTGATCGCCGTATTGTTGGAGCCTTGGGCGATCAAGGGCGGTGGCGTTGCCCGCCTTTGGGCGAAAGTTAAGGGTGAGAGCGTTCCGCCTCCGCCGGACCGTGGCGAAGCGGCAATTGTCGGCGCGCAGACAAAGGGCGCGCGGACGGATGCGAGCGGCATGGGTGCCAAGGGCCTGAAGGCGTTTCTCGCCCGGCGCGATGCGGCGGCGATCATGCTCGCTGTTGCTTTGTGGTTGATCGGTTTCTGGTTGCGACCGGATTTCTGGGGTTCGCTCGATAATTCGTTCAGCCTTCTGCTGGCCTTCACCGAGATTGCACTTGTGTCGA
>Ga0209550_10003012_pt1 | contig 16141 bp, 12 predicted proteins | sample LauGreSuBDMM15SN_2_FD_187567 | JGI IMG/M metagenome (GOLD analysis project Ga0209550, IMG submission 187567) | Freshwater lake microbial communities from Lake Michigan, USA - Su13.BD.MM15.SN (SPAdes) (version 5) | ecosystem: Environmental > Aquatic > Freshwater > Lake | place: Lake Michigan...
TATAATGGGTCTCAACATATTTTGGCTGGATTTTATGAAAAACCTGCTTGCGGCCATTGATCTTGGCTCAAACAGCTTTAGGCTCGCAATTGGTCGGGTAGCGGAACAAAATGGCACCAAGCACATCCATCAGATCGATCGGCTCAAAGAAACCGTCCGTTTAGCAGCTGGCCTTGATTCGGCAAAGATGCTCAATCAAGCGTCGATCAACAGAGCAATCGAAGTCTTACATCTCTTTGGAGATCGGTTGCGTACGTTCCATCCGGATCGTGTACGTGCTGTGGCCACCAATACGTTCCGCGTAGCGCGCAACCTTGCCGACTTTCTTCCGGAAGCCGAAGCGGCACTAGGCTTTCCGATTGAGGTGATCGCCGGGCGCGAAGAGGCTCGTCTCATCTACACCGGTGTCAGTCACACCCTGCCCGTTTCTCAAGCCAAGCGCTTGGTGGTGGATATAGGCGGAGGCTCAACCGAAGTCATTATCGGTAAGGGTGATGAGCCCGTTTTAATGTCCTCGCTTTATATGGGTTGCGTGGGCTTTAGCCGCAAGTTTTTTCCGGACGGAAAAATCGATGCGTATTCACTCAAACTAGCAGAAGTCGCGGCTCGCCGTGAGATCGAACCAATCACCAAACCCTATCGCAAAATGGGTTGGGATATTGCCTATGGTTCATCAGGCACTGCCAAAGCCCTGTATGCCATCCTGACAGAAGGGAAGTTTTCAAAAGACGGCATTACACGCGATGGTCTCGAACGCCTAAAAGCAAAGCTTGTCCGCAGCGGTCGTGTCATTCCCGATCAGCTGCCAGGCATCAAGACCGAACGCGCCGAAGTGCTGACTGGCGGCTTGGCCATCATGAGCGCGTTTTTTGACGAGATGGGCGTTGAACGCATGCAGACGGGTGACGGTGCCTTACGTCTTGGCGTGCTGGTCGACTTAGCCGGTCGTGAAGAGTCAGACGACCGGCGTGACCAGACCGTGACTGCCTTTGTCCGGCGCTATCACGTCGATGCGCGTCAAGCGACACGCGTCAAACGTTGCGCCCTGACTCTTTTTGATAGTCTATTCCCCAACCGAGGCGAACAAGACGAACTCAAGCAAACTGTGCGTTGGGCCGCCACCCTGCATGAAGTGGGTGTGTCGATCGCTCAAGCGGGCTATCACAAGCACAGCGCTTACATTTTAAACAACGCCGATATGCCGGGCTTTTCGAAGGTCGACCAAGAAAATCTGGGGCTGCTTGCCCTCGCACACACGGGCAAGCTCTCGCGCGCAGATGCGTTGATCAAGACAAAGGACCAGTGGCTGGCGATTCTTTGCTTGCGCCTAGCTGTGCTGTTATGCAGGCGCCGCGAAGATGTTAGCAAGCTACCGCTAACCATTGGGGTCAAAAACCAAACGATCACTTGCAAAGTGGACAGAAAATGGTTGGACTCTCACCCGCTCACAGACTTTTCGCTGCATGGCGAAGAAGACGAGTGGGAGAAAGTCGGCTACCAGTTTGAGCTCATTACCTTTTAACTGCGGCGTTTACGCAGTCAAGTCGACGGCAGCCAAAATCTCTACACACCGCACCGCGAGAGCCTCATGCTCGGCTTCAACCATCAGCCGAAGCTTGGGCTCTGTTCCAGAAGCACGGATCAACACGCGGCCCTTATCCCCCAATAAAGACTCAACCTGAGCTTGTGCAGCTTGCAATCCCGCGTGCTTCGCCCAATCCATCCCGGGCTTAAGGGGTACGTTGATCATCTTTTGCGGATAGAGCCTGAGCGCAGCGATCCAACTCTCGAGGGACTCGCCACTGCGCTTAAGCGCGGCCAATACTTGAAGGGCCGCAATAATTCCATCACCCGTTGTGTGTGAGTCCAGACATAACAAATGACCCGAACTCTCTCCGCCATATAACCAGCCGCGCTTACGCAGTTGCTCTAAGACATACCGATCGCCCACTTGCGCACGCTCAAAACCTATCCCTAACGCACGGAGCTGTTTCTCCAAACCAAGATTTGTCATGAGCGTGCCGACAACACCAGCAACCGGACCTCGCGTCATACGCTCGCGGATCACTGCAAACAAGAGCTCATCACCGTTGTAGATCCGCCCCGAGGCATCTACCATTTGGACACGGTCCGCATCTCCATCCAGTGCAATGCCTAAATCTGCTCCGCGCGCCTTAACTTCGGCGGCTAGACTTTCAGGATGTAGCGCACCAACGTCTTTATTAATATTGAAGCCATTTGGTGAAACGCCAATGGCGTGCACCTCCGCGCCGAGCTCCTTAAACACGTGCGGAGCGATATGGTACGCGGCACCGTTCGCCGCATCGACGACAAGCTTTAAGCCGTCTAGATCAAGATCCGAGGGAAAGGTGCTTTTGCAAAACTCAATGTATCTGCCGGGTGCGTCATCAATGCGACGGGCACGACCGAGTTTGTCAGAGGTGACACAACCTAGAGGCTCTTCCAATGCCGCTTCGATTGCCGCCTCCGTTTCGTCGGGAAGTTTCATCCCGTTCGATGCAAAAAACTTAATGCCATTATCCTGATAGGCGTTATGCGACGCGCTGATCACAATACCTGCAACCAAACGCCACGTGCGCGTCAAGTAAGCAACCGCCGGTGTCGGAAGAGGCCCTGCAAGCAACACCTCAACGCCCGCCGCAGCAAACCCAGCCTCCAGCGCGGACTCCAGCATATAGCCACTGATACGCGTGTCTTTGCCAATCAGCACGGTCGGCCGACCACGGCGCCGCGAATGCTCTTTTGCTAACACCATGCCGGCGGCATACCCTAAGCGCAAGGCAAAAGCGGCATTGATCACCTCGCCACCCACTTCGCCGCGCACGCCATCGGTGCCAAAATACTTACGTTGTGTCATCACAAATTCCCTGAATTCTTTACCGACTGCCAAACCATGAGTGCATCGCGGGTTTCAGCCACATCGTGCACGCGCAGCACTGCCGCGCCATGCGCGACACCCGCTAACGCAGCGGCAAGGCTCCCCGCCAAACGTTGATCGACTGACTGACCCGTTACGGCACCCAGCATGGATTTACGCGATGCGCCGAAAACGACAGGATAACCGCTTGAAGCAATAGTCTCCAACCCGGCGATCAATTGATAGTTTTGAGCAAGGGTTTTCCCAAACCCCAGACCCGGATCGATACTAATCCGTGCGCGGTGTACGCCCGACTCCTGCAACGTATAGGCCTGATGCAATAAAGCTTGATGCACCTCGCGCACGACGTCCTCATAGTGCGGGTTTTGTTGCATCGTACGTGGCTCACCCTGCATATGCATCACACACACACCGCAATGGGGATGCTGTGCAACGACCGCACGCGCTTGCGCAGTGCGCATACCCGTCACATCATTAATCATGTCAGCGCCCCCCGCGAGGGCGGCGCGCATGACCTCGGCTTTACACGTATCGATGGAAATAGCGGCGCCGCTGTCTTTCAGTGCGTCCAGGACCGGCATAATTCGAGCCAGCTCGATTTCTAATGTGACCGGTGCAGCACCGGGGCGCGTTGACTCACCGCCGATATCGAGGATGTGTGCGCCTTGAGCGATCAGCTGTCGCGCATGTGCAATGGCAGTGTCTGTTTGATCATGCTGCCCCCCGTCGGAAAACGAATCCGGGGTGACATTTACGATCCCCATAAGAATCGGGCGCTCGAGATTGAACTCAAAGCGCCCGCAAGTCCAGCGTCCAGCCATCGAACTTGGCGCCGTCAGACTTAGACCACCGCAGCAGGATCAGTCGTGCCTGGCGCAGTTCCGCTTGGCGGCGCGCCGGTCGAGTCCATGGGTATATCAGGGACTTTCGGAGCACGAGGAGGACGGCCTTCGATGATGTCGTTGATCTGATCCGCGTCGATAGTTTCCCATTCAAGCAAGGTTTTCGCCATCACTTCAACTTTATCGCGATTGTTTTCAAGAATCGAGCGGGCCACTGCATATTGCTCATCGATGATCTTGCGAATCTGTCGATCAACTTTTTGCATCGTATCTTCGGACATATGCGTGGTTTTAGTCACGCTGCGGCCCAAGAACACCTCGCCCTCATTTTCCGCATACACCATGGGGCCGAGCTCTTCAGACATCCCATAACGCGTCACCATGTCACGCGCCATCGCCGTGGCACGTTCGAAATCGTTCGAGGCACCTGTCGTCATTTGATGCATGAACAACTCCTCGGCGATACGACCACCAAACAATACGGCGATCGTGCACAACATCCGCTCTTTGTCCATGCTGTAGCGGTCACCCTCAGGCAACTGCATCGTGACACCGAGCGCGCGCCCGCGGGGGATAATCGTGACCTTGTGAACCGGATCGGTTTTGGGCAGCATTCGTGCGACGACGGCATGGCCGGACTCGTGATAGGCCGTATTGCGGCGCTCTTCTTCCGGCATCACCAAGGAACGCCGCTCAGCGCCCATCATGATTTTGTCTTTTGCTTTTTCAAAGTCGGACATATCGACGGTGCGCCCATTGCGACGCGCCGCAAACAAAGCAGACTCGTTAACCAAGTTAGCCAGATCTGCGCCAGAAAATCCAGGGCAACCGCGCGCCAACACGTGTGCATCCACATTCTGTGCCAATGGCACTTTGCGCATGTGAACCTTGAGAATTTGTTCGCGACCACGAATATCTGGTAATGGCACGACCACTTGGCGGTCAAAACGACCGGGACGCAACAAAGCAGGATCCAATACGTCGGGACGGTTGGTCGCGGCGATCACAATGACACCGACGCCAGACTCAAAGCCATCCATCTCGACCAGCAACTGGTTCAGCGTCTGTTCGCGTTCATCGTTACCACCACCGAGGCCTGCGCCACGCTGGCGACCCACTGCATCGATTTCATCGATAAAAATGATGCAAGGTGATTGCTTTTTAGCGTTTTCAAACATGTCGCGCACGCGTGCTGCGCCCACACCGACAAACATTTCAACAAAGTCAGAGCCAGAGATACTGAAGAATGGGACTTTTGCTTCACCGGCGATGGCTTTAGCCAGAAGTGTTTTACCTGTGCCGGGCGAGCCCACCATCAACACGCCACGGGGGATGTGTCCGCCAAGCTTTTGAAATTTGGAAGGGTCGCGCAAGAAATCGACCAGTTCCTGCACCTCTTCTTTGGCTTCGTCGCAACCCGCCACGTCAGCAAAAGTAACGAGGTTGGTGCTCTCATCAAGCATCTTGGCGCGGGACTTACCAAAGCTAAACGCGCCGCCCTTGCCGCCACCCTGCATCTGACGCATGAAAAACACCCATACGCCGATCAGCAGCAACATCGGAAACCATGAAACAAAAATGCTCATTAAGAACGAAGGCTCTTCACGCGCCTTGCCCGAAACCTGGACACCCGCCTTCATGAGATCCGAGACCATCCACAGGTCTCCTGGCGATGTCAGCGTGTACGAACGACCGGAATCGGGTGTCACGTGCAACACGTCGGTTTGGACATCGACTCTTCGAATTTTTCCGGAGCGAGCATCATCCATGAACTGGGTGTAGCTCACCGAGTCCTGAGAGGGCGCGCGGGTGTCAAACTGTTTAAACACAGTGAACAACACAAGCGCTATCACCATCCAGACCGCAACTTTCGAAAAAGAATTATTCAAGGCCGATCTCCAGCTTGTATCTGACACGCGGTGACTTCTTTTGGCCCAAAGGAACCACCGCAAATTTATCCACAACCCATTCTACCCCGTTTCAACCTAGTCATTCGTACCAATGCCGGGTGACGTGAAGGGGTATAAGGGCTTGAAAAACAAAATAAAACCTCCTTCGCGCCCGCCCAATCATTCAGCGCTAAGCCTTACGCCCTGTCGCGACCAAAAAGGTTTCAGAAGAGCGATCTCGCGACGCCTTAGGTTTGCGCTCGACCACCCTTTTAAAGTGGCGTTTAAAACTTTCCACGATTTGGGAAAACCCACTGCCATGAAAGGCTTTGACGATCAACGTTCCCTCAGGTTTGAGGTGCATGAGCGAAAATTCAAGGGCTAAATCGCAAACTTGTTGAATTCTGGCCGAATCAGCGCTCCCGACCCCCGAAAGGTTGGGCGACATATCCGACATGACCAAATCGACAGGCTGGCCTTGAAGAAGCTCATTGAGCTGCGCGAGCACGCCATCTTCACTGAAGTCACCAAGAATGAACTCAACGCCTTCGATGGGCTCCATCGGCAGCAGATCCAGCGCCACAATCCGGCCGTCGATCACGCCACCCTTACCGACGAGGCGTTCACGCGCAACCTGGGACCAACTACCTGGGGTAGAGCCCAAATCGACCACCACATCGCCTCGGCGCATGAGTTTTTCGGCATCCAGGATCTCTGTCAGCTTAAAAGCAGCGCGAGCCCGGTAACCTTTTTGTTGCGCCAATTTAACGAATGGGTCGTTGATATGCTGCATCACCCACTCTTTTGAAAATTTGTTCTTGGCCATTCCCGTACAATTCACCTTATGACTATGGAACTCACCCCTCGCGAACGCAGTGCGCTGCGCGCCGCCGCCCACCCTCTCAAGCCCGTTGTCCTAATTGGTGACAACGGTTTAACTGAGGCCGTTTTAAAAGAAATCGATCGCGCCCTCGCTGTACACGAATTGATCAAAGTACGTGCCGGAACGGCCGAGCGCGAAGATCGTGACACCATGCTCTCTGCGATCTGCGAAACGCTATCGTGCGCACCGGTGCATCACTTAGGCAAGATGTTGATCCTATTCAGATCTGGCGAACAGAGCACTTACCTCAAACCACCGGCCGAGCCTCGCAGTCCGGCGATACGCAAGCCGTCTGAGCCACATACCCCCAAAAAGCTGGCTGCCCATGGCAAAAAACTTGAAAAACCCAAACGCCGCAGCCGCGCGGAACGGGATCAAGAGCTCGACACTGAACGCCCAAAAGTGTTTGCCGGCGATCGACTCACCCGACCCAGTACACGCGCCAACACTAGCAAGGATACAGCACACGGGATCCCTCGTCGCAGCGCCCTGTCCTTGCGGGCTGGTGCCCGGCGAGGCACCTTAGCTGCGACACCAAGCGCGCGCAAGCGAGCACCCGTCAAGCGCTAATCTGACCAGCTAGCGCCAAATCTGGTGCTTAGGCGTACTTGATACTCACAATCTCGTACTCGCGCTCACCAGAAGGTGCCCGCACGGTCACCACATCGCCTTCATACTTGCCGATCAAGGCGCGCGCAACGGGACTGGACACCGATATTAAGTTCGCTCGGATGTCGGCTTCGATATCCCCAACGATCTGATAAGTGACTTTGTCGCCAGACGCGAGGTCTTCGATCTCGACAGTCGCTCCAAAGACGACACGGCCATCGGCGTCAATGGACGCCGGATCAATTAACTGCGCGTTCGACAGCGTGCCATCGAGCTCGCCGATACGGAACTCGATAAAGCCTTGACGCTCGCGCGCGGCATCGTATTCGGCGTTTTCAGACAAGTCGCCCTGCGCGCGTGCCTCAGCGATCGCGCTGATCACGGCGGGACGTTCAACGTGCTTGAGACGGTGCAGTTCGGCTTGCAAGCGCTCGGCCCCGCGCACAGTAAGAGGAATAGTGGCCATGGTGTTTTCCCAAAAAGCAAAACCCCGGATCGAGTCGAAACCGGGGCAATCAACAAGACCTTATTGTGAGGAAAATTTAGTGCAAAAGCAAGTGCCCTCCCCACTTTAGTGTCAATACTGGGGCTAAAGTTATCCGAGTATCGATCGCTACAAACTACTTTGTTTCGCACTGTGTGGCTCAAATCAAACATTTTTTCTATACAAATGTAGTGAACACTAAATTTTAATGTTGCCAATGCTACATTATGAAGATCCATACCGCGCGTCAGCCCAAAGCCGTCAGGCCCGGTATCAACGACAAGCTTTTCTTTTTTACCCTGACAACGAGTCTGCCATGAGTGCCTTTAACGAAGAGCGTGTTTTAGCCGTCCATCACTGGACTGACCGGCTGTTTAGCTTCACGACAACACGCGATCCGTCCTTGCGTTTTAGTAATGGCCATTTCACGATGATCGGATTACGCGTTAACGACAAGCCCCTGCTACGCGCCTACAGTATCGTCAGCCCCAACTACGAAGAGCATCTTGAATTTTTAAGCATCAAAGTCGAAGATGGCCCACTGACCTCGCGCCTCCAACACATTAAAGTCGGGGACTCAATCGTCGTCGGGCGCAAGCCTACCGGCACGCTGCTCATCGACTATTTATTACCTGCCAAACGCCTGTATATGTTTTCCTCTGGCACCGGACTCGCCCCCTTTCTAAGCGTGATCCGTGATCCCGATACCTACGAGAAATTTGAAGAGGTGATCTTGGTGCATGGTGTCCGAGAGGTAGCCGAGCTCGCCTACCACGACTACCTCACGCAAACGCTGCCTAAGCACGAGTTGCTGGGTGAAATGGTGTCCAAGCAATTGAAGTACTACCCAACCGTCACGCGCGAGGCGTACAAAAATACGGGGCGAATCACCACGCTGATTGAAAACGGAAAACTTTTCTCGGATTTGGGCCTCCCAACGCTAGACCGCGAACAAGACCGCATCATGATTTGCGGCAGCCCCGGCATGTTGCGTGATCTTAAAACCATGCTTGAAGCGCGCGGATTTAACGAAGGTAATACCTCCAAGCCTGGGGACTTCGTCATTGAACGTGCGTTTGCAGAACAATAATTAATACACCGATGACCGCCAAGGCTATCTCGAACGCCCTACCTCAACGCAAAATTGGGGTGCGCGAAAAATCTGCGGAAACAACCCGCGACAGTCTATTAATGGCTGCCATCAAAGTATTTGCCAAGCACGGCTTTGACGGCGGCAGCATCGACCAGATCTCTCGGGCGGCTAACTCGCACGACCGGATGATTTATTACTACTTTGGTAATAAAGAAAGTTTGTTTGTCGCAGCGCTTGAAGAAATTTATCGCCGCTTCAACGTCGCTGAGGCGGCACTCAAGCTCGATCTTGATCAACCAAAGCTTGCCCTTGAGCAAGTGGTGCGATTTGTCCTGCATTATTACAAGAAGCACCCGGAGTTTGTCACGCTGTTAAACAGTGAAAACTTACACCGTGGCAAGCATATCGCACGCTCTAGTAAGGCGCAGACGTTTTCTTCCCCTGCAATCAGTGTGGTGGATGATGTGCTGCGCCGAGGTGTCGCGCAAGGGAGCTTTCGTTCAACCATCGCATCCCGTGATCTGTACATGATGATTGTCGCCTTGGGCTACTTTTATCAATCTAACCGATTCACGCTCTCGGCTTTTCTAGGTGAAAATCTTGAAACACCCGAAATCTTTGAACAATGGGAAACCTTTGTGATTGAAGCGGTGCTGCGTACGGTATTGACTCCCGCCTCGCTGTAAACTGCCTGCTTTATTTAAAGAGCATGGGCATGACAGAAATCTGGCTAGTACGACACGGAGAAACTCCTTGGAACGCAGAGCGGCGCGTGCAAGGCTGGGAAGACATTGACCTAAACGAGACGGGAGTGGAACAAGCCCGCGCGCTCGGACGCCACATCAAGAAACTAACGCAAGCGGGGCAGCGGCTTGATGCCGTCTACACAAGCGACCTCAAACGGGCACATGCCACTGCGCAAACTGTGGCGCGCGAGGTCGGCCTCCCCCTGAATATCCACGAAGGGGTCAGAGAACGTCATTTTGGCGTACTGCAGGGACTGGTCTACGACGAGATGGATGCACATGCTCCCGAAGCTGCAGCAATTTGGCGTGCGCGCGATCCGAATGCCGAACTCCCGGGTGGCGAGTCACTGGGTTTCTTTTATGCCCGCGTAGTTGAAGCAATCAATGAAATTGCCGCGCGTCACGTCGGCCAATGCGTGATGGTGGTCAGCCATGGGGGTGCCATGGATATTATTTGGCGACATGCGAATCAGGTTAGCCTGCAAGCACCACGGCAAGCGCCTCTGTTGAATGCGAGCCTGAACCGATTAAACGTATCACCCCAGGGATGGAGCGTCATTCGCTGGGGCGATGTCGACCATTTGGCAAACGGCACGCAAAACGATGTCACACCCTAGGCCAAGTTCGGTACTGCCTCTTACTTAGCGTGGACGGCTTACTTGTCTGCGTCTATCGGCACAGGCGAACGTCGTGGTTTGCGAGGCGCGTTCACCGCTAAGCGGTCGTACAACCAATTAGGTAACAGGCGCATCAGTTTGCCTACCACGCCCATTTGCCAGGGAATCACAATGTACGAGCGGGCAGATGCGATCGCCTTCGCTGCGCGCACTGCGAAGGCATCGGCATCCATCAAGAACGGCATGGCATAAGGATTATGTGCAGTCATCTCTGTCCTGATGTAGCCCGGTGCAATTGTCACCACATGCACGCCATGCGGCTTGAGCTCAAGCCTGAGGCTCTCGCAGTAGGTCGCGACGGCCGCTTTAGAGGCACTGTATGCCCCCGCACCAGGCAAGCCTCGCACGCCGGCCACGCTGGCAATCCCAACCAACGTCCCCGTTCGCTTCGCTTTCATGTCAGACACAAAAGGCTCAAAGCTGGAAACGGTGGCACTCACGTTGGTTTGCATGATGGCGCTGAAAACAGAAAAATCATCCTCGCATTCAGTCAGTGTTCCCGCACTAATACCTGCGCAGGCTATGACGGTGTCGACAAAGCCAACACGTCTCTGGAAGTCACGTGCGGCGGCGTGCAAGGCCTCTCGATCACACACATCGACAACATACATCTGATGCTGCCCAGGTAGCGACTCCATCAAACTTTGCAGACGATCCCCACGTCGCGCCAACAAGCCAAGGGTCTGCCCCTGCGTGGCGTAATGACGTGCAAGCGCAGCACCTAATCCACTGCTTGCGCCCGTAATGAAGACTGGCATACGTTAGGCTTTGTTGGCGAGCGCGCCGGCCTGCTTGACCACACCCGTTGAAATCAGTTGATCAATCTCGGCTTGCTTGAGTCCGTACGCTTTGAGCACTTCGATCGAATGCTCACCGATACGCGGGGAACTTTGTGCCTTGCGATGATAGGGGTGCGACGGTAGACCCATATAGGGTAGCGACCCAACGCCCTCTTGCTCTAGTTCTTGAAACATTTTTAGATGCAAGGCTTGAGGATGATTCATGACGCCGTTGTAGTCGCGCACCGCCGCGTGCAACACATCGTGCTTCTGAAAGACAGTGGTCCAGTGGGTCGTGGGTTGAGTCTTTAACTGCTCATTCATGTCAGCATGCAACTGCGCACGGTGATCAAACCGTATGGCATTGTCTAGGTAGCGCGGATCGGTGATCCACTCTGGCCGATTCATTGCATGACAAATACGATGAAAATGGTCAGTATTGACCGTGACAACAGAGATTTGTCCATCTGACGTATCAAAAACACCATTCGGTGCGCTCACGGCACCAAAAGGTCTTTTACCAGCCATCGCCTGTTCAAGAAAACACATTCCTTGAAACGAGGCACAGGCCTCAAACAGACTGACTTGTACGTGTGTACCGCGCTTGCGTGCCAACCGCTGATACAGCGCAGTCGCTGCCCCTTGCGAGGCATACAAGCCCGTCATCACATCCGCAGCAAGTAAGCCCACGCGCCGTGGCACACCGGACTCATCTTGGTTGGAGAACATCAGCCCGCTGTCGGCTTGCATCACCGAATCTGTCGCGGGCGCATCCGCGTAAGGACCATCCGGCCCGTATCCGCTAATCGAAACATAAACGAGATCGGGTTTCTCGAGAGACAGTTCGTTGTAGCCGACACCCAAGCGCTCGGCCACTCCTGGGCGAAAATTCTGCACCACGACATCGACTTGCGCCGCCAAGCCTCGCAGAATCTTTTTCCCTGCATCCGTGCGAGCATCTAGCGCCAACGCCTGCTTACCCGCGTTGTATTGGATCGCCAAGGCGTTGTGATCCCCTTTCATGACGCCCACAAAGCGGATCCAGTCCCCTGCGGGAGGTTCAACCTTTAAAACATGGGCGCCCTGCTGCCACAAGACATGTGCACAATACGGTCCGGCAATTCCTTGTGAAATGTCCAAAACCCGAAGGCCGGCATAAGGAAGATCGGTATCGGCAATCATAACGAGCGGTGTAGGTCTTGCAACGAATAAACCTGGATACCAAGCCCTTCACGTAAATATTGCATTCCTTCGACTGCCGCCCAAGCACCGGCAATGGTGGTGTAGTAGGTCACGCGCGCTGCAAGCGCTTGCGTACGAATGGCGCGCGAATCTGTAATCGCGTTACGGCGTTCTTCTACCGTATTGATCACGAGGGAAATCTCGCCATTCTTGAGCATATCAACGATGTGTGGACGCCCTTCGGCAACCTTATTCACGACAATGACTGGAATACCCGCCTCCTTAATTGCAGCAGCAGTGCCGCGCGTCGCGACAATCTTGAAGCCTAACGTGTGTAAGCCACGCGCGACGTCAACCGCCTTGGGCTTGTCTTGATTTTTCACACTTAGAAAGACCGTTCCTGACGTGGGTAAGTTGACGCTTGCCGCCATTTGCGACTTCACAAATGCCTCACCAAACGTGACGCCGACGCCCATGACCTCACCCGTGGACTTCATCTCCGGGCCAAGAATGGTATCGACACCTGGAAACTTCACAAAAGGGAACACGGCTTCTTTGACTGAGAAGTAATGTGGCACAACTTCCTGCGTCACGCCCTGCTCAGCTAGCGTCTGCCCTACCATCACGCGCGCAGCGATCTTGGCAAGCTGTAAGCCTGTGGCTTTAGAGACAAAGGGGACTGTGCGCGACGCACGTGGATTGACTTCGAGCACATACACATCGCCTTTCTGCACCGCAAACTGAACGTTCATCAAACCGGAAACATTCAGCGCCCGAGCCATCAAGGCCGTCTGGCGCTTGATCTCTGCCGTCATTTCAGCAGACAACGAGAAAGGTGGTAACGAACACGCAGAGTCACCTGAGTGAACCCCAGCCTGCTCGATATGCTCCATCACGCCGCCGATGAACACCTGTTGTCCATCGCACAAGCAATCCACATCGATTTCAATAGCGTTATTCAAGAAGCGATCTAGCAGCACCGGTGAATCGTTACTCACTTTAACCGCCTCGCGCATGTAACGTTCGAGGTCGATCTGCTCGTGGACAATTTCCATGGCACGTCCGCCAAGCACATAGCTTGGGCGCACCACCAGTGGATAGCCGATCTCTTGTGCGTGCGCCAGCGCCTCACTCTCTGTGCGAGCGGTGCGATTAGGTGGCTGGCGCAAATTAAGCTTGTTAAGAAGCTTTTGGAAACGCTCACGGTCTTCGGCAACATCAATCGATTCAGGGCTCGTACCGATGATCGGCGCACCATTGGCCTCAAGCGCACGCGCCAACTTTAAGGGAGTCTGCCCGCCGTACTGCACGATGATGCCGATCGGCTTCTCTTTGTGAACGATCTCTAAAACATCCTCAAGCGTGAGGGGTTCGAAGTACAAACGATCAGAGGTGTCGTAGTCGGTCGATACAGTTTCTGGGTTGCAGTTAACCATGATGGTTTCGTAACCATCTTCGCGGAGCGCCAAGGCTGCGTGCACGCAGCAATAATCAAATTCAATACCTTGACCAATGCGGTTGGGGCCACCACCTAGCACCATGATCTTTTTACGATCAGTCGGTGCAGCCTCACACTCTTGCTCGTAGGTTGAGTACAAGTACGCAGTGTTCGTTGCAAATTCAGCTGCACACGTATCCACACGCTTATACACAGGGCGCACATTGAACTGATGACGCAATTTACGCACTTCGGCCTCAACCGTATCAAGCAAAAATGCTAGACGGCGGTCGGAGAAGCCTCGGCGCTTGAGCTGCAACAAGGTCTCTGCATCGACATCGGCGAGTGTGCGTTGTTCCAGGGCTAATTCAATATCGACAATTTCTTTGATTTGCGCCAAGAACCAGGGATCGATATGGGTCAGTTGATACACTTCTTCAAGCGAAAATCCTTGCGCAAACGCATCACCCACGTACCAAATACGCTCTGGTCCTGGTTCGCCAAGTTCGATCTGGATTTTTTCACGATCGGTCGTTTTTTGGTTTAAGCCATCGACACCGACCTCCAAGCCTCGTAACGCCTTTTGAAAGGACTCTTGAAACGTCCGTCCAATTGCCATCACCTCGCCCACCGATTTCATCTGGGTTGTGAGGCGCGCATCGGCTGTTGGGAATTTCTCAAACGCGAACCGTGGAACCTTGGTGACAACATAATCAATCGTGGGCTCAAAGGAGGCCGGCGTTGCACCACCGGTAATTTCGTTCTTGAGCTCATCCAGCGTATAGCCAACGGCCAAGCGCGCGGCGACCTTTGCGATCGGAAAGCCCGTTGCCTTAGACGCTAGCGCGGAGGAGCGCGACACGCGCGGGTTCATCTCAATAACAATCATCCGGCCGTTATGCGGATTAATCGCAAACTGTACGTTTGAGCCACCGGTGTCCACACCAATTTCTCGCAAGACTGCGATCGATGCGTTTCGCATGATCTGATACTCTTTGTCAGTCAGCGTCTGCGCAGGCGCGACGGTAATCGAGTCACCGGTATGCACACCCATCGGATCGAGGTTTTCGATCGAACAAACAATAATGCAGTTGTCCGCACTGTCGCGCACAACTTCCATTTCAAACTCTTTCCAACCAAGTAGCGACTCTTCAATCAAGAGCTCGCTAGTCGGCGATGCCTCAAGACCTCGGCGGCAAATCGTCTCGAATTCTTCGGCGTTGTAGGCAATACCCCCACCACTTCCACCCAGCGTGAAGCTTGGACGAATCACCGCTGGGAATCCCGACGTACCAATTTCAATGGCGATTTGCTTCTGCACTTCCCATGCTTCTTCCAGACTATGCGCAACACCGGACTTCGCAGACTCCAGACCAATCGCGGTCATCGCCACTTTAAACTTCTGACGATCTTCAGCCTTTTCGATCGCGTGCGCATTTGCACCGATGAGTTCGACGCCAAACTTTTTGAGCACGCCATGCTTGTCCAGATCAAGGGCGCAGTTCAGGGCAGTCTGACCACCCATCGTTGGCAACACCGCATCAGGACGCTCTTTCTCAATGATTTTTTCTACAACTTGCCAGGTGATGGGCTCGATGTATGTGACATCGGCGGTTTCAGGGTCCGTCATGATCGTGGCAGGATTACTGTTCACGAGAATCGTGCGATACCCTTCAGCTTTCAGGGCTTTGCACGCCTGGGCCCCTGAGTAATCGAACTCGCAAGCCTGCCCGATGACGATCGGACCCGCGCCAATGATGAGAATACTTTTTAGGTCGGTACGTTTAGGCATGGTGACTCTTTATTTTTTACTAGCCATCAGGCTCATGAATTTGTCGAACAGAACAACGATGTCGTGCGGACCAGGGCTTGCTTCAGGGTGACCTTGGAAACAAAAGGCTGGTCGGTCGGTCAATTCAAAGCCCTGCAACGTCCCATCAAACAGAGAGACATGCGTGACGCGCGCATTGTTGGGAAGCGTCTTGGCATCGACTGCAAAACCGTGATTTTGTGCGGTGATGAACACACGACCTGTCGCAACATCCTGCACGGGATGATTGGAGCCGTGGTGACCTGTTTTCATCTTGATCGTTTTTGCACCGAGCGCTAAGCCCATGATCTGGTGGCCGAGACAAATGCCGAATAAAGGCAGCTTGCGCTCGAGGAAAACTTTGGCCGCAGCGATGGCGTAGTCGCAGGGGTCAGGATCTCCGGGACCATTCGACAAAAACACACCGTCGGGATTGAGTTTCAAGACATCATCGGCCGTGCTTTGAGCTGGCACCACCGTAATACGGCAGCCACGCTCAGCCAACAATCGCAGAATGTTTGACTTCACACCAAAATCGTAGGCAACAACGTGTGGGGTTTTACTGTCAGTCTTACCATAGCCCTGCCCCAGCGCCCAGGTGCTTTCAGTCCACGTTGACGAGCCTGTCGAGGAGACAACTTTTGCCAGATCTTGCCCAGACATGCCTGGAAACTTCGCGGCAAGTTCAAGCGCGCGTTTGGCATCATCGCCCACCAAAATACATCCACCCTGCGCACCGCCTTCGCGCAGGATCCGTGTGAGCTTGCGGGTATCAATCTCTGCAATCGCGACAACTCCTTGCGACTTCAA
>Ga0209550_10003013_pt1 | contig 16141 bp, 10 predicted proteins | sample LauGreSuBDMM15SN_2_FD_187567 | JGI IMG/M metagenome (GOLD analysis project Ga0209550, IMG submission 187567) | Freshwater lake microbial communities from Lake Michigan, USA - Su13.BD.MM15.SN (SPAdes) (version 5) | ecosystem: Environmental > Aquatic > Freshwater > Lake | place: Lake Michigan...
TCTCTGTGTTGGTTACATATTTTTGCTGTAATTCTGGAATCTCTGACATAAAATGAGCATTATGATTTTCATAATAATATTTATGATAAGATCTATGATCTGTTGCAACTAAATATGAAGTTGTTAAAGCTTGTTGAGCTCTAGTAATGACTAATTTTACAGCATCCTGGCTAGTTAAGTCTTTTTTACTCGTGAAAAAACTATTAATATCATCCTGAGATAATTGTACTAACGAATCAAATCCGCTATCAGTATCACTTACTCTATCTAGTAATTCTTGAAATTTTCCATGTAATTTAGAAGCTTCTTCGTCAAAATTTATTTCAGTTACACTTGCTTGCTGTTCAACTAGCATTTTAATATATATGTTTGTAGCATGTATTACTTTAGGATGATACACATTATCAATATTTGCTGAACCAACATTAACATTTCCTCTTGGTATATACCCATGCTCAAAAAGCCATGCTAGCATTTCTTTAGACCAAGGATTGTTGATAGTATAATGCATCCCTATATTGTCGCCGTTATATTCAGCATTTACAGTAAAAATATCATTACCTCTTGCATCAGATTCAGTAACAAGCCTTTTTATTGTCTCTTCACGCTCGGTCTGAGCAGCTGCTATTAGTACTTTATTAGCAAAAATTCTATACTCCTCTAGATATTCATGTACGCTTTGTCCTTGTGCTTCTAATTTTTGCTCCAAAGCTTCAAAAAAAATCATCAACTCATTTGGGAATAAAATAACTTTAGGATTGCTTAAAGCTTTATGGAGCATACCCCATAAACCCTGCTCTAAAGCATAAATAATATATGATTTTAAGTCTACTCCAATTGTTACCTTGTTAGCCCAATTAAAAGTTTGATTATCAGTGATTGCCTCTACAAGTTCTTGATTATCAGTAGCAATAGCAAAATCTATTATAGTAATATCTTTTCCTACATGAGATATTGTACCATTGCAACCTGCTCCTTTACTTATCAATAAAATAGCAGCACTAGTATCAAGTCGCGCAATAGTTGCTAAATCATCATCATTACATTTTTGAGGATTAAATGATGGCCTTCTGATTAATCCCATTGCTTCCTCTCCTTGGGTACTGAGAGCATAACCAAGTAAACTTATATATTTAAAAGCATGTATAGGAGGTATTCCATGACCAAATTCTATTAAAAATGGCCTCTTTTCTACGATTACATTAAGATCCGCATCTTCTCTTCTCAAAATTGCATTTATTACACCTGTTAAATTATTTTCTAATGCGATTTCTGCTAGAGGTCTAAAAACCCCTTCTTGAGAAATCCACATATTTATCTCTGCGCCGCCATCTATTAATTTTACCGCTGCTTCTTCGCTGATTTTGGCCGCATATGCTACATCTTCTGAAGTATATTTTGTTGAATCAAATGATGAATGATCCAAAGCCTTAAAAGCTACTTTGCTTTTTAACATAATAGCGTATTTAATTATATTTGGATTAGAATCCAATAACTGACTAGCATCATCAGCATGTTCTAATATACTATCCACAATCACAGCAGCAGCTGTAGGGTACTTAGCAATAATAGCCTCTATACTTTGAGAATTATGTTTTTTACATTTTAAAGATGGTAAGGACATTAATTCATCAATAGTATATCTTCCACTTGCTATTAATAAATCAAAAGCATTGTCAACAATAGCACCATTGTGAATTTTAGTAGAGACTAATTTGACCTTTTCAGAACCCACAAGAACTTTCACTATATCCCATTTTCCTGCTTCTATCATATTAATTAAAAAGCTGGATGAACATTGAGCAGCAACTGAGAAAAGATCATGGTTAAAATCTATACCACTATCAAGCATTTCCTGCACTATTTCTGGAGTAGTAGCTATTTCAGCATAAGCGCCTTCTGCATCCCATCCAGATGAAGACGCAGCTTTTCTAAGCAATGGACCTACATCACCTCGAGCTGAGTCTATAAGCATTTTAAGAGCAGATTTAGAGGTCCCGTCTATTAGTCCCGTTTCAAGTAAATTAGGGTTTTTGGCTTCTATATATCTTAATGCTGCATGACGATTAGTCATAATTAAATGAATCAATGTAGTGACAGAAATATTTTCACCAGTATTAGCATCTACATTATTAAAATATTCTGTGATAATTTTGCTAGGAGGTTCCTGCAGAAACAGACCTGGTTTTACTTCCACCTTTTTCGGAGAATCTAGAGATATTTCTGGTTGTGATGTAAGTATATTAGCTAATTCTTCTAAATTTTCGTCATAGGCATAGCTTAAAAGAGATTTTATTGTGATTTTAGACCCCTCTTCTGCAGATTGGAATATATCACCATAGGCAGATCCACCATGATCTGCAATATATTGTGCTATCCTGATTCCTAATTCCTGAGATATTTTGAATACTTGTCCTAGATTTAGTAAGCTAAATAATGTGGGGGTTTCTTTCAGCCCGTCTAAATTACGACCAATTTGTGCTTCATCTTTTGCTTCTATTGCTCTTACTAATCCAATAAAATAAGCATTCCCAAAAAGTTCTTGTGATAATTTAGAATCAAATTTATTTTCTCGAAAAATCCGCAAATCACCTCCCACAGTTTCTGTGATTGTAGGTGCAAATATTTCAGATAATTGGGATAATAAATTGAAATTAACGTATCTGACTAATTGTGGATCCATACTCAAAAAAAATTCTAAAACATCTTCTGCTAAAAAATCCGCTTCTAAAGAATCTTGCTCAAATTGTTTTGTTAATCTATACGCAGTCTTAACATCTTCTGTTATCCTTAACAAGCTTGAATTAAGATCATCTTGCAAAACCAAGCTATAGAACATATCAAAACTTTTTATTATTAATGAGTAAGTAATAAGGGGAATTGTTACAGCCTCACCTGTATTTAAATCTGTTATAATTACTTTGAATTTGGGATTTACAAGTAAAGCATTAGGACTATTTTGGTTTTCATTTACAAGTATCAAAGGTTTGGTGATCTGTACATTGTTTTGCTCTTTAGATATCATAACACCGTAATATGTAGCAGCTGACATAAGCTTTAGAGCCTGTGATTTATCTAAATGTTGCTCAATAAAATCTCCTATTATGCCTAACTCTTCGAAAGTCCAAGTTTTATTAAATTGGGGATCCTTCATTACAGTTATAGCATCATCTACTTTATTAGATGCTATAGCAGATTTCCATTGTTCCAAGGTCATAATTATATCTCGCTATTTTATTAATAATAATAAATTTATATCACTAAAAATATAAGAATACAATTTAATTTCTCGATGTTATTTGATGTTGCTAAGATTTCATTACTACAAACGGGTGAGGAATCTAGAAAATTATTAATACTGTATCCCAGCCCAGCCTACTATCGGATGACACCTAGGGACCTGCTGCTTAAGATGAAACTGTGGTGTGACACACAAAAGAGCCTTAGCTCAGATTGGAGGATCTCACTCCAACCCAGCACTAACTAAAGCCTTTTTTAATTCATCAAAACTCAGTACAGTAGGAAGTAATATTCCTTGCTTTGCTTTTGGACCGAATACTATATTTAATGGAATTCCATATATTCCCAAAGAAGCCATATATCTAGCTGTTTCAGGACTCGCTCTTGTAATATCTTCTCTCATGGCAATAATCTGTGGATGATGTAATAAATTTATTGTATGTTCCCTATTCCATACCATAAATTTATTATATTTACATGTACCACACCAATCAGCAGTAATATCTATAACCACTATTTTACCTTCTTTTACATAATCAGGTATTTCATTATGATCAAATTTATGCCATGTTTCTTTGATTTCTATCGCTTCTAAAAGATCTTCTTTAGCCGCAATACCTGGCAAATACATCAGTCCTCCGAAAAGTACCGAATATGAAATAATTTTATTTATATTAGAAAAATTTTGCTCAGATACAAATTTTATTAGTAACAAGAGTAATATTATACCGAAAGTAGAGCGGAAACCTAATTGTGCCTGCAATATACTCAAAAGCCAGAAAATCGTTCCGATCATAACTACCGCTAAAAGAAGCTTCAGATTATTCATCCAACTTCCTGGCTTTGGTAATATTTTGAGAATAGGAGGCCAAATAATAAGAACCAAATAAGGTAAGCTTAATCCTAAGGCAATAGAAGAAAAAATTAAAAATATTATTATAGGCTCAGCAGTCATAGAAAAAGCAACTGCACTACCAAGAAATGGGGCAGTACAAGGCGTTGAAAATATTGTTGCCATCACCCCTGTCATAAATGAATTCACATAAACATTATCAAATTGCTTACCTGCCATATCAGAGGTTAAAAAGCTAGGCAGAGTAATCTTAAATCTTCCAAGCAAATTACTAACAAATATTGTCATTAATATACATAATATTATAACAAATCGGGGTTCTTGAAAATGCGTCCCAAAACCAAATTCAACTCCAATAGATCTAAATCCGAATGTGATAAATGCAAGTAATAAAAAACTAGAAAATATTCCTAGAATTGTTATCAATAAATGTGTCCTATAATGAACCTGTTTTAAATTAATTACTGAGAATATTTTAAGCAGTAAAATTGGTAATACACACGGCATAAAGTTTAATATAAAACCACCCAATAGCCCACTTCCTAACATCCACAGAATATGAGTTTCATCTATATAGCAGTTTGTAATATGAAATTCCTGCATTACTGGAACACATGAATTACTACATAAACTGTAATTTATTTTTCCTTTAATACTCATTGGCTCTTTTGGATTTATTGGTGCTAAAGTAACAGGAATTGACACATGCCCAGTATATACATAACTAGTACCATATATTTCATCTTTTATAGGGTTAGGCCAAATGACATTATAAGATTTCAGATTGTCTGATCCGTCCAAATTAATACTAGTAGGAATACCAGAATCACCTGGATCTTTTCCATAAATTTTATAATCCCCCTGAAGATCTATGTTGCAATATAATATGTTATTTTTAAACTCTACGCTAAATTTGTTCTCCTCAGCATGAGTAATGGTAATAAAAAATGAAAAATATGTTATAATAAAAGCTAGTAAGAATCTTGAAAATTTTTGCATGTTACACTATATATTGTTTATATACGTTGGAGATTGAGAGATGCGCAAACTAATGATTAGCAGTAAAGATAGAGATTTGGAAGAACTAACTGGTAAATTCCTTATATCAAGCCCATATAGTTTTTCAAGTGATGTGTTTAATAAGTCACTTATTTATGTTATATCTCACTCAGAGAAAGGGTCAATGGGACTCATAATAAACCATCTTGTTAATAAATTACCTGCTAATTCTCTATTGAAATTATTCAAAGATGATAGTTTTAAATCCAGCGAATTAGTATTACCAGTATATTTGGGTGGACCAGTAGAACAAGAACGTGGTTTCGTTTTGCATAGTGGAGACTATAATAAAAATTTATTATTACGCGTAGGCAAAGGAGAAGAGCTCGCAATTAGTTCTAATATCGAAATTCTTAGAGATATAGCAGCAGGTAGTGGCCCGAAACATAGTTTATTTGTACTGGGTTACACAGGATGGGACGCAGGGCAATTAGAAGATGAGATAGAGAATAATGTGTGGTTAGTGTCTGACTCTTCAAGTGACTTGATTTTTGGGGAAAATAGCGAAGATAAATGGGGTGCCGCATTATATAAAATGGGTATAGATAATACTAGCTTTGCTCCACATGTGGGGAACTGTTGAAATCTTATTTTTTAGGGAAATTTATGTTTACAAAACGTAGCATCACATTATGTTTTGTGGCCATAATTTTTTGTCTTACAATATGTTCTAGTCTGCTTGTGTATCTTATGCTACCAGGGCCATTAGCAGAAGAAAAAGTCGTAATAATTAATCCGCGTACTACTATTGTGAACATAGCAAAGGAGCTTCATGAGCAAAATATTATTGCACATCCTTGGTGTTTCACTTTCATTGCAGAAATATATGGCCATTTCAAATCATCACTAAAAAGCGGAGAATACGAATTTGCAAGTCATATTACACCTTTACAAGTTATACGAGTTCTGAGTAGTGGGCAATCTATTATACGAAAATTTATCGTTGTAGAAGGTGCTACAGTACATGATGTAATAGCTGGGTTAGAGATGAACCCCCGCTTAATTGGGGCTTTACAAGAAAATGTTACTGAAGGATTTTTACTTCCTGCAACATATTTTTATAGCTTTCGTGATCAACGAAGTAAGTTATTATTAGAAATGAAAAGACAAATGTCTGATGCACTCGATCAGCTAATGCCTAAATTATCTCCAGATTCTCCTATTAAAACTAGAATAGAAGTCTTAACTCTTGCTTCAATAGTAGAAAAAGAAGCATTATTTGACGATGAAAAACCACATATTGCTGGAGTTTTTATCAACAGACTAAAGCGCAACATGAAGCTACAAGCAGACCCTACAACAATTTATGCTATTACTAAGGGAGAATCAAAATTGGGTAGACTTCTAACTAGAAATGATCTTAAAATTCAGTCAGAATATAATACCTACCACATCTTTGGCCTTCCCCCTACACCAATAGCCTGCCCTGGTATAAAATCTATTGAAGCAGTAATAAGTCCTATGAAAACGCAGGATTTATATTTTGTTGTAGATGGCACTGGACGGCATAATTTTTCAAGCAATTTAGATGCACATTCTAGGAATATTATAGAATATAGGAAAAAAAGAATGGAAGATAAACTAGCGCAGAAAAATTAGCATTTGAGTAACTAGTGTATCATTCCTGCGTATTTGTTATCCTGGCGAAAGCCAGGATCCAGAAATATATTGACTCTGGATCCTCCCCGCCTACGGGTGGATGACACCATAGGCGCCTGCTGCTTAAGATGACAAATACACTGGAATAACACCGAAGCTGGGATAACGCAAAATTACTCTATCCCGCTATGACGCAATAATGCTTCTATATTAGGCCTACGTCCTCTAAATTCTACAAATATATCCATAGCATCTCTAGACCCTCCTTGCTCTAAAATAGTCTTTCTAAACAATAATCCAGTTTCTAGATTAAACTTGTCCGTTTCTTCGAATTTAGCGAAAGCATCACTTGAAAGAACTTCTGCCCATTTATAGCTATAATAGCCAGCAGCATATCCGCCTGCGAAAATATGACTAAATCCATTTTGGAAACGATTATAAGAGGTTGGTTGTATTACCGCTACTTTTGATCTAACATCGTTTAGTATTTCCTGTACACTCAAGTTTTTATCTTCACCAATTTTAGAATGAATTCTAAAATCAAACAAAGCAAATTCCAACTGCCTTACCATTTGCATTGCTGATTGATAATTTTTAGTAGCTAATAATTTTTCAAACAAATCTTTAGGTAATTTTTCTCCAGTTTCATAATGCCCTGATATATCTTGTATAACATCCCATTCCCAGCACCAATTTTCCATAAATTGACTAGGTAATTCTACAGCATCCCACGCGACACCGTTAATACCAGATACCGCCTGATAATCTACCTGTGTCAAAAGATATTGCAGTGTATGGCCGAATTCATGGAATAAAGTATTTACTTCATTATGAGATAATAAAGCTGGTTTGGTACTTGATGGAGGTGTGAAATTCCCTTGCAAAAATGATGTGGGATATCTTATTTCCCCAGTAGATAAGCGTATACGCGACGTAAGCCCAGATATCCACGCACCTGATCTTTTATAGTCCCTAGCATATAAATCAGTATAGAATTTTCCTCTAAGTTCTCCTTTTTCATCTCTGATTTCAAATAATCGAACTGTGTCATTCCATTTTGTGAAATCCTTTAACTCGTTTATTTTAATACCAAATATACGTTCTGAAAGCTTAAATAAACCCAAAAACACTTTGTCTTCTGGAAAATATGGTCGTAAAGCTTCTTCTTCAAAATCATAATAAGTTTTTTGATATAATGTTGAGTAATATGTTATATCCCATGGTTCCATTTTATCCAATTTATCATGATTCTTAGCAAATTTTTCTAATTCTCGTAGCTCATTAGAAGCTTGATTTTTACTACGTCTCACTAAATCTTGTAAAAATCCGATTACTTCGCTAGTTTTTTGAGCCATTTTAGGCACTAAGGAATATTCAGCATAATTCTCATACCCTATTATTTGAGATTTTCTTTCTCTAAGAGCAAGAATTTCATCTATCAATGCAGTATTGTCAAATTTAGTATCTTCAGCTAGTTCGCTAGCTCTTGTTAAATATGCTTTATAAAACTCTTCACGCAATTTTCTATCATCTGCATATGACATAACAGCATAATAACAAGGAAAATCCAATGTTAAAACCCACCCTTCTTTCCCAGCTTTTTTAGCTTTATCATAAGCAATTGCAATAGTATGTTCAGGAAGAGTTTGTAGTAAATGCTTGGTATCCTCTTTAACATTATATGTCCAGCTTTGGGTGGAATCTATAAGATTTTTTTCAAATTTATTAGATAATTCGCTGATTTGCTCGTTTATTTTCTTAAGTTCTTGCTTTTGTTCTTGAGGCAAATCTACCCCAGCTAATTTAAAGCTTCTAAGAGCATGCTCTATTGTAGAGCGCTGACCTACATTATAAAAATCAAAAGCACCACTATCATGCAACTTCTTGTATAATTTATACAAATCTTTGTTTTGTGAAAGATCGGTAGAAAAATTTGTAATTTTAGGAAGCACTAATTCATAAGCTTGCCTAATATCTTCAGTATTTTGAACAGCATTTAAATGCTCAATGATATAATAAGCAAATTCTAACCTTACACTAGCTTCATCAAGCTTTTGTACAGTATTTTCCCAAGTAGGTTCTGCTATTCTTGTCACTTCTTCAACAAGCATACGATATGACCCCGTTAATTCATCAATAGCAGGTTCAAAATGCTTAGCTGTAATTTGGTCGAAATTCGGCAGTTTATCATTGATGAGTAAAGGGTTTTGCATATTTGTTTTTAGAATTTAATTTATATAAGGAGTGATTAAATCATAAGATTTCTCTATTGTCAAAAGATTATCTAGATGTATTATAATGTAAAACAGCAGTACAAATATGCAAGCATATAACCTTCCGACATACTCTAGCGTCATAGATGAAATAAAGACACTAATTACAACCTCCAAATATAGTATTGCTGAAGAAATAAACTCTAGCATGATTGTGCTATATTGGAATATAGGAAAACACATCAATGAAGAAATAACTAAAAACGATGAGTCACAGCACAGAGACCAGCTTATCAAGAGTTTAGCCAAAATTCTTATAAATGAGCATGGCAAAGATTTTTCGTATATGATTATCTCTAAAATGTCTAGATTTCATGAAATATTTGCAGAGAATATCATGAGAATACTAGCAAAAAAATTAAGTTGGGGACATATAATAGAATTATTAAATATAAAATATTCTTCTGAGAGAGAATTTTATATCTATATGGCAATTAGCAAAAAATGGAGCATAAAGCAGCTTAAGCATAATATTGAAAAAATGCTATATTCAACAACAATTGGCTTTCAAAAATTAGAAGATTATCACAAAGAAATAATGAATTTGATAACTCACGAAGATACATTAAATATAAAATTAGTAATGAAAGACCCCTATATTTTAGAGTTTTTAAAATTACCATCAAATTATGCCGAATCCAATCTATCAAATAATATAATAAAAGAGTTAGAAAATTTTCTTCTAGAACAACATAATGGATTTTCTTTAATCACACGTCAAAAACGCATGACTATAAAGGATAGTCATTATTGGGTAGATTTACTTTTCTATCAAAGGAAAATGCGTAGAATAATAGCTGTAGATGTTGCGACAGATGGTTTAAAAGAGCAGCATAAGCAGCTAATGATTTTATATCTCTATTGGCTTAAGAAATACGAATCTCTAGATAATGAAAATCCCCCTATAGGCATCATAATATCTATAGAAAAACATGAAGTGCATATAGAATTATGCGAGATTTCTAATAATGAAGCAGAATTAGAGGCAGAATTCAAAAAGATCTTGGATGTAAATACACTAAAAAACAAACTAAATGGAATTATTCTTAAATGCAACAATGATGACTGACTTACGCAATCTCATTCATGACTAAATCACTTATAACAAGTTGTGGATGAATATCGCCATGTCTATGTTGTAACTTCACTTGACCAATAGCTGAAAAACTTTCTGCTTTTGGAGATAAAAGAATATTCTCTATCTCAGTACCCACTGTATTAAAAGCTATAGCACGCACAGCTTTACCTTTATAAGCGTTCCTATCAGCTACAAGTAGGCAGTTAATATGTTTTTCACCAACAATATAGGCCTTTAAAACAAAAAGCCCATCAATTTTTACTATGGGCTCATTATTACCATTACCAAATGGAGATAATGTATTTATCTTATTAAATAACTCTATAGACATGCCATTCGATGTGATTTCTAAGTCATATTCGCAAATTCGGTTAGCTTCTATTTTATCTTGATATTTGTTAAATTCTTGCTCCAAAAATTCTTTTAATTGCATCAAAGATTCTTCTTTACATGTGAACCCTGCAGCCATTGCATGCCCACCACCTACTTCTATCAAATTACGTAACTTTGCTTCTGCTAAAGTGCGGCCGAAATCAACTCCATAAACAGATCTACAGGATGCCTTTCCTATGCCATCTATTACTGATACAACCGCTACTGGTTTGTGAAAAAGTTCTTTTATTCTTCCTGCAATAATGCCTATAACACCTGGATGCCACTTGCCTGACACCATAATACAACTATCTTGTGCTTGCATAGCAGCAAGCTTGACTGCTTCTTCTATAATACCTGCCTCTATAGCACGACGCTGCAAATTAAAATCTTCTAATTTTTTTGCCAAGTCTTGTGCTTCTATTTCACAATTAGTTGAGAGTAAATTACTACCTAAATATGACTCCCCCACTCTACCTCCGGCATTAATACGCGGACCTAATACAAAACCTAAATGATAACAACTTGGCATACTATCTATGGAAGCAATATCAGAAAGAGCTTTAAGCCCAATGTTTTTTCTCTGAGCCATCATTTTGAGGCCCTGTTTTACAAAAGCACGATTAAGCCCCACCAATGGCATTACATCACAAACTGTACCAAGAGCAACTATATCTAAATATTCCAGTAAGTTTGGCTCTGTTATGTTTTTTTGCTTAAAAAAATCATCCTTTTTAAGTTGGGTAGTAACTGCGATCGAAAATAAGAAAGATACTCCTACAGCTGCTAAATATTTATATTCAGTTGTTTCATCAAGTCGATTAGGGTTAATTATAGCATAAGCATTTGGCAGAATATCAGAGCATATATGGTGATCTATTACTATTACATCTAAATTTAATTTATTAGCAGCATCTATTGCACTGTAAGACATAGCGCCACAATCAACTGTAATCACTAATTTTATACCTTTTTCATATAATTTAACCATTGCAGCAGGTGAAGGGCCATACCCCTCTTTCATACGATCAGGTATATATACCTCCACGTCACTCCCAATAGAATAAAAGAATTTTTTTAGTAATGCAGAAGAAGTAGCTCCATCAACATCATAATCACCAAATATACAAATTTTTTGCCCTTCAGCGATTGCTTGCGTTGCCCGGCATACAGCTTTTTCCATATCTAGCAAATGATAAGGGTTTGGCATGAGATTACGAAGCTTGGGGTCTAAAAAATTAGCTAGATCATCTTCTTCAATACCACGCGAAGCCAGTAGCCGAGCTTCTATCTCGCTCAATGAAAAAATCTGCATATAGCGATTTACTAACTCAATAGGAGCATCTTTAAGACGCCAATCCTTATTTAACACCGACTTATACACTGTTTGTAATTTTTCTTAATGATTTATCTCCAGAATAAGCTATCATACTCTCTGTAGAGATTCTACTATTAATATACTTGACTCCCTTAAGCATCCAGCCATCTGTGACGCCAGTGGCAATAAAAACAACATCCCCCTTTACCATCTCTTCCAGGTAATATTGTTTTTTTAAATCAGTAACCCCCATTTTCTTTGCACGCTCTTCTTCTAGATTATTGCGCGTAATCAATCTAGTACATATCTGACCACCCATAGTTTTAAGAGCGGCAGCAGCAAGCACCCCTTCCGGCGCTCCACCAATACCCATATATGCATCAGCTCTGCCCATAGTAGTACCAATCACTGCTGCTATATCTCCGTCATCTATCAAAATAACATTTACATTGGATTCGCGAATTTTTGCTATAAGCTCTTCATGACGTGGTCTATTTAAAATAATTACGGAAAGATCTTCAATTGAAGATCTTTTTGCTGAAGCTATATTTTTGAGGTTTTGAATAGGAGTATTATCTAAATCAATTATTCTTTCCGAAAAATCAAATCCTATAGCTATTTTATCCATATATAGATCAGGAGCATGAAGCAAATCACCAGCATTTGAAACTGCTATAACAGATAAAGCATCGTTAGCACCTTTTGCTAGAATTGTGGTCCCCTCTAAAGGATCTACAGCAATATCAATCTTGACTCCACCCAATCCTAATATTTCACCTATGTAAAGCATCGGAGCCACATCTCTTTCTCCTTCGCCTATTACAATTTTTCCAGACACAGGAAGTTTATTAAGCACTTTGCGCATTGCTTCTACAGCAGCTTCATCAGCAGCTTTTTCATCTCCTAATCCAAAAAATGAATGAGAGGCAATGCTAGCTGCAATAGTTGCTTGTGTAATATCAAATATTATTGTTTTAAGATAATCGGGCATAATTTTATAATATATAGATCAGATCTATTTTAGAAACACCAAATGATGATATAGGTTTATGTAACACCAATTCTTTTTGCTACTTCTTTATATATGTGTACAGCATTTTCAGGTGAAGCTGCAATAGCTTCAAAATCAAGCTTATCATTTGTTGTCAAATCCCATAATCTACAAGTGTCTGGAGAAATTTCATCAGCTATCATCATAATAAATTCTTCACCTGTAAATACTTTGCCACATTCAAATTTTGCTTCTACAAGCCTTATACCGCTCGAAGCAAAAAAACCAGCTAAAAAATCCCCAGCTCTTTGTGCGATCTTTTTTAACGCCCTAATTTCATATTTGCTTAGCATACATAGACTCATTATTTGATCTTCATTAACAACAGGAATAAATTTATCCATTGATTTGTAATGTAAATCTACCATTGGCCTGTCAAATACATAACCTTCTTCCATACCAAATTCGGTTGTATATCTGCCACAGGCTAAATAAGAAATCGAAACCTGAATAGGGATCATATCAACCATCTGAATCAGCTGCTCACGCATATTCATCTTTTCTATGAGATGATTATCTATACCCACCATATCTAACTTTTCCATAAGATACGCTGAAATAGAATTTCTTATTACACCCTTTCCAGAAGATTCTGTAACAGTTCCATCGGCTAGTTTTACAGTATCTTTAAAGAATTCTATCATTGCAAATTCTTCTTCTGCAGAATAGAAGATTTTATCTCTTCCTTCGTATATTTTTTCCTTTGGAAATTTAACAACTTTTGGTTCCATAATACTTCTCCTTAGCGCGTTTTTCAAACGCCAATATCATTTGTTGTGATATAGCTGTAAATAGTGGGCTTGCTATACTATCTAATAATTTTGACTGAAACTCAAAATTTATATCAAACTGGACAATAGACTCTTTTCCCTTATCAGTAAAGCTCCATAAATTTTGTAAATGCTTAAATACACCAGATGTGGCATTTACTTCAATTTTTGCACTATTTTCTTCTAGTAGATACATTATTTTAGACCGATAACTCTGAGTAATTGTTTTGAAATTTGCAGTCATATCAGCAATTATCTCTATATTATTTTTCGTAATAATTTTTGTACTACTAACCCACGGTAAAAATTCTGGATATTTTTCAATATCAAGCACTAGTGCATATACTTCTTTGAAATTATAAGGTAGTATTTTTGTTTCTGAAAACTTATGCATTATTTCTCCTAAGTCATAGCTAAACTTCAGGTTATTTCAGCGTAGGCAGGAATACCACCAAAGCGCCTATCTTTTTCCTAATTGATACACAGTAAAACCAGCTTTAGCAGCCTCTTCTCTATCAAGAATATTACGATAGTCAAAAATCACCTTTTCTCTCATTTCTTGCGCTAAAATATTATAATCCATATTTTTAAATTCTGGCCATTCTGTTAAAATGACTATTGCATCGCTATTTCTAGCAGCTGTTTTATAACTTGTAGCCATGTTTATTGTAAGAATACTAGAGGCATTTTTCATTCCAGCTGGGTCATATGCACAAAGATACGCACCCTCTTCCCCAAGTAATTTTATTATCTCAATAGCTGGACTATCTCTCACATCATCTGTTCCAGCTTTAAATGAAAGACCTAATATTGCTATCATCTTATCACGCAAATCCCCTAATGCTAATTTAATTTTAGCCACTATATCTCTGCTACGATTTTTATTAGATTTAATAACAGAACTAAGAACATAACAAGGCATATCATATTTAGAAGCCAAATGTTCTAATGCCATTATATCTTTAGGAAAACATGATCCACCAAAACCAGGGCCTGTCTGCAAAAAAGCAGAACCAATACGAGGATCCAACCCCATAGCCTTAGCGACTATATCAACATCTCCTCCTGTTTTTTCACATAAATTAGCCATTTCATTAATAAATGCTATTTTAGTTGCTAAAAAAGCATTAGAGGCATATTTCGTAAGTTCAGCAGAGGTAATTGAAGTAAATACAAAGGGACGCTCTTGTTGGATAAATCTCTCGTAAATTATCTTCATTAAGTCAGTAGATTTTTTATTTGAAACACCAACAACAATTCTATCAGGCTGCATAAAGTCTTTTATAGCACATCCTTCACGCAAAAATTCAGGGTTCGATATAATATCATGCTTATAACCTTTTTCGCGTAATTGTTTCTGCAAATTTTCGCCAGTCCCAGGAGGAACAGTAGATTTTATTACTATTATAGTATTAGAACTTGTATTAGCGGCCGCTTCCATAGTGGCATCAAATACATACTGCAAATTGGCTTCTCCGTTTGGAAGAGATGGCGTTCCTACAGTAATAAATATTGCTTCAGGAGTAAATTTCAGTGCTTTATAATTTGTTGCAAAGCTTAAATATTCCTCATGTATAGATTCACGAAAATACTTCTCAAGATCAGGCTCATATATTGGTAATTTATGGTTTTTTAAAGCATTGATCCTAGATTCATCAGAATCCATACACACTACTTCATGACCTAAATATGACAACATTACACCTGAAACAAGCCCTACATACCCACTACCAACAAATACTAATTTCATAAACCAATCCCTATTATCTTACTTTCATCCTTTGAAATAATCCTTTCCATGTTTATTCAAATATTCGTCATAAGTTCCATGAAAGTCTGTGATTTTTTTTTCTGTAATAGCAAGCACTCTAGTTGCGATAGATGAAGCAAAATCCCTATCATGAGTTACCATTACTAAAGTTCCTGGATAATCTTTAAGGGCATCCCGAAGAGATTCTTTTGCTTCAATATCTAAATGGTTAGTTGGCTCATCTAGGACTAAAACATTACCAGACTCAAGAACTATCTTAGCTAATAATAACCTAGCACCTTCTCCACCTGAAAGCTTAAGAACATTTTTATATGCATCGTCCTGCCTAAATAAAAGCTGCCCCAAAGCTGAACGAAGAGCATTTTCTGGCTTATCTTGTACATTTTTAGTCAGCCATTCTAATATTGTGATATCTTCATTTAAAAGATCGTGATGATCCTGTGAAAAATATGATATATGAGTTTCGTAACCCCATTCATAAGTACCATAGTCTGCTTCTAGCTTTCCCAATATCATTTTCAGGAATGTAGATTTGCCAATCCCATTAGGGCCTATAATGATAATTTTTTCACCACGAGCTACATCAAAACTCACTTTATTTAATACATTACGCTCCCCAAAACTTTTTGACAAGCCACTGATTTTCACGATAGTTTTTCCAGAAGGTCTTTTTTGCCCGAAGCGTATTACAGGACTAACTCTAGATGATTTTTCTATATCTGGTAATATCATTTTATCTAGCATTTTCTCTCTAGAC
>Ga0209550_10003014_pt1 | contig 16141 bp, 13 predicted proteins | sample LauGreSuBDMM15SN_2_FD_187567 | JGI IMG/M metagenome (GOLD analysis project Ga0209550, IMG submission 187567) | Freshwater lake microbial communities from Lake Michigan, USA - Su13.BD.MM15.SN (SPAdes) (version 5) | ecosystem: Environmental > Aquatic > Freshwater > Lake | place: Lake Michigan...
GCGCCGAAGTGATCGAGATGGACACAAACCTCGATTACAACTTCCCGAAATACAATCCGAACCCGGAAGACCACGAGATGCTGGTCTCGATGGGCCAGGCCGTGCTCGAACATGGCGCCGATCTCTGCGTCGGCTTCGACGGCGATGGCGACCGCTGCGGCGTGGTCGACGACAAGGGCGAGGAAATCTTCGCCGACAAGATCGGCCTGCTGCTCGCACGCGACCTGTCGAAACTCCACAAGGGCGCGACCTTCGTCGTCGATGTGAAATCCACCGGCCTCTACAAGACCGACCCGGTGCTGAAGGAAAACGGCGTCACCGTCGACTACTTCAAGACCGGCCACTCCTACATCAAGCGCCGCACGACCGAACTGAACGCCCTCGCCGGCTTCGAGAAGTCCGGCCACATGTTCTTCCGGAAGCCCTATGGCTATGGCTATGACGACGCCCTCGTCGCCGCCGCCGCTGTTCTCCAGATGCTCGACCGTAATCCGGGCCGTTCGCTCTCGGACCTGAAAGCAGATCTCGGCGATGCGTGGACGTCGCTCACCATGAGCCCGCACTGCGACGACGAGAAGAAGTACGGCATCGTCGACCAGGTCGTCGCTGACTACCAGGCGCTCGGCAAGGCAGGCGGCGAAATCCTCGGCCGCAAGGTGATCGACGTGAACATCGTCAACGGCGCCCGCGTCACGCTCGACGACGGCTCATGGGTCCTCGTCCGCGCCTCATCTAACAAGCCGGAGCTGGTGGTCGTGGTGGAGTCGATGCAGGGCGAAGACGACATGCGCGCGCTCTTCCGCGAGGAAGTGAAGCCGCGCCTGGCCAAGTTCGCGGAAGTCGGCCACTACAATCAGGAAATCTGACGCAGTCGCCTGATCTGTCGATAAACGCTGTTAATTCAGTTCGTTAGCTGACCAAAACGCGATCAGCTAGGCAAAACTTACCCACAGCTTTGAGTGATTTAACCGTCCGTTAACTGACCGGCCGTCCATTAGTTAACTGCGGGTATCCGTCTGTAGGATGCCCGAGCGTAGTGATTCGGCCCCGACGGGACGTCGATAGATGGACATGACATTCACCCAGCCGCTCGTCCTGCTCGTCGCAGGCGCAGCGGCATTTGGCATTGCGGCCCTGCTCTGGGCGCTGCGCATCTCGGACGGCGCCCGCGGCGCAGCCCGAAAATATCGCGAACAGGAACAGCAGGCCCGCGAAAAGCTCGCGCGCGCCGAAAGCGTGTTCGGCGCCCACCCCGGCGTGATCATGGTGTGGGAAGACGCCGACGCCGAAGCGCAGCCGAACATCCCGCAATCCGAATGGGGCCTGCCCAACCTCTATGGCTCGCCCGTCGCCCTGATGGGCATCCTGCGCTTTGCAGATGACGGCACGTCCGAAGATCCCGGCGTCCGTATCCTCGAAGGCCTCGCCGATCTCGAAGCCCGCGACGGCGCCGGCCAGGACGCGACCCTGCGCGAACGCCTGAAGCAGTTGCGCAAGGACGGCGCGCCGTTCTCGCTCACCATCATCGGCCCCTCCGGCCGCTTCCTCGAAGCCGACGGCCGCACCGCCGGCGCACGCGCCGTGCTGTGGATCACCGACACGACCATCAAGGGGCTCGAGGAATCAGGCGCCCGCGCCCGCATTGAAGAAGCCCGCGCCGCCGTCGCCCGCGACCCGATGGCCTTCCTCGAAATGCTGGGCAAGGCGCCCTTCCCCGCCTGGCGCATGAGCGGCGCCGGCAAGCTGCAATGGGTCAACCGCGCCTATCTCAAGGCTGTCGGCGCACCCGGCATCGACCATGTGCTCGACCGCCAGATCATGCTCGACCAGCACGTCACGACCCAGGCGCAGAAAACGATCAGCGGCAACGCCGAAACCGACGAGATGCGCCACATCGTCGTCGAGGGCGAGCGCCGCGCCATGCGCGTGAAGATGTTCCCGCTCTCGGGCGGCATTGGCGGCATGGCGTTCGACATCACCGATCTCGAATCCGCCCGCGAGACCCTGGAGAAGAACTCCAAGGCTCACGACGACACGCTCAACCACGTCGCCGATGGCGTCGCCATCTTCGGCGCCGACCGCAAGCTGATCTTCAACAACCGCGCCTTTCAGGCGATGTGGGACCTCGACCCGTCCTACCTGCTCGACAAGCCGGATCACGGCTCGATCCTCGACCGCCTGCGCGAGCGCCGGAAGCTGCCCGCCAAGCCGGATTTCGGCCGCTGGCGCCGCGACGAACTGGCCTACTATCAGGGCGAGAAGGTCGACTTCACCGAGGACCTCTGGAACCTTCCCGACGGCCGCATCCTCCGCGTCACGCGCCAGCGCCATCCGCTCGGCGGAGTGCTGCTGCTGTTCAAGGACATCACCGACGAAGTCTCGCTCAAGGCCGAATTCAACCGCCTGATCAACGTGCAGAAAGCGACGCTCGACCACCTGCGCGAAGCCGTGGTGGTGTTCAGCGCCGACGGTCGCCTGCGCCTGCACAACGACGCCTTCGCCGAACTGTGGGAATTGAAGGGCGACGGCCTGAATGACGGTCCCGATTTCGACGCCGTCGTCGGCCAGTGCGCACGCCTGTTCCACGACCGCAATGTGTGGGCCACGATCCGCAGCCGCGTCACTAACCCCTCGCCCGACTACCGCCAGCAGGCGCAGGGCGTTATGCGCACCTCCAACGACCGCACCATCACCTGGATCACGCAGCCCCTTCCCAATGGCGCAACGCTGGTCGCCTTCATGGACGTCACCGCCGCACGCAAGGTGGAGCAGGCCCTGAAGGACAAGAACGAAGCGCTGCAGGCCGCCGACAAGCTGAAGAACGAGTTCGTCCAGAACGTGTCCTACCAGCTGCGCTCCCCGCTCACGACCATCCTCGGCTATGCCGAACTGCTCGAGAGTGAACGCCCCGGCCCGCTGAGCGACAAGCAGCGCGAGCAGGTCGACTCGATCCTGTCAGCCGCCGACCATCTCTCGAAGGTGATCGACAACATCCTCGACCTCGCCATGATCGAGGCCGGCAAGATGGAGCTCGAACTCTCCAGCTTCTCGCTGCGCTCCGCCATGGAAGGTGCAGTCGACCTCGTCGTCTCCTCCGCCCTCAACACGAAAGTGCGTGTCGAGATCCTGTGCGACGATCGCATCGGCAACATCCACGCCGACGAGCGCCGCATCAAGCAGGTGCTGTTCAACCTGCTGACCAACGCCCTGCGTTTCACGGGCGCCGGCGGCCACATCAAGATCGAGGCGTCCAAGCCTGTTCCGAGCGAGAATATCATTCGTCTCGCCGTCTCGGACAATGGCAAGGGCATCGCGCCGGACCGGCAGTCGAGCGTGTTCGACAGTTTCATCTCCGACACACGCGGCGCGGGCCTTGGCCTCGCGCTGGTGCGGTCCTTCGTGGAGCTGCATGGCGGCGACGTGAAGATCAAGTCGGCGCCGGGCGCGGGCACATCGGTGATCTGCCAGCTTCCCGAGATGGCCTCGCCGCGCGCAGGTCGCACCGAGCTGGAGCTTGGGCCCGAGGCTGTCGCCGGCCAGACCTCGCTGTAACGCGCGCTACCGTAACAACGCCGTGAGGCGCTTGGCTGTCCGCACGCGCAGGCCCTTGACGGACGCTACGTCGCCCACCTTCTAACCTCCGCAAGCATTCGCGTGGAGGACACCATGATCACTAGCAACCGCCGCCTGCCGGTCATTGCCGCTGGCGCTCTTCTGGTCGCACTGGCGCAGCCCGCACTGGCGCAGAAGCCGATCACCAACCCGCCCGTCGCATCCATCCTGACATGGACGCAGAAGCAGCAACTCGAACGCTATCCGGCGATCGAGACCGTCTATGCAGTGGACACCATCAAGAAGGGCGACAAGGTTCGCGCCCTGCCTGCAGCAGCCACACAGATCGATCCGGAAATTGCCTTCAACAAGCGCGCGTCGACGCTCGACGCCTTCATGAAGGACAACCGCATCACCGGACTCGTGGCGATCAAGAATGGTGAGGTGGTGCTGGAGAAATACGCGCTCGGCCGCAAGCCGGAAGATCGCTGGACGTCGTTCTCCGTCGCCAAGTCGATGACCGCAATCCTGATGGGCGCCGCCATCAAGGATGGCTGGATCAAGAACGTGCATGAGCCTGTCACCCGCTACCTGCCCGAGCTGAAGGGCTCCGCCTATGACGGCGTCAGCATCCGCCAGCTGATCTCGATGCAGACCGGCGTGAAGTGGGACGAGAATTACGCCAGCCAGCAATCGGACGTCGCCCGCGCCAGCACCGCGCCCTTCACCGGCGGCAATCCGGTCGAGAACAATCCGCTGCTGAAATACATGGCCAAGCTGCCGAAGAAGACCACGCCGGGCGAGGAGTGGGCCTACAAGACCGGCGAGACAGACCTCGCCGGCATGGTCCTCGTCCGCGCGCTCGCGGGTAAGTCGCTGGCGCAATACGCCTCCGAGAAAATCTGGGGGCCTTATGGCATGGAGCAGGACGGCATCTGGATGCAGGACAAGGCCGGCCTCAATCGCGGCGGCTGCTGCATGAGCATGACGCTCCGCGACTATGGCCGCATCGGCCAGTTCATGCTCGAGGGCGGCAAGATCGACGGCAAGGAAATCCTCGCCCCGGGCTGGGTCGAGGAGTCGACCACGAACCACGCCCCGCCGAAATCGCGCGCGAAAGGCGAGAGCTACGGCTATTTCTGGTGGCCGATGGAAGGCGGCTATTACGCGGTCGGCATCTATGGCCAGGGCATCTATGCCTATCCGGAAGATAACCTCGTGATCGCGATCAATTCGGCGATGCCCAAGGCGTCCGACCGTGTGCAGAGCCAGAAGGTCCGGGCCGTGATCAACGCCGTTCGCGCCGCCGCTAACGGCGGCCCCAACGGGCAAGGCCGGATCCCGCGCGGCTGATCTCGCCGCGCGCACGAGCCTGATTGACAGCCGGGGCGGGCGACACGAGGTTAGGGCATGCTCCCGAAGCTGACCCGCATCCTGCTGGCGCTCATCACGGCCTTCGTCTTCACCGGACAGATGGAGGCCGCAGCCGAGCATTGCGCGCGCCTCGCCCATGAGGCGGCGTCTGCGCAGACAAGCAAGGCCGCAGCGCCATGCCACGAAACCGCAGCGGCGGTTGCCTCTACGCACCACAACCCCACCAGCGAAGCCTCGCATCATCCGTCATCGCATGAGCAGGCGCCTTCGTCTGACCACTGCGAATGCGTCGCCGCACTGCATGGCTTCACGAAGTTTTCCGGCGCTCTCACCAGCGGCCATGTCGTCCCCTATGCCTGGCTGCCGCCGGAACCCGCCAGCTTTGCCTCAAGCCGGCCCGATCCGGATCTTCGGCCACCACGCGCCTGACCTGAACCGGCACGCCCGCCTGGCCCCAGAGGCCGGGTCCATATGGATTCTGTTCAGGACCTACCCATGTCACGTCATATCCTGATCGCTTCGGCGATCCTCCTCGCGCCATCCGCAATGGCGCAGACGCCCGACCATTCGGACCACTCATCGCACGCGCCCGCCACCCAAGCGCAACCGCCCGCGGACGACCATGCCGGCCACGAGGGCCACACACCGCCGGCCACGACGACCGGCCACGCCGGTCATGACGAAGCCGGCGCCCAGCATCACGACATGCGCAGCGCACTCGGCGATTACGCCATGAGCCGCGACGCCAGCGGCACATCGTGGCGGCCTGCCGCTGCCCCGCATCACATGGCGATGACTGAGGCCGGCGGCTGGATGCTGATGGCCCACGGCAATATCGACTTCGTCTACACGTCGCAGAACGGTCCGCGCGGAGACGAAAAGGGCTTTGCCGCCGGCATGCTGATGGGCACGGCGCAGCGGCGTTTCGATGACGGAAGCGCGCTGCAGTTCCGCGGCGCCATCAGCCCAGACCCGCTGATGGGCAAGCGCGGCTATCCCCTGCTCCTGGCTGCTGGCGAGACAGCCGATGGCGTCGAGACGCTGGTGGACCGCCAGCATCCGCACGACCTGTTCATGGAACTGTCGGCGAGCTATTCGCGCCAGCTTGGGCAAGGCCAGAGCGTGTTCGTCTATGCGGGCCTGCCGGGCGAGCCCGCCTTCGGCCCGCCGGCCTTCATGCACCGCCCCGCCGCCGAGCCGAACCCGGAAGCGCCGATCACCCACCACTGGATCGACTCGACGCACATCTCGTACGGCGTGCTGACAGCGGGCTATGTGAACGGCGACATCAAGATCGAGGCCTCGCGATTCCGCGGCCGCGAGTCGGACCAGGACCGCTATGACATCGAGACCGGCGAGCTGGATTCAACCGCGGTGCGCCTGTCGTGGAATCCCAGCGACAACCTCGCCCTGCAGGCAAGCTGGGCCGACGTCACCTCGCCAGAGCAGCTTGAGCCCGATGTCGATGTCGTCAAATGGTCTGCCAGCGCGCTCTACACGCAGTCCTTCGGCGACAGGACCCTGTCGCTGAGCGGCGCGTTTGCACGCAAGGACAACAGCGAGGGCGTCGTCCTCGACGCCTGGCTTGGGGAAGCGGCGCTGCAGCTCGACCCGGACTGGACGCTGTTCTCGCGCGTCGAAGCGATCGAGACGGACGAGCTTGGCCTGATCCATCACGGCCCGGTCGAGGAAGTGGCGCGGGCCACCTTGGGTGTGTCCCGCGACTTCCGGCTTTCGGACAGTCTCGTGATGGCGATCGGGGCGTCGGCCACGCAGAACTGGGCCAGCGATGCACTGTCGCCGCTTTACGACGGCGACCCAACAGGCGCGCTGGCGTTCGTCCGCTTCAAGATCATGTAGGGCCTGGATCCCCGCCTGGCGTCAGCCGGGCGGGGACTGCATGAAGCTTTCGACCAGCGAACCCGACAGCAGCCGCCAGCCATCGACCAGCACGAAGAAGATCAGCTTGAACGGCAGGGAGATGGTGACGGGCGGCAGCATCATCATGCCCATCGCCATCAGGATCGACGACACGACGAGGTCGATCACGAGGAAGGGCAGGAAGATCATGAAGCCGATCTCGAAGGCGCGCTTCAGCTCCGAGATCATGAAAGCCGGCGCCAGCACGTGGAATGGCGCATCGGCGGCGCTCTGCAGATTCTGGATGTTGGCCATGCCGGCGAACATCGCGACGTCGGCCTCGTTGGCGTGGGCGCCCATGAAGGCCTGAATGGGGCCCAGCGTGCGCGGGATCGCCTCCTCCAGCGTGATCGCCTCGGCCATGTAGGGCTGGATGCCGGCCTCGTAGGACGCCGTGAAGGTCGGCGCCATGACGAAGGCGGTAAGGAAAAGCGCCAGCGAGATAATGACGGAGTTGGGCGGCGCGTTCTGAAGGCCGATGGCGGTCCGCACCAGCGACAGCACGATGACGATCCGCACGAACGACGTGGTCATCACGAGGATGGACGGCGCGAGCGAGAGAACCGTGATCGCCGCGATCAGCTGGACGATGCCTGACGTCAGCCCCTGCCCCGTGCCGAGATCGACCGACACGGTCTGCGGCAGCGCCTCGGGCGCGACCAAGAACACCAGCAGGATCGCCGGTGCAAAACGGAGCAGCCGCGCGATCATCGCTTGAACTCGTCGGGCTTGGGTTCATCAGGCGCGATCGGCTTGAACGGCGCTGGCGCATCGCGCGAGGCGATCAGCACGTCGCCGCTCGGCGCGGTGGAAAGCAGGTGCTCGGTGTCGCCCCAGCGCACGACGACCAGCTTGCGCCGCATGTCGAGCGAGCGCCATTCGACGACTTTCAGGTCGTGACTGACCGCGCCCGTCTTGAGGCCGATACGGCTGCCATATTTGCGCAGCAGCCATGTGCCGCCCAGCAGCAGGCCAAGCACGAAGGCCAGGGCGGCGATGGCCTTGATGGCGGAGAGAAAGTCCATGGGTGGACAGCCAGCTGTCGGCCGTGCGGCCGGTTTGTTGGTTAATGCATCGGAAATGCCGGTAAACGACAGGTTAACGCCGGCCCGCGGCCTTTAAGACGGCCTTAAGCAAAGCGGTAAATTCTGCCGGGCGATGGGCCTGTCTGGAGGCTGGCCCCAAACGGAATTGAGCCATGTCGGACCCGACGCAGATCTCGGTTTTCCAGCTGATGAAGTCCCGCATGCAGATGCTGGGCGAGCGTCAGAAGATCATCGCGCAGAACGTCGCCAACGTTTCGACGCCGGGGTACGTGCCCAGCGACATCGACCAGAAGGCCTTTGCCGCGACCCTGCAGCGCATGGCTGGCAAATCCGCCGGGCCGGGCCGAACGGCCATGGTTGCGACGCAGGCCGGCCACATGACGCCGAATCACGGATCGGGCGCGCCTGCCCTGTCCGTCCAGAAATCCCCTGACTCCGAAACCACGCTCGACGGCAACGCCGTGGTGGTCGAAGAGCAGATGATGAAGATCGCCGAAACCCGAATGGATTTCGAGACCATGGTTGGCCTGTACCAGAAGAGTCTGGGCCTGCTGAGGCTGGCGTCGCGCGCACCCGGAAGGTGAGCGGCTGACGTCTCGAGGAGACGCAACACATGTCATCCGACCTCATGTCCGCCATGGGCGCGGCCGCGACGGGATTGCGCGCGCAGACAGTGCGCATCCGTATCGCGGCGGAGAATCTCGCCAACGCAGACGCCACCGCCAACACGCCGGGCGGCGATCCGTACCGCCGCAAGGCGCCGGTGTTTCGCACGCTTTACGATCGCGAGATCGGCGCTGACACGGTGAAGGTCACGGGCGCGCGGATGGACATGTCGCCCTTCCAGCTGAAATTCGATCCGTCGCACCCGGCCGCCGATGCGAACGGCTATGTGAAGACGTCGAACGTATCTTCCCTGATCGAGATGGCCGACCTGCGCGAGGCGCAGCGCGCCTATGAAGCCAACCTCAACGTCATCGAGTCGAGCCGGGCGATGATGCTCGGCGTCGTCTCGCTGCTGAAAGCGTGAGGTAGCGCCAGATGTCGGATCTTGGTCTTTCAGCGGTCAAGGCGTATGGCGGCGTCGCCCAGACGATCGGCGGCATGGCCGGCGGCAAGGAGTCGGGCGGCATCGAAGGCCCCGACTTCGGCAAGATGCTCAACTCGGCCGTCGGCGCCATCAGCGGTGCGGGCAATGCGGCGGAAACCGCGGTGACGAACGCCGCCATGGGCCGCGGCGACCTGGTCGACGTGGTGACGGCGGTGGCTGCCGCCGAAGCGACGCTGGAAACCGTGATCGCGGTACGCGACGAGGTCATCAAGGCCTACCAGGAAATCATGCGCATGCCGATCTGACGCGGTTTCGCGTTGGCTGGAGTGCGTGGCTTTCAATGAAAGTCGCGGGACTTCGGCAGGATGCGGACGTCGCGGGGATGGCGGAAGAGGCCGTCGGGTCCTTTGGGGCCGCGCGGGTGTTGCGGGTGCTTGATCTCGTCGGCGCGGGTGAGCTCCGTTTCGACAACATGATCCTCCGAGAGGCGTTCGAGTTCGGATGAGCGGTCGAAAGCGCGCGCGGCCATCAGGTGTGTGACGCCTTCCTTGCTCCGCTGCACCCTGCCCTCCATCAGCAGCAGGCGCGCGCCCATGATTTCGGCGCGGAATTTCTCGAAGGTACGCGCCCACAGCAGCGCATTCGTGATGCCGGTTTCGTCCTCCAGCGTGATGAAGATCGCCTTGCCATTGCCGGGCCTCTGCCGCACCAGCACGATGCCGGCCGTGCGCGCCCAGTAGCCCTCCTTGAGCTCACTCGTTTGCTTGCAGGACAGGATACGCTGCGCCTCGAACACCGGACGCAGCATCTGCATCGGATGCGCCTTCAGCGAAAGACGCATGGTCTGGTAGTCGGCGGCGACATGCTCGCCGAGCGGCATGTCGGGCAGTAAGCTTTCCGGCTCCTCGCCCAGTTCGCGCGCACGGGCATGCGCGAAGAGCGGCAACACATCATCATCCGGCAGGCGGCGCACATCCCACAACGCCTCGCGCCTGTCCTGCGCCAGCGAGCGAAAGGCGTCGGCATCCGCCAGCCGCCGCAGCATGGGCGCAGAGACACGCCCGCGTTCGCGCATGTCGGCGACGCTGGCAAAGCCCTGCCCCCGCGCCGCGACGAGTGCATCGGCGTCCTCCTGGCGCATGCCATCGACCTGGCGGAAACCGAGACGCAGGGCGAGCGATCCATCCGCGCGCCGTTCCAGCGTGTTGTCGTAGTGGCTGTAATTGACGTCCACCGGCCGCGCCTCGACGCCATGCTCCTGCGCATCGCGCACAATCTGCGCCGGGGCGTAGAAGCCCATCGGCTGCGCGTTCAGCAGAGCGCAGGCAAATGCCGCCGGATGATGGCATTTCAGCCAGGACGAGACATAGACAAGCTGGGCAAAGGCCGCTGCGTGGCTTTCGGGGAAGCCGTAACTGCCAAACCCCTTGATCTGGTCGAAACAGCGCTGGGCGAACTCCGGATCATAGCCGCGCGCGATCATGCGCTTCACCATGAGGTGCTCGAACGAGCCGATCGTGCCGACATTGCGGAAGGTGGCCATCGCGCGGCGCAGGCCGTTGGCCTCTTCGGACGTGAACTCGGCTGCCACCATGGCAAGTTTCATCGCCTGTTCCTGGAACAGCGGCACGCCGAGCGTCTTGATCAGCACGTTGCGGAGTTCGTCCGGATGGCCGTGCTTCGGCGAGGGCGATGGGAAAGAGACGTCTTCCTCGCCATTCCGCCGCTTGAGATAGGGGTGGACCATATTGCCCTGGATCGGCCCGGGCCGGACGATAGCGACCTCGATCACCAGATCGTACATCGCGCGCGGGCGCATGCGCGGCAGCATGTTGATCTGTGCGCGGCTTTCGACCTGGAAGACGCCGACCGAATCGCCCTTGCACAGCATGTCGTAGACAACCGGATCCTCGGGCGGGAAATCGCGCAGGCCATAGCGCTTCTCGCCGTGTTGGTAGAGAAGGTCGCGCGCCTTGCGGATGCAGGTGAGCATGCCGAGAGCCAGCACATCGACCTTCATCAGCTGCAGCGCATCGATATCGTCCTTGTCCCATTCGATGAAGGTGCGGTCGTCCATCGCAGCGTTGCCGACCGGCACGATCTCGTCGAGCCGGCCCTGCGTCAGCACGAAGCCGCCGACATGCTGTGACAGGTGACGCGGGAAGCCCTGCAGCCGGTGAGCAAAGCGCAGGGCGCGATGCAGCACGGGATTGTCGGGGTCGAGCCCCGCCTGTCGCAATTGCTGTGCAGCGGGCTGGTCTCCCCAGCTGCCCCAGACAAGGCCGGACAGACGCGCGGTCACATCGTCGGTGAGGCCGAACACCTTGCCCACTTCCCGCATGGCGCTACGCGGGCGGTAGTGGATCACCGTGGCGGCTATGCCCGCGCGATGACGGCCATAGCGCCGGTAGATGTGCTGGATGATTTCCTCGCGCCGCTCGTGTTCGAAATCGACGTCGATGTCGGGCGGTTCATCGCGCTCGTTGGAGAGGAAGCGTTCGAACAGCACGTCGAACGTGGCGGGGTTCACCGATGTGATGCCGAGTACATAGCAGACGGCCGAATTGGCGGCCGACCCCCTGCCCTGGCACATGATGCCCTTGTCCTCGGCGACGCGGACAAGATCGAAGATTGTAAGGAAGTACGGCGCCATCCGCTTTCTGGCGATGAAGATGAGCTCCTTGCGCAGCAGCCGCTTCACCTTCTTCGGGATGCGCCAGTTGTATTTCATCCCGGCATGAAACCAGACGCGGTCCTCGAGATATTGCTGATCCGTCCAGCCATTGGGCACGGGCTCCTGCGGGTATTCGTAGCGCAGATGATCGAGATCGAAGTCGATCAAGCGTTGCAGCACCTGCGTCTCGGCGATCGCTTCGGGCGCGAGGCGAAAGAGGCGCGCCATCTCCTCAGGCGGCTTGAGATAGCGTTCGCCGTTCACCTCCAGCAGGCGGCCGGCGGCATCGATCTTCACGCCCTCGCGGATGCAGGTCATCACGTCCTGCAGGTCGCGCTGGACGGGGTCGTGATAGAGCACGTCGTTCGTGGCGATGAGGCGGACATGCGCCTGCGCCGCAATGCGTTTCAGTCTTTCGAGACGACGGGCGTCGTCGCCGCGCCTGTGCATGGTGGCGCCGAGCCAGGTGGGCGCTGCGGCCCGAAGCGTGGCGAGCAGGTCGTCAAAACCCTCCAGCGACTCGCCCGGCATGACGACGAACAGGAGATCGCGCGCCAGATCGAGCACGGCGCGCAGGGTAAGGCGGCATTCGCCCTTCAAGGCGCGGTCGGCGCCTGGCGCTTCACGCAGATTTCCTGCGGTGAGGATGCGGCAAAGACGGCCCCAGCCTTCACGATTGACGGGATAAGCCACGATATCCGGCGTGCCATCGACAAAGGCGAGGCGCGCGCCGATGCACAGCTTGAACTTGCCCGCACGCCTCTTCATCTCGGCGCTGTGCGCCCTGAACTTCGCTTCGTCAGGATGTTCAACCCAGCTGGTCTCGCCCGGCCCGCCGCCTTCGCGCATACGCGTGGGCGCTGGCAGGCCATCCTTGCGTACCTGCTTCAGCGCCGACCAGGCGCGCACGACGCCGGCCACCGTGTTGCGGTCTGCGATGCCGATACCGGTGTGGCCGAGCGCCAGCGCCTGCAGCACAATGTCCTGCCCGTTGGAGGCGCCGCGCAGGAAGGAGAAATTCGTGGCGGCGACCATTTCGGCATAGGGCGGCGTGGACGCCGCGGCCTCCCCTGTCTGCTCTGGAATGGGGCGATGCGTGAAAGCGACGACATCCCCGTTCATGCGAAGACGCCGTGAATGTACCAGGCGGGGTTTGCCTCCGCCGCGTAGTCGCCAGCGCGAAAGAGCCAGAAGCGGCGGCCTTCGACATCCTCGATGCGGTAGTAGTCGCGGGTCACGGCGTCTGGCGCGCGCCACCACTCCGGCGCGATGCGCTCGGGACCTTCGGCGCGGCGCACGTCGAACTCTTTCCTGCGCCATGAAAACCGTCGCGGCGGGCCATCGGGCACTTCGACGAGGCGGATCTGGATCGGCTGTGGCGGATCAAAGATCTGCGTCGGGCGCAGCGGCGGCTCGCCAGACCCTGGCACAGGCCAGACGGCGGAGGTCATCGGGTTCAAGCTGGCCGGCACGGCGCGGGCGGCGCGTGCGGGATCGTGCGTATTCTCCGGCGCAAAGCGAAGGACGCGCTCTGCCCCAAAGCGCGTGGAGAGACGGTCGGCGAGATCGGCCACCTGATCCTCCTCGGCGGCGCGGCCATCGAGGCTGGACTGGAGCGAGGCGAGTGCTTCGGTGGCGAGCAGCGACAGGCGTATGAGATCGAAGCCGAAGCCGGGGTCGATGGGGTCGGCAAGACTGTCGAGACGTTCGCGGAACAGGCGCAGCACGATGGCGTGATCACGCATCGGGCGGCCGGTCTCGACCAGGATGCGGCGCACAGCCCCATCGGTGCGAAAGAAGCAGGCCTCGAAGACGCGCCCGCCCTCGCGGCGTTCGCCAAGGCGTACACAGGCCTCCTGCGCCAGTTCCGACAGCGCGGCTTCGACATGTTCGGAGCGGCCGATGGGTTCGGCGAAGCGGCGCTCGAGCCAAAGCATTGGAATGGAGCGGCGCGGCGTCAAAGGCGCTGGCGCGAGCCCCTGCAGGCGGCGCAGGCGATGCGTCATCTCCTCGCCGAAGCGCGATGAGAACAGCTGGCCAGGACGATCGGCCAGCGCGCCGATCGTCTTGAGGCCGGCGCGCGAGATGGCGACGCGGTCCTTCTCTGCGAGCCCAAGCGCGGCGATGGGCAGGGTTCGGACGACGGCCGCCTCTCCGCCCGGCGGCACGATCGCGACATGGCCGAAGCGGGCGAGCGCACGAGCCGTATCCGGCGCGCCTGCGATCACCGTGCGCGTGTGCAGCCCTGCCCGGCGCAGGCGGCGCGACAGGCCGAGCCGCAACGCCGCCTCGCCGCCGAAAAGGTGATCGCAGCCGGTGATGTCGAGCGTGAGGCCATCGGGCGCATCCGCCATCACGATGGGCGTCACGCGATCGCAATCGTCGGCTACGGCATCAAGCAGCGCGGCGTCAGCGATGTGGTCAATCTCCTCGACCCGGAGGTCCGGAATGCGGGCGCGGGCGTCAGCGAGCGAGATGCCCGTCGCGAGACCGGCACGCTTTGCCTGCCGGCTGAGCGCGACGAGACGCATGGCGCCCTTCTGTTTTTCGACGACGACGAGCGGTGGCCTATCCCGCGCGCCGGCTCTTTCCAGATCGATGGGCATCTGCCGGATGATCCTGTCCGCCGGCAGCAGCGGGAACCAGATCGCCAGGAAACGCCGCGCTGTTTCCGGAGACGCCTGCTGAGTGGATATCGGTGAAGGCAAGGCGGTCACGGTTCCATTCCACGGTCCAGCCACGGCCGGCGGCGCCGGCGCGGTCTCTCAACAGGTCGGCGATGAAGCAGGGATGTCCGGGCGCATCCGCCTCCATCTGGCGGCCGGAAAGCTGACAAGAAGGCGCGGACCGGACGCTCCATCGCGAGGCGGCGGCGCTGGGCGTCGGCGCGCCCCCGGCGCGCACCATCAGCACAGGCAGGTTCGAGCGCGCCGCCGCGAGCGCCAGCCTGCGCGTGGCGACAAGGTCCAGCGTCTTCGGATTGCCCCAAGGCTCGATCAGCACGGCGCCGAGCGGCGGACATCGCGCGGCCTCCTCGCCCGCGCGCAGCACGGATGGCCCGTCGCGCGCGCGCACCATGATCAGGCGATCCGGCGACAGGCCAAGCTCGGCAAGGCCGGGCGCATGGATCTCGCCCATTTCGAGCCCGACGAAATCCTGCCGTACCCAGACGATTGGCTTGCCCCCCGAAGCGCGCAGGGCGAGCAGGATGGCGAAGGCGGCCGCCGCAGGCTCATGCGCCATGCCCTCGGCAAACACCTCATGCAGCGCACCGCGCACAAGCCCGCCGCCCAGCGCCGCATCGATCGCCGGCGACCCGATCGAAAAGCGCACATCCGCCACGGGCGAGGAGCCCCGCTCCAGCCGCAACACCCTCTCCCGCAATGCTTCCAGCTCGGCTTTCACGACGGCCTGTCCAAATAGTTCCTGTTTTGTTCTATAAACGACTCAGACCCGGAAAAGAGTCAAACTGAATCCCGATGGGGTAGCGCCTCAGTTTGAGTTTGCCCCCAGAAAACCCGGAACAGTCAGGCGGATCCGGGCTGAAGATTTTCCGCCAAACGGGAAGAGGGCGCAGGTTTCCCAGCGCCCTCTAAACGACCGGCTTGGGTTGGGGGACGAGCCGATCGCCTGCGTGCTTAACCCGCACCGGGTAAGTAAAGTATTAACGCCAGGGCCTCGAAAATTTACGAATGAGTCCAGCTGGCGCCGTTGGCGGGCGGCAGGCTCTCGCCCGCCCCTGCCCCGAAGCCCTTTACTGAACCTCCGACACCACGATGAACTGCGGCGCGTCAGCGAAGCCCATGAACTGGCCCATGACGCCTTGTACGGTGGCGCCTGGCATGTCTTCGGCCACGAAGCCGTCGAGGTCGGGGATCGAGAAGGTCTCGATGTATTGCACCGACGGCTTGCCATCGCCCATCAGCAGCTTCTCGGCGCGCAGCGTCTGGAAGTCGGCGACGCGCGCGAGGCCGCGCATGGCTGGCTGGTCGGACGTCTTCACCCAGGTCTCGAAATCGGCGGGCGTCACGCCGGCCTTGAGGTTGTACATGATGATGAGGTTGACCGGCTTGCGCGCGGCGACCGGGGCGGGCGCTGGCGCCTCGACGGCGGCCGGCGCAGGTTCAGGCGTTGGCGCCGGCGCGGGGGCGCACGCGGCGATCATCAGCGGCAGGGCAAGGAGAAGGCGTTTCATGGATGTGATCCTGTTAGGGCGTGATTGCACCTGTCGCTGCGCAACGGGCGACACGCGCCCCCCAATCCGTCGCACGGGGATGACGTCATGATGCATGCTGACCGCCTCCCCGCGCGACTGTTAGCGTGCGCCGGCGGCCGCGAGAAGCCGGGCCCCGACCGCATGCACACCAGACGCATGCGGCATTGTCAGCACGGGACGGACGCGCAAGCGCCCTACAAGCTGCGCGGCATCGTCAGCATCAGCAGCACAACCGCAGCGATGGCCGCGCCGACCACGACGGCGATGCGCGTCCAGAGCTGGCGGCGGTCGGTGCGCGTCAGGGGGCC
>Ga0209550_10003015_pt1 | contig 16140 bp, 15 predicted proteins | sample LauGreSuBDMM15SN_2_FD_187567 | JGI IMG/M metagenome (GOLD analysis project Ga0209550, IMG submission 187567) | Freshwater lake microbial communities from Lake Michigan, USA - Su13.BD.MM15.SN (SPAdes) (version 5) | ecosystem: Environmental > Aquatic > Freshwater > Lake | place: Lake Michigan...
AGCCATTCCAGATCTTGCATGATCCCGTCACAGTATTCCTGCTTAGAACGTTCCTGATCGGTGTCATCCAACCGCAGAATAAACGTGCCGCCCGTTTTGCGGGCGATCAGGTAGTTCATCAGGGCCGTGCGCAGATTGCCCACATGGATAAATCCCGTGGGAGAGGGCGCAAAACGGGTGACAGTCGGACGTTGGGTCATAGGAGCCTCCAGCAACGGGCATTCCCTGTCACGGCAGGGGCGAAATGTCCAGTTGGGAAGGTTGGGCGGCGGTTGGGAAGTGGGTTAAGGCGGGGCCTTTCGGGCAAGGGTCGCTTTCCCCTTGGCCTTGGCGCGATTTTTTGGCTAACTGGCTTAACTGTCTGTGGCGAAATAAAGGCAAAACCAAGGTGAAGATATCTGCACTGCTGTCTGTCTTGTTGCTGGCCTCGGCTGGTCCTGTCTTGGCGGGGCCTATTGTCGATGCGGCGAGCGATGTGGAAAGCAAGCTGAACAACGGCGATGCTGCAGGGGCGCTGCTGGCCTTGGGTGAGCTTTACAGCCAAGTTTGGGCGCAGAATATGACCATCGGCTTCACCCAAGGGCTTTTGGTCGCGCAACCCTCGACTGGCTACGGCGTCTATAACCCGCGCCCGACCAATGTCTTTAAATCGGGCGAACCGATCTTGATTTATTGCGAGCCCTTTGGCTTTGACTATGGCTCCCCCGGTGAAGGGCTTTACTCGGTCAATCTGTTCGTCGATTTGCAGGTGCTGGATGCCTCGGGCAACCAATTGGCCAATGCGCCGGAAGCGACCGAGTATAACATGCCCTCGCGCCACAAAAGCCACGAGGTTCCGGTGAACATCACCTATCGGCTCGACGGATTGCAGGCGGGCAATTACACCTTGGTCACGACATTGCGCGACAAGAACTCGCTTAAGGCAGGCAGCTTTCAGACGGCCATCGAAATCAGCCCGTAAAGGCGCGCACTTTTGCAAACGCCCATCGTTACCCTCACCCTGAACCCTGCGCTCGATCTGGCCAGCGATGTCGTGGCGCTGATCCCTGACACCAAGCTGCGTTGCACTGCGCCCTCGCTTGATCCGGGCGGCGGTGGTTTAAATGTCAGCCGTGCCATCGCTGCTTTGGGTGGGGAAAGTCTGGCGCTGGTGGCTTTGGGCGGGCTTACCGGTGACAGGTTGGCTGGCTTGATCCGCGACGAAGGCGTGCCATTTTTGTCTATGACGGCCCCGGGCGAGTCGCGCCAAAGCCTGACCGTGACCGAAACCTCGACTGGCCGACAATACCGCTTCATGCTGCCAGGCCCGATCTGGAGCGCGCAGGACCAAGAGCGTGTCTTCGCCCTTCTGCGCGCCTCAGCCCGACCCAGTGCCTTTGGCGTGATCTCGGGCAGCCAACCGCCGGGCGTGCCGGTTGATTTCCCCGCCAGCCTCGCCCAAGCCATGCCGGGCTTGCAGGTGGTGCTTGACACATCAGGGCCCGCCTTGGCGCAAGCCGTGGCCCACCCCATCCCAAACCTCGCCATCCTGCGCATGGATGGGGACGAGGCTGAAACACTCGCAGGCCACCAGTTGATCTCTCGCAGCGACACAGCAGACTTCGCCGCAGGCTTGGTCGCACGCGGTGTGGCGCAGATGGTGGTCGTGGCGCGCGGGGCAGATGGGTCGGTGTTGGTTGACAAAGATCGCCGCATCTTTGCCAAGGCCGCCAAGGTCAAAGTCAAAAGCACCGTGGGCGCAGGCGACAGCTTTGTTGCAGGCCTCGTGCTGTCCTTGGCAAAGGGGGAGCCTCCCGAAACAGCTCTGGCTTGGGGCACGGCTGCCGCCTCGGCCGCCGTCATGTCTGACGCCACGCAGCTGTGCAAAAAGGCCGACGTGCTGCGCCTTTTGCCCGAATGCGTGATCACCCAAATCTAGGTCCCCCGCCCCCCTTTCATACTTGCACAAATATCCCCGCCGGAGGCGAAGCTTTCAGCCGCGCGGCACCAGCAGAATAACCGCCGCCCCCGCGAGGGCCAAAGCCGCCCCGCCCAAATCGGCGCGGTCAGGGCGCACGCCCTCCACTGTCCAAAGCCACAGCAGGGATGCCACAATATAAACCCCGCCATAGGCGGCATAGCTGCGCCCAGCGTGGATGGGCGGGGTCAGCGCCAAAAGATAGGCAAAGGCCGCAAGGCACGCCGCCGCAGGGATCAGCCACAAAACCGAGGCCCCGCGCCACCAACTCCACACCGCAAAGCAGCCGGCAATCTCGGCCAAAGCAGCAAAGGCATAAAGCGCCCAGCTCATGACAGGTCGCGCCAGCGGTTGGCGATGGGATAACGGCGGTCCAACCAGAAAGCTTTCTTGGTCAACCGTGTGCCGGGGGCTGATTGGAAGCGTTTGTATTCGCTGATGTAAAGCAGATGCTCGATCCGTTTGACGGTGGCTGCGTCATGGCCCCGTGCCACAATCTCGGCCACTGACAGATCCTCTTCGACCAACCCGTGTAAAATGGCGTCCAGCACCTCGTAAGGCGGCAGGCTGTCTTGGTCGGTTTGGTTGTCGCGCAATTCGGCCGAGGGGGGCTTTTCGATCACGCGGGGTGCTATCACGGGGCCACTTGGGCCCAGCATCCAAGGGCGGTGGTTGGCATTGCGCCACTGGCAACTCGCAAAGACCCGCGTTTTATACATATCTTTCAGCGGATTATACCCGCCGTTCATGTCTCCGTAGATCGTGCAATAGCCTACGGCCATTTCTGATTTGTTGCCCGTGGTCAACAGCATCTCGCCAAATTTGTTCGACAGCGCCATCAACAACAGCCCCCGCAGACGCGATTGGATGTTTTCTTCGGTGATCCCCGTTTCAGTGCCCGCGAACAGCCCCGAAAGCGCCGCACCAACGGCGTCTTGCGGGCCGCTAATCGGCACAGTGTCCAGTTTCGTGCCCAAAGCCTGCGCAACGGCCTTGGCATCTTCCAAAGAATGGGCCGAGGTATAGCGCGACGGCAGCATCACGCAGCGCACATTATCCGCGCCCAGCGCATCGACCGCCACCGCCGCCACCAAGGCGCTGTCTACCCCGCCCGACAGGCCCAGCAAGACCTTGCCAAAGCCCGTCTTGCGGCAATAGTCGCGCAGCGACAGCACCATGGCGTGGTAGTCCGCCTCATGAGCGTCAGGCAGCAGCGCAAGGCGGGCGGGCACGGCGCGCCAGCCGTCGTCAGTCAGCACAAAGTCCAAATGCTCCACCGCCGCTTCAAACTGCGGCAATTGGCACGCCAGCGCCCCGCCCGGGTTCAGCGCAAAGGACGCGCCGTCAAAGACCTGATCGTCTTGGCCACCGATCATGTTTAAATAGACCAAGGGCAGACCCGTTTCGACCACGCGGTTCAGCATGAGGTTCAAGCGCACATCCGGCTTGCCGCGATGATAGGGCGACCCGTTGGGCACCAGCAAAATCTCGGCCCCCGTTTCGGCCAAGGTTTCGCAGACATCCGCGTGCCAAGCGTCTTCGCAAATGGGAATGCCAAGGCGCACAGGGCCAATTGGAATTGGGCCGTGGATATCCGCCGCTGAAAACAGGCGCTTTTCGTCGAAGACGCTGTCATTGGGCAGATCGTGCTTCAGGATCGTGGCCGCAATATGGCCGCCTTGCAGGATGTGATAGGCGTTAAAGAGCTTTCCGTCACGCAGCGCAGGCCCGCCGATCCCCAAAGCTGGACCATCAGCGCAATCGCGCGCCAGTTGCGCCAAGGCCGCCAAGGCCGCCTCGGCAAAAGCGCGCTTTAAGATCAGGTCTTGGGTTTGATAGCCTGTGATGAACATCTCGGTCAGCGCCACCAGATCAGCCACCGCAGCCTTACCCGCAGCCCAAGCCTGCTTGGCCAAGGCCGCATTGCCCGCCAAATCCCCGACCGAAGGGTTGGCTTGCACCAAGGTCAAACGAAAGGTTGCGGGCATGTCACTCTCCATCACTTGGGGTGGTTCTAGCAGGTTGTGGGGCAAGGAAAAGCCCAAGGCCGCACCCACACGCTTGTCAGACCTTGGGGCGGAAGCTAGGTTGGCAGAAATATAGTTTGGAGAATAGATATGTCGTCTGGCGCTTGGGTCTTAGGTCTGGGCTTGGCGCTGGCGCTTGGCGCTGTGGGTGCCCGCGCTCAAGAGGTTCTCCGAAAACAATATGATGATGGCTCAATCTATGAAGGCACGTTCAAAGACGGGCGTCAGGATGGCACGGGCACCTACAAACTGCCCAACGGCTTTGAATACACGGGTGATTGGGTGGCCGGAGAGATCGTGGGCACGGGCAAGGCAACCTATCCCAACGGATCGTTTTATGTGGGCCAATTCGCCAAAGGAAAGCCCGATGGCATTGGCAAGATGACCTTCTCTGATGGCAGCACCTATGACGGCACTTGGATCGACGGGGCCATGACAGGGCAAGGCCAATCAACCTATGCCAGTGGCGCATCCTACACTGGGGGCTTCGTTGCGGGCAAGCACGATGGCCAAGGGGTGATGACCGACCCCGATGGCACGGTTTACGACGGCGCTTGGCTGGATGGGGTCAAAGAGGGCCAAGGCAAGATGACCTATGCCGATGGCACGCTGTACCAAGGCAGTTTCAAAGCAGGCGCGCCCGATGGCATGGGCAAATTGTCGATGCCAGACGGTGTGGTCTATGATGGCCAATGGCAAGCGGGGCAAATCAACGGCCAAGGCACGCTGACAAAAGCCAAGGGCGACACCTATGTGGGCGCTTTTGAAAACGGCCAACGTGCGGGCAAGGGCAAGCTGACTTATGCCAATGGCGACATCTATGAAGGCTTTTTCGCAGCCGATGAACGCAACGGCGCGGGCACCTTTATAGCCAAAGACGGCACGCGCTATGCGGGGGTCTGGGTTGCGGGGCATATGGAAGGGGCGGGCCAGATGACCTATGCCGACGGGTCAGTCTATGCTGGGACCTTTCTGGCCGATGAACCCCACGGCCGGGGCAAGATGACCTATGCGGATGGGTCTACTTATGAAGGCGCTTGGGTGGCCGGCCAAATGGCGGGCCTTGGCAAGGCGGTTTATGGCAAAGACCAAACCTATCAAGGCCAGCTCGCCGCCGGAAAGCCCGAAGGCATGGGTCGCATGGTGCAGGCAGATGGTTTTGTCTATGAGGGCCAATGGCAAGCGGGCCTGCGCCAAGGCCAAGGCCGCGCCACCTATGCGGATGGATCAGTCTACACTGGCCAATTTGCAGCCGGCCTGCGCGATGGCAAAGGCACCCTGACGACCACAACTGGCTTTGGCTATGTGGGCGACTGGAAGGCTAGCGTGATCGACGGCCAAGGCATCGCGACCTATCCCGGCGGCGAGGTCTATGAAGGCGCCTTTGTCGGCGGCGAGCGCGAAGGCCAAGGCAAATTGACCTATTCCGCTGATCAGATCAGCGAGGGCATCTGGCAAAAAGGCCGTTTGCTGACACCAAACCCCGCAGCCAACGGCGACTGACGCGCCAAGCTTGGGCCAAGTGCCACGATTTTTCTGCGAAAAATCAAAACCCCTGACCCAAAGCCTTAGATCTTCATGTCAAAGCCCAAGTGCTTGGCCACGGTGAAGATGTCTTTGTCGCCGCGCCCGCACATATTCATCACGATGATATGGTCAGCAGGTAGAGTGGGTGCAATCTTCATCACATGGGCCAAAGCGTGCGAGGGTTCGAGGGCGGGAATTATCCCCTCCAACTGGCAGCAAAGTTGAAACGCCTCTAGCGCCTCGGCATCGGTGATCGAGACATATTTGGCACGACCAATATCGTGCAGCCACGAATGCTCTGGCCCGATGCCGGGATAATCCAGGCCCGCGCTGATCGAGAAGCCTTCCAAGATCTGCCCATCAGGGTCTTGCAGCAGGTAAGTCCGGTTGCCATGCAAAACGCCCGGGCGACCGCCGGTCAGGCTGGCGCAGTGTTGCATCCGGTCGTCAACGCCTTTGCCGCCCGCCTCGACCCCGATGATGTTGACCGATGGGTCATCCAGGAAGGGATAGAACAGCCCCATGGCATTAGACCCGCCACCGATCGCCGCCACCAGTGTGTCGGGCAGACGGCCTTCGCCCTCTTGCTCGGCCATTTGCCAGCGCACTTCCTTGCCGATGATCGACTGGAAATCGCGCACCATGGCAGGATAGGGATGCGGGCCTGCGACCGTGCCGATGCAATAGAACGTGTCGCGCACATTGGTCACCCAATCGCGCAAAGCATCGTTCATAGCATCCTTGAGCGTACCGCGACCGGACGTGACGGGTATAACCTCGGCCCCCAACAAACGCATCCGAAAAACGTTGGGCGCCTGACGTTCCACATCATGCGCGCCCATGTAAACCACGCATTTCAGGCCGAACTTGGCACAAACCGTGGCCGTTGCAACCCCGTGCTGACCAGCACCCGTCTCGGCAATGATGCGCGTCTTGCCCATGCGGCGGGCCAAAATGATCTGGCCCAGCACATTGTTGATCTTATGCGCGCCGGTGTGGTTCAACTCATCGCGCTTCATATAAACCTTGGCCCCGCCCAGATGCGCCGTTAGACGCGGCGCGAAATACAAGGGCGAGGGGCGGCCGACATAGTGCTTCCACAAATCCTCCATCTCGGCCCAAAAGGTCGGGTCTGTTTTGGCAAATTCGTAGCGCGCTTCCAGATCAAGGATCAGCGGCATCAAGGTTTCCGACACGAACCTGCCGCCAAACAGGCCAAAACGCCCCTGTTCATCGGGCCCCGTCATGAAGCTGTTGGGTCCATCCTTGGCCATGGCGCATCTCCTGATTTGTGCTGGAACTTACCTAGCGCCAAGCCTTGCCCAAGGAAAGGGGGGGCCAAGCGCTGCCCCACAAAAGCGGATTTTGGCGCAGAGCAAATAGAAGGGCCTATTGTCTTTGCTCTTTGGCCCAACACTCCCCGCGGCACATGCCCAATCCGGTTGGCGGCACGCCAGACCCGAGAAAAAAATGCGCAGAACGCACTCTTTTAGATTAGCTCGCGGCCGCGATGAAGGCTGCGATTTTGGCGGGGTCTTTGATGCCGGGCGCAGACTCGACGCCCGAAGCCACGTCAACCTGCCGCACGTTGGTCAGGCGCACAGCTTCAGCCACGTTTTGCGCCGTAAGCCCGCCCGCCAACATCCACGGTCGCAGCCAGCGGCGTTGCGCAACAAGACGCCAGTCAAAGCTTAAGCCGTTGCCGCCAGGCAGGATAGCGTCTTTGGGGGCTTTGGCGTCGATCAGCAATTGGTCGGCCACAAGCGAATAGTCCATAAGTGCCGCCAAGTCGCCTTCGCCGGCCACGCCCAGCACTTTCATCACCGGCAACCCATAGCGCGCGCGAAGTTCTGCCACGCGGTCAGGGCTTTCTTTGCCATGCAGTTGCAACATATCCAGCGGCATTGCATCGACAATGGCATCCAGCGTTTCATCCTCGGCATCGACCACAAGCGCCACTTTGGCCAAGCCGTCCGGCGCTGCGAGGGACAAGGCGCGGCCCTGATCCAGCGTTAGGAATCGTGGCGAGGGTGGGAAGAAGTTCAGCCCTATATAAGCGGCCCCTGCTGCAGCGCAGGCGGCCACATCTGCCGTGGTCCGCAGACCACAGATCTTGACGCGCACCTGTCCCATCAGCGGCCCTTGGGCTTTTCCAAAAGCGCCAGCACCGGATCTTCGGGCAGCGCGGTTTGGTCCTTCATCGCCGCCAACTCGCGCTCTAGCTTGGAGACAGCACGGGTTTGCACCCGTGCCACCTTGCGGTGCTTATGTTCGCGCAGCCATTCCCAGACAAACCCCAGCGCAAGGCCCAAAACCACGCCCAGCGCCAAAACCAAAAACAGGGGGAGTTCCACGCGCAACTGCCAGTTCAGCAGGCCCGCCAGATCATCGGGGAGTAAGCTTAGGGTCACAGGGGCGCGATTGGCCATAGCGACAATCAAGCATACCAGCGCTAGCGCCAGCAACCAAGCATATCGGAAATATCGGCCCATCATTCACCCTCGCCAAGCGGTTTGCCCTATATCTGCGGACAAGACAGCCCTTGCAAGTGGGGCTTGGTTCAAGCCTTGCCGTTCAGACGATCGCGCAGCAGTTTGCCCGTCTTGAAGAACGGCACTTTTTTATCCTCGACCTGTACCGCTTCGCCGGTGCGCGGGTTGCGGCCCAAACGGGCATCACGAGACTTAACCGAAAACGCCCCAAAGCCGCGCAGTTCGACCCGATCCCCTTGGGCCAGCGCCTCTACAATCTCTTCAAAGACCGTGTTGACGATACGCTCAACGTGTTTTTGTGTCAGATGCGGGTTTTCGTCCGCAATCTTCTGGATCAGCTCAGACCGGATCATCGCATTCCCCCCGTTGTCGGCCCAACCCTGTGCCGGGTTGTTGACACGACGCTGTTGTTCACTTCGTGGTGACTGTAGCGGAAATTCTGGGCCTTACAAACGAAATTAAACTGCGATTACAGACGCAAAGAAAAAGGCCCCGCGATCAAGCGGGGCCTTTCCTAACAACATAGTCCGGCTTAGGTGCGGTCAGCCTTCAATGCTGCGCCCAAGATGTCACCCAGCGAGGCGCCCGAATCAGAGGAGCCATACTGTTCGACGGCTTCTTTTTCTTCAGCAATCTCGCGCGCCTTGATCGACAGACCCAAACGGCGGGTCTTAGGGTCGATGTTGGTCACGCGCACGTCGATCTTATCGCCCAAAGCAAAACGCTCTGGACGTTGATCGCCGCGATCCCGCGACAGGTCAGACCGGCGGATGAACGACTTGGCGCCGTTGTAATCCACTTCGATCCCACCCTCTTCGATGGCCGAAACCACGACCGAGATGATCGTGCCACGCTTCACGCCATCGACCGCATCGGTGAAGTTGTCTTCGCCCAAAGCCTTGACCGACAAAGAGATACGCTCTTTTTCAACGTCCACTTCGGTGACAGAGGCTTTCACCATGTCGCCTTTGCGGTAGTTGGCAATCGCCTCTTCGCCGCGCTGGTCCCACGACAGGTCGGACAGGTGAACCATGCCGTCGATGTCGCCGTCCAGCCCCACGAACAAACCGAATTCGGTGATGTTCTTGACTTCGCCTTCGATAACCGACCCGACTGGGTAGGTTTCGACAAAGACTTCCCACGGGTTGCGTTGGGTTTGCTTCAGGCCCAACGAAACGCGACGCTTGGCGCTGTCAATTTCCAGCACCATAACTTCGACTTCTTGGCTGGTCGAAACGATCTTGCCGGGGTGAACGTTCTTTTTGGTCCAAGACATTTCCGAGACGTGCACCAAGCCTTCAACACCGGCTTCCAGCTCAACGAATGCGCCGTAATCGGTGATGTTGGTGACGCGGCCCTTATGCACTGATTCCAGCGGATAGGCCTTTTCAACCGCATCCCACGGATCGGATTGCAGCTGCTTCATGCCAAGCGAGATGCGGTGGGTATCTTTATTGATCTTGATGACCTGCACTTTGACAGTCTCACCGATCGCCAAGATTTCTGACGGGTGGTTCACACGGCGCCATGCCATGTCGGTGACGTGCAACAGACCGTCCACGCCGCCCAAATCAACGAACGCACCGTATTCGGTGATGTTCTTGACCACGCCGTCCACGGTTTGGCCTTCGTGCAGGTTCCCGATGACTTCCGCGCGCTGTTCAGCACGTGATTCTTCCAAGATTGCCCGGCGCGAGACAACGATGTTGCCACGGCGACGGTCCATCTTCAAAATCTGGAACGGCTGCTTCATGCCCATCAAGGGGCCAGCATCGCGCACGGGGCGCACGTCAACCTGAGAGCCGGGCAAGAATGCCACAGCGCCGCCCAGATCGACCGTGAAGCCGCCCTTGACGCGCCCAAAGATCGCGCCGTCGACGCGGGTTTCGGTGGCATAGGCTTTTTCCAAACGGTCCCACGCTTCTTCGCGGCGGGCTTTTTCGCGCGAGATTTGCGCTTCGCCACGGGCGTTTTCAACGCGGTCTAGGTAAACCTCGACTTCGTCGCCCACGTTGATGTTCGGGGCTTCGCCGGGATTTGCAAATTCTTTCAGATCGATGCGGCCTTCCATCTTGTAGCCGACGTCGATGATGGCTTGGCCTGCTTCAATCGCAATGACCTTGCCTTTAACAACCGTGCCCTCTTCGGGCGTATCAATTTCAAAGCTTTCTTTCAGAAGGGCTTCGAAGTCTTCCATCGTGTTCTTAGCGCACATGCAGTCGTATCCTTTTCTCGTCTATGTCACGGGCCTGGCGGTTGGCTCCGCCGGTCTTGGTGTGTCAAACAACAAAGGGGCCGGGATTCGTCCCAGCCCTTTCGTAGCGGGCTGGTTAGCCCCATTTCACCTGTAAAGCAAGCACTGTGCACATAAGCGTCAGGCGACCGTGCTGATCAGTCGGTCGCGCGCGCGGCGCACTTTGGGCAGGTCTTTCAGCCAGTCACCTTCGGCAGCCCGGTAACCCAAAGGCATCAAGGTGACCGACCGCAAGCCTCGCGCTTTCAGTCCCAAAATCTCGTCAACCTTGGCCGGATCAAAGCCTTCCATCGGGGTTGCGTCGACTTCTTCAAAGGCGGCGGCAGTCAGCCCGATGCCCAGCGCGATATAGGCTTGGCGTGCGGCGTGCTCAAAATTCGCTTCAGGAGTGCGCGCCAACACCATGGCCTTCATGCCATCATAATACTGGGTCACCGATTCGTAGCGACCACCACGCACTTCGGCGATACGGTCCACCACGGCGTCGATGCGGGCTGCGGTATAGTTGTCCCAAGCTGCGAAAACCACAACGTGCGAGCCATCGGTGATCTGGGCTTGATCGTAGCCGGCCGCGCGCAGTTTGGCTTTCACATCAGGGTTGGTCACAACGATGACTTCAAAAGGTTGCACACCGCTGGACGTGGGCGCCAGTGAGATTGCGTCCAAGATCGCGTCGACCTTGGCTTGCGGCACAACGCGAGCAGAGTCCATTTTCTTTGTGGCATAGCGCCAGGTCAATTTAGATTTCAACATGAGGAGGTCTTTCGGTGTAAGGTCCAAGGGGCGTCAACCCCTCGGGGAGGATTGAAGAGCGCCTTAGGTATGATAAAGGCCAACCAAAGCAAGCCCGATTATTGCCCTTCTGCACCAAAAGCGTGACTTAGGCCTGCTTTCCCGACTGCCCTGATAGGACGCCCATGGAACCCTTGGTTGATTGTGTCATCGAAGATGCCCGCTGGGCCGATGTGGGGTTGGAGGCCTTGGCTTTGCGCGCAGCGAGCGCAGCTCTAAAAGCTTTAAACCTTGCGCTTGATCAATACACGCTGTGCGTGATGGGCTGCGATGATGCGCGCATCGCCACCCTCAACGCCCAGTTTCGCGGCAAACCCACGCCGACCAATGTCTTAAGCTGGCCAGCTGAGGATTTGTCGCCCGATGCGCCGGGCGAAGAGCCCTATCTGCCCGGCGGAGGCGACCCCAAAGACCCCCTGACGCTGGGCGACATTGCTCTTTCCTATGAAACCTGCGCGCGTGAAGCCGCAGAGGCGGAAAAACCCATGACCGACCACGTCACACATTTGGTCCTTCATGGACTGTTACATTGCTTAGGTTATGATCATATCCACGACGCAGATGCGGCACGGATGGAAACGCTTGAAGTGCGGATACTTGCATCTCTGGGTCTTACTGACCCATATTGAACGACAACCGACCCGCAGACGCAGGCGGACACTCTGGACATAGGACCCATGGGCAGTAGCAGCGACGGACAGCCGGCCTTAACGCCAACCAAGACCGAGAAGAAAAGTAAATCCGACACCGACCAACCGGGGCATAGACGGATCTTTGGGCGGCTGTTCAAGCGCCCAGCACAAGCTGGCTCTGCCCAAGCGCCGCAGCCCGTCGTGCAAACTGTGGCAACGCATGGCATCAGCAACCTGCGCCGCTTGCGGGTGGATGACGTGGCGATCCCCAAAGTCGACATCGTGGCCGTGCCAATGGACATCGGCAAAGACGAGTTGGTTGAGGTTTTTCGCGAACACGGCTTTTCGCGCCTGCCCGTGTTCAAAGGCACGCTGGACAGCCCGCAGGGTTTGATATTGCTGAAAGATCTGGCGCTGCAACATGGCTTTGGGACCGGCGGGCGCTATGCCCTGCGCAAGATGCTGCGGCCTGTGCTGTATGCACCACCCTCGATGCCCGTGGGCGTGCTGTTGCAAAAGATGCAGCGCGAACGGGTGCATATGGCGCTGGTGATCGACGAATATGGCGGCGTTGATGGCTTGGTCACCATCGAAGACCTGATCGAAACCGTGATCGGCGAGATCGAAGACGAACACGACGAAGAAGAAGATATCCTGTGGAAAGAGGAAAAGCCCGGCGCTTATCTGGCGCAGGCAACCGCCCCATTGGATGAGTTTGAACCCGTTCTGGGCGTGGCCTTGCGGACGACCGAAGAAGATCAAGAGATCGACACCTTGGGCGGCTTGGTCATGATCCGCACCGGCCGCCTGCCTGCACGGGGCGAGATTGTGCCGCATGAAAGCGGCGTCGAGTTCGAGGTGGTCGATGCAGACGCCCGCCGCATCAAGCGCATAAGGGTGCGCCTGCCCGGTGCTGTTGTGGCGGCTGCGGCAGAGGCTTTGGCCGATGCAGCTAAGGTGGCAGCGCCCCCGAAACCCAGCCAGAAAGCACCATGACGCGCAAGCGCCCGCTGGGTTGGCCCTGGGCGGTTGCCATGGTGGCCTTGGGGGCAATGATGGCCTTGGGGCTAGAGCCTTATAGGGTTTGGCCACTGACCCTGATCGCATTTGCGCTGGTCATCGCAAAAGCGGGGCGAGGCCAAGCCGCTTGGATCGGCTGGCTAGCAGGTGTCGGCTATTTCGGTGCGGGCTTAAGCTGGATTGTTGAACCTTTTTTGATCGATGCGGCCCGCTATGGTTGGATGGCCCCCTTCGCGTTGGTCCTAATGGCTTGCGGTCTGTCGCTGTTCTGGGCGGCGGGGTTTTGGCTGGGGGCCAAGATGCCAAACCGCTCTATCGGACTGGTCGCGGGCCTGACCTTGGCCGAGTTCGCGCGGGGCTATGCGCTGACGGGGTTTCCGTGGGCCTTGGTCAGCCATATCTGGGTGGGAACACCCGTGGCGCAGGTGGATGCGCTGATTGGTCCCTTTGGGCTGGCTTTGCTGACGACCTTGGCAGTGGCCTTGGCGGCGCGGCTTGACCTGCGCGCTTGCTTGGCTGGGGGGGCGATGTTGGCGGCGGGTTGGGCCTATGGTCTTTTCGCCCTGTCACAGCCCAACCCCAAAGCCCCTTCGGTGACCCTGCGCCTTGTGCAACCCGATGCAACCCAAGATGCCAAATGGGACCCCGTTCACGGCCAGATGTTTTATGACCGCCTGATGCAAGCGACCTCAGCCCCGCGGGGCCCCTTGGGCAAGGTTGATCTGGTGATCTGGCCCGAAACCGCCCTGCCCTATCTGGTCGAAGATGACCCAACTTTACCCGCCCAGATCACAGGCGCAGCCAATGGAGCGGCGGTGGCGGTTGGGCTGCAAAGGATTGAAACCTCGGCCGAGGGCACGCGCGGATGGAACAGCCTGAAGGTCTACGGGGCGGCGGGGCAAGAACTGGCCGCTTACGACAAGCACCACCTTGTGCCCTTTGGCGAATACATCCCCTTGGGCGATCTGGCCTATCAGTGGTTCGGCCTGCGCGCCTTTGCGGCGCAAACGGGGGCTGCCTATACGGCAGGGGCAGGGCCCAAGGTGCTGGACCTTGGCGCAAAACTGGGCAAAGTTCTGCCGCTGATTTGTTATGAGGCGGTTTTTCCGCAAGATCTGCGGACAGGCACACGGGCCGACTGGATTTTGCAGATCACCAATGATGCGTGGTTTGGCACTGTCTCTGGCCCTTTCCAACACGCAGCCCAAGCGCGGTTGCGCGCCATCGAACAGGGCCTGCCTTTGGTGCGCGTGGCCAATACTGGCCTGACCGAAGTTATCGACGCGCGCGGCCGCATCACAGCCAGCCTGCCCTTTGGCACCAACGGCTATTTGGACGCCGCTCTTCCCGGCGCCTTGCCCGCCACGCCCTATGCGCGCTGGGGCGAAATCCCCGCCCTTTTGCTGTTGGCTGGCTGCTTCCTGTGGGCCCTGCGCAAACCGCGCGCGACTTTGGCTTGACGCCCTGCCCCAATCGGTCTAGCCCTGCCAAACAAACTGCCACAACGGCTTCCTGGCGTGGCAGGTATACCCAACCGGAGCACTTCCCCATGGCGCGTAAATCTTATGTTTTCACCTCTGAATCCGTTTCAGAGGGGCATCCCGATAAACTCTGTGACCGCGTCTCGGACGCCGTTCTTGACGCTTTCCTGACAGCCGAACCCTTGGCCCGCGTGGCCTGCGAAACCTTTGCCACGACGGGGCGGGTCGTGGTGGGTGGCGAAGTGGGCCTTTCCAAAGACGCAGACACCAAAGCCATGATGGACCGGATCGATGCCATTGTGCGCGGTTGCGTCAAAGACATCGGCTACGAGCAAGACAAGTTCCATTGGAAAACGCTGGAAGTGCAAAACTACCTGCACGGCCAATCGGCCCATATCGCCCAAGGGGTGAACCGCGACGGGGCAGGCGACCAAGGCATCATGTTCGGCTATGCCTGCCGCGAAACACCCGAACTGATGCCCGCCCCGATCCAATATGCCCATGCCATCCTGCGCCGTCTGGCCGAAGTGCGCAAATCGGGCAAAGAGCCGACCCTTGGACCAGATGCCAAAAGCCAGCTAAGCCTGCGCTATGAAGACGGCGTTCCGGTCGAAGTCACCTCGATCGTGCTGTCGCACCAGCACGCGCTGGAAAGCCAAACGTCAGATGACATCCGCGCCATTGTCGAACCCTATATCCGCGAAGTTCTGCCCTCGGGCTGGATCACCGAAAAGACCGAATGGTGGGTGAACCCCACGGGCACCTTCGTGATCGGCGGGCCAGATGGCGACGCGGGCCTGACAGGCCGCAAGATCATCGTTGACACCTATGGCGGCGCTGCCCCCCACGGTGGCGGCGCGTTTTCGGGCAAAGATCCAACCAAGGTTGACCGTTCCGCCGCCTATGCCGCGCGGTATTTGGCGAAAAACGTGGTCGCCGCAGGCTTGGCTGACCGCTGCACCTTGCAAGTCAGCTATGCCATTGGCGTGGCCAAGCCCCTTTCGATTTATGTCGACACCCACGGCACGGGGCGTGTGGAAGAAGCCCGCATTGAACGCGCGGTGGCCCAGTGCATGGACCTGACACCGCGTGGGATCCGCGACACGCTGGGCTTGAACAAACCCATCTACGCCCGCACCTCTGCCTACGGCCACTTTGGCCGCGCGCCCGAAGCGGATGGCGGGTTTTCGTGGGAAAAGACCGACCTGATCGAGGCGCTGAAGAAAGCCGTCTAAGAGCGAGGTGATGGGCCAAGGATCCAACCTTGGCCCATCGCTTTTCGTTCAAACCTGACACAGTTCACACCCGTCTGCCCCTTGACCAAAAGGCGCGGCTCCACTATCCCCATAGGCCTGACGCGGGCGTTGTGTAATGGTAAGACCTTAGCCTTCCAAGCTAAAGACACGGGTTCGATTCCCGTCGCCCGCTCCAAACATCCTCCCTTAAAACCGCATCTCCACGCTCAGCTGCCCGCTGGTGCGGGTTTGGCCGTCGATCCAGTCGGACAGGATTTGGGCCGAGGCGGTGGCCGTCCCGTCGGCGCTGTGGGTTTGCAGGCCGATCTCGGCCCCGCCACCGCAGGTTTGGGCGGTGGTGGTTGTGGTGGTCTGCTGGCAGATCAGGCGGGGGGCGAGGGTGATCAGGCGCAGGCTTTTGGACACCTCGCTCCCATCCAATGGTATGCGGAATTCGGGGCGGAAGGTTAGGTTTGCCAGCGTCACCATGCCCGCATCAAGGCTCAGGGTGTTGTCGGTCGTGCCATAGGCCGTGCCTGTGAAGGCCACCGTGTCGATCCACGTGCGGCCCACGGTAAGGGCCAGTTCGGGCCAGATTTCATAGCCCTCTGGCCCAATGACGCCGCTGACCGAAGCCCCGAATGTGGCGGACCGCGTGGTGTAATCGCTTTCCAGCGCCAGAACGCCATCGTCCATCGTCAGGTTGTTACGCCCTGCGCCGAC
>Ga0209550_10003017_pt1 | contig 16133 bp, 12 predicted proteins | sample LauGreSuBDMM15SN_2_FD_187567 | JGI IMG/M metagenome (GOLD analysis project Ga0209550, IMG submission 187567) | Freshwater lake microbial communities from Lake Michigan, USA - Su13.BD.MM15.SN (SPAdes) (version 5) | ecosystem: Environmental > Aquatic > Freshwater > Lake | place: Lake Michigan...
TATTATACTATATATGTTACTAGTTATATAAATTTGAATATTTCGAAATATAGAGTTAATTTATTTTAATATTTGGTAATAAATATGATAATATTAAAAAGAATGTAAAATTTTTTAATATTATAAAAAAACATAGGTAGTACCTTGAGTTGATAAAGAAGGATTGTATTTTTTGAACAGCCAGACACTGGACTAATGGAGTTTTCTGAATTGATACGAGTATATAGTTTAAGCTTAAACAGACTCAAATTTATTATATGATTGTCTTTCAGAAAGATTTACTGCTTTCGAAAAAAAGATAAAAATAAAACTGAAAAATTGAAAGGATGCCTTGAATTTTCAAGCTTCTCATTTAGAAAACCCAAGACATTAAAATGATGATATTAATTATTATTTAGCTAAGCTTAATATAAAGTTTTTTATATCTTTTAAAACTATATCACGATCTTTAGGAAGTTCATTCATCATTTCATGAAACAATCCAGGATAGATTTTAATCTCTTTATTTGGTGTAGTTAACTTAGAGAAAAATTCTTTTGATCCCTCACAATCGGTGATACCATCTGCATCACCATGAATCATAAAAATTGGTATTGTTAAGAGATGTGCTTTGTGAACTAATGCGGAACCCAAGTTAAATAAATTCAACCCCATTTGAAAAGAAACCTTACCATGAACTAGAGGATCTTTCTTATAGGCTTCAATTACACTCTGATCGTGAGAAAGAAAATGTAAATCTATGTTTGCATCCAATGTTGTGGATGGCATTATAGAACTCAAAATTTGAGCGGCAAATTTTTTAATTTCTTTCTCTAAATCCATTCTGATTTTTAATCCAGGAGAGCTTGCTATTATCCCGGATAAATTCTCTTGGTTAAAACCTTCTGTTGCATACTGTAAGGCAATTACTCCACCTAAAGAATGACCAAGTAGTATTACCTTTTCTTTCTTTTCTTCTTCTTTTGCAATACGGATAAGATCAGATAAATCATCTATATAATTTTGAAATTGGTCAACGTGACCTCTTTTTCCTTCTGATCGTCCATGCCCTCTAGCATCCAATGCATAGACAGAAATACTTTCATCTTTGAGTGTGTCTAAAATATTCTTATATCTATCACTGTGCTCACCAAAACCATGCTGCAATATTAAAACCTGGTTAGAATTGGGTTTTGTCCATGATTGGTAAAAAATGTTTTTGTTATCAAGAGAAGATTTAAAGTTACTTTGTTTGTTTATATAGCTCATTAAAGACCACCGTTATCGTATTAAAAAACTATGATTATCGTAAAAAAAGTCAAGAATTTTATCAGAAATCTAAAAACTAAGTTTCAATTTCTTTAAAATAAAAACGTAATATACTCATCATCATCAAATCCAGAGTATTGATTTCTGTTATATGATTTTTTAGATTTAACTGGTGGCATAGACCATTTTTTTAGAATTTCATTAAAATGAATAAGGTTTTCTTTGTGATCAGTAAGTTCTCTTTTTAAACGATTCTTGATTTCAACTGTTTTAGATTTTGCTTCTTTATTAGTTATTTTTGAGAAACCCCAAGCTGGGTCTTTTTTTGCTAATTTAATCCGGGAACGAACGGTTTTTAGTTGGAGTCCGTAATTTTTTTTAGCTGTGACTATTTGGTATATGGAAAATTCTTCACTAAAATTTCCTTCATATGCATTGCATTGGGAAAGCAGGGTTTGGAGTTTTTCAAGATTATTAGATTTATATGCAGATTGGGCTTCAAACCAAAGAATTTCATAGTGTTCCCCTGTTTCTTTTCTGTAGTCTGGGTGAAGCTTTCTAGCAAGCATTCTATAAATTGACTTAACTTGTTCAATAATTCCCTTCTCAGATTTTGGTTTTTCTCGGGGTTCTTGTTGTTTGGTAGAAGAAGATTTTCTATCTTTCTTATTAAATTCTTGCTTAAACTTTTCAAATAAAATAGTAAAATTTTTTTTATTTTTGGCCATCTCTTCTAAGTCTGGATTGGATCTTAGAAAATTTTTAAAAATTTTTAATAAATCGTCTTCAGTAAAGTTATGTTCTTCTTCATAATAATCATTTGGATCATCATCCCCAAAATCTTCGTAGTTATTCTCTTCTTTTGGTTCCTGTTTATACTTTTCTGGATTTTTTCTTTTATCCAAGGCAAGTTTATATGCTTCATAATAAGAAATTGAATACTTACTTCTAATATCCTCTATCTCTTGGATCAAACGATAGGCATCTCCTGCTCTTTCGTGTGCAATTTTTACGTCAGATAATTCACTATCAAAATTTTGGTTAAACCATCTATTGTACTCAGGTATATCTTTTTTTTCGAAAGATAAAAGCTCACTTCTTGCATTGTCCAAATCTTTAATTGTTTTCTTGCAGCTAGAAATAATTTTTTTTCGAATTGGTTTTTGGTCTAAAATTACTAATTCTAAGGATGGTGACGATTTTTTTGCAGATTCTAGATAGGCTTGTTTCCTTTTCTTGGTAGATTTATTCATTTTTGTATTACCAGGGAATGGATATACTCATTTCATTTAACTTTTCTTCTAACTCTTCTCTTTCTCTACTCTTTTTAGAAATTGTTTTATCTTCATTCAATAATCCAAACTCTGTAGCTTTTTTAATTGCTCCATTTGTATCACCTGAATTGATTAGTTTTATAATTTCCATGTCAAGTTTTGTCAAAGAAGTTCCATGATAAATATAATCAAGAAAAGCCTCCCATGTAATGGGGCACCATTTTTTAACAATTTCCTCACCAATACATATTGCATACTTTCTTACTTCTAACTGGGCATGGGAATCCATTCGGAGTGCCAAAAAATGAAGAAGATTATGTAAATCAACTTTCCAATAGGCTTCTGTATAAGTTGCAAGTAGCAAATCTTTTCTGGCCTGTTCTCTTGCCATTCCGGAATCAATTCTCTCTTGGTAAATTTTTGAAGAATATTCATGTAAAGTTTTTTCTTGTTCAGAAAATTTTGATCCGAGTTCTAGAGAAAAGTTTTCTGAGCTACCCTGCCTATTTCCAGTAGATTGCATCCTCCATTCATCAGGGAGAGTTGTTTGAGCAGAATCAATTGCTAGAGAGTACCTCGTACTGTATTCATTCACATTGGCTGTTCTATGTCGAATCCACTGTCGCCATGTATCCATAGGCACGCGAACATGAAGCTTAATTTCACACATTTCAAATGGAGTTGTATGCTTATGACGCAATAGGTATCGAATCAATCCCCTATCTTCTTGTAATTTCTTTGTGCCTTTTCCATACGAAACCCTAGCAGCCTGCACAATTGCTTCATCTGATCCCATATAATCGATAACTCGCACAAACCCATCATCGAGTACTTTAAATGGTTCTCCCAGAATTTGGTCTAAATCTGGAGAGGAGATTCGATTAATTTTTTCAAAGGATGATTCCATTCTTATCTATTCCCTTTTGGTAGCCCTTATGCTTCTTTTCATGCTTTCCAATATTTCCGATATTTCCAATATTTTCAATAGACTTTTGCAGAAATTTAAAAATAAAATAACAACAAAAAACTGAATACTTTTCTTTACCAGTTGTTAACGCTTAGGGAATATTGAAATAATGTTTCCACTTAGAATAAAAATAATTCCCTTTAAACAAAACCTAGGACTATGGTAGAATTCTATTTGTACTTGACAAAATTACAATACCCCTAAGGGTATAAATATGAACCCAACAGAATTAACACATCGATTGAATAGAGTACAGGGGCAGATCGAAGCTATTAAAAAAAATCTGGTAGAAAATCCTTCTGAATGTAAAAAAAATATTCAGCTTTTAAAGGCTGCTACAAATGCTCTAAAAAAATTTGGACAGGCTTATGTGGAAGAGCATATGCAAGAGTGTATTACTAAAAATACAGATATTAAATCAATAGAAAGTGATTTAAGGGTAGTCATATCTTCTGCCTTTTCTTTATGACTACTTTGGTTCTCTAGAGAGTACTATGATTTCTCTAGAGTTTGTGCTTAAATACTCTTGGATGTGTACCAATTCGGTAGAGTTAGGATATGCCTTAGCAAAAGTCTGAAGTACTTCAGAAGTTACAGAATCATTTTCTAACTTATCTAAAAAATATATAGCTGTAGTTCCCTTTCTCATCCAAAAATCAGACCAAGCATGATAATCATTTGAAAGATTACTTAAATTAGAATCTTGGAGTATGGGATTAATCATTAATATAGAAGAAGGGATAGCTTTATTATCAAGTCTTCTAATTAATTTTTGAAAACTAAGATAATTTTTTGAATCACATTTCCAAGAGTAATTGTCTAGTTTACCATGTTCCCCTTTATTTATAGTTTCAGAAAACTTCCATATCTGCAAACGGCTAGAAGATTCAAAACTTTTAGAACCATCGTAATAATCTAATGGATAATAATTTAAATTGGTGATTTTCTTATCCCCGGGGTATGAACATTCAGGTGTTACAATATCTAGATCTCTAGTTTCTTTTTTAGGAGAAACTTGAAAATTATAAAAAAGCCTAGCATTTGAAGTATAACCATTTTTCTTCAAAAAATTATATAAATCTAATCCACTTGGATTCATATATATTTGATAAACACTATTTTTTTCTATAAAATTAAAAGAATTTAGAACCTTTAAAAAGTATTGGGAAGTTTTATTTTCAGATGAGCTAAACACGGAAAAAGTCCATTTGCTTCTATCGGGTTGGTATCCAACTGCATACGTTACATCTCCCATAGGAAAAATTGCAATGAATGGATCATTTATTTTTTTTAAGAATCCCAAATCAAACTCTTCAACTTCTTGTTCTAATTTTGTTGAGAATTCTTGTCTCGCTCTACTTTGATAACCCTTATAGTAAATATTATCTAAAGAAGGACGAAATCCTCTATATTCTTTAATTCTTTTATGGACATTATTGATTTGTAATATACTTTTTTGATAATTAATACTGGAATTCATAGATTGATTATAGTACAAAGCCATCAAGAGTGGTTCATACTCCCTAGATGAGATAAAATAATTGATACCTTGTTTGACGAATTCTTCTATCCCAAATCTATTATCTAGATACATTCTTACTGTTAAATCATCTTCAGATATGTTATCTTTTCTTATAGCAGGGATTAATTTTGAGTATGTAATAACATGATTTCCTCTTTCTTTTCCCTGAATTCGAGCAGTAAGAAGTCCTGATTGCCTCATCCATTCTGAAGTAGAAGATGGATCTGCATTTCCTAAAATACCAAGACTCTTTGTAAATTGTATTACAGATTTTCTATGTTTTTTATTTATAATATTGGAATATCCATTCAAAAGAGTTGCAGCATACTCCAGTTTTTTCCAACCTTTACTTTGAGCTAAATATATAAGATCATCTGTAATTTTCTCAGTCAAAGTAGGTCTTGCCTTAAACATGATTTGAGCAATTCGTAATCTAATAAACAAATCTTCTTCTTCTACTTTGCTCGTATTAAGTTTGTTGAGAGCTTCCACTGCAAGACCAGGATTTTTTGCCCTAGATATCACTAGAGCAATGAGTTCCCTAGCTCCATTTGGTGATACAGAATCATCCAAAATTGGATGACGGAGAGTCCTCCCCCAATACTGCATATTTAAACCTGTAAAATATATCAAAGATTGCTCATAATCTTTGCGTAGATAGGCAATAGCTCCCAATTTTAAGAGAATACCATTGCGAATAATACTGAGAGTTCTAAGATTTTTTAGTGAGGAGTACAGAGTATCTTCAGCACCATCTAGATCACTTAAAAGCATTTGGTAGAAAGCCAATCTCTCATAAGATGTGACATCAAATTTTCCAGATAGTTTTTCATTCTGGAGAATCATTTTTTGGAAATGAACAGCCTCTCCTGCAAATCCAATGTATGCTAATTTGGGAGCTAAATCTGGGATGATTAAATCTAAAAATGCAACATAGCTTAGATCATTGTCTTCAAAGAAAGGTGCTAAAGATTTATCTATATACTGGTATTCTTTTGCATAACTAATTGTATCATATCCGAGAGCTTCTAATCCTACTCTCAACTTCATAACCCTGCAAAGAGTAAAATAAGGCTTAGTTCCTGAGCAGTTTAAGTTTTTAATTTCATTGAAATCTAACTTGGGCAGTCCTTTCTTTTTGTTGAATTGAAAAAATGCATTTGCTAGCGTTGAGATGTAAGCATTTGGTTCTTTTTTAGAATATTCTTCAAATTTTAAATCTGCTTCATTGGCTTCACTCTTATCTATTCTCCAAAAATAAAATAGCAATTCTTCAAGAAGCGAATAATCATAGGGGCTATTATCCAATAAAGTAATTATATTAAAATAAGCATCTTTATCGTTTTTTAAAAGATAGAATTCACCTACAAGAAGGCAAAAGTTAATCAATTGATCCTGGTTTAAGTTTTGTGGTAATTGCTTAATGGATTCCCTAGAGTCAAAAACCTTACTCCCCCCTAAGTGCAAGAGGGAGTGGTTTGGGAGTACTTCCCAATTTGTATCTAGAGATCCTGCTGATAAAGGACTTATGCTAAAAAGTAAAACTAATAAAAAAGCATATAGATCCCTTAAACAGAGATTTGTTTTGAGCAAATTATGCTACCTGATCCTTGATGATAGAAACAAGCTCCTTGAGAGTGTTTTTGTCCATGGCAAAGCTAATATTTGCTGCTTTGAATAACTCCGGAAGGGGTTTTGAACCACCCAATGCTAACCCCGCCAAGTAATCATCTACAGCTTTTTTGGGATCTTTTAAACTATTTTTCCAAACTTGGAGTGCACCGACCTGAGCAATTCCATACTCAATGTAATAAAATGGTACAGTGTATATATGGGAATATTGCCATCTTGTTTTCTCAATTTCATCCATACCACTCATGTCCAAGTATGGTTGGAATCTACGATTGAGTTCCTGCCATTTTTTTCCGCGGGCCTCTCTTCCGTTGTCTTCTGTAGTATAGACCCAATGCTGAAATGAATCTATCATAGACATGAATGGAAAAAATTCTACGATCTTAATCAATTGCTCTTTTTTAACTCTTTCGAGATCTTCCTGTTTGTATACATGCTGAAAAAAAGGTCTTCCCAAGAGTTCCATTGACATAGAGGCAACTTCTGCAAACTCTAAAGGAGAGGATCTATAGCTTTTTAAAATTTGGTCCCTAGCTTGGAATGCATGGATAGAATGCCCCCCTTCATGGAGAAGAGTATCTACATCTCGTTTGGTTCCAACTGCATTCATAAAAATAAAAGGAACTCTCTTTTCCGATAGCTCCGTCATGTACCCACCGGGAGCTTTTCCCTCCCTACTGGAGAGATCTAAAAGCTTGTTTTCTCTCATATATTTGAAGTATTCTCCTGTTTTAGGATGAACACCTTCAAAGATCTTTTGGACTTTATCACAAAATTCTTCTTCTGTCTCAAAAGCCTTGATGATACCTTTGGAATCGGGATCCACATACAAATCCCAAGGTCTGAGAGTAGAAATATTTAATTTCTTACATTTTTCCTTATTCCATTCGGTGAGCAATGGAACCAATGCTTCCTCTATTGCATCATGAAAACGTAAGCAATCCTCAGGATTGTAATCAAACCTTGCATTAGCTACAAATTTATAATCTCTATAATTTTTAAAACCTGAATTGGTTGCAATTTGCTTTCTGACCACTAGCATCTCATCATAGAGATCTTCTAGTTTGATTACATCTTCTAAATGAACAGCTACCTTTGCCCTATAAGCAGCTTCCCGAATAGAACGATCGGGATTTTCTTGGTAAACCTGAATTTGCTGTGCAGTCTGCCGTTTTCCATCAAACTCTACCATCCAACTTCCCGTTATCTTTTGGAAATTTTGGCATAAGATAGAATCTTTTGTAAATAGCTCTATGTTTTCCTGACGATAGATTGCATCATCCTCTACAGTTTGCTTGATAAAGAGGCCATAATAAGAAGGGTCAATTTTTTTTAAAAACTCTGATCTTAAAAATTTCTTTTTTACCTTATCTTCATTCTCATGGCAGATAGGAAAAATTTCTTGCACTAAGTGTAAGTATTCTGACTCTGCTTCTTTGTTTTTGGTGTCACAAGTCATATTTACATACGCAACAGATCCTGCCTCATCAACTACGCAGGATAGCTCAGACCAAAATTCTAGAAATTCTAAATATCCTTTTTCTGTATCTATTGGATAGTTGATTAGATTCGTATAAACATCTTGGAGAGCTTCTTTGTTTTTTGGAGAAAATTCTGGTTTGGTATATTTTCTTGGATAAGTTTTATTCAAAGTAAGGGACATATTGACACTGGTTTCATCTTGCATGATAAAATCAAATATTTTAGATACCCTTTCAGGGTACAACTTTATACTTCGGTAAGCTATATACAATGATATCATCAATAGCAATGAGAAACTCATTTCCAGTTTCCGATGCTTTTGGGGGAGAAATTAAAAATCCCTTACATTTCATTTTTCGATTTTCTCTAAAAATGATATCATTTTGATAAAATTTTTGGAGAGGGAGTTGAACTTTTTTCCAGCCCGTAAATTTTATATTGGATACCAAGATCTTGTGTGTCTCAGAAAGCCCATCTTCTAAAAAAAAATAGATTTCCCCTCCTCTTGAGCTAGAATAGATATGGAATTCAATTTTAGAGACATAATCTTGAATATAAATAGGCTCTTCAAAAAAGTACTCAATAGGAATGAATCTGGAATTTTCCGTAAAGCGAAAGAGTAAACTTTGGGTTGATCTAAGTTCAGGTGACGTGAATATTTTTGAGAAGGAAACTTCTGGGATGAAATCAGGATTTCCCTTTGTAACTATTTTTTCTATTTTATTTGAATCTTCGAAAGTTTGCAAAACTTTTCGTTCTAAATTTAGTTCAATTGGTCGAGGATACAGAGAAGAAAGCGAAGAGAAGAAAATAAAGTAAATTATTATTTTAAGCTTTAAAGTGCAATTGTCTGGAATTTGGGGAGATGTATAGTATTTCAAACTACTCCTACCTGGAAAAGTTAAAAGACAATTCAAACTGTTTCTGTGATGGAAATTTATATATATTTCAGAATGGAACAGAAAAGTTTAAACTCAGATTATATACTCTACTAAGTTTTCTAGTTTTTTTAAATGCACAATCTTTTTTTTACGAAACATTGGTTTTGTAAAAAAGGATGTGATTTCGAGAGCCACAAAGTCGATCTATATCATAAGATATAAATCAGATTCAATCAAACACAGATAATCCATAAGCGGGAAATAGTTTCTAAGTAGTAAAAAGTAAAGCAGAGAGGCAAGGATTTTTGGATTCTAGGAGCTTGGTAATTCTAAAAAAAAATACTGTTTTTTTAAAGTTTTATTCAAAAACACTCCTATAATAAATCTCATTCCTTGACATTCTCAGTATAATCTTTTAGATTGGCAATTAGAATCCCATTGTAAAACCGTAAGTTTAGGAGTAAAGAATGACAGTGCTGAAAAGAAGCATAATAATGTTCGCTTTTTTTTCTGCTTTTGCTTTGACCGCCCAGCAATCAAGCAAAAAGCCTATCCCAAGCAGTAAGACCCTTGAAAAAGCAACCGAAGTAATAGATACTTCCAACAACATAAAAGATACTATCTCTCCTGTTAAGAAGGAAGAGCCAAAATCCATCAACGTTACAAATACAGATAGTGGTGGAAGCACAGGTGGTGACACTCCTCCTGTCAGTAACTCTGAAATCCCCGAAAAGCCGGGTGACCAGAGTGCTGATTCTAATAAGCCTTCTCTATTTGTAAATTTCAAAGCCAGCTTTGAGCTTCTTCCTGAAGATGAGCATAGCACAATTGATTACGTTGAATACAAAATCAATGACTCAGACTACTTGAGATATACAGGTCCTATCCGTCTTTCCAAAGAAGGCTCCACTACCATTGCTTATCGATCTGTAGATAAGGCTGGGAATGCTGAGAGTCCCTCTATTATCTTTATGGTAGTAGACAACACTCCACCAGTTTGTACGCTCAAGCCCGCGGAAAACTTATTTGTGGTAAAAGGTGTGGGATATGCGTCTGCTAAAAATTCTTATGGTATCAATGCAGAAGATACAGTGTCTGGAGTAAAAGAAGTACTCTACTCAGTTGACAACGGTGAAAAAATCAAGTACCAAGGGCCAGTAAAATTAGAAACACCCGGTTTTCATTCCATCACATACTATGGAACAGACACTGCTGACAATACAGGCGTGGAACAATCTTATGCTGTCAGTGTAGATGATGTAAAACCAACCATTGATATCGTAGAATCACTTCCATTTGTAAAAATTGGGGAAAGGCTTTTTGCAAGAAAAGGAACTAAATTCAAGTTAGTTGCTAGAGATGCAGAAAGTGGAGTAGCTAAAATTCTATATCGCAAAAAAACAGAAGATGAATTCACTGCTTACGTAGAAGATTTATCATTTGATACAACTGGTGACTATACAATCCAAGCCAAAGCAATAGATAATGTTGGAAACGAATCTGATATCAAAGAATTAAAATTTGTATATGACGTTCAGTCTCCAAAAACAAAAATCAAATATCCAGGCACTACAGAATAATAATCTTACTCTAAAATCAATAGGATTGAAAAAAAACCCAACATAACGTTGGGTTTTTTTTTGCCTTCCTTGTATTAAACACTTTCGATAAGAAAACTAAATCATTTTTTCTATACCAATTTGATGGAGTAACTTTTTAATCTATCGTATCCCAGGGAGAGGGATCTTCTATTCCTACACCATTTTTCTCATGTCTGTACTTTGTAATACCATAGTACACAACCTTTCTCATTCTATTGATTCCTCCGATAGGAGTATGATCTACCAGAGAATGCCATGGATCAAAAGATAAATTTTCTGCTAGGGTATTTTGGTCTGGGGTATCGAAGTTTTGCTTGGGGATGAGAATTGTGGCTACTTTTTGGAAAGGAGCTCTTTCTTTATCCCAATTAGCAGAAGCATTTTCGATTGGATGAACATTTAGATCAGCTTTTTGGATATAAAAATCAAAGGATCCAGGCTTTTCGGATAAATCCCTCTTCATTTGTTCCCGTAAGTAATTTTCCGAGGAATCATCCTTGACTTCTTTAGTGAAACCACCCGTTGGAAAGATTGCGTATTTAACAGCTCCCTCTTTCCAGGCATAGGGTGTAGTACTATAATACTTTAAAGAGAGGGGGGAGGGAACTTTTTGGCTTCTGATGTCGTGCAAAATTAGTAGATCTCCAAGTTTCCATTCGAATGGATTCCAACTAAAAAAGTACTTCAATGGATTTCCGCTCATTGAAGATGTAAAGAGATTAAAATAATCTTTTGGATTTCCAGCAGGTAATACAGGATTGTTGATTAAGAGAAAGTCTTGGGTACTTTTTTCTCCTTCTAGGCAGTGCTCTCCCTCTACTCCAAATATTTTGATTCCCACTCCCCTTATGTCCCCTATTTTATCTGCCTGGGGTTTGGCTCCATTGGAAAATCTAAGATAGGCTTTGTAGGTTCCAGGTCTTGAAAACAAACCCACCTTTAGATCAGTGGGTAATTCTGGTATTACAAATTCTGCCTTTACCAATCCATGTGATTTAGGATGGGCATCTCTTAGAACAGTCTTTCCTTTCGGGTACTCCTTCCGCAGCATAAGGGTTAATATCCTCAAAAGATCATTGGATAGTTTTTCTTCATCAGGAGAAATAGTTTCTAATGGATTCATATTACCTCAAAAAAGTGGGAAGTGCATCGGGTGGAATTACAAGTAAGGCCTGAGCAAGACCGACCAAGCCACCTAAAAGAGCTCCCAAAAGAATCAAAGTCATTTCATCTTCTTTGAAAACTGCATGCAAGAGTTCTTCAAATTTATCTTTTGGAAGTTGGATCAAACGCGAGTAGATCGTTTCTTCTATTTTGAGTGTTTGGGTTATGTAGTCCTGAACTCTATCTGCAACCATAGGGAGCATACTAACGATTTTTTCTGCGATGACTTCTTTTATCTTTTGGGTTCTCTCTGTTCCAATGATAATGGGAGCTACTATTGGAGCTCTGGTTTGCATCATTTTTTCAACACCTTTGTTAGCGGAGTCCATGACTAATTTAATGAGGAGATCACCTGCTTTTCCTTTGAAAATCAAACGCATCATATTTTCAGTATTCAAAACTTTTGTAGCTACAACATTTGCCCATTCACGAGATACAACATTTTGCCTGCGTAAGAATAGTCCTTGGTATTTGAAAAAGAAAAAATTCTTCTCTTCGAGTGGACGGAAAATCATCTGGAGAGCAATCCAATTGGTGAGATACCCCACAACCACTCCCATGATGGGGAATGTCCACCACTGACCAAAAATGGAGAGAAAGGCTAATTGAACCAACCCAATGAGAAATCCAAAATAAATACCGGATACTATGATGAACCTAAACTCGGGTCCCCCACACCTCTTAAAGAGTTCGATAAGAACACTCACATTTTTTCCACAGAGGGCTTCCGTGACCACAACATCAAACTCTAAGACGGAATCTAAATCAGAACCATATGCATGATAAATATTTACCATCTGCTTCGGAATTTCATTGCTGATTTCACTCTCTATAGTTTTTTTTACTACATCTGGCATCAGATTCCATAGCTGAGGATTTTCCCCTTCAATGATATCACGCACGATTTCAGAAGATGTAAGTTCTATTAAGTCATGAATTTCTCGATTGATGATATTGGGATCAACTCTTCTGTAGAGTTCCTGTGGAGTCATGAGCTTTTGGGTGAGGATTTCAGTGATCAATCCTGTCATCTTGACGGCATGATGAGGGATGATTCCCTGCCAGCCTAACTTCCAGATCCCAAAAAATTCACGGGGCTTGAAGATCATTTCTACAGCTACCCAGTTTGTGGACCAACCTACAAAAGCACACGTGATAGGTATGGATACTTTTTCTAATAGCTTTGGGTCATTGCGAAAGAGTTCTAAAATATAGTCCAAAGAAAAACCTCCAAGGGTCTAGATGGGATTTTATTGGATTGCAATAGAAAGGAACTGTCAATAAAAAAAGACCTAAAAATTTTAAATTAAATTATAATTTGGAATATTTATAATTCTCTTATGTAGTTGAGAAATAGGTTTATAAGTGTATCTTAGAAGATATTTTATTTTATTTTTATAGTATCTAAAACTTCATTAAAGTACTTAATATTCTCATCGTATAAGGACTTAAATGTAGAAAAGTTAATAATTTTATAATCATTTGAATCTGACTTGTGAATGAAATATATACATTGTGTAGCAAACAATTCATTGGGACTTAAAACAACAAAAGATACCTTTAGGGAACCATCTGGTAAATCTTGAAAGTGCACAGAAGTAGGTTCCACCATTAGGCTTGCGGATATTATTAAGCTTGCTAATTGGTATGGACTATGTTCTATATCCTTTGTGATATATTTATCCAAAAAAGATATGGTCTCTACTCCAATCTGAGCATCTCTCTGTGATTTTATCTTAATCCAATACGTATCATGATATGTGTTATACTCTGGAGAAGGCTCCATAAACTTCCAATTCTCATCAAGTTGAATAGATGCCCCTTCCATTTTAATAGTATTTATTTTGTTTCCAATTAACTTAAAAGATGGAAATGGTTTTGAGGCAGGAATTGATTTAAAATTCATAAACACAGGATCTTTAGGATCTTGCATTTTCCCAATGAGAATAAGCTTATACGTTGGATCAGTTACATCTGTCTTTCTAGTCGAATAGAACTTAAGAAATGGAATCCATTTCACAAACTTATGTTCAAGGGTATATTTAAACTCAGGCCAGTCATCTTGTTTATTAACTTCCTTAAAGTTTAAACCATCTTTAACCGTTTCGTACTGACTCCAAATATTCATAAGATCTACCATTACAAATTGGTAATCATTCATTAAATCTCCGTGAAATGTATTCACAGCTTTAATATCATTTTCCTTATTAATACTCGAAAAATCTAATTGGACAAGTGTTTCACTTTGATTATTTAGATCATAAGTTCTGCAGATAATTGATCCATCGTAATACTTAAGTAGACCAGTGATTCGATTATTTGCACCTCTTTTATCTTGGTAAAAAATATACTGGCCAGGTAGTACATCTTTAAAAATTTCTTCAGATGAGACATTTATAAAGCTCCATAAAATTAGAACTAATATAATAGGTTTTTTTTTCATTAAAATCTCCATCTGAAGCAGACCTAGTTCATTCCAATGAAAAAAGATCTTTTTGAACATTTCCATTTTCCATAAAACAGGATACTGCTGTTAAAATAGAAAATGTGAATTGTTATTATTGTAATTATCGAATTTTTTTATGTGGAATTAGAATGATTAGATATAAAAAAACCTAGGAAAAGCCTGGAATCGAAAAAATTCCTTACTCTAAATAGCTTTTAATCAATGCTATTAATTCTTTAGAATCCCAAGGCTTTTGGATAAGTTTTGCTATGTCTTTGGATTTAGCTTTTAAGATAATATTAGGATCAGGTTCACCAGAGAGGAGTATTTTTTTTATATTGGGATATTCAGGATGAATTGAAAATAAAAAATCATCACCAGACATCTCAGGCATGTGCCAATCTGAGAGTATGATACGAATATCTACTCCGTCTTCTTTAAATTCATCTAAAATTTCTAGGCCCTCTTGAGCACTTTGCCCAAATTCTAAAATTATAGTATCTTTAAAATGGTTTTTTAACTGATCTCTTAAACTGTCTAACACAATTTTTTCATCATCTAAACATAATATAGCAGGTTTATTCATGGTTCATCTTCTTTTAAAATAGGGATATTAACTGTAAATTTTGTTCTACCTGGTTCTGTGTCTAAAAGAAGTACTCCTTTATGTTTTTCCAGTATTTTTTTAATTATATGAAGACCTAATCCACTTCCTTCGCCTCTAGGTTTTGTTGTAAAGAATGGTTCAAAAATCTTTTCTTGTATTTCAGGAGGAATTCCCGGGCCAGTATCTTCTATAGATATAGAGAGAATTCCTCCATTTTCAATAGTATGGATATTTATTGTAATTGTACCTCGTCCATCCATGGCTTGGATTGAGTTATGTACTAAATTAGTCCAAATTTGGTTTAGTTCATCCGGAAAACAATAAATCATAGGAATTTCATCATAATTCTTAATAATTTCAATTCCATGTTTTATAGCATTGTGGTATATAGTTAGAACTGTTTCCATTCCTTCTTTGATATCAGCTAGAGATCTATTACCCGATTGATCGAAATGTGTAAATGACTTAAGAGATTTTACTATTTTTGAAACTCTCATAGATGAATTATCTATAATTTTTGATTTAGTTTTAATTCCGTGAATAGTTGAGATAAACCCAAGTATATAACTATATTTATTATTATTAAATAAATACTGATAGTCTGCTATATTATCAAACAAACCCAAACCCATAAGCATATCTGCAATTTCATCAGGAGATTGGATCTTTAGTTCATCTAATTTTAAAACTAATGATTTCTTGATACTCCTAGTTTCTTTAGTTGAGAGGGATTTATTATTTTTACCACATTCAGGTAAAATTTTAGAAATAATTTTCCAATCTTCAGAGTTAAATTTATTTATTTCTGGATCTAATTTATTTTGTAGTTCAACAATAACTTCATTTATATTTTCAGCTGAAGCTTTTATAGCACTGAGGGGAGTATTGATCTCATGAGCTACTCCAGCTACAAGTGTTCCTAAGGTTGCCATTTTTTCTGCCTGTATCAATTGAACTAATGTAGCCTGGAGTTCTTTTTGAGATTGTTCTGCGGAATCTTTGTGTTTCTGGAGTTCAATAGATCTCATTTCAACTTTAGTTTGTAATACTTCTGTTTTTATTTCTGCCCATTGAATATTCTTAGAAATTCGGCTGGAAACTAAAATTGTTTGAATTATGTTGAAGAATAATAATCCGATTAAAAATATTGTTGTATCAGCAATATGAAGTATATCGTTTATTATGTCTATGAATCCTGTAAGTATTAAAGGAATAAAACTTAATAAGAAGTAGCTCCAACCTTCTGGCTTCCTTATATAAATTTTTCTACAAAAGATAACTACAATAATTACACATAAAAGAATAAATA
>Ga0209550_10003019_pt1 | contig 16126 bp, 8 predicted proteins | sample LauGreSuBDMM15SN_2_FD_187567 | JGI IMG/M metagenome (GOLD analysis project Ga0209550, IMG submission 187567) | Freshwater lake microbial communities from Lake Michigan, USA - Su13.BD.MM15.SN (SPAdes) (version 5) | ecosystem: Environmental > Aquatic > Freshwater > Lake | place: Lake Michigan, USA...
CGTGAGATCCACCAGCTGGCCCTCGCCCTTGACGTTGGTCTGCTCAGCGCGGAGGCCGCCGACGAGCTTGAGCCGACCGGAGAAGAGCGCGAGGTCGCTGCGGAGGTAGGCGGACGAGATGATTTCCTCGGCGTGCTTGGAGGCGGCGACGTTGGCGGTGTAGCGGCTGACTTCGTTGAGGGAAAAATACTGTGGGCGCTCCTTCCACTGATCCCAGAGGCGGCCGTTGCTTACCCAATCGATGCGCGGGAACCCGTAGGGCGCGATGCGCTGCGAGAAGCTGTCGTCGCGATAGGGTGCGGCCGCGTCGTCGGCGTTGTTGGCGGTGCCGTTGGCGCCGACGAACGTGTAGGTCGGCGAATCGGTGCGGGTGTCGCGGATGACCTGCCGCACATCGACGCCGGCCTTGAGCGCGAGCGGCACGCGGAATGGCAGATCACGGCGGACGTTGGCGTAGGCGCTGCGCTGGAGATCGGCGGCGTTGAGCGCGGCGCCGTTCACGGTATTGAGCGTGTAGCTGCCGATCGCGTAGGGATCGATCGCGGCGCCGGTCGTGGCGTCGGTGACGGTGATGGTGCCGGGGCGCAAATAGTTGATGTCGGCGTAGGCGATGTTGACGTTCTGGCGGCGGGCCTGGCTGTTATTGAAGTGGCCGTCGTTGATGTTGTGGTTGTGGCGCGTGGAGTGCGAGTGGCCGGCGCCGGCCTCGATGCGCCACACGGGGCCGGTATGCACGTAGGTGAGCGTCGGCATATAGACGCGCCCCCCGACGACGCCGATGTTGTTGGTGAGCCGGATCTCGCCAGCGCCACCGGAGCCGCGCACGACCGTGGGCGAGAAATCGCCGGGCGCGACGCGGTTGACGAAGAAATTCAGGACGCGGTTATTCGAGTAGAAATCGATGAAGCCACGCATGAAGCCGAGCGACAGGCGGTCGCGGGGCGTGGCTTTGAAATCAAGCGTGAGGCCGAACGAATTTCGTTTGGTGAGCTTGGGCTGATCGCCGATGCCGAAGTCGGTGAGATACGGGCTGTCGGGCGTGGTGTCGGGGAGCGTGCCGCCGTTGGTCACCAGCGCCGTGCCGCGATAGCCGCGCTGGATGAAGTCGGCCCCCGTATAGACCGACGAGCGGCTGGCGGAGACGGTGAAACCGAAACGCGCGTTGACGGGGACGACGGCGGAAAAATCAATACCGGGGCGAATCTTCGGTTGCGGATCACGCACGGGGCCCGGCGTGGAGCGGAACGTCCGCTCGTTATCGCGGAGCGCGACATAGCCGGTGAGCGTGTAGACGGGTTTACTGCGCTCGAAGGCGGAGCGGGGGACCATGTTGACGGTCCCAGCGAGGGCGGAGCCGGTGGTCTCGGGCGTGGGCGTGAACGCGACTTCGATGCGGGAGATGTTGTTCATCGAGAGCTGTTCGATGCCGACTTGGCGCGAGGTGCCGGCGGTGGCGTTGGCGACCGCGAAGCCGTTGACGCTCACGGACACGGCGCTGGGCGGCACGCCGTTCATCTGGAGGAGGTAGGGCTCGCCGCCGCCGCCGATGTTGACGGCCATGCCGGGCACGGCCTTGAGCAATTCGCCGATTCCGCCCTCGGTCATCGCCGCATACTCGTCGGCGGAGACGACGTTTATCACGTTGGGCGCGAAGCGCTGCGTGTTGATGGCGATGGCGGCGCCGTCCATTTCCTTCGAGGCGCCGACGGTAAACTGATCGAGCTTGATCGGGCCGCCGTCAGCGGAGCCGGTGGCTGAACCGGCGGTGGGTTTACCGCCGAAACTTTCGAGGGAAAAATTCAGCGTCGCGCTCTCGCGGGCGGCGACGGTGACGGTGAGCGTCTGGGCGACGACGCCGGTGCGAAACGCGCGGATGCGCAACGCACCCGCGGGGACTCCCGCGAGGCGATACTGGCCATCGGCATCGGTGAACGTCTCGAGCGCGGTACCCTCGACGGTGATGCGCGTGAGTTCCAGGTTTTCCCCGGTGGCCGGGTTGGAGACGCGGCCCTCGATGGCACCGGTGGGCGTAACGTTGGTCGACTGGGCGGCCGGAGTCTGGGCCGGAACTGCAGTGAAGGCGCCGAGCGCAAACCAGCCGGCGAGCGCGGCGAGGGTGGATTTTGTTTTCATGGGGTTGGAGGAAGAATGTGCGTCGGCAGTGAGGGTGGGTGCGGATGGGGCCGGCGCGATGACAAAGCCACCGGTATCGGCCGCCTCGAGGGCGCGCAGGCGGGTGCCGGCGAGCAGGCGGTCGAGCGCCTCGCGGGGCGGGTAGTCGCCGAAAACGCGCTGGGTGCGCACATCGGCCACCGCATCGCTGGGTACGAGGATTTCGCGGTGCGCCTGCTCGGCGAACTGCTTGAGAGCATCGCTCGCGGGGCCGGCGGGGACGCGAAATGCGCGGGCAGTGTTGTCGGGACCAGCAAACGCAAAGGTGAGCGGCAGCAGCCAGCCCAACCACGCGGCGGCGAAACGGGTGCGCGGCGAGCGGCGGGCGGGGCGGCCGGGGTTTTGGATGGGGGGAAGCACAGGGGCGAAGCAGAGGCCTCAGGGCGGGCGGCTGAGCAGAATTTCGTTTTCTCCACGGCGCTCGGCGCGCACGCCGAAGCCGGTTTCAAGCAGCTTCACGAAGCCGATGACGTTGTCGGACCGGAGTGAGGCGTTCACGCGGAGAGCGGCGAGCCCCGGATCGGCGAGCACGAGCTGCGTGGCGTTGCGGCGGTTGAACGCGGCCACGACGTCGCCGAGCGGCGTCGCGGTGAAGTCGAGGAGCCGGTGCTGCCACGCGAGGACGCGCGCGATTTCGCCGGGCGTGAGCGTGGCGATCTCGGGCGCGGCGGCGGACGGAGTGGTGGCGACGACGGCGCGCTGGCGCGCGGCCAGCAGGGGCTCGGGCGTGGGCGACGTGGAGTGCGTGGCGGGCGTGGCGGGCGGCGTTGTGGCGGTGTTACCCAGCGCGACGGGAGCGGTTTGGGCTGAGGGCGGTTGCAGGCGCACTTGGCCCTCGGTGACGAGCACTTCCACGGTGGCATCGGCGAGACGGACGTTGAACGCGGTGCCCACCGCACGCACGGAGACGCCCGCGGCCGTGACGATGAAGGGACGGGCGGCGTCCTTCGTCACTGTGAAGTGGGCCTCACCGCGCTCCAGCCGCACGCGGCGCTCGGAGGCGTTGAAATCGGAGACGATCACGGCGGCGCCGTTGAGCTCCACGACCGTGCCATCCGCCAGCACGCGCGTGGCGGGTCCGACGGGCTGGGGGGCTGAGTACGTGCCGACATGATACGTCGCCACACTCAGCGCGATAGCCGCGGCCGCGGCGAGTGGCCAGCGCCAGCGGCGGAAGGGCGAAGGCGTGGCGCGCGTGGACGAGCCCTCGGGGCTTTGTGCGTCCGCGCCGGCCCAGGCGGCGGAGATTTCCTGGCCCGTCGCCCAGTCGCGCAGCGCAGCATCCAGACTGGCGGTGCGGCGCAGAGCGGCGCGGGCCGCGGGATCGGTGCGCAGGCGCGCATCGAGGGTGCGGAAATCGTCCGAAGAGATGCGGTTGCTCAGCCAGTCGGTGATGAGGCGATCGAGCGGGTCGTCGGCACTCATGGCGATTCCCGTTTCATTTCGCCCTCGATGCACGCGAGCAGGCGGGCGCGGAGGCGCTGCACGGACTTGTAGTGGCCCTGTACGCTGCGGCCGGCGCGCGCGGCGACTTCGTGCAACCGGGCACCGGGCTGATAGGAGAGCAGGAGCAATTCTCGCTGGGTGTCGTCGAGTTTTGTGAGACAGCGGTCGAGTGAGCGGCGCTAGCGCTCGAGAGGCTCGCCCTCCGGCGCGGCTTCCTCGGCCATCAGGTCGGCGACGGCGTCGGAAAAGACCAACTGTTCGCGACCGCGATGGCGGAGATGATCGAGCGCCTCGAAGCGAGCGATCGTGAAGACCCAGCCAAGGAAATTCGTGCCGTGCTCGAAGCGGGAGAATTTCCGCCACGCCACAAGGCTCGTCTCCTGCATGACTTCGTCGACGTCGGCCCAGGTCGGGAGGAGCGAGCGAATGAACGCCCGCAACCGCCCCTCGTGGGCGACGAAGAGACGGACGAACTCCTCATAGGGCGGAGTCGGGCCGGGGATGGCGGGGTCGGGGTGATCGGGCATGAGGGGACGGTCATGGTGTTACCGTGTCCGGCGGGAAATTTGGACATTGTTTCGTTGGGTGTCCCGACGATTTCCGCTTCACCCGCACCGGCAGACGGGGATCTCGCGGTCGTTTAGGCGCTGGACGCTTGCAGCAGTTTTCCTAGCTCAGCCAAGCCGAGCACCTCGGTTTTGGCATCCAACGGGAACCGTTCAGTGCCGGGATACACGACAAAGCTTCGGGCCGGCCCCAAATCTGCAGACGCGAAATGAAAGCCACGTTCCAATTTCGGCGCTGAGCTACGCTTGATTTCAACGGCCCACAACCTTCCGCCCGGAAGGGTGAGGACCAAGTCGATTTCCGCCCCGGCTGAGGTCCGATAGAAGTGCGCCTCGGTTCCGCGTGGGGCCTGCACGAGCAGTGTTTCAATGACGAAACTCTCCCAGCTCGGCCCGGCCACCGGATGCCCGAGCAATTGTTCCTTGTGGCCCAGACCGAGCAAGGCGTGCGCGATGCCGCTGTCCCGCACGTAGATTTTGGGTGCCTTCACGAGGCGCTTGCCGACATTGCGATGCCATGCGGGTAGTCGGCGCACGAGCAGCAGATCGACTAGCAAATCAAGGTAGCGCGCCACGGTCTTGCCGTCGATGCCGAGTCCTTGCGCGAGCGTGGCCGCGTTGTGGAGACCGGCCTGATGATGGGCGAGCATCGTCCAAAATCGTCGGAGGGTCTCCGCCGGGATTCGGGAACCAAACTGCGGGACGTCCCGCTCAAGGTAGGTGCGAATAAAATCTTCGCGCCAGTCGAGACTCAGCCGGTCACTCGACGCCAGGAAACTGGAGGGAAACCCGCCACGAACCCAGAGACGATCCAGTCGATCAGCTCCGACCTCGAGCGCGTCGAACGGCGCCAGCTCGAGGTAAGAAATGCGTCCGGCCAAACTCTCGCCGGACTGTTGCAACAACTCGACCGACGCCGAGCCAAGGAGCAGGAATCGGCCGGCTTTTTTTCCGCGCCGCCGACCCTGATCGATCAGGCCGCGCAGGGTCTGGAAAATCTCCGGCGCACGGTGCACTTCATCCAAAATGACCAATTTGTTTTCGTGCTCGGCGAGGTAGCGGCCGGCGTCCGCCAGCTTGGCTCGGTCGGCGGGCGATTCCAGATCGAGGTAGAGCGAGGGGCGGGTTTCGCCGATTTCCAAGGCCAGCGTCGTCTTGCCGACCTGTCGTGGCCCCAGCAGTCCGACGGCCGGGCTATGCTCAATGGCCTCGGCCAGTTTCGCGTGAATACGACGGTCAATCATCCTCGCAAAACTGGCGTATGATGCCAGATTTACAAGGATAGAGCTTTTGAATTCGAGGGGCGATTCCGACCGCAATCATCGACCCTACCTCGCACCCAAACGCGACTGCGGGTGACTTCCATGATCCGCTGTGGGTGTCACGCCACCGTGATGCTGCCTGATTTAGGCGCGTGGGATCGCAGGTTTCCGCGGGTAGACTCGCCCGCCCACAACCTAAATGCACGCTCGCCACCGAGCGCCGAAGTGCGGCGGCAATCATGGCCGGGTGCGGGAGGATTTCTGGATTTGGGCGAACTCGGCTTGCAAGCGCGCGGCGATTTCGGGTTGGGCGGTGGTGAGGTTGGTGGTCTCACGCGGGTCGGCGTCGAGATCGTAGAGTTGGCCAGGCGGCTCGCTTGCCGCGGGGTAGGTGCCGCTGGAGGCGCGGCCGAAGTGGATGGCTTCGCGGCCGTCGATCCATTTCCAACGGCCGGAGCGAATCGAGCGACCCACGACGAGCGACTCGCGGACGGGTTGAGTCGTGGGCTGGTTGCCGAGCAGCACGGGTAGAAAGGAAAAACTGTCCGGACCGGCTTCGGCCGCGAGCGTGGCTCCGGACGCGGCGGCGAGTGTCGCCATCACGTCCGTGAAACAGATCGTCTGTGCGGTGATCGACCCAGCCTTTACCCTGCCCGGCCAGCGAACGATGAACGGCATCCGGTGGCCGGCCTCCCAGTTGGAACTCTTCATGCCGCGGAGGCCGCCCGACGAATCGTGACCAGTTCGCTGGACGTCTTGGGGATACCAGACGGGGCCGTTGTCGGAGGTGAAAATCACTAGGGTGTCGGCGGCGAGTTTGGTGTCGTCGAGGGCTTGGAGCACGCGGCCGATCATGGCGTCGACCATCATCGTGAAGTCACCGTAGGAGCCGATGCCGCTGCGGCCCTGGAATTCCGGCGACGGCAGCCATGGCGTGTGCGGGCCGGTGGGGGCGTAGTAGAGAAAGAGCGGTTGGGCCGGCTGCTGGCGGGCGTGCGTGGTGATTTCGGCCACGACCTCGGCGGTGAAACGCGGCAGGACGTCCTTCAGTTCCAGCCCGGGTGCGATGCCGCCGCCGCGCCAGAATTTTCCCTGAATCGGCGAGTAACCGAGTTCCGGATGCGCCGGGCTCTCCGCGATGGTGGCTGTGGGCGGGACGACGGCGCGATCACCTTCTAGGTAAAAATACGGCGGAATATCGGTGGACGCGCGAAAACCGAAAAAGCGATCGAAGCCGCGGTCGGCAGGTCCGCCAGGCAGGGGCCGGTCGTAGCCACGCTCTTGGAAACCGAGATGCCATTTGCCGATCATCGCGGTGCGGTAGCCGCGCGATTTCAGCACGGAGGCGAGCGTGGCGCGGGTTTCCTCGATGAGCGGTTGGGTGGGCCATTTTGAAACGTCGGTGCGGAACGGGTGGCGTCCCGTGAGCAGCCCATAGCGCGAGGGGTGGCAGAGCGCGCCGGGGGCGTGGGCGTCGGTGAACCGCAGGCCCTCACGCGCGAGGCGATCGATGTGCGGTGTGGGGATTTTTGACCTCGGGTTGTAGCAGCCCGGATCGCCGTAGCCCATGTCATCGACGAGAATCAGGAGGATGTGGGGCGGCGTGGCGGAGCGTGGAGGCACGGCGGCAAACGTCGCCGATGCGAGCAGCAGGAAAAGACCGGAGCGGAGGAAAGCGCAGGCATTCATCGAGAAATGATTATGAGGTGCGATGGGTCGACAGGGTCAAGGTGCGGGCCGGTAACGGGACAGGTCGGTGTCGGCCGTGCGCACGGTGCCGGGGGCGGGTGGTGGCGGGCCGGGCACGAATTGCATCGGGCGCTGGTCGCGCTGGAGAGCAGCGTCGAACGCGCGGGCTTGGCGGATGAGGCGCGCGACGATCTCGGGGTGTTGGGCGGCGACGTTGTTTTTTTCGCCGATGTCGGCCTCGAGATCGTAGAGCTCGGGCGTGGCGAGGAGGCGATGCTGGTTTTCGAAGACGTTGGGCTGATGCTCCCACCACAGGCTGGCGGGCCGGGGCGTGGGGCGCGCATCGACAGGGAGAAAGAGTTTCCATTTTCCGTCGCGCACCGCCTGCGGTTGGTGGCCGAAGTAATGGTAGATCGGCTGGGCCTCGCGTGGGCCCGTGCCGAGGAGCAGCGGTGAGACGTCCGCACCGTCGAGCGTGACGCCCGCTGGCAGCGCGGCGCCCGCGAGCTGCGCGATCGTGGGGAAAAGATCGAGGTGCGAGATGGGCGCGGTCACGGCGGCGCGCGGCGCGATGCGGCCCGGCCACCACGCGATGAACGGCACGCGCACGCCGCCCTCGAAGGTCGTGCCCTTGCCGGAGCGGAGTTGACCGTTGTAGCCGGCGAGCTGGCGGCCGGGGAAGTTTTCCTTCGCGGGCGCCTTCTTTGCGGCGTTGGCGGCGCCGCGGAAGGGCGCGCCGTTGTCGTTGGTGAAAATCACGAGCGTGCGCGCGTCCAGCTTCAGCTCGCGCAGCGTGTCGAGGATCACGCCGGTGCTCCAGTCGAGTTCCTCCACCGTGTCGCCGTAGAGGCCGCCGCGCGATTTGCCGGCAAAGCGGGGCGAGGCGTATTGCGGCACGTGCGGCATCGTGTGGGGCAAATAGAGGAAGAACGGCTTGTCGCGATTGGCGCGGATAAAGGCGACGGCTTCCTCCGTGTAGTGCCGCGTGAGCTCCGCCTGATCGACGGGCGACTCGACGACACGCTCGCCCTCGACGCGCGTGAGCGGCGTGAACATCGAGAGCTGCGTGAAGGCATCGCCGACCTTCCACTCGCGCACGTCATTCGTGTGCGGAAGTCCGTGGAAACGGTCGAAGCCCTGCGCGAGCGGGCGGAACGGCGCGTCCCACCCGAGGTGCCATTTGCCGATGCACGCCGTCGTGTAGCCGCGCCCGCGCAACAATTCCGGAATGGTAATCTCGGCGGCGGGGAGGCCGTGGTGCTCGGTGGGAAACAGCACGTAAGGCACCCCGGCGCGTACGGGCAGCCGGCCCGTGAGCAGTCCCGCGCGCGACGGGCTGCAGAACGGCGCGGACGCATACGCATCCGTGAAGCGCAGGCCCTCGCGCGCCATCTGATCGAGGCGCGGGGTGGCGATCGTGGTCGAGCCGTAGCTGCCGAGATCGCCGTAGCCGAGGTCGTCGGCGAGAATGACGATGACGTTCGGATTCGACGGGCTCACCGTGCGAGGAGGTGGCTCGGCGGTGCGGAGGACGGGGAGTGTGAACGCGAGGAGCGGCAGCGAGAGCAGCGCGGTACGGATCATGCCGGTGAGCATGGTCCGCCCGCACGAAAGGTCCAGAGTGAGCGCACGTGGGGTCGTGCGGATTTTGCTCGGAGCGCTTTCCGTCGGAACAAGTCGCTCGCGTGAACGGCACCGAAACGGCGTTGCCATATCAGGGGGAAATTGGATGGGTTGGCTTCATGCAAACAAGACTGCGTTTTGTCCCCGTTCCTCTGGTTTTGGCCATGCTCGGCACCGTTGCCGTCTTCGCCCAGGTCGCACCGCGTGCGCTGTCGCCGGCCTCGTCGCAGGAGCCCGTCGTCGAACTGAGTCCGTTCACCGTCGATACCTCGCGCGACACCGGCTATGCGGCGGAAAACACCCTCGCCGGTTCGCGCCTCAACGCCCGCTTGCGCGACACCGCGGGCTCCGTGTCCGTGTTCACGAAGGAATTCCTCGATGATCTCGCGATTACTGACCTCGCGGGACTGCTCAATTTCACGGTGAACTCCGAGATGGACACCAACGCGTGGCAGCCCGGCCAGCCCGGCCAGAACCCGTCCATCAGCGGCGAGAATCTCCTCAACCGCACGATGGTCCGCGGCCTCGCGGCGAGCCAGGGCATGGATTATTTCACCAGTATCACCAATATGGATCCCTACCGCGTGGGGCGCTTCGACGATACGCGCGGTGCCAACTCCCTCCTCTTCGGCGTCGGCGCGCCGGGCGGCGTGCTCAATCAATCTTCCAAGACCGCCGTCACGCATCGCAGCAGTGCCAATCTCCGCTACGGCTTCGGCTCGTGGAATCGCAGTCGCTCCGAAATCGATGTGAACCGCGTGCTCGAAAAGGACCGGCTCGCCCTCTCGCTCGCTGGGCTGCACCAGGAAAACGGCGGCTGGCGGCAGTTCGATTTCCAAGACAAGAAGCGGATCTTCGCTGCAGTCACCGCGCGCCCGACGCGGACGTTGACCCTGCAGGCGATGGGCGAGACCGGCCGTGATCAGGGGGCCGTGATTAAGACCCTGCCAGGCGTCGACGAAATGCTCGCGTGGTATGACAACCGTAACGCGCGCGGTGTCGGCGCGGTGACGTTCGCTCCGACCACCGCTGCGCCCACCGCCGCGATGATTGCGCTCGGCGTCACCACGCGCAACGGCACGCCCGGCGGCTTGAACCGCCGCGCGACGTTCATCGAAAACGACGGGACCATCTTCGACGCCATCGGCACCTACCTCACCGGCACCTACAACAATGCTGCCGTCCGCGGGCCCGACGGCACGCCCGGCCGCACCACCTCCGCGCTCATCATGACCGATCCGTTGTTTAATCCAAAGCGCGGCAATGCCGGCGGCCCCGGTTCGCTCCGCGAGCAGCGATTGCACAATTACACCCTCTCCGCCGACTGGCAGCCCACGCGCAAGCTCAGCTTCAACCTCGCGCACCACGCCCAGCGCACGACGCTCACCACGCGCACGCTCGTCGGCAACGACCCCACGTTCCGCGGCGAGCCCAACACCACCCTCGGCCTTAACGGCCCGGCCAATCCCTTCGCTGGCCGGCTCTACGTCGAGGGAAATTGGCGCGGTGACATCCATTTTGGCGAATACCGCGAGTCGCGCGTTTCCGCCACCTATGCGTTCGACCCGGAGCCAACGTGGCTCGGCCGTCACCGCCTTGCCGCGGCCGCGGCCACCTCCGCGCAAACCGATATCAATGAACTGTCCTGGCTCTCGCTCGTGGGCAGCCCGTTCGGCGCCCTCGCGAGTGCCGCGAACAACCGTATTGCTGTGCGCAATTATTTCACGGAAGGCCAACTCGACTCCTATCGTGCGGGTGACTGGCGGCAGCTGCCGAAGTCCTTTAACTTCGGGGGTCGCGCTTACCCGCTCGCCTTTGCCAACGACGCCGCCGGTGCCAACAACAGCGGTATGCGGCAGGACACCGAGAGCGGTCTCGCCGTCCTGCAAAGCTATTTCTGGCGCGATCGCTTCGTGACGACCTTCGGCTACCGCACGGATCGCGTCAGCGTGAACCAGTTCGGTTATTATACGGATTCTGCCATCGGCGATCGCCCCGATCGTGATCCGGCCAAAGCCACCGTCACCCACGTCAACGCGAACACGCGCACCCTCGGCGCAGTCTTCCACGTGACCGACTGGTTTTCACTCATCGCAAACCAGTCCTCCAACGTTGGGGTACCGCCGCTCGCGCGCACAGTGTTTCCGCTCGGCAATCTCGCGCCGCTCTCGCACGGCCGAGGCGAGGACTACGGCATCGGGCTCGATGTACTCGGCGGGCGCCTGAGCGCGCGCCTCGTGTATTTCAAGGCAGAGGAGCAGGGACGCATTACCTCGGCCGGCATCGCCGGCGCGCCGGGTCTCAATACGCGCGTGATGGACGCGTTTGCGAGCGTGCTCGCCGGCAGCGGCCGCCCGATCACCTCGGCCGACTGGGCCGCGATCTACAAAGCCTACACGCCGCCCGCCAACGCCGTCGCGTCCGACTTCGTTTCGAACGGCTACGAGGCGCGTATCACCGCCAACCTTACGCGCCAGTGGCGGCTGTTGCTCAATTATTCCTACACGGACTCGCTCCGCACGCGCCTCGGCAACGAGATGGTCGATTGGTATGGCCTCAAGCCCGCCGGCGGCGGCGTGCGTCTCGAGCAAGGTGTGAAGCAGGATGCCACCGGGCGCTACGTGATTGATCCGAGTGCCTATCTGCCCGGCGGCACCGTCGCCAAATGGATCGCGCTCGGCGCGACGACCCCCGCGGCCAATCCCTCGACGCTCACCACGGGCACCGGCGGGACGACGGTCGCTCAGGAAATTTTCGATTTCACGGAGTCGGTGAGTAATACGAAGGAAGAAAACGAAAAGCGCTGGGGTGTGCGCCCGCACAAGGCGAGTGTGTTCACCGCCTACGATTTCAAGTCCGGCCGCCTCAAGGGGCTCACCATCGGCGGCGGCGGCTACTGGCGCAGCGCGAATGTCATCGGCGCCAACGCCGCCGGTCGCGAAATCACCGGCAAGGAAATCTCTTCGGCCGAGGCGATGCTCGCCTACTCCTGCTCGTTCGCGCGTCTGCCAGGCCGCGTGCGCTTCCAGGTCAATGTCTCCAATCTCCTTAACAAAACGGAGATCATCCCCGTGCGCATCGCGACGGGCACCGGTGCACGTGATGGCTTCCTGCTGCCCGGCAGCGGACGCGGCCTCGCTTACAGCCGTTACGACCTCGTGGCCCCGCGCGAGGTGAAGTTTACGACGACGTATTCGTTTTGAAGTTCGGATCGGAGTCGGCACGCGGGCGCGCATCGGAGCCGGCACGAGGGCGCGGATCGGAGCCGGCACGCGTGCGCGGATCGGAGCGCAGACCACCGCGGCGTTTCAGCGTCACGGCGCGCTCCGGAGGAAGGCGAGGAGGTCGAGAATTTCGCTGGCTGAGAACGTGTCCAGCAAGCCGGACGGCATCAGCGAGATTTTCGACGGCGTGATCGTGACGATTTCGGCTTCCTTGAGGCGCACACCCTGCGCGGGGTCGAAGAGATTTTCCGTGAGGACGAGTCCTTGCTCGGTGTAGTTGATGATGCGGCCAGAGAGCCGCCGACCATCGCGCAGGGCGATTTCGGACGTGCCGTATTGGTCGCTGATTTCGCGGCTGGGTTCGACGATGGCCTCGAGGAGATCGCCGGTGGCCAAACGGGAGCCGGCGGCGGTGAGATCCGGGCCGAGTGCGCCGCCCTCGCCATTGCACGTGTGGCAGGCGAAGCAGCCCGCGGCGGCAAAGACTCGCCGGCCACGGACAACGTCGCGTGTGCGGGCAGACTTTGCGACGAGCGTGGTCAGTTCGGCGACGGTCCACGGATGGCTCGTCGTGCGGGACGTGTTAGGAATGGTGATACGCGCAGGGGCCAGGGTGGCCGCGAGCGAGGTTTCTAAGGCCGCGCGGGCGGCTTCGGGCGCGGAGGCGACGGCCTCCTTGCGCAGTTCTTTTAAAAGCAACGTGAAGCTGGAGCCGCCGCGCCAATCGCCGGTGCCGTGCAGCCACGCGAGGTAACGCGTGCGTTGGGCGGGCGTCCACGCGGAGAGGCGGGCGCGCAGCGAGCGCACGAGGTCGAGTTGCGCTTGATGAGTGACGGCGCCTTCGAGGGCGGTGAAGCCGCGCACGATAGCCTCGGGCGCACGGAGGAACACGAGGAGTTCGAGGAGCGTCGCGTCACGGGTGGGATTCGCGGAGGGGAATAGCGGCGAGAGGAGGGTGGCCCACGTAGCGCCCTGTGCGGCGGAAATTTCGCCGCCGCGGATCAGCGTCAGCGCGAGGATGCGCAGCGCCTCGTCGCGCAGAGCCGGCTCGAGGGCTGGCGTGAAGTGGCGCTGGAGTACGCCGAGGAGTTTCGCCTGATGCGTCGCCGCGTCGAGCCGCGCCAGTGCGAGCAAGGCGGCGAGTGCGGGACGGGGAGCGGTTTCAGCGAGGGCACGCTCGGCCCACGTCGCGACGGGTTGTGCTTCGAGGGCGGTGCGGGCGGCGCGGCGAACCATCGGGTCGGCGTGCGAGAGCGCGGGCCAGACGGTGGCGAGGGCGGCGGGGTCGGCGCGGCCGTGAAAGGCTTCGAGGGCGCTGCGTTGGGCGACTGCGGGTGGAGGGGTGGGGAGCGGTTGTGCTGGTTGCGCGGCGAGCGCCGGATCGCCCGTCCACGTGAGACGATAAATGGCGGACTGGGTGCGCCGTCCGCCGGTGGCGAAATAGAGCGCACCGTCCGCCGGGTTCACGCAGATCGCGGTGACGGGCAACGGCACGCTCGTCACGATCGCCTCGGGCGTTGCGCGGAAACCGGCGCCGTCGGGGGTGAGTTGGAGTGCGAGGATGCGACCGTAACTCCAGTCGGCGACCCAAAGTGCATCGCGATAGTGGGGCGGGATTTTCGCTTCGCGCGGAAAGAGCACAGCGGTGGGAGAGCCGAGGCCGAGCGGTAACACGGCGGGCCAGCCGTCGGGCGCGGTTTCGGGGACTTTGTGGATACCGCCACGCCAGCCGAAATCGGCCCCGCTGACGGCCTGCAACACGCGCGTGGGCCGATACCACGGCAGGTTGATTTCGAACTCGGTGTCCGAGTCGAAGGTGAAGAGTTCGCCGCGCCGATCGACCGCGAGCGCGTAGGCGTTACGCAGGCCGCCGGCGACGAGTTCCCAAGTTCGTCCATCGAGGTCGGTGCGGCAAATCCAACCGCCGCCGAGGCGACCCTTGGCTTCGCTACCGAGGATGGTGGGCAAGGGAGTGAGGAGGGCGTCGTCGCGCCAGAGCTGCGGCACGCGAGAGCGCGCGAGTGCGGGGAGTGGGGTGGCGTTGCCCGCGAGGACGTAGAGTGACTGTCCGTCGGGCGAGGGCATGACGGCGTGCGGGCCATGTTCGCCGTCACCGTCGAGGGGGTGAAGGAGTTCGACGCCATCGAGTTCGCCGTCGCCATTGGTGTCGCGCAGGCGATGGAGACCGGTCGGATGAACGGACTTCTGCGCCGCCACGGCGTAGAGATCGCGCCCCACCCAGGTGAGGCCGTGCACGCCGCCGATGGGCAGAGCGAGCGCGCGGGCAGTCGCGGTGTCGCCGGTTTTACGCGGAAGCGTGAGGCGATAGAGCGGGCCGTATTGGTCGGAAGCGTACAAGCCGCCGGCCCCATCCGGAGCGAGGGCGACCCACGAGCCCTGCGACTCGCGCGGGACGGAGTAGATTTTTTCTACCGTGAACCCGGGCGCGGTTTTGGTGGCGTCCGCAGCGTGGGCAACGGCCAGCTGAAGCCCGGCTGCGGCGCACACGAGGGCGCGGCAGGTGCGCAAAGAGCGAGCGCTCATCATTGGAGGCTAGGCGAGCAGCCCTCTGACGAGGGTGCCGTGCACATCGGTCAGACGGAAATCGCGGCCTTGGTAGCGATACGTGAGGCGTTCGTGGTCGAGGCCGAGCAGGTGGAGCAGCGTGGCGTTGAGGTCGTGGACGTGCACGGGGTTTTCGGCGATCTTGTAACCGAGGTCGTCGGTTGCGCCGTAGGTGATCCCGGGTTTCACGCCGCCGCCGGCCATCCAAATGGTGAACGCGTCCTTGTGGTGGTCGCGTCCAAGTTTGGTGGTCGCGCCGGTGCCGGAATCGGTCTGCGCCATCGGCGTGCGGCCGAATTCGCCGCCCCAGATCACGAGTGTATCTTCGAGGAGACCACGCTGTTTCAGATCCTTCACGAGCGCGGCCATGCCGCGGTCCACGTCCTGGCATTTGCGGGGCAGGCGCGTGGAGAGGTCGCCGTGGTGATCCCAGTCCGCGTCGTAGAGCTGCACCATGCGCACGCCGCGCTCAACGAGCCGGCGGGCGAGCAGACAGTTGTTAGCAAACGAGGCTTTACCCGGTTCCGCGCCGTAGAGTTCCAGCGTCGCGCGTGACTCCTGGGAAATATCCATGAGCCCGGGCACGGAGGTCTGCATTCGATAGGCGAGCTCGTATTGCTCGATGCGCGTCGCAATCTCCGGGTCGCCGGTGTCGGCGAGTTGGGCCTCGTTGAGTGTGCGCACTGTATCCAGAACGTGGCGGCGGTCAGTGGCGGAGTGGCCTTTGGGGTTGTCGAGAAACAGGACGGGTTCGCCGCCGCCGCGAAACTGTACGCCCTGGTGGACGCTCGGCAGAAAACCCGACGACCACAGGCTCGTGCCTGCCCCGGCGAGGGGGCCGGATTGCAAAACGACGTAGGCGGGCAGATCGGAGTTTTCGGAGCCCAAGCCGTAAGTGACCCACGCGCCGGTGCTCGGCCGACCGAGACGGCCGAAACCGGTGTGGAGAAAAAGCTGCGCGGGTGCGTGGTTAAATTCGTCGGTGTGGACCGATTTCACAAACGCGAGCTCGTCGGCCACAGTGGCGAGGTGGGGCAGTAACTCGGAAATTTCCGCGCCGCTGCGTCCGTGGCGGGCAAAAGCAAAACGCGAGGCAGCGATGGTCGGATGCCCGCGCAGAAAAGCGAAGCGCTTGCCCTTGATTAATTCGTCCGGGCAAGGCTTCCCATCGAGGGCGCGCAATGCGGGTTTGAGGTCGAAGAGATCGAGTTGCGACGGCGCGCCGACCATGTGCAGGTAAATCACGCGCTTCGCCTTCGCCGGAAAATGGGTGGCGCGCGGCGCGAGTGGATTCGCGGGACCGGCGGCGAAGAGACGCTCGTTGAGCAGCGAGCTGAGCGCTACCGCGCCGAGGCCGACGCCGGAGCGTTGCAGAAACGTGCGGCGGGTGACAGCGCGACAATGGGCTTCAAGGGGATTCATGGGTAGAGGCAAATGACCGGAGGTTCGCTGAAAGGGGAGCTTCCTGTGCAACTGAAGATGTAGCCCTGCTCGTGAGAGCAGGGACGGGCGGGAGCTGGAGGGCCGTCCGTCCCGCCTCTCACGAGGCGGGCTACACGGAAATGATTAGAGGTTCGCA
>Ga0209550_10003020_pt1 | contig 16123 bp, 11 predicted proteins | sample LauGreSuBDMM15SN_2_FD_187567 | JGI IMG/M metagenome (GOLD analysis project Ga0209550, IMG submission 187567) | Freshwater lake microbial communities from Lake Michigan, USA - Su13.BD.MM15.SN (SPAdes) (version 5) | ecosystem: Environmental > Aquatic > Freshwater > Lake | place: Lake Michigan...
CGCAGGAAATGCTTCATGCATGGTTTTACCCATTTGATAAAGATCTCTTGCAGTCATAGCTAGATCACCAGTAGTAAAACGATCTTCGATTACATAATTATGATCAACAGATGCTAGTGGATGAAGAGCAGTAAGACTATTACCATTCCAGAGATGTTTTTGTTGAACGATAAAACGCTTATTATAACTGATAAGATGTACATCACGTTTAGTTACGAGCTCGAGATATTCGATGAATTTTTCAGGTTCAAAGATAGTTGCTGACAGAATTAGGAATGGACAGTTTACAGTTTTAATTAAACGTTCAATCGCTTCACCTTCACATTCATTAATTTGTTGAATTTCATCGAATACAGCATAATCAAAAGAATGTTCTGCATTACACAAAACTTCTTCTGCTTTTGCTGGAGTTGCAACAACTACACGAACATCATCATTGACGTTATATTCTTCATCATTAGTCAAGAGAGCGGCTCTAATACCAGCATTGACGAAAGAACCAGCTACTTGATAAGCTAAGACTGTTCCAGGAACGACAAACAATACTTTTTTAACATCTTTAGCAGTAGCACAATACTGTGCAAATACTGTTTTACCAGAAGATGTTGGAGCAACGATGACAACCGATTTTTTATTATCGATATGATCTATGATGTTACGCTGCCAACTATCAATTTTCAAGACACGTTTTGACCATGAACTAATAGGTTTAAGTCTGTAATAAGTTTCGATCATTTGATATTTGATAGGATCGATATTGTTTGTGACTATAATATTTTCGGCTTCATCAACCATAATATTAATAGTGATCTTGATTCGTTCACTAAATTCAGTAGCGGTTATCTCTTCGACTGTTGGAAAATCAAAATCACTCTGCTTGACAGTTTGTTTAGTTGCTTCCAAGCGGACTTTACGATGTGACTTACGAGTTACTACTTCTAGTTCTTCTACTTTTTCAGCAGGAATTTGCATTGTCATTTTCCATGAGTCTTTAATGTCTTTCATCAACATCATAAATTCAAAAATTAGTGGAACAAGTGCTTTATCACCAGAATCTTTATAACGCTGGATTAAACTTCTAAGCACAATGACTTTGAAGATATCATTGCTCATTTCTGAAGTGAAATTATTCATGATACCTTCTAAAGAATTAATAGTTGGTAAATCATCATTAATGATAGCAGATGTATTGAACTTCATTAAGTCAATGATATCATTTAGGAGTTTTTTTTCTGTCTCCATTTTCATTTTTTGTATAATAAGATCTGATTTCTTAATATGTTTACTATTTTTAGTCGCTTCCTTAGATAGGGAAGCTTCAATAGCTGCTTTTTCATCAGCTAAAATTTTATCTACTCTAATTAAACCATTAGAGATAGTACTATAAAATATACCAAGTTGATCAGCATTTAACGGTGGCTGAGCATAACGGACCGGGATTTGGATACCTTTGGGTATGAATAAATCTGAAATTGTAGAATTTGACTCATAATCATTAGTAATGACTGAGTTGATGGGCAAGCTAATCGTAGCACTGTCCATTATATTATCAATAGAATACGACATTATTATTATATCTTTTTACTATATAATAATAACATAATTCTAAATATTCAATTTTTCTTAATACTTAAGAAAAATTGAATACTTTTAATTTATTTATATATGATAATATAATATATAAAACAATAATGAGCACAGGATATAGCCATCAACAATGGGAACCAGTAATTCTAAATAAAACAAGTAATAAATCAAAAACTACTTCAATCGTCCCTAAAACTCAAGATTCAATTCAAGGTAAGTTAATTGTAGATGATAATGATGATGTATATCGTAAAACTTCAAAAGCATTTGTACGAGAAAAAATCAATGAATTAATTAAAATCCGTACCAATAATCAACTAACTCAAGTTCAATTGTGTCAAAACTTGGCACTACAAAAAGGCACTATAACAGATGTAGAGCAAGGTAAAGAAGTCAGTCTAGAAAGCTATAATAAAATCCAATCATATATTTCAAAATACGCAAGGTTGAACATCAACCGAAGCTAAAGCTTCAATAAGAAGCTCATACCGTATTGAAGAATCAAAACCTGAATCTCCTAAATAAATAAATTAAATAAATTATTTTATCAAATAATAATAATAATATATTATTATGGATAAAAAAATAAATTTACCAGAATTAAGATGGGGTTTAACCATGTATAAAACCAATAAAGAATTATTAAAAAGCACTACATTTGGCATATTAAGTTATAAAATGATTAGTGAAAATGAAATTACAAGATTTATAGATAAATTATATTCTATAATTAATCTTTTAAATATATATTCAAAAGAGCAATATTTAGAAGATTTAAAATTAATTAGTAAATTTAATGAATTAATTAACAATAAATCAAATTATTATAAATCTAATGAATATTTAGATAAATATGGATATCCCGAAACTCATAAAGACTTTTTTTTATTAGAAGACGATTCACTGTTTTGGTTGGATGCATTAATACCATGGTTAAATAATAAATTATCTAAAAATATATCAGTTGAAAAAGTTTCTGATATACTATTTTCTTATAGTCAATTTATTTATTACACTAAAGATATATTTAATAGACCAAGAGCATATCAAGTCGCTAAAATATTAAATACAAATATAATGGTATTGCCAGCAAAATCAAGTTTAACAGCATCATGTCCAAGTGGTCATGCATTTCAGGGATATTTATTTGGAACAATTATATATTTATTATATGGAGATGAATTAATACGGTCAGATGATATATTTAATTTAGTATTAAATATAAGTAGAGATATAGGAAATAGACGTGTTATATCTGGTGTTCATTTTTTTTCAGATAATATTGTAAGTTATTATATGTTAAGGATATTATTAGAGCTTGAAGGTATATATGAAAAAGCAAAACCATTTTTAGACAAGTTAATAGATAAAATAAATATGTCATTTTCATAAAATTGCTAAAAGCTCCCTACTTGTGTTAATAATTTTTTTATTTTAATCTGATTTTTTTCTAGTTAATTCATACAATTTTTTAGATTTCTCATAAATCTTATTAAAACTATGTTTTCTAATTTTTTGTAAAATTAGAAATAGTTCTTTTTCTAATTGTTCATATTCTTTAATTTCAGATTTTTCATTAACTTCGCCACAACACATATTATTTAGTGTTTCATTTATTTCATCTATTTTATTCTCATAATTTATTTGATTGTTAATATTTGAAAATTCATTATTTTCCATACAATATAGTGGAAAATTACTTATAATATTTTGTTCTCTTAATTGACGATTATAAACTAAATTTTTAATACTATGACTATGAAGTTTAGTTTCTAAACAGTAAAATGTAAAAATAGAACTGATTAATAAATATAAAACAAATAAATATTTTAACATTGTATTATAATATTAATCTGTTTTAATTTCTTTAAATTTTTTTTATTTAACCATATTTTTTTTCATAAAAGGTATAATGCTTAAAGAAATTATAATTTAATTTCTTTAATTTTTTTTCTAATATTTTCTTCTGAACAACACATTAAAATACTTATTTCTTTATTGCTTCTTATTTTATTAAATTGATAGTCATATTTTAAATGTATTATTCTTTTAATTGATGGATCTAATTCATTAATTTTATTCCATAATTCTTTAATTTTGTCATCATTTATTATTTTGTCTAAAATTGTGTCTTTTTTAACACAATAATATTTATCAAATTTATAATTATCAGAAAAATTTATAAATTGTGTATGGCATTCTCGCGAGAATGCCATAACCTCCGGTGTATTTAAAAGATGTTTATATCTATTTATTTCATCAATTGAAAAATTATTTTTGTTTTTTTTTCTAATTGATTTTGGTAATATACTTAATGAATAATGATCTGTTAATATTTTTAGTAATTCACCCTTGATATAAATATTTGCATAATTTGTAAAATTTGATTTCCCATTATAATTTTTTATTGCTTTAAATAATCCAATTTTACCCGATAATATTAGTTCATCTTTATTCATATTTTTACATTTAAATCTATTAAAATTTTTAAAATGAATAGCTTTACTTATTGCCATTTTTTCGTATGATTTATATAATATATTATTAAGTGTTGATCTTTGTTCAAAAGATATTTTATTATTTCTTATCAGACTTATTATTGTATTTATTTGATAATTTGTTAGATGTAGACAATTTATAAGAAATATTTTAATTATTATTAGATATACCAGAAAATACATTAATTGATTTTATTAATTGATGTACATATTCTTATTTTTATTTAAATTAATAAAATCAATTTTTTTTTACATAACAATAGATATAAAATGAAATTGTAATTATTAGTTATTCTTTTATTTTATATCTATTATTAATATTAATAAATGTATCTATTAATATTAACATTGTTAATAATTTATTGGATTTTTTTATTTAAAAAACATAATAAATGTTTAATAAATATTGATAATTATCCAGAATTAATTGAAATTGAAAAATATAAAAATATTATTTTTAATGATTTGATAAATATATTAAATAATAAATGGTCAACATATGATGATTATCATAATCAACGCATTTTTGATTCAAATAATAACGATGTAATAGACAAATTAAAAAACACCGAAAAATATTTAAATAGTACAGATTTACCAGAATGGAAATTATATGGTTTAATATTAAATAGTATGCCAATTACTGATAAATGTCCAAATACTATCAATCTATTATTAAAAAATAAAAAAATAATAAATGCCGGATTTTCTTGTTTAGAACCAGGAAAAGTTACAGACGTCCATTCAGATAAGAATATAAATTGGTATAGATACCAGTTACCATTAATTATTCCTCAAGGTGATTGTAAATTTAAATTACAAAAAGGAGATTCTTTTGAAATTTTAGATTGGTCTAAACCATTTATATTTGATGACTGTTGTTTACATCAAGTTTGGAATAATACTAATAAAAATAGATATGTATTAATAGTTGATATTAAACGAAATAATTAATAAAATTAATATTATTGTCATTAATAAAATTATTTATTAAATCACTATCTGATTTATAACATTCATTTTGTAACATATATTTAGAAATAATATTTATTAATGATTGTGATATATCATCATTTAATAATATTGGACCAATTAATGAAGATATTTCTTTATTTTTTATAATAAATATCTTAATATATTTATTTTGATAACTATTAATATATTTTATAAAATTAGTTAACCCATTTCTATTCATATTAAGATCAATTAAAATACTTATAAATTCTTTTATTGGATTATTATCTGTATTAGTCAATATTTTGATATCATTTTCAAGTATAATTTTTTTTATATCATTCGTATATATGTCTGATGTTATAACATTTATATTATTATTCATTGTTTATTTATATTAATATTATATTACTAGATATAAATAAACATATATAAAATCAATTATTTATATTCACTCTATTATTCGTTTAGCTACAATTTGTATACGAAATAAAGGTTGATAAGCTTTAACTATTTCTTCTTTGTTATATTTCTTGTTTTTTTTATTCATTCCAATTGCCATACTTTTAAAGAATGCACCTGCTAATAATTGTATATTTTCATCTGTAAGCATATCTATAATTTCATTAAATTTTGTAAATATTAAAATAATGTTAATATCATCGATACCATCAAATGTATTTATTGTATTAATAATTAGTAGTGTGCAATTTGAAGAAAAGTCATCCCATATTTTGTTATAAAAATCTATATCATGGTCTATTAGATATGAAGTATAATCGTTTATAGGATTTATACTATTTTTATATTCATTCAATGTTCCTAATAAATTTATTAAACAATCTGATGCATTAGTATATAATCGTTTAGCTTCATAAAGTTCATCATTATATTTATTTTTTAAACTATCATGTGTAATACAATATTGGTCTTCAAAAAATTTAAATAATGAGTTAGATCGTTGACCTAATAATATATAACGTATTCCATCATCAACAATATATGCTTTAAAATTAAATTCTTTTTCTGTATCAAAATCAAAAACACCCTGTCTAAATCGCATATTTATGTTGACATATTCTCTAGAAGTAAGATTACCTGTTGATCCACCTTTTCCTGAAACTAAAAAAGTTTTATATACTGGTAATTGTAATGCTTCAACAATCTTCCTATAGATAAAACAATACAAAGAATTACCAGTGTCAAAAATAACTGTAGCTGTTTCCGTTACTTTTAGATCTTTTGGATCTTCCTGGTTTTTTTTTGGTAATAAATAACTAATATCATTTATTGGTATATATTGACCTTGACCATTTTTAATTTCTATATTTTCTTTGAATGTAGTTGGTATTTTTTTAATTGTATTATCTAATATTTCAGATTTAATTATAGGATTAGTGCATACATTAGTTTGTATCAATTTGTTTAATACTATTCTATTTAAAAAATCGTCAAATATTTTTTTAAAAATATAACTGCCATTTGTGTTTTTATGATTAATAACAAGTTCAATATTATCAACAATAAAATTATTATAAAATGATATTATTAATTGTTTTTTTAATATATTATTTGGACAAACATCTGGATTCATTCTATTTAATTTATCTTTAAATTTATCATACTCATCTTGAAAATTAAATTCTGTTTTTTCAATGATACTTAATAATTTAACATTATTAACAACATTTGGATCTATAACAATAGATTGTCCGCCATAATTATAATTTGGAAGTTCAATATTAATAGTATGATGGCGATCTTCATTAATTTTTTTGATAGTACCATTAATTGTATTATCATTAGACTCTATTAATATTGGTAATTCGTTACCAATATTAAATCCAACTAAATATGGCGTAGTAAAATCATTGTGTATATTTGCTCTAATTAATATTGTTTTAAATCGTATATCATCTTTATATACATATATTCGAAATAATTTTAAATTATTATTAATAATAATTTCGTAGCTAAAACCAAAACCACCAATATTATTATTATTATTACCTTTGTATTCTATTAATAAACTTGGAAGTTCATCGAATGTAATTTGTGTTAAATTGAATTGTGGATTTTCATATACAAAATTTTGTTCTAATATAACATTATTATTTAATCGTGCTCTTACACCAGATAATTGATTTGTTTCTAAATTTCTTATTTGTAAAAATCCAATACTAATAGAATTAATAATAGTTCCACTAGGATTTAATGTAATGGTATAATTATCTTGTTTTTCAGAAACATTTGCACCACCTATACTTTCTTTTAATTCTAAATATTTATTTTTATATTTTAAATATTTATTATGATAATTTGTCATTATATAATAAATATTTATAAAAAAATTAATATTTAGAATTATTCTGAAATGTCTTCAATAAATAGATCTAATTGTGAAGTATCGAATTGTCTATATTTTTCATGTTCTTCACGTTTAGAGATAAGGTTGATAGGTCGAATACCTTTTATATTTTCCCAAATATCATCATCTGAAAGTCTATATAAAATTTTTTCGGCATCAACCGTCGAATTTTTAATTTTTCTAATTTTAAGTCCATATTGTGAAGATAAAATATTATTAATAAATTTAAGTTTATCATTTAATTTTTCAATATCAGTTAATTTCTTATTGATGACTTTTACATCAAATTTATTTGCAATATCAAATTTACGAGTTTCACACCATTCCATAAGGCCATACATTGCGGCATCTAATTCTAGATGATTAATTGTTTTCTCAATATTATTGATATCAAAACCTAATGAATTTAAAATTTCAATTGCATAGAAATGAAATGAATATTTATTTTTAGTTGTAAAATCTAAATAACAATTACTTATGATTGAATCATTTTGAGCATTTTCTTTTAGAATTTCTAATTTGTCATTTGTATTTTGTTCATCTGTATTTAAAATAGTTGTCAAATTTCGAAACCATCTCATTCTAAGTTTATCATAAAATTCTTCAATAAACTCTTTTGTTATTAAATCTTTCATTGATTTTAATTCTACAGTATCACTTTCTGTATTTTTATGAGATTCAGCATTAATATCATCTAATACATGTTGAAGACCATAACATTTTATCATATTATGACGTTTAATTGAATATATATCTTTTTTATCTAAATACTCATCGCGCTGTCTTATTTTATTTAAGTATTCATCTTGAGTTAATTCAGGTGCTTCATAAATACCAACAACACTTGTACTAAGTTCTTCTTCTTCACGATCTGCTCTAATCGATTTCATTTCTTGTAATATAGTTCCCATACCTTGAGGATCATTAGGAATAAATAATAGTTGATATCCTTTATGTTTAACATAACCAAAGAATTTAGCGGAAAAATTTAATTTATCTTCAATTGATTCCCAACTATTTCTTACATATAAATCATATATTGGTTCTTCTTTATAAGGATATACTAATACTCTGTCTCTACTACTTGATCCAATTAATACATCTTCTTTATTTGATACATCATTTTTACTATCAGAATCAAAATCAATACCATCATCTAAACTATTTGAAATAGATGCATTTATAATTTTTTTAACTTTCTTAGGAATTAAATTATTATGAAGATCATAATTAGTTAAATAATAATCACTACATAACATTTGTTCTACAATATCATAAGTAATAGTATCATCGATATCTAATTGTTTATAAAAATCCATTGATATATATATTATATTATTTTTAGGAGATCTAACTCTATGCAACATTTGACAAAATTCTTGTGATCCTAATGAATTAGTACATCCATAAGCATAAATATTATCAAAATAATTAGGAACATCAAAAGATACACCCATACATACACTAGGTGTATAAATAACAATATCATATGTGATCCATTGTTCATTAACTTTTAATAATTTAGTTAATTTTTCTTCATCAGAAGTTTCTTTATGGATTAATAAAACTTTTTTTTCAGGAAAATCTTGATTAATTTTAGTTAGTAAATCTTTTGCTTTATTATTTGAAGCCATTGGTATAACTAATTTTTTATTTTCATCTATATCTGACATAATTTTATTTAACCATGATACATAACTCATATATTGAATTTGATAATCAGAATATGGTTTGAATTTATTAATTATAATATTCATGTTTTCAATATTTGTATCAGTAATAGTACTAAAATAATTTAAACATCTATCTGATAAATCAGCATCCATAACATATACATGATCTGCATCATTAACTCTCATTTCTAATGTACTAACTATCATACTTGCTTTGATATTTTTAGTAAAATGAGATGATGTTAAATATCTTGCTAAACTTTCACATTCATCAACAATTACATAATCATATTTATCTCTTTCTAATCTCATTAATGAATCAATTTGACAAATAATACGTTTACTTGTAATGAATGGATCTGTTATTTCAGAATATAATTTAAATCCATGTTCACGTAAGTCATTTAATAATTTAATACCGAAAGTTCTTCTTGATGAAATGAAAAGAATACTTGTATTCTTATTAATTAATTCTTTATCTGCAAATAATGCCTCTAATAGATTATATGTTTTACCAGTACCTTTTTCTGATTGAACAGCTAATAATTTAGATTTTAAATATGGTTTGAAAATTGCTGGCGTTAATTTTGTTTGATTAACAATATATGCTTTATTCATATATTTGTCTGAAACTTCAATTCCATCTTCTGGATATTCTTTAATGATATTTTCTGTATTTACTTTAGTATTTTTGTAGATATTTACAATACCTTCATCTTTACACCATTTTATTAATGTTCCGATACCAATATTACGTTTAGATTCAATAGTTGCAAATGATTTCCATTTATTTAACATTTCAGATTCTTTATATTTTTCGCTTTGTTGTGACCATCTATTCCATAAATCATGATAATCATTTTTATCGGTTGAAATATTATTTAATATCATACCGATTTTAGACCATTTATCATAATCATCATAATAATAACAAGGTAATTGAAATAAAATATTTTCAAGATTGATATTATCAATACCTGATTCTGATTCAGAATATTTAGGTTGTAAAACAGATAATGAAGTCTTAATATATGATTTATCAATTAATTTATCTTTTTTATCATAATTTGTTACCATAGTATAGATCCAAAACTTTTTTAAATCTTGTTCTGTACTACCTTCTTCAAATACAAGAGTCGATTGACCATTAATAATATATTCTACAGGTTTTAGAATTGCTTCTTTTCCTTTTTTACTATTAAAACATAGACGTAAACATGAAAGATTATAAATTGCTTTATCACAATGATTCATATCATAATCTTTACTTAGTCTTGTAAAAAAGTCTTTACAATTTAGATGATTTTCATAAGTTAAACCTTTGAATATAACATGAAATGATATTTTATCTGGATTTTCTTCCTTTTGAATTAATTCATCATTTTGTAATACTATTATTTGATTTAATTTATAAATATGATTATAATATTTTTTGGCACCATCAATTACATTTTCAATGATCTTAGTGATAACTGGTTTATAATTAAAATCATTACTAACCTTCATATCAATATCTAAACCAAAACTTAATTTAGTTTTATCAGACCAGAATTCATAAAAATGAGATATAGAATCTCTTTTGATACGATGAAATATATCATTTGGTTTTGCAACATAAAAATGTTTACTTCCTGATCTATTTATGTCCTCTTGAAATAATCGAAGACTATCGTCATTACATTTATTATAATAATTAAGAGCATCCGTCTTTTTTAGAAACTTCATTCTATATTTTTAAATATAATGTATTCTTTAACTTACTAAGGAGTTAAATATCAATTTTTCATTTTTTTATTATATAGAAATAGTTAAAAAATCATAATAAACCTATTTATATATTAAAATAAAAATTGAATATAAAACAAATATAATACATTTAAAAATATCAAAAAATTATATACTATGGAAAAAAAACATTTTGTTTTAGATTTTAGTGATGAAAGCATTATTAATTATAATAATGATGATGATAATGTTAATGATATAAATCTAAATGAAGTTACATTTAATCTACAATGGGTTGAAAAATATAGACCAGATGATTTTAAAAATATAGTAAGTCATGGAGATATATTAAATGCATTAAATCGATTAATAAAAAATAATTCTTTACCTCATTTAATATTTTATGGACCACCTGGTACAGGTAAAACAACAACAATTCTAACATGTGCAAAAATGTTATATGGTAAAAATTATAAAAATATGATTCTTGAATTAAATGGATCAGATGATCGTGGAATTAATGTAGTAAGAGAACAAATTAAAGATTTTTCTAATTCAAAACAAATGATAAGTAATTTTTCTTCTGACTTAGGAAGTCATACTAAATTAGTAATTTTAGATGAAGCAGATTCTATGACATATGATGCTCAATTTGCTTTAAGACGTGTTATCGAAAATTATACATCAAATACACGATTCTGTTTAATTTGTAATTATGAGACAAAAATAATTAATGCATTAAAATCTAGATGTATGATTTTTAAATTTTCACCAATTCCAAAAGAATCACATTTCTATAAATTAAAAGAAATTGTTAAAAATGAAAAAGTAAATATTACAGATGATGGTTTATATACAATTATAAATTTAGCAGAGGGTGATATGCGTAAGTCAATTAACTTATTACAATCTGTTTATACAGCATTTAGTAATAATATCTTAATTGATACAGATATTATTTATAGACAGATCGGATATCCATTAAATTCAGAAAAAAATAAGATAAATGAATTAGTTTTTAATAAACAGATAAATATAAAAGACACCGTTTTAGAAATTGAAAATATAAAAATTCAATTTGGATTAACAACTAATGATATTTTAAAAGAATTATCATTTTATATTACAAAAAATTTAGAGAATACATATAAACAAAATATTAATTATATAAATATGTTAGACAAATTAGGCAATGTAGAAATATATTCATCTATATCATATAATGATAGTTTACTTTTGGCAAATATTATATCTATTATTAAAAATAATTTACACTCTTAATTATCATAATCTTTACTTTATCTTATTTTTTATTAAATATAAAAATTTGAAATAGTTATTATCAATATTTAATATACATTAAATGTATATTAAATATTATTGATATGTATTACTTAATTATATTTATATCTATTTCTATATCTATTTTAATATTATTTGCTATTATATTTGTTAATAGAATTAAATTTGTTAATTGGTTAAAATCAATCAATCTTTTTAATTCCAAAAATATTAATAAAAGTAAATCAGACATGGTACCATTATCATGTGACAAAAAATATAATTATAATTGTGAAAGTCCAGATGATTTTATTGAAAATATAGTCGATGTAAAAGTAACTAAAAAAGCATCTTGTGATATAAATACAAACTTTGAACCAAGACAACAAATTGTAAAAACTAAATCTTTAGATATATTATTTAGACCACATAATGAAAAAATAATGTCATATTCACATACATATGCTAACTTATCAAGATTAATACCAAATAATACTCCTTCTAAATTTATTTTAGAAGAACTTATTAAAAATAAAAATAATAATATTATGTCATGTTGTAATCCATACTGCAGGGCAAAAATATATATACCAATACATTTTGCATTTGATGGTTATTATTGTAATGAACATTGTAGGAATTTTGTATATCAAAATATTTATATATATTGGAAACAGTTACATGAAAATTAATAAAGTAATCTTATTTATTGTCTATTGACTTTCTAAATATTTAGTTTGTGCCTTATCTAATGCATTAATTAGTTTAGATTTTAAACCAGCTAATGAACTATTTTCAACTGTCCATTTATCAAATGTTTTTAATATTTCATCTCGTTTAAAATAGAAATGAGCATAAACATCTTGTTCAAATTGTTCAGGTGGGTTATTAATTTGTTCAATAATTGCAATCTCAATTGTATGGTATTTAACATTATTACTATAATTTTTAGAACTAGAAATACCATTAGGTGTCCCATACGATTTTTCATATCCAGGTTCATTAAAATATGGTTCTTCACATAGAATTAATGATTGAATTGATAATAATAATTGTAAAATAGATGATGTATTTTGATTCCAATTTTCAGATTCATGACCTCTCCAAGTTCCTAATAAACTTAAACATACTTTACCACAATTATATAAATTTGGATTAAATCTAAATCGACCACCGCTTGTAGTTTGAAAATGACAACTTGGATTATTTTTAGGATAACTTTCACCTAGTTTAATATGAAATTCAAAAAAACCATTTTCATATGGTGTATCATTAGGTCCAATAATTATAGCTTTAATTAGTGACATATTTTCTTTATTAAATCTAATAAACATAGAACTTGACCAATTAGTAGGTATATTTGTTTTTAATGATGTCATTTCTTTCCCAATTCGTGCAATATTTGAACAATATTTATTTTGTTCTTTGTCTAATGGAGTATATAAACCCTTATGAAATTTTTCAACTAATTTAAATCCATTTTCTTTAAAATATTTTATATAATTATTTTCTAAAGTATTATCTAGGCTACTTATTTGCTTTACGCTATTTGAGTCTATATTTAATGATTCACTAATTGTATTATATAGTGTAATTAATGTTTCCATCTTTTTTTCAATATTAGTTAAATTTGAATTAACTTGTTTATAAATATCAAATACATCTTTACACGATTTAAATATTACAATTAAATTATGATCATTGAAATTAAATGGTATTAGATCTGGATAGTTTGTTATTATTAAATTAGCAAAGTTAAATAATTCATCATATAATTTTTCATTATTATTAACTTCTAGTAATTGAATATCTCTTAAGAAATATGATAATAATGGTAAAATACATGATGTTTTTAATTGTTCTACATTAATTGAACTATTCTCAAGGATAATATTTAATTTCTTTAATGTTTCTGCAATCTTGATATATTTTACATCAATACTTGAAATGTAATTTTTTATATCGAATACTGATCTATTTTCAGAACCATATCCAATTCCATTTCGTTTATCATTTTTATTATTATTTTCAAAATTTCTAATATTTACAAAATCTATTTTAATGTTTTTTTGACAAAATATTAATGGTTTGATTTGTGATATTACTGATAACTCATTTAGTAATGTAACTGCTTCTATATTTATATCATTTGATTTTATATCATCATTATTATATTGACCATTATTATTGATAATTTTCCAGATAGAGAGTAAAGTATGTTCTAGACTATTAGTAGGATTCCAATTAATAAGTTTAAAATAGTCTAATTCTGAAATAAGATAATCTAAATTATCTTTTAACAGTTTATTGAAACTAATTTTAGGAGGATAATAGGGAAATAATACTGGATCATTTGATAATTTGATTTCAAAATCAGTTATTTGTTTACTATCTTCACCTGTAAATTGTGATAGTTTAATATTTAAATCAAAAATATTGTCATCATATACATCAATTTGAATTGATTTATATTTATTATTGATAGTATTGACTTCATTGATTAACATATTAATTCTACTAGTATCGCTAAATGATGCAAATTCATATACATTTTTATGATTTTTTTTTACTTCAGAAATAATTTTTGTTGATTTTTTAATAATTGCATTTTTATTTAAATATTTTTGACATTTGATATTATTATTTGTTACTGATAAAAATTCATTTTCATTATCACTACCCCATAAATCTTCAACATCTGATTCAACAAAAGTATCTGATTCTTTTAATAATTCTGTATCTACATTATCTGATTCTTTTAATAATTCTGTATCTACAGTATCTAATTCTTTTAATAATTCTGTATCATCGAAATCTTTGTCGACATCTTCTTCCCATAAACAATTTAATTCTTTTTGTGTTATAATAGTTGGTTCAATTGGTATATGTTTATTTAAATTTACTGTGATTTTACTTGAATCGATATTTGCTTTGACTTCATTTTCTGAATAATCTGACATAATTAATACCTCATCTGATGATTCGCTATCTGATTTTTGCATTTCTTCTTCTATTTCAGAACATTTGTCATTAATATTATTTAAAAATTTAACTAAAACAGAGCTTTGTAGATTATAATTTTTGACATTATTTATTGAAGTCATAAAATTAAAAAATTCATTATAATTATAACACATCGCTTCTAAATTCAAACTATCAATTAGTCTATTTTGATGATAATCGTCAGTGGTATTGCCAGAACTTAGGAAAAAAATATCATTTTCTTTAATGGGTAATTGAAGAATGAATAACCAAATATTTTTATTTAATTCTGCAGTAAAATTTATTGTTTTACTTGATTCAATATATTTAAAATCTATTAGATATGCTTCATTATTTAGTACACACCAATTAACTATTAGATAGTCTATATTTGAGGTTTCAAACATACTATTGATGTTTTTTTTAACTCTAATGCCAAGCATTTTTTAATATAATATAAGTCTTTAATTATGCTTTAAATAAAAAAACATCAATTTTTTATTATGATGTTGTATATATAAATGAAATGATTAATAATATTATTTTACCATTCACACTCATCATCATTTTCTGATTCTGAATCAAAATAGACATGTGTATTAATAAGAGAGTCTTCGACAGATAAGTCGCAAGATCCAGTTAATAATTGATCAATTTCTCTGTTAAATACAGACGAAATTGATTGTAAAGTTGTTCTGACAAGATCATATTCTTTTGCCATTAAAGTTCTGTTTAGTACTTCTGCAGGTGTTGGTTGTTGTCTTTCTTGATTATCTGTTGATGATTGTGCGAGTTCATCACCGAATAGAATCATCTTTACGAGACTTGCAGAAAATCCAGAAATTTGGATTACACCTCTTGTATCAGAATTAATTGGAAAACCTTTTGTATCACCACGAAGATTCCAGAAAGTAATATTAACTAGTTTACAACTTTCTGTTTCAGTTAAGCCATACCATGCTTTCCATTTGTTACATATGGTTTCATACATAGTTTCCCATCCTACATTGCCAGATGATCTACCATGAATATCTCTATGACTTGTTCCTGTTGCT
>Ga0209550_10003023_pt1 | contig 16119 bp, 17 predicted proteins | sample LauGreSuBDMM15SN_2_FD_187567 | JGI IMG/M metagenome (GOLD analysis project Ga0209550, IMG submission 187567) | Freshwater lake microbial communities from Lake Michigan, USA - Su13.BD.MM15.SN (SPAdes) (version 5) | ecosystem: Environmental > Aquatic > Freshwater > Lake | place: Lake Michigan...
GGCACACCACTGTCGCCCTTGGACACGCAGATTGCGGCGCATGCAATGCACGTCAAAGCCACCTTGGTCAGCAGCGACAAAGCTTTTTCACATGTGGATGGTCTCGTGATCGAGGACTGGGGCAAGGCTTAGCGTTGAACACCTCGGTTTGACATGGGGTCTGGTCAGACCCACCTGATCAATCAGTGCTTGAATGTCCAAGCTCAGCCCTTGTCCAAGCGCACATGAAACCGCGGATGAATCCGCGCCACCATGGGGCCGGTCGGGTCCCAGGCCAGGCAGCCGCCCAGGGGCATGGGCGGGCGGCTGTCGTCTGCGTTGACTTGCTTGATGCGCAATGACAGGCTTTGAATGGCCACCGTGCCCATGTTCATGAGCAGCTCGCGCAGGTGGGCGCAGCCCTGAACCTTGCCTAAGCGCTCCTCAATGGCCAGGCGCCAGCCCTTGCGCATGGAGCAGCCGATCATGCGGCGCATGGGCTCGCGGGCGGCCTGGCATTCGCCGTGGGGCGCGTGGTCCATGGCCACCTCCAGCTCGTGCACGATGAACTGCATGTCAATGCTCACTCGCAAACGCATGCCGTGCAGTGGCTGGTCTGCCGCCAACGGCCCTTCGCCTTCCAACTCTATGTCGAACGGTTTGGTGTCCAGCAGCGTGGCCTCCAGGTCGAACAAGCCGTCTGGGCGCTCATAGCCTTGGTAGTGGACTTGGCGGGTGTGGAGCAGCTGGCGGTCGGGAACGGGCGGGCGCATGGCACTCCTGAAGGCTTGGAAAGCCTCAAGTATGAAAGAGCTTGCCGCTCCAGTCGCGCGCGCAGGTGACAGCGGCGGCTGGATGCGGCCAAACTCTGCTTACTTCATCTCAAGCCGCGTCGGGCTGCTGCATGGGCGCGGCCTGCTGGAAGGCGGGCAGTTGCATGCAGGCCGCATCGACGGCCGCAATCAGCGGCCAGCGGGCCATGTCGACCTTGAAACGGCGGGCACTTTCCACCTGCGGTACCAGGTAGACATCAGCCAGCCCCGGCTGGCCGCCAAAGCAAAAGCTGCCGCGCAAGCTGTCGGCCGCCAGCAGGGCTTCGAGGGCGTCAAAGCCAGCCGCTATCCAGGTGGCGCACCAGGCGTTGATGGTGGCCTCGTCGGCCTTGAGCTGGTGGCGCAAGTGCTCCAGCACGCGGCGGTTGTTCAAGGGGTGGATGTCGCAGCCGACGATGGCGGCCAGCGCCCGAACATGGGCGCGCTGCTCGGGGTCTGTGGGCAGCAGCGCGGGGCTGGGGTGGCGCTCTTCCAGCCACTCAATGATGGCGGGCGACTGGATCATGACGCGCTCGCCATCGACCAGCGCGGGCACCAGGCCTTGCGGGTTGAGGGCCTTGAACTCGGGCGCGAGGTGCTGCTCGGTGCGCAGGTCCACGGCCACATAGTCCACCGGTAGGCCCTTGAGATTGAGCGCAATGCGCAAGCGGTGTGAAGTGCCGCTGCGGAAAAAGTTATAGAGCTTCATGGTTGGCTCACGCGGCAGCGCCAATGCTCAAGGACAGCTCGGCCACACCCGCCACGCGGCCGGTGATTTTGTCGCCAGGCACCACGGCGCCCACGCCTTCGGGGGTGCCGGTGTAGATGATGTCGCCGGGCTGCAGGTGGTAGTAAAGCGAGAGGTCTTCAATGATCTCGCGGATGTTCCAGATCAGCTTGTCCACATTGGAGTTTTGCTTGGTCTGGCCATTGACTTCAAGGGCAATGGCGGCGTCTTCCATGACCACGCCGGGCATGGGCACGATCTCTGAGCACACGGCCGACTCTTCAAAGTCTTTGCCCAAGTCCCACGGGCGGCCCTTGTCGCGGGCAATCAGCTGCAGGTCGCGGCGCGTCATGTCCAGGCCGACGGCGTAACCGTAAATGAGCTTGTGCGCGTCAGCGGCCTTGACCTTGAAGCCGGCCTCGCCAATGGCCAGCACCAGCTCCATTTCAAAGTGGTAGTTCTTGGTTTCGGGCGGGTAGGCCACGGTGGCGCCAGAGTGCACCAAGGTGGTAGGTGTTTTGGTGAAGTAAAACGCGCGCTCGACCGACTTGTCCACCGGGCGGCCCATTTCAATGGCGTGGGCATGGTAGTTGCGGCCCACACAAAAAATGCGCTTGACGGGGTAGCGCTCTTCAAGGCCACGAATGGGCAGGGAGGGCACGGGGGCGGGGGGAAAGAGGTAGGTGGTCATGGTTTTTTTGGAGGTGATGGTTTTTGCAGGAGCCAGCTTGCAGGCGATCCATCCGGCATCAAGCCCGGGGAATCGCTTGCAGGCAAGCTCCTACAGGGGAAGGGGTTCAGGCGCGGACTTCGTAAACACCGAGTTTGCGGTGCAGGGGCGACTCGTCGGCCATGAACAAAAAGGCCGCTTCGGTGGCCGAGAGGTTGCGCAGCGTCACCGGGGTGTAGCCGGGGGCGCAGCAGGTGTCGGCCGACTGCAAGGTAAAGCGGTGCGCGTCAATCTGCACTTCGCTTTGGCCTTCAATTTGGTGGAACACGCAGGCCGGCGAGCGGGCAGGCAGCTGCAGGGTTTGGCCGGGGCGCAGCATGAGCGCGTAGTAGCCCAAGATGTTTTCGGCGTCTTCGCCGGTCTCGGGGTTCACGTAGGTCACTTGCACGCAGTCGAGTGCGGCATCGTTGGCGGCCATGGCCTCGAGTGCGCCCTTGGCATCGGCCCAGGGGTAGCGCAGCATGGGGTAGCGCTTGCCGCTGCGCTGGAACACCGGGGTGGGCATGACACCGCCACGGGCATAGGCTTTGTAGCCCTCGCCGGCCTTGATGGTTTGGCGGTCGCCATTGACGTGGTAGGACGCCTCCATGTAGTACACCAGGGGCAGGTCCAGCACGTCCAGCCAGATCACGGGGTCCACACCGTCGTGGCCGTGCTCGTGCCACAGGCCCGTGGGCGTGAGGATCAAGTCGCCGCGGCTCATGGGGCATTTCTCGCCGTCCACCGTGGTGTAGGCGCCTTCGCCTTCCACAATCATGCGCACGGCATTGGGCGTGTGGCGGTGCGAGGGCGCCCACTCGCCGGGCATGAGCAGCTGCATGCCCAGGTAAATCGCGGCGCTGGCCTGCATTTTTTCAAGGCCGTGGCCAGGGTTGGCCAGCACCAGCACGCGGCGCTCGGCTTTTTCAATGGGCGTGAGCTCGCCGGCGCGCAGCAGCAGCGGCTTGATGGCCTGGTAGGACCAGTGCGTGGGCGCTGTTTTGCGCGTGGGAATGTGCGGCGGCAGCACGCCGCGCAGGCTGGGCCACAGGGGCACCAGGTTCTGCTCGGTGAGGCGCTCGCGGTATTCCAGGGGCAGGTCTTCAAGGCGGCCGAGGTCGTTCATGGGGGGTCTCCGTGATTAATTTTTAAGCGTGAGCGGGTTGCTCAGTGTGCACTGGCGCAGGGGCTGTGACTGCGGCAGAAGGCATCGCCTCGGCCAGGCAGTTACCCACGTTCCAGCCGTACAGCCAATCCACCGCATCGTAAAAACGCTCGGCAGAGCGGCCGCGCCACAGGTCGTTGCGCACCAAGCGCTCCACGCCCTTGGCATGGTAGATGCGGCCCATCTCGCGGCCAGACAAGACAATGCGCGCCGTGCGGGCCACGCGCGAGCGCTGGTAGAGCTCCAGTGCCAAGGCCCAGTCGTTGCCGTGTGCGCGCAGGGCCTCGCCCAGGGTGACGGCGTCTTCCAGCGCCATGCAAGCGCCTTGCGCCATGTACTGGGTGGTGGGGTGGGCGGCATCGCCCAGCAAGGTGACGCGGCCAAACGTCCACTGGCCAATGGGCTCGCGGTCGGCGGTGGCCCAGCGCTTCCAGCTTTTGGGCAGGTCAATGAGCTGGCGGGCCATGGGCACGATGCCGTCAAAGTAGCTTTGCACCTCTTCTTTGCTGCCCTCGGTCACGCCCCACTCTTCGGGCTGGCGGCTTTGGAAGGTGACCACCACGTTGTACTGCTCGCCGCCGCGCAAGGGGTAGTGCACCAAGTGGCAGTGGGGGCCCACCCAAATGCTGGCGGCATTCCATTTGAGCTCGTCAGGAAATTCATGTTTGTCCACCACGGCGCGGTAGACCACATGGCCAGTCACGCGGGCCGGATCGCCCACCAGCTGCTGGCGCACCGCCGACTTGACGCCGTCAGCGCCTATGAGCGCTTGGCCTTGGTAGGCCTTGCCGTGCTGGTCGTAAATGGTGACGCTGTGCGCGTCTTGTTCCAGGCGATTGATGTGCGTGCTGGTGAACACCTCCACTTGGCCGGTCTTCATGGCGCCTGCAAACAAGGCGTTGTGCACGTCGGCGCGGTGGATCACGGCATAGGGGTTGCCAAAACGCTGGCGAAAGGCCTCGCCCGTGGGGATTTTGCCGACCTGGTAGCCGTCCACCGCGTCGTGCATGACCATGAAGTCGGTGTACACCGCGAGCTGGCGGGTGGTCTCGCCCACGCCCAGCGCGTCAAAGGCATGAAAACCATTGGGGCCGAGCTGCACGCCGGCGCCGATTTCGCCAATCTCGGGCGATTGCTCAAACACCTGAACCCGAAAGCCCTGGCGCACCAGGGCCAGGGCCGCCGCAATGCCGCCAATGCCGCCGCCTGCCACCAGCACGGGCAGCGCGCTTGTTTGTGCCGTCATTTGAAAGTCTCCTTGTTCACCATCAAGGCGCAAATAATAAGCATGCATATCTTTCGCGTCAAGCTGGGGCACCGTCACAATGGTTCTATGACCACGCCTAGCCTGCACCCTTACGAGCAACTCACCCCCGACGTGGTGCTCGACGCCCTGGCCCAGGTGGGTCTGTTTGGCGACGGTCGGCTGACGGCTTTGTCGAGCTACGAAAACCGGGTCTACCAGGCCAGCTTGGAAGATGTGGACGCGGATGCAGGCGCGGGCACCGGCTTGGCCGCGGGCGACAAGGTGGTGCTCAAGTTCTACCGCCCCGGGCGCTGGAGCGAGGCGCAAATTCTTGAAGAGCACGCGTTTGCCGCCGAGCTGATGGCCGCAGAAATTCCCATGGTCGGGCCTTTGCAGCTGCAGGGCCGCACGCTGCACCAGCACGCGGGCTTTGCTTTTAGCGTCTCGCCCCGCCGGGGCGGGCGCCGGCCCGAGTTGGAAGACCTGAGCGTGCTCGAATGGATAGGCCGCTTGCTCGGCCGCATCCACCGCGTGGGGGCGGTGCGGCCGTTTGCCCACAGGCCCGCGCTCAACCCGGCCACCTTTGGCCACGCCAGCGCCCAAGTGCTGCTGGACGGTGAGCACCTGCCGCTGGACATGGCTTCGCGCTGGGAGCGGGCCTTTGCCGAGGCCATGCAGGTGGCCAGCGGCGTGTGGGACGAGGTGCACAGCCTGGATGGGCTGCAGCTCATACGCCTGCACGCCGACTGCCACCCAGGCAACATCCTCTGGACCCCCGAAGGCTCAGCCGGCGCCGGCCCGCACTTTGTGGACCTGGACGACGCCCGCAGCGGTCCGGCCGTGCAGGACCTGTGGATGCTGCTGTCTGGCGAGCGGGGGCAGCAGCTGCAGCAATTGGGCGCGCTGGTGGACGGCTACGAGGAATTTGGCGAGCTCGACAGGCGCGAACTGCGGCTCATTGAGGTGCTGCGCACGCTCAGGCTGGTGCACTACAGCGCCTGGCTGGCCCAGCGCTGGACAGACCCGATTTTCCCCATCAACTTTCCCTGGTTTGGCTCCAGCGACTACTGGAGCGGCCAAGTGGACATGCTGGTCGATCAAACCGAGGCCATGCAAGCGGCGGCCTTGGTGGCCTGAAGACGATTTACGGTTTTCTGGCTTTGTAGGAGCTGGCCTGCCGGCGATTGTTGGCGCGTTGACATGAACGTGTTTCGCCACGAATCGCCAGCAGGCTGGCTCCTACAAAATGCATTAATTGGGGTCAGATACAGATTTCCTAAAATGATTTTCGGTTTTCTGACTTTGTAGGAGCTGGCCTGCCGGCGATTGTTGGCGTGAGGACATGAACATGTTTCGCCACGAATCGCCAGCGGCTGGCTCCTGCAAAAATGCATTTGAGGTATCCCGCGCCCTTCAACGCGGTGTCACACGCCGCCGTTATATTAATCTCAACAATTTTGGAAGCACTACCATGACACTGAACCGCCGACGCTTTCACCAACTGCTGACCACCAGCCTGGCGCTGCCATCGGTCGCTTTTAACGCGCATGCCAACAAGTTCCCCGAGCGGGCCATCCGCATCGTGGTTCCTTTTGCACCTGGCGCGGGCACCGACGCCATGGGCCGCCTGGTGGCCGCCAAGCTGGCCGAGTTGCTCAAGGTCAGTGTGGTGGTGGACAACCGCAGCGGTGCTTCAGGGGCGCTGGGCGCGCAAGAGGTGGCCCGGGCCGAGCCCGATGGCCACACCCTGCTGCTGGCCGCTGCCCCCTTCACCACGGTGGCAGCGGCCTTGCCATCTGCGGGCTACGACCCCCTGGGCGGCTTTGCACCTGTGGGCATGATCGCCCACGGCCCCTTGGTGTGGGTGGTGCCCGTGAGCCTGCCCGCCAATACCTTGCCCGAGCTGATTGCGCTGGCCAAGGCCAAGCCTGGCGCGCTCAATTACGGCTCGGCCGGGGTGGGCGGCATCAACCACTTGGTGCTCGAATCGCTCAAAGCCCGCACTGGCACCTTCATCACCCACATTCCCTACCGGGGCATTGCGCCCGCCACGCTGGACACCCTGTCGGGCCAGCTGCAGTTGCTCACGGGCACCATCCCTGCTCTGGCGCCTTACATCCGCGAGGGCAAGCTCAAGGCCTTGGCTGTGACCAGCCCTGAGCGCAGCCCGGCGCTGCCGCAGGTGCCCGGCATGCGCGAGGCGGGCATGGCCGACTTCAATGTGCTGAACTACTTTGCGCTGGTGGCCCCCAAAGGCACGCCAGAGCCGGTGGTGCAGCAACTCAACACCGCCTTGGCCCAGGTGGTGCAAATGCCCGATGTCAAAGAGCGCTTGGACCGCGACGCGCTGGTGCCAGCCGCCGGCAGCCCCGTGGCACTGAGCCAGTTTTTGCAACGTGACTTGGCCGGCTGGAAGCAGGTGGTGGCCAAGCAGGGGCTCAAGATAGACGCGTTTTAAGGGGCCAGCCCCGCGCAAGCACACATGGGCTTGCGCCTCCGTTTGCCACCAGAAATAACCACCCATGGGCAGGCCGCAGCTGGGCCCGCCCGTGGGCGGCTTCACAGAAAAGTAAATAATTGGATTGAGGGCAAGTCCATTGCAGCGGCTTGGGCCACGCACGCCCCACCCCCACTTTTAGGAGACACACATGCAACGCCAACAATTTGTCCGCTCAACCCTGGCCCTGCTGGGCCTGGCCGCCGTGATGGCGCAAACCCCCGCCAGCGCCCAGGCTTACCCCAACCGTCCCGTGAAAATCGTGGTGCCTTTTGCCACGGGCGGTCCGGCCGACGTGTATGCGCGCTTTATGGCGCAGCGCTTGGGCGATGCCCTGGGCCAAAGCTTTGTGGTGGACAACAAGCCAGGTGGCGGCTCGGTGATTGGCACCGATCTGGCGGCCAAGGCGCCTGCCGACGGCTACACCTTGCTGATGATGAGCAACACCCACACCGTCAATGAAACTCTGATCCCGAACAAACCTTTTCAGCTGATGCGCGATTTTGTGGGCGTGGCCCCCATCAATTACTCCGACCTGGTGCTGGTGGCCCACCCCAGCGTGCCAGCCAACAACCTGCGCGAGTTGCTGGCCCAGGCCAAGGCCAACCCAGGCAAGATGAACTACGCGTCTTCCGGCCCCGGCACGCCCTACCACATGGCCGGCGAGCTGCTCAAAAGCATGGCGTCCATTGACGTGGTGCACGTGCCCTACAAAGGCAGCTCAGGCGCGCGCACCGACATCCTGGCCGGCCAGGTGCAGATCATGTTCGACGCCATCACCACCATGACCGAGCAGGTCAAAGCCGGCAAGGTCAAGGCCCTGGCCACCAGCGGCCGCACCCGCTCCGACGTGCTGCCCGATGTGCCCACCCTGAGCGAGGCAGGCGTGCCCGGCTACGAGGCCACCATTTGGCTGGGCCTGATGGCCCCCAGAGGCACGCCGCAAGAGGTGGTCAACAGGCTCAACGAGGCCGTGGGCAAGATTGTGGGCGCGCCCGAGCAAAAGCAGCAGTGGAGCAAGCAAGGCGCGGTGCCCATGGTCATGAACCCGACCGCCTTCACCCGCTACTTGAACGAGGACATTGCCAAGTGGTCCACCGTGATCAAGACCGCCAACATCAAGCTTGATTGAAGCTGTCCATGAACGCCTTGCATGTGCTCAGCGGCGGCGCCGCCAATGGCTTGGTCAGCCGCGTCCAGCCCCGGTTCACCGCCCTCACGGGGCTGACCATCGCGGGCACCTTCAGTGCCGTGGGCCAGATGAAGGACGCGCTGCTCGCGGGCCAGCCTTGCGACCTCATCATCTTGTCCGAAGCCCTGATTACCGAGCTGATGGCCGCTGGCCACCTGCAGCCCGGCAGCGCCACCCGCTTAGGCTCAGTCAAAACCGGGGTGGCCGTGCCCCAGGGCATGGCCTCGCCGGAGGTCAGCCACGAGGCGGGCCTGCGCCAAGCGCTGCAAGCGGCCCAAGCGGTCTACATCCCCGATCCGGTCAAGTCGACCGCGGGCATTCACTTCATGAAGGTCCTCAAAGCCTTGGGGCTGGAGGCTGAGCTGGCACCCTGGCTCAAGGCCTTTGCCAACGGCCAAACGGCCATGGCCGCCATGGCGGCGGATGCGGCGGCGGGCCACACAGGTCTGCTGGGCTGCACGCAAGTCACCGAAATTTTGAACACCGCTGGCGTGCAACTGGCCGGCTTGCTGCCTGCCAGTTTGGAGCTGTCAACGGTCTACACCGCTGCCGTGGTGCAGGGCTCGGCGCAGGCCTTGCCCGCAGCGCAGCTGTGCACCATGCTGGCCGACGAAGAGGCTGCACCTGTGCGGGCGGCCTGCGGCTTTTCCTGAAGCGGCAGCTCTTTGCAGGCGCTGGCCTGCAAGCGATTCTCGGCCTGCGGCCATGGCCACATGTCGCCACGATTCGCTGGCAGGCCAGCTCCTACAAAGACCCGTCTGAACTCTTCTGCAGGAGCTTGCCTGCAAGAGATTCCCTGCCTGCGGCCATGCCACATGTCGCCACGATTCGCTGGCAGGCCAGCTCCTACGAAGACCCGTCTGAACTCTTCTGTAGGAGCTTGCCTGCAAGCGATTTCCTGCCTGCGGCCATGCCACATGCCGCCACGATTCGCTGGCAGGCCAGCTCCTACAAAGACCCGTCTGGACTCTTCTGTAGGAGCTTGCCTGCAAGCGATTCCCTGCCTGCGGCCATGCCACATGTCGCCACGATTCGCTGGCAGGCCAGCTCCTACGAAGACCAGCCTGAACGCTTCTGTAGGCGCTTGCCTGCAAGCGATTCTCGGCATGCGGTCATGCCCGTTTTTCACGACGAATCGTCGGCAGGCCTGCTCCTACAAAAAGACAGCCCGGGGGCAAGACTTCAACTTCCCAGCAACTCGGCCAGGTGCTCCATATCGCGCGCATGCACATCGTTGCGAGGCACCGGTGACACATCTTTGGGGTTCAAAGCGCCAAACTCCAGCGGCCGCTCAATGTAGGCCGTTTGCAGGCCACAGGCGCGGGCGGCGTCCAGGTCATCTTGGTGGGCCGCGCAGAGCATGACCTCCTCGGGGGCCACGTCAAACACCTGGGCCACCCCCAAGTAGGTGGCGGGGTCTGGCTTGTAGGCGCGAAAGACCTCGGCCGACAAAATGCAGTCCCAGGGCAGACCGCAACGCTTGGCCATGTTCGTGAGCAAGCCAATGTTGCCGTTGGACAGGGGCGTGAGGGTGTAGCGCGCTTTGAGGCGCTGCAAACCCGCCACGCTGTCGGGCCAGGCGTCCAACCGGTGCCAAGCGCGGTTGAGGTGCTGGCGCTGCATGTCATCCAGGTGCGCCAAGCCAAAACGCGGCAAGAGCTCCTCAAGGATAAGACGGTGCAACTCGTCCAGCCGCGTCCAGCCCAGCTCGCCCGAGCGCACGCGCTGCATGGTCGGCTGGTAGCCCGCCCGCCAGGCCAGGGCAAAGGCGTTGCCATCAACCTGGGGCGCCAGCGCTTGGATCTCGCGGGCGATGCTGCCGTGCCAGTCGACAACCGTGCCGAACACGTCAAAAGCCAAAATGCGGGGGGCAGGGCGCTTCATGCGTGGGCCTTCAAAAAAACCCCGCCCACTTTAGAGTGAGGCGGGAGTGTTCAGCTAAGGCGGTGATGGCTTGACCAACGCCAAAGAAGAGGCGTCACTTCTTTCAGGCCAGCATGGCATTGACGCGGCGCACATAGGCGGCCGGGTCCTCAGGCAAGCCGCCTTCGGCCAGCAGGGCTTGGTCAAACAGAATGTGCGCAAAGTCCTCAAACTGCGTGCTGGCGGCTTCAATTTTTTTGACCAGCGGGTGCGCCGCGTTGACCTCCAAAATCGGTTTGACGCTGGGCGCGCTTTGGCCAGCGGCCTTGAGCATGCGGGCCAGCTGCATGGACATGCCGCCGTCTTGCACCACCAGGCAGGCGGGCGAGTCCACCAAGCGCGTGGTGGCGCGCACGTCGGAGGCCTTGTCTTTGAGCGCTTCTTTGAGCCGCTCCAGCATGGGCTTGAACTGGACTTCGGCCTCTTCGGCGGCTTTTTTCTCGTCCTCGTCTTGCAGCTTGCCCAGGTCCACCTGGCCTTTGGCCACCGACTGCAGGGGCGTGCCGTCGAACTCGTTCAAAAAGGACAGCGCCCACTCGTCGACCCGGTCGCTCATGAGCAGCACCTCCAGGCCTTTTTTGCGGAACAGCTCCAGGTGCGGGCTGCTCTTGGCGGCCATTTGGGTGTCGGCCGTGACGTAGTAAATCGCCTCTTGGCCTTCCTTCATGCGCGCCTTGTAATCGGCCAGGCCCACGCTCACGGCGTCGGTGGTGGTGGACGCAAAGCGCAGCAGCTTGGCAATGCGCTCGCGGTTGGCAAAGTCTTCGCCCAAGCCCTCTTTGAGCACGGCGCCGAACTCGGCATAAAAGGCTGCAAATTTGTCGGCCTCGTTGGCCGCCAAGTCCTCAATCATGGACAGCACGCGGCGGGTGTTGCCCTCGCGGATGGCTTTGACGGCGCGGCTTTCTTGCAACAACTCGCGCGAGACATTGAGCGGCAAATCGGCCGAATCGACCACGCCTTTGACAAAGCGCAGGTACACCGGGAGCAGGGCCTCGGCCTCGTCCATGATGAACACGCGCTTGACGTAGAGCTTGACGCCCGCGGCTTTGTCGCGGTTGTACAAGTCCATGGGCGCCTTGGACGGCAAAAACAAAAGCTGGGTGTACTCGGCCGCGCCTTCCACACGGTTGTGCGTGGTGGCCAGCGGGGCCTCGTGGTCGTGGCTGATTTGTTTGTAAAACTCGTCGTACTGCTCTTGGCTGATGTCTTTTTTAGGCCGCGTCCATAAGGCGGTGGCTTGGTTGACCGTCTCCCACTCACCCGTGGCCACCATTTCGCCGGGCTGGTCGTTCTCGCCCTCTTTCCACTCCTCTTTGGGCATGAGGATGGGCAGCGAAATGTGGTCGGAGTACTTGTTGATGATGCCCTTGAGCTTCCAGGCGTTCAGGTAATCGGCCGCGTCGTCTTTGAGGTGCAGCGTCACGCTGGTGCCGCGCTCGGCACGGCTGATGTCGTCCACCTCAAAGTCGCCCGTGCCCTGGCTGGTCCAGCGCACGCCTTGCTCAGCAGGCAGACCGGCCCGGCGGCTTTCCACTGTGATCTGGTCGGCCACGATGAAGCCGGAGTAAAAGCCCACGCCGAACTGGCCAATGAGCTGGGCGTCGTTTTTTTGGTCGCCCGACAACTTGGTCATGAACTCGCGGGTGCCGCTCTTGGCAATGGTGCCCAGGTTGTCCATGGCCTCTTGCTTGGACAGGCCAATGCCCGCATCCGCGATGGTCAGGGTCTTGGCCGACTTGTCAAAGCTGACCAAGACCCGCAACTCAGGCGCGTCGGCCAGCAAGCTGCTGTCGTTCAAGGCCTCAAAGCGCAGCTTGTCGCAAGCGTCAGACGCGTTGGAGATGAGTTCCCGCAAGAAAATGTCGGGGTTGGAATAGAGCGAATGGGTGACCAGCTTGAGCAGCTGGGCCACCTCGGCTTGGAAGGAGTGGGTTTGTTTGGTCATGTGAGGCGAGATGGGGACTGGGGCAGTTATTTCAAGAGCTCGTCTGTGCCATCATGGCAGCTTGCGGTGTCAGCCCTTTGACTGTTTATTTTCCCGTCTATTTTTAAGCCCATCCATGCCGACTTCCGAACTCTGGACCCTGCTGGTGCTGGCCACGGCCATGAGTTTCACGCCCGGGCCCAACACCACGTTGTCCACCGCCTTGGCCGCTAACTTCGGGCTCAGGCGGGCCCTGCCCTTTGTGTGCTCTGTCCCGGTGGGTTGGGGCCTGCTGCTGGCGCTGTGCAGCCTGGGCCTGGGCGCGCTGGTGCTGGCCGTGCCAGCCCTGGCCTGGACCATCAAGGGCGTGGGCGTGTCGTACCTGCTGTGGCTGGCCTGGAAGCTGGCCCGCACGCGGCAACTGTCTGAAGCCTCGGCCGACGCGCTGCGGGTGGGCTTTGTGCAGGGCGTGGCGCTGCAGTTTGTCAACATCAAGGCCTGGATGCTGGCGCTGGCCATTGTGAGCGGCTGGATCGCGGGCCAAGACAACCCGGCACTGCGCTTTTCCTGGGTGCTGCCCGTGATGCTTTTTTATGCTTTTTCCAGCAACCTGACCTACGCCTTGGTGGGCTCGCTGCTGCGCCAATGGCTGGCCGGCCCAGCCGGCACGGCCCAGCGCCTGGTGTGGTTCAACCGCTGCATGGCGGGCGTGCTGGCCGCCACCGGCGTGTGGATGCTGCTGCGATGACGGCCGACGCGCAAGCCGTTCGCCGGGGTCTGTGGTTGGGCCTGGTGGGCGTAGCGATTTTCTCGGTCACCCTGCCCTTGACGCGGCTGGCGGTGGGCACGCCCGAAGCGCCGCTGATGTCGGGCGTGTTCATGGCGCTGGCGCGCGCGGCAGGCGCCGGCGGGCTGTCGGTGCTTTACCTGCTGTGGGTGCGCGCGCCCTGGCCGGCCCGGCAAGACCTGCAGCCGTTGGCCGTGGTCGCGCTGGGCGCGGTGTTTGGCTTTCCGCTGCTGACCTCGGTGGCCATGCGCCATGTGGAGGCCGTGCACGCCAGTGTGATGGCGGGCCTCTTGCCGCTGGTCACCGCGGCCGTGGCCGCCTGGCTGCACCGCCAGCGGCACCGCCCGGCGTTTTGGGCCTGTGCCCTGCTCGGCAGCGCGCTGGTGGTGGGCTACGCCATGCTGCGCTCGCCGGCGCCAGGTCTGAGCCTGCAAGCGGCCGACGTGCTGCTGATGCTGGGCATGGCCAGCGCCGCCGTGGCCTATGCCTGGGGGGCCCGCCTGGCCGGGCGCATGCCGCCCGAGCAGGTGATCTGCTGGGCGCTGCTGATCTCGCTGCCGGTGAGCCTGCCCGGCACTTGGCTGAGCTGGCCCACGCAAGCCGTGGGCGCCGTGCCCTGGTTGGCGCTGGGCTATGTGAGCGTGTTTTCCATGTGGCTGGGCTTTTTCGCCTGGTACCGGGGCCTGGCGCTGGGCGGCACGGTGCGGGTCAGCCAGGTGCAGTTGCTGCAGCCCTTCATGTCCTTGCTGGTGGCCGTGCCCTTGCTCGGCGAGCGCCTGGATGGGCTGACCCTGGTGTTTGCGGCCGCCGTCTTGGCCACCGTGCTGATGGGCCGCAAGCTCGCGTCCCTTCCCGAAAAGGCATCCCCATGAAAGCCTCTTTAGCCCAAGCCTTGGCGCGCCTGCCCGGCGCGCCCACAGCCGCCTACCCCGAGGGCCTGCCCTTTGCCGCCCAGATGGCGGGCGGCAGCATGAGCTTGGAGATCTACGCCCCCGGCAGCAACGCCGACGGGCAAGACCGCCAGCAGCCACATGCGCAAGATGAGCTTTACTTTGTGCAGCGCGGGCACGGCGAGCTGCTGATTGGGGGCCAGCGCTTTGCGGCAGAGCCGGGCGATGCCTTTTTTGTTTCCGCTGGCACCGAACACCGCTTTGAAAATTTCACGGCGGACTTTGCCACCTGGGTGGTGTTTTATGGCCCGCCAGGCGGGGAAAGTTAAACCATGCGCGCCTTCAAACAAGTCGATGTGTTCACCCCCCAGCCCGGCCTGGGCAACGCGCTGGCCGTGGTGCTTGAAGGCCAAGGTTTAAGCGACGAGGCCATGCAGCGCTTTGCGCGCTGGACCCAGTTGTCAGAAACCACTTTTTTATGTCCACCCACCGCTCTAGGTGCCGACTACCGGGTGCGCATTTTCACGCCGGGCGGCGAGTTGCCTTTTGCGGGTCACCCCACGCTGGGCAGCTGCCACGCCTGGCTGGAAGCGGGCGGCCAGCCGCAGGGCGAATTCATCGTACAGGAATGTGCGGTGGGGCTGGTGCGCATTCGGCGTGAAGGAAAGCGCCTTGCCTTTGCTGCGCCCCCGGTGGCACGCAGCGCCATCGCGCCTGAACTGCTCCACGACATCATGGCCGCCTTGGGCGTGCGCGCCGAGCAAGTGCGGGCCTCGCAGCGCTTGGACAACGGCCCGGTGTGGCATGGTGTGCTGCTCGATGAGCCCGAGACTGTGCTCGCGCTGCGGCCAGACTTTGCGCGCCTGGCCGAACTGAAGGTCAAGGTCGGCATCGCCGCGACTTACACGCGCAGCGCTTCGCCCCCCTTGATTTTGCGCAGCAACCGTGAAGCCCGCGCTTTTTCGCAAACACTGACCCAGGCCGATGCCGACCTGGAGGTGCGCGCCTTTGTGCCCGATGTGGGCGTGCCCGAAGACCCGGTGACCGGCAGCTTGAACGCCAGCTTGGCCCAGTGGTTGATGGCCGAGGGCCTCATGCCCAGCGACTACCTGGCCGCGCAAGGCGCCTGCCTGGGCCGCGCCGGCCAGGTGCACCTGACGCAAGACGCGCTGGCTCAGGTGTGGGTGGGCGGGGAGTCGGTGACCTGCATTGACGGCCAGCTGCATTGGTGAGTGCTTGCGGCCTTAGAAAGCAGGTCAGCGACGCAGGCGTGAGATGTTGACAAGCCGCTTATTCGCATGCTTGCTTGAGACACGACCAGGGAGCCTTGGTCACAGCCGCGACCGCAGCGCTTGGGCCTGCCGCAGACAATGCATGCCATGGGATCTCTTTACCTAGTGCGCCACGGCCAGGCCTCGTTTGGTGCCGACAATTACGACCAACTCAGCGCCTTGGGCGAGCGCCAGGCGCAGCGCTTGGGCGAGTACTTGGCCGGCCACCAGCACCGCTTTGAGGCCAGCTACACCGGCACGCTGCAGCGCCAAATACAAACGCACGCGGGCATCGCCCAAGGCCTGGGCCAGCCGCTGGCGGCCCAGGCCCTGCCCAGCCTGAACGAGTACGACAGCCTGGCGCTGATCGCCACGGTGCACCCCGAGCCCCTGCTCAAGCCCACCAGCCCCGAGATGTACCGGCACCACTTTCGCCTGCTGCGACTGGCCCTGCAAGCCTGGATGGCCGGCCGCGTGCAGCCCGTGGGCATGCCCAGCTACGCAGACTGGGTGGCCGGCATACGCGGCGTGCTGGACAGTGTGCGCGAACAACACACGGGCGCCGTGCTGCTGGTCTCCAGCGGCGGGCCCATTGCCACCGCCGTGGGCCAGGTGCTGGGCTTGAGCCCAGATGCCACGATTGAATTGAACCTGCGCATTCGCAATGCGTCGGTCACACAGTTCGAGTTCAATCCCAAGCGACACACGCTGCTGACCTACAACACGCTGGCCCACCTCGATGGGCCGGCGTATGCGGATTGGGTGACCTACGCCTGAGGGCTGATTTTTCGGACGCATTGCACTGCCCCGAATTCCTCCCTCCCCCTCTGGGGGAGGGTCGGGGTGGGGGCATCGCGTGCCACCACTCTTGTTTTGATCGCGTCATCTGGCTGGGCTTTTTTAGGCTTTTGCGTTTCGTGACCGTTTCCTCACGCGTGCCCCCACCCCAACCCTCCCCCAGAGGGGGAGGGAGTCTGCAGTCTTGCGTGCCGCC
>Ga0209550_10003025_pt1 | contig 16111 bp, 12 predicted proteins | sample LauGreSuBDMM15SN_2_FD_187567 | JGI IMG/M metagenome (GOLD analysis project Ga0209550, IMG submission 187567) | Freshwater lake microbial communities from Lake Michigan, USA - Su13.BD.MM15.SN (SPAdes) (version 5) | ecosystem: Environmental > Aquatic > Freshwater > Lake | place: Lake Michigan...
AGAGGGCCGAATTACTGATGAATTTAATGCAAACGGAATTACAGTATACCGAACTTAAAAACAAGGTAACTAACAAAACACGTGCAGAATTAGACAAACAACAAAGAGAGTATTTTTTGCAACAGCAAATGAAAGCCATCAAAGAGGAATTGGGTGGAGATAATGTAGCAGAGGTAAAGGAAATGCTTAAAAAAGCAGAGGGGAAAAAATGGCCAAAACCAGCGATGGAAATGTTCCATAAAGGAGCAGAAAAATTAGAGAGAATGCATCCAAGTACACCAGATTATTCTGTTGTTTACAATCACCTAGATCTTATGCTAGATCTACCATGGGAAGATTACACTCCTGACTCCTATGACCTTAAAAAAGCAAAAAAAATATTAGACCATGATCATTATGGTATGCATAAAATTAAAGAACGCATACTAGAATACCTTGCTGTTTTAAAACTAAAAGGAGACATGAAAAGTCCAATCCTTTGTTTTGTTGGTCCTCCCGGAATTGGTAAAACTAGCCTAGGTAAAAGCATTGCACATGCAATTGCTCGCAAATATGTAAGAGTGAGCCTTGGCGGATTACATGATGAAAGTGAAATTAGGGGACATCGTAAAACCTACATTGGTGCAATGCCTGGAAGAATTATTCAATCTATCAGGAAGATAAAAAGTAGTAACCCAGTGATGATTTTGGATGAAATTGATAAAGTAGGCAACGATCATCGTGGAGATCCCTCCTCTGCCCTACTGGAAGTACTGGATCCAGAACAAAACAATACCTTTTACGATAATTACTTAGAACTTGAATATGACTTAAGTAAAGTTTTATTTATAGCAACCGCCAATAATATTAATAACATTCAACCTGCTTTAAGGGACCGACTTGAAATCATTGATTTGAGTGGTTATGCAGTAGAAGAAAAAATTGAAATCGCCAGACAACATCTTTTGCCAAAACAAAAGGAAGCTCATGGTCTTAAAGATGTAAATATCAAAGTGAGTGATAAGATTCTAGAAAAAATCATAGAAGACTATACAAGAGAAAGTGGTGTAAGGGACTTAGATAGACAGCTAGCAGCCGTTATGAGAAACCTAGCTAAACAATATGCAACCAAAGGGAAACTTAAATCCACTCTTACTTTGGTAGATTTTGAAAAAATTCTAGGAAAGCCAAGATTTAGCAACGAAATGTACAAAATAGCAAACATGGCTGGGGTGGCTGTTGGACTTGCCTGGACCTACGTAGGAGGGGATATTTTATTTATCGAAATTAGTTTGAGTGAAGGTAAAGGTGAAGTAAAGATGACTGGAAACCTTGGAAATGTAATGAAGGAAAGTGCTTCTACTGCCTATACCTGGCTACAGGTAAATGCAAAAAAGATGAATATTGACCTAGAAATGTTCAATACTAAAAATATTCACATTCACGTACCGGAGGGAGCTGTACCAAAAGATGGACCAAGTGCGGGAATCACCATGATGACTGCGTTAGCTAGTGCATTTACGGCTAGAAAGATAAAACCCTATTTAGCAATGACTGGAGAAATAACACTTAGAGGCCAAGTATTACCAGTAGGTGGTATTAAGGAAAAGGTTTTGGCAGCTAAAAGAGCTGGTCTAAAGGAAATTATTATGTGCTGGCAAAACGAAAAAGATGTTATTGACATAAATCCTCTTTTTATCAAAGGAATTAAATTTCACTACGTAAAAACAATGCAACAAGTGATTGATATCGCACTTATTTAAAAGCAAAAAAAAACATAGCGCTTAAAAAAGTCTTTTTTTAATCCTAAAAAAAGTTGAAAATTGATTCATTTGTTTTTTCAATTGTATTCAAATAACTTCGCTTATAGCAAAAATTAAATCTCATTTATATGAAAAAAATTATTCTATTCGGAATTACCTGCGCTCTTTTATTTACATCTTGTGTAAGCAAGAAAATATTAAAAGCAGAGCAATTTCGTTATGTTCAGTTACAAACAGAACATTTAGCTTTGCAAGAGGCTTTAAAAAGCTGTGATAATACGAACATCGAAAATCTTAGAAAAAGAGCAGTTCTTGAGGCTGAAATAGAAAGTCTTAAAAAACAAATTGGTTATCTTAATGAAAACAATGGTTTTCTCAAAGATAACAATAACCAGGCCTTGAAGCAATTGGAAAACTTATCAGTAATTTCTGGTTCTCAAGCTGAGAGTATTAAAAAATCACTCGAAAATATCGGATCAAAAGATGCCTATATCCAAGGTCTTCAATCTGCACTTAACAGAAAAGATTCATTGAATCTTGCTTTGGTTACAAATTTGAAAGGTGCTATTGGAAATATGGATGACAAAGATATCAATATTAAAGTTGAAAAAGGTGTAGTATATATTGATATATCAGATAAATTATTATTTAAAAGTGGTAGCTATGATGTAACAGACAGAGCCAAAGAGGTTCTTGGTAAAGTAGCTACAGTTTTGAAAAACCAACCAACGATTGAATTCATGGTAGAGGGTCATACTGATAATGTAGCCTTCAATAACCCAGTTCTTGTTGACAACTGGGATCTAAGCGTGAAAAGAGCTACTACTGTAGTTCGTATTTTACAGAACAAATATGGCCTAGATCCTACTCACATGACTGCAGCAGGAAGATCAGAATACAAACCAGTTGCAGACAACACAACCAGAGAAGGAAGAGAGTCAAACCGCAGGACTAGAATTGTTATTCTGCCTCAGCTTGACCAGTTTTTTAAATTATTAGAAAGGTAATTTTTATTTTCAAATAGCTTAACATTTTATTAATCCCGACTACACAAGTAGTCGGGATTTTTTTATGACTTTTACTTGATTAATTAATTGTATTTATATTTTGTTTTTAACAAACTGTGTATAAATATTATTAACTAATTTCAAATGCAATTCGTTAAATTTGATATAGTCACTTTGATATACCAATCATTCTTCAACATACCTAAATCTAATTTCCTTTGACAGAAACAATCATTAATCTTGAAACCGTAAACCCAATTGAATTCTTTGGTGTTAACAATGGTAAACTCGATATTTTAAAAAAGAAATTTCCTCTTCTAAAAATTTTAAGTCGAGGTACACAAATAAAACTAACTGGTGCACCCGAACAGGTAGCAGATGCTAAGGAAAAAATCAACCTGATTGTTCAATACATAGAACGCAATGGACATATGTCTGAAAATTACATCGACCAAATTTTAGGAGGAGATGACACTCAGGCTGTAGATAATTTTGTTGATAGAAATCCCAATGATGTACTGGTTTTTGGTCCAAATGGAAAAACAGTAAGAGCCCGTACTGTCAATCAAAAGAGAATGGTGTCGGCAGTGGATAAAAATGATATTGTTTTTGCAATTGGACCTGCCGGAACTGGGAAAACTTATACAGCTGTTGCCTTAGCAGTAAGGGCACTAAAAGCAAAAACGGTAAAAAAGATAATTTTAACTCGTCCTGCTGTGGAAGCTGGAGAAAATCTTGGTTTTTTACCAGGCGATTTGAAAGAAAAAATTGACCCCTATTTAAGGCCACTATATGATGCATTGGATGATATGATTCCTGCAGATAAGCTAGGTTATTATATGACCACTAGAACCATTGAAATTGCACCACTAGCCTACATGAGAGGTCGAACTTTAGATAATGCATTTATAATTTTGGATGAAGCTCAAAATACCAATGACGGTCAATTAAAAATGTTTCTTACTAGAATTGGCGCCAATGCAAAAGCGATTATAACTGGTGATCCAACTCAAATAGATCTTCCAAAAAATATGCGCAGTGGAATAGACAAAGCATTGCGTATTTTAAAAAACGTGGAAGGTATTGCTCACATCGAGTTAGATGAAGAAGATGTAGTAAGACATAAACTGGTAAAAGCGATCATCAAAGCATATGATAAGGACAAAGAATTTGACACTTACAACGAACGCAAATAGTTAGATGCCACATTGAACTTTACAAAGAACCTGCCCTATTAGATAGGGTCAGGTTCTTTGTAATTTAGATTACGCTGTAATTTTAAAAAAATCTTTTGGTTTTAATGACCCGACCTAAAATATTATTTTAAGTATTATAAAGATGTTTAACTTTAACTATGAAATTTACATTACTGCTTTCATTGATTTGTTGTTTAGCAATAAGTTCATGCAATACTGAAAAAAAATCACCCAACACAGACATTGAAGTGGCAAGGGAATTTATAAAAAATATCCTAGAAAGTAATTTTAAGGATGCCGAGACTTTTGTTTTAAAAGAAGAGACCAATCGACAGTTTTTCGAACTATTCAAAAAGGAATTTGAATCAAAAAGTAAGTCAGAATTAGAAAGCTTTAAAAATGCCGATATCATTATCAATGAAATCTCTCCTATTAGCGATTCCGTTAGTATAATTAACTATTCCAACTCATTTAAAAAAGATAAAACTAATAAATTGAAAATGGTTAGAATAAATGGACATTGGATGGTTGATTTAAAATATACATTTTCAGGGAACTTGTAAAATCTTGACATGATTCGAAATATTTTACTGATTGGTTTGGGGGGTGCAATGGGCAGTATTCTTAGATTTTTTATTGGCTGGTGGATAGGAACTAAAAATTTTCCTCTTTCCACTTTCTTAATTAATGTAGCGGGTAGCTTTATAATAGGATTGGTTTCGGCTTACTGTCTCAAAAATGAATCCTTTTCTTCCAATTGGAAGTTATTTTTAACCGTTGGACTATGCGGTGGCTTCACTACTTTTTCTACCTTTTCTCTTGAAAATTTACAACTCATACAAAACGGAAAGTTCGCAATGGCTGCCTTCTATACAGCAACTAGTTTTTTACTAGGAATTTTGGCTGTTTGGGCTGGTTTTAAACTTCTTAATTAGGACTAGAGTATTACTTCCAATTTATTGCATCAATTCTGCTCTGCATTTTACTCAAATGACTTAATTTATCGGATAATATTAAAAAAATAATCAAATGATTTGATTCTTACGCTCTACCACTTTCACATTATTTCTTTAAAAGTTAGAATGGCTGATTCTTTAAAACGAGCTCTGTAATAGTAAGATTATATATTACACAATGGGATGATTGTCTTTAACAGTTTAATTTCAAAAATCAAGCAATTTTAACAGTATGAACGATTGATTTAATCCTAAAACAATCTTTTTTTCGCTGCCAATCTGACACAATAACAAGATAATTCCTTATTTTTGATCCCTAAATTTAATAATGAGTAGTTTATTTACAATAGAAAGTAAAGTGCACGATGAGTCCCGTCAAGGTGAGGCGTATAGTCCAATTATTGAAAGCCAAGCCAACTTCAAAAAACTATTTTATGTAGAAAGCTATGGATGTGCCATGAATTTTGCCGATAGTGAAGTGGTTGCTTCCATCTTACAAAGTAATGGGTATGGTGCAACTAAAAACTGTGAAGAAGCAGATCTTATTTTACTGAATACCTGCTCCATTAGAGAAAAAGCCGAAGCAACTGTTCGTAAAAGACTAACTGAATTTAGGAAGCTTAAAAAACTTAATCCTGGAATACTCGTTGGAGTATTGGGATGCATGGCAGAGCGTTTAAAAGAAAAATTTTTACAAGAAGAAAGACTAGTCGACTTGGTAGTAGGTCCAGATGCATACAGAACCCTACCCGGCCTCATTGAAGAAGCTGAAACAGGTCAAAAAGCAGTCAATGTTCTATTAAACAGGGATGAAACCTATGCTGACATTTCACCGATTCGATTGAACAGTAATGGTGTAAATGCATTTGTAAGTATTATGCGTGGTTGCAATAACATGTGTTCATTTTGTGTAGTTCCATTTACAAGAGGCAGAGAAAGGAGTAGAGATGCTAATAGCATCATTGAAGAGTGTAAAAATCTTTTTGCTGATGGATTTAAAGAAGTTACTTTATTAGGACAAAATGTTGATAGTTATCACTGGGAGCCTTTCAACAATAACAACAAAGAGGAAGCAGTAACTTTTGCTGCATTATTGGAAAAAGTAGCATTGATATCTCCTCTACTTAGAGTTCGATTTAGTACTTCTCACCCAAAAGATATTACTGACGAGGTACTTCATACCATTGCAAGGCATGAAAACATTTGTAACTATATCCATCTTCCAGTCCAAAGTGGCAGTAGCAGAGTTTTGCAATTAATGAACCGTACTTATTCAAGAGAATGGTACATCGCTAAAGTAAATCGAATACGTGAAATTATCCCGGGTTGTGGATTATCGACCGATATGATCACAGGGTTTTGTACCGAAACCGATGAAGATCACGAGCAATCGATGAGCCTAATGGAATATTGCAAATATGATTTGGCCTATATGTATTTTTATAGTGAACGCCCTGGAACACTGGCTGCAAGAAGATTTAAAGATGATGTTCCAGAAAATTTGAAAAAGAAAAGATTACAGGAAATGGTTGATCTACACAGAATACATTCCCTGCAAAGTATGCAAAGAGATATAGGGAAAACCTGTAAAGTTTTAGTGGAAGGTTTTTCAAAAAAATCAGCCGATGAATTACAAGGAAGATCAGACCATAACAAGGTAGTGGTATTTCCGAAAAGTAATTTTAAAAAAGGAGATTATGTAATGGTAAAAATTAATAGCTGTACAGCAGGTACCCTTATTGGAACTGCTGTCAGTAAATAAAAAAATACTTACGGAACTTAGTTTTGATGAATTATTATTCTGTTTTCAAACCTATATTTTAAAACATTGATTTGAAAACAATTATTAAATAAATCTACCTATCCCTAAAAAAGAAGCGAAGAAAATTTTATTATGGACTTACAATCAATAAAGAATCGATTTGGAATTATTGGCAATTCGCCTGTACTTAATTATGCTTTAAATGTAGCAACACAGGTTTCTAATACAGATTTAAGTGTACTCATTAATGGAGAAAGTGGTGTTGGTAAAGAGGTGTTTTCACAGATTATTCATGCATTAAGTTCTAGAAAACACAATCCTTTTATTGCAGTCAACTGTGGTGCTATCCCTGAAGGCACTATTGATTCTGAATTATTTGGGCACGAAAAAGGATCTTTTACTGGTGCGATGGATAGTCGAAAAGGATACTTTGAAACAGTAAATGGTGGGACTATTTTTTTAGACGAAATTGGAGAGCTACCACTGGGAACACAGGCTCGTTTATTACGCGTACTTGAAACTGGAGAATACATCAGAGTGGGTAGCAGTAAGGTTCAAAAAACGGATGTAAGAGTAATTGCTGCAACCAATAAAGAGCTACTAGAAAGTACCCAATCTGGTAAGTTTAGGGAAGATCTTTATTACCGGCTCAACACCGTTCCTATAAGGGTTCCTTCTTTGAGAGACCGAAAGGAAGACATTGCGTTGTTATTTAGAAAATTTGCATCCGATTTCTCCGATCGATACAAGGGAGCTCCTATTCAGCTAGACGAAGAAGCAAAAAGTTTACTTATGACCTATCCATGGCCAGGAAATGTAAGGGAGCTAAAAAATATTGCAGAACAGATTTCAGTATTATCAAAAGAAAAAAACATATCTGCAAGAGAACTAAAATCCTTTTTACCAGAAAATAATTTTAATCGTCTACCCGTTTTGGTTGGTGGCAAAGCGGCGCTCAGTCAGCAAGAATTTGCGAATGAAAGAGAAATATTATACAAGTTGTTTTTTGATATGAAAAAAGATGTGAATGAATTGAAGAAAATGTTTTTTGAGATTTTACAAAATCCAGGAATGGCTCAGAATATTCCGATGTACAATAATAACATGGATAATATGAAGCCCGACAACAAAGCAACTGTTTCAAACAATAACTTCAACCAAAGTAATCAGGCTGTATTTATTAATCCAAATGGTGAAGAAATCTATCACCACGAAGCCATTGAAGAATCTTTGAGCATCATGGACAAAGAAAAAGAATTAATAATTAAAGCCCTTAAAAAACATAAGGGTAAACGAAAAGATGCTTCCTCAGACCTCGGAATAAGTGAAAGAACCTTATACAGAAAATTAAAAGAATATGACATTGAAGATTAAGAGTAAAAGAAATCTATCTTTCAATAGAAATCAAAAACATATAAAAAATACTTTTTTTATATTGCCAATAGCTTTGTTGCTAGTGGCTGTTTTTAGTTTTGCTACCTGCAAATACTCCTTTAAAGACACCTCCCCCATTCCAGTGGAAGTAAAAACATTTCGCGTAAATTATTTCGAAAATAAAGCACGATATGTAAATCCTCAGTTAGGACCTCAATTAACTGAAAAAATGAAACAAAAGATTATAGGCAGTACCCGACTTCGCCAAACCAATGATGACAATGCTCATTATGATATAAGCGGTTATGTTTCAGATTACAATGTAAGTACCAGTGGTATTTCGCGCAACAATGCAAGTACCAACAGATTATCAGTTTCCTTTCATATAATTTTCAAGAATACTTTAGATGAAAAGAAAAATTTTGAAGAGGATATTTCTAATAATTTTGACTTCCCAGCCAACCAAAGCTTTGAGCAGGCTCAAACCGCTTTGTTTTCTGAAATTGTTAAAAATACCGTGGACGGGATGTTTAATAAAATATTTTCTAATTGGTAAAATATAAATGGATTTATAATTTTCTTAAAAGCCATAATAAATTTATCTTCGAACCATGGGCAACAGTGAATTACTTTTTGAAACAATATTTAAACGAAAAATATCAGACTCGGATAACAAAGCATTTTTTACCCAGATTGCTGAAGCGCATCCCTATTTTTCGGTAGCACAATTTTATCTATTACTGCAAACAGATAAAGAATCTTCCAATTATTCAAAACAAGCCGCCAAAACCTCCCTGCTTTTTAATAACCCTTTTTGGCTTCAATTTCAATTGGGAGATACACTGCTAGACAATACCAATGAAGACATTGCTTCCCTTCCTAATATCACAATTTCTGAAAAAATTGAACTGGTAAATGCGATTCCAATAGAGCAAAAGAATGATTTTCCAGAAATTATACAGGTAGAAAAGCAGGAAGCTGAGATAACTCCTGAAATAGAATTGAAAAATATAGATCAGAACTTAGAGATAATCAATACACCTGAACCAACCAGCCACTTTAATGAAGGTATTACGCCATTAGAGAATGACATCGAGCAAGAGGACGATTCCTTATCTGACCAGCGAATTAGCCCTTTTAATTTTAAATTTAACCTGAATACTTCCGAGGTTACCGAAGATAAAATCACCTTTGAGCCCCTTCATACTTCTGATTACTTTGCAAGTTTGGGTATCAAATTGAGTGGTAAAATTCTGCATTCTGATAAGTTAGGCAAACAAATGAAAAGCTTCACAGAATGGTTAAAAGAAATGAAAAAGTTACAGCCTGACCAATTACCACTTCAAAGTGAACAAGCTGATTTGACCATTCAGAAATTAGCTGAAGCTTCCAATTTGGGGGGTGAAGTGGAGACAGAAGCCATGGCAGAAGTGTTGATTCAACAAGGAAAGAAACAAAAAGCACTAAACGTATATAAAAAATTAAGTTTGCTCGATCCCTCCAAAAGTGCTTACTTTGCAGCCAAAATTGATCAACTAAAAGATTATTGACATGTTAGTTTTATTCGGAATATTAGTTATTATAGCCTCTATTATCTTAGGTTTAATTGTTTTAATACAGAATCCCAAAGGTGGCGGTTTATCAGGAAGTTTGGGCGGATTTAGCAACCAGCTGATGGGTGTGAAGCAAACTACTGATGTACTTGAAAAGGGTACTTGGGTTTTTGCAGGAATTGTAGGTATTTTATGTGTTATTTCTCCAATTTTTATACCTAAAACGGCTGGCGGATCATCACAGAACGATGAATTAATCAACAAAGCGCCAATTACTGGTCCACAACAACCCACCACTACTCCATTACCAGGTGCGGTTGATACTTCTAAAAAACCATAAATTATTTTATAGTAAATTACAAACCTCGTCATCATATGACGAGGTTTTTTATTTTAATTTTAGGAATTATTGAATCCAATTATTTTTATGGCTAAAAATAACAAAATAGTAAAAATTATCCCCTTTTCATTTTTTTTAATACTAGTGATAATAGCAGTGTCATTTTTTACCAGCGATACCAATTTTAATGAAAATAAAAAGTTTTTCTATGTTGATACTAACAGTGATTTAAATCAAGTCATTACTAATCTAGTTGCTAATGGAGTCATTAAAAGTCCTGTTATTTTTCGGTGGGCTGCAAAAATAACAGGATACGAAAATAATATCCGCCCCGGAAAATACCAGATAGAAAATGGATCCAATATCTTTTCAATTATCAAAAAGCTTCGAACAGGAAATCAAACAGCAGTTAATCTAGTAATCAATAAACTAAGGACGAAGGAAGATTTTGCAAAAAAAATTGGTGATAATTTTGAATGTGATTCAGCAGATGTGATGGCTATATTAAACAATGAAGATTCGCTTAAGAAATTTGAATTAGATAGCAATACTGCAATGACTGCAATAATTCCTAATACCTATCAAATTTTATGGAATACCTCTGCAAGCGGTATTGTTAAAAAGCTTTTCAATGAAAAGGAAATATTTTGGAATGAACAAAGAAGAAAAAAGGCTTTGTCATTAAATCTTAATCCTAAGGAAGCTTACATACTTGCTAGCATTGTGGAAGAAGAAACCAATAAAGAATCAGACAAAGGGAAAATTGCTAGCGTCTATCTCAATCGGTTGGAGATTGGAATGAAACTCGCTGCTGACCCAACTGTCAAATTTGCAATGAAGGATTTTAGTCTTAAAAGAATTTATTTTAAACACCTTGAGTTTTCATCACCTTACAACACCTATCTGCATGCAGGACTGCCTCCTGGTCCAATTTGCACCCCCTCTACCAAAACAATCGATGCGGTATTAAACTCAGATTCTACCTCCTATCTTTTTTTTGTAGCAAAACCTGATTTGAATGGATTTTCAAATTTTTCAACCACCTATAAAGAACATTTGCAATTTGCTAAACAATATCAGCAGGCACTAGATAGCTTCATGGATTTAAAATCAAATTTAAAGTAAGCGCAAAACAAGGGTTTTTATTTATTGGGAATTTTAAATTAAAAAACTAAAAATTACTGTACTTTACAAATAACTGTAAAAGTTTCTGATGACAAAACTGGAACGTATCATATTATCTTCATTTCCGATAGCGTTCCTTTTACGCAAAACTAAACACCTATACTTACCAGGTTTTGAAGGAGTTCCATTATATGATGTGATTAAATTTTTTCTTAAGCAAGTTAAAACGGTAGGACTTACTGAAAGAGCATCAGCAATTGCTTATAATTTCATTATGGCGATTCCACCGTCTTTTCTTTTTTTATTTACCCTGGTTCCTCACCTGCCTTTCATCTCTAAAAAAAGCATTAAAAAAGAACTCCATAGTTTAATACTAGATATCATTCCTGCAAAAGTTCACAATGAATATTTAATAAAATTTGTAGATTCTTTTTTGGATGACGCTAAAATTGGGTTACTATCCTTTGGATTTATTCTAGCCTTATTTTTTGCCTCTAATGCTATGATGGGTTTAATGAGGTCTTTCAACAAAAATTATATAGGTTTTGAAAAAAGAAGAGATATTCATAACCGCTGGATGGCTATCAAATTAACCTCCCTAATTTTTCTGTTGGTATTAGGCTGCCTCATTTTATTGATTACTCAGGGAGCCGTACTAAAATTACTAGGAATTCAAAGCGCTGACTTGAGAGAAATCATTTATTATGTAAGATGGATTTTTATTATAACCTTGGTATATTATTCCATTGCTTTCATCTATAAATTTGCACCAGCTGTTGAAAAACGATGGAAACTGATTTCTCCTGGAACTATTTTGGGTACCTTTTTAAGTATATTATCTACCTTGGGCTTCTCCTATTTTGTTGACACATTTGGAAAATACAACGCCTTGTATGGATCCATTGGGACTATAATTGTATTCATGGCACTCATTTATATTAATTCACTGGTATTACTGATAGGATTTGAATTAAACGTAAGTATTAAATCCCTAAAATCCATGGCAACAAATAGCGAATTAGAAGAAAAGAAAAAGCTCATCATTTAACTCAACTTCTGATTTTTTCATCCAAATATTTCCACCGAACAATCCTAAGGGATTTTAATTTTATTAGCCCCCATTTGAATTCTTTAAATTAGCTTTTGGCTAATCCCACTTTTCGAACTAATTTTACAATTCTTTTACAGGCTATTTCAAATAGTATTTAAGAATTGGTTAGCGTAAAATCATTCAAATAACAAATTATACAAATCATGGCATACGATGTAATTGTTTTAGGCAGTGGACCAGGCGGATACCCTGCAGCAATAAGGGCAAGTCAATTAGGTAAAAAAGTAGCTATCATTGAAAAAGAAAGTCTAGGTGGAGTTTGCCTCAACTGGGGTTGTATTCCAACCAAAGCCTTAATGAAAAGTGCCCAGGTTTTTGAATATGCAAAACATGCAGTAGATTATGGTGTAGACCTAAGTAACCCTACTGTCAATTTTGAAAATGTGATTAAACGTAGCCGTGGTGTTGCTGATAAAATGAGCAAAGGTGTTCAGTTTTTAATGAAAAAGAACAAAATCGATGTAATAATGGGTTTTGGTAAACTGACAGCTCCTGGCAAAATTGAAGTAACTGCCGCTGACGGATCCAAACAAACCCATGAAGCAAAAAACATAATTATATCTACTGGTGGCAGGGCACGTCAATTACCTACTATGCCTATCGATGATGAAAAAATTATTGGCTATAGAAAAGCAATGGTTCTAGCTACCCAACCAAAAACTATGATTATTTGTGGTAGTGGTGCGATTGGTTGTGAATTTGCTTATTTCTATAACGCCATTGGAACCAAAGTAACCATCGTTGAATTTATGAGTCGTGTTGTTCCTGTAGAAGATGAAGACATCAGCAAAGAACTAGAAAAACAATTCAAAAAACAAGGTATTACAGTGATGACCAATAGTGAAGTGTTAAGTGTTGACACTTCAGGAGCTGGTGTAAAAGCAAAAATCAAAACAACTACTGGAGAAGTTTTTTTAGAAGCCGATATCGTTTTAAGTGCAGTTGGCGTTCTCGCCAATATCGAAAATATTGGTTTGGAGACCTTAGGAATTAAAACAGAAAAAGGGAAAATAATGGTAGATGCCCATGGACAAACCAATGTACCGGGCATTTATGCAATTGGAGATTGCACACCTGGTCAGGCGCTTGCTCACGTTGCTTCAAAAGAAGGGATCAATGCAGCTGAGCATTTAAGTGGTCACCATCCAGACCCAATTGATTACAATAATATTCCAGGTTGTACTTACTGCTCACCTGAAATAGCCTCTGTAGGATATACCGAAAAAGCAGCTAAAGATGCTGGTTATGAAGTTAAAGTAGGCAAATTCCCCTACATGGCAAGTGGAAAAGCTAGTGCCGCAGGTGCTACCGAAGGATTTGTAAAAGTAATTTATGATGCTAAATACGGAGAGTTTTTAGGATGCCACATGATTGGAATGAACGTTACCGAAAATATTGCTGAAGCAGTTGCTGCTCGCAAATTGGAAACTACCTCTCACGAAATATTAAATTCAGTTCATCCACACCCTACTATGAGTGAAGGATTGAAAGAAGCTACTGCAGTGGCTTATGGCGAAGCAATAGATGTTTAATTTAAAATGATTTCTAAAAATAAATGGATCCTAAATTAACTTAGGGTCCATTTTTTTAACTAAAAATTCCTTCTTTCAATCATTTTTATTCAGATAAGCAAATGGATAGAATTTCAAGGAAAAATACATTACAAAAATAAATTACCCATCACTGCTAAGAAACTATTAAAATATTCCAATTTTTGCATCAATTAACCTATTTTTGCCCTCCAAAATTAGAACTATTATATGGATAAATTATTGATCTATGTTATTCCTGCAATGGGCATCGTAGGCTTGTTGTACACTTTTGTAAAGTTTGCCTGGGTTTCCAAACAAGATGCAGGTAATGAAAGGATGAAAGAAATTAGCACTTACATAGCTGAAGGTGCGATGGCTTTTTTACAAGCCGAGTATAAAATTCTTGCTTATTTTGTTGTAATTGGTGCCATTTTATTAGGTATAATGGGTTACAGCAATGAAAATAGTCATTGGAGCATTGCACTGGCTTTCGTTTTAGGCGCATTTTTTAGTGCACTTGCTGGATTTATTGGCATGAAAGTGGCCACCAAGGCCAATGTTCGCACCGCTCAAGCAGCTAGGACTAGTTTAAGTAAGGCACTTTTAGTTTCCTTTACCGGAGGTTCGGTAATGGGTATGGGAGTAGCTGGATTAGCAGTACTAGGATTGGGTGGATTATTTATTATTTTAAAAATGGTTTTTGCTCCAGAAGCAGCAGTTGATAGTGTTGAAATGCAAAGGACTTTAGAGATCTTAACTGGATTTTCTTTGGGTGCTGAATCAATCGCTTTATTTGCAAGAGTAGGTGGTGGTATTTATACCAAAGCTGCCGATGTAGGTGCTGATCTAGTTGGAAAAGTAGAGGCTGGAATTCCAGAAGATGATCCTCGCAACCCTGCAACCATTGCCGACAACGTGGGAGACAATGTGGGCGATGTGGCCGGAATGGGAGCTGATTTATTTGGTTCTTACGTAGCAACTGTACTAGCAACAATGGTATTGGGTAGAGAAACAAGTGCCATTACCGATAATTTTGGAGGTATGTCCCCTATTCTTTTACCGATGCTCATTGCATCAATGGGAATTATTTTTTCTATTATTGGAACCTTCTTTGTTCGTATCTCAGAAAGTGCTGGGCTTAGTACCGATGCGGTTCAAAAAGCACTAAATATGGGTAACTGGGGCTCAATCGTTTTAACGGCTATTGCTTCGTATTTTTTAGTAAACTGGTTAATGCCCGAAACGATGACTTTACGTGGACATGATTTCACTAAAATGGGAATATTTGGTGCCATTATGGTTGGCCTAGCAGTAGGAACTTTAATGAGTATCATTACTGAATATTACACAGCCATGGGTAAACGCCCAGTAATGAGTATCATTCGTCAATCTGCCACTGGACACGCTACAAATATCATTGGAGGTTTAGCAGTAGGTATGGAAAGTACTTTATTACCTATATTGGTGTTGGCGGCTGGTATTTACGGATCTTATGCATGTGCAGGATTATATGGAGTAGCGATTGCGGCAGCAGGAATGATGGCGACTACCGCTATGCAACTAGCAATTGATGCATTTGGTCCAATTGCAGACAACGCAGGTGGAATAGCAGAAATGAGTGAATTACCGGCTGATGTAAGAGAAAAAACTGATATTTTAGATGCTGTAGGAAATACGACTGCAGCTAGCGGAAAAGGCTTTGCTATTGCCTCTGCGGCACTAACAGCGCTTGCTCTATTTGCAGCATTTGTAGGTATTGCAGGTATTGATGGAATCGATATTTATCGTGCAGATGTATTAGCCGGATTATTTGTAGGTGGAATGATTCCTTTTATATTCTCTTCCTTAGCTATTCGAGCTGTTGGAGAAGCGGCGATGGCGATGGTAGAAGAGGTTCGTAGACAATTTCGCACCATACCAGGAATTATGGAAGGCACTGGTAAACCAGAATACGATAAATGTGTTGCTATTTCAACTCAAGCATCTCTTCGCAAAATGATGATGCCAGGAGCCATTGCTTTATTATCTCCAATAATCATCGGTTTTATATTTGGCCCAGAAGTTTTAGGCGGATTTTTAGCCGGAGCTACAGTAAGTGGTGTATTGATGGGAATGTTTCAAAACAATGCAGGCGGAGCTTGGGACAATGCAAAAAAATCATTTGAAAAAGGAGTAGAAATCAATGGTGAAATGTTCTATAAGAAATCAGAACCCCATAAAGCTTCTGTTACAGGTGATACTGTAGGAGATCCATTTAAAGATACTTCTGGCCCATCTATGAACATTCTAATCAAATTGATGAGTATTGTGAGTTTGGTTATAGCACCTACCCTCGCTGTTATTCACCATGACAAAATTGAAGCCAATAGAAAGGCTCAAATAGAGACTTTACAAAAATTAAGTGCTTCAAAAG
>Ga0209550_10003026_pt1 | contig 16100 bp, 14 predicted proteins | sample LauGreSuBDMM15SN_2_FD_187567 | JGI IMG/M metagenome (GOLD analysis project Ga0209550, IMG submission 187567) | Freshwater lake microbial communities from Lake Michigan, USA - Su13.BD.MM15.SN (SPAdes) (version 5) | ecosystem: Environmental > Aquatic > Freshwater > Lake | place: Lake Michigan...
TGAAGATTGAGACACCTATGATACATAACATGGAAGGATTAGACACAACACTTATGGTTACCGCATTGGATATTTATAAACCAACCACATTACCACAAGTTCTCTCCCCAACGAATGATGACAGGATGATGCCGTCTGTTCCTGTTTCGTTTCCGAATGGCCCATCGAGCATGGGCCAACCCATACACTTTGCGCCTGTATTTAAAATTATGAACGGTGGGAATGACTTTTCAACAGAACCAGTAACTGTCACTCCAGAGAACGATTCACGGTCGACTCTTGTTGGGGGCGGTGGTAGTGGTTTTATCAATGATGCGGGGGTCCCGGCACCGGCTTTACCCATAAACATCACTGGCGAAGAAAAGGTTTCCGCCCCTGAAAAAATCGATTTTAGCAAACTATTGATAAAGAAAATATAATGGAGAATGTTCCAACCACCACGTATTTTTCTCGCGGTAAAAAATTGAATTTATTTATCCTAGAACAAGCATAAATAAATAACACTCTATCTATATAGAAAACAACTATGTCTACGAACAACAATCGCGTGCTCAGCATTTATAAATCAAGGATGACAATGATTGAATTGTTATCGAAACAGGGATATAATACAGAAGATTACGAATCATTTACAATCAACGAAATTGATGCTATGTATTCGAATTCACAATTAGATATGCTATTTAAAAACGACACCACGGGCAGAAAGACATATGTCAAATACTATTTAACGGCAAGGCAAATTCGCCCTCAAAACTTGGACGAAATCATCGAGGATTTGTTCCTCATCGACAATGTTCTTACCAAAGAGGACACTCTTATTGTAATTATTGAAGACGAACCGAACGATACGATTCATACGAAAATGAAGTATTTATACGACCACGACGGCGTTTTTGTAATTATTCATAACATCAACCGGTTACAATATAATATGTTGAAGCACACTCTTGTGCCCGAGTGTAATATTCTTACAGAGAAAGAGTGCGAGGAACTGAAAGTAAAGTATAATATTAAAAAGTTGTCACAATTGCCCGAAATATCTCGGTTTGATCCACAGGCATTGGCTGTCGGATTACGCCCGAATCAGGTGTGTCATTTCAAGAGAAAGAGCCCTACCGCGATGTATTATGAGTATTATCGAGTATGTGTATAAGGACGGTCAGTGGATTCTCCGCAATATTTATCTAGGAAATATATAAAGAGCATCACGAAAATGACATCTATTTCTGGATATAGCCAAAACGATTTTTTTTATGTAGCAGCACAATCAGGAGATTATATGCCTACCGACAAGACATGCAGTGAAATGGATTCGTCTGCAATATCCTGGGATACTTCATGCAATGAAGTTCACTTTAACGAAAACCGTGACCGTTGTATTCAAAAAGAGTTGTGTTTAAACAAAACCTACGCCACCAAAATAGTGGGTTTTGAAAACGGACATGCCGGCAAAGATGAAAAATTTTTGAATACGAATATGAGATATGGAAACGCATATAAAACAACGGCTACTTTAGCAATTGGAATCGTCGCACTAGGATACATCATTTATAACAATCGGGTAATACGCACTTGAAAATTTTGAGGGGGTCGATCGTCAAATATTTATGTTCCAGTATTGTATATTAGAATAACATATTTATAATAAAATGGCACAGGCTCAACAACTTATGGAAAGTGAGCGCAAACTTTTAGCCGATTTGAATGATTTTAATACAAAATACAATCGATATACCTTATGTAATAACGCATACATCAACCCTTCCACCAACCCACAGAATTGTTCCGCTGCGGATATGAAGAAAGATACAGTGGTTGCTGCTTATAATAAATTAAAAAATACAAGCATAATGGAAGTTTCAAATAGTTTGGCCATGTTTAAAAACGATCCGAAAACGATTTCGCCGGCCGTATACGACGCTTCCTATCAATATATAAAAAGAACCTATAATAACGATGTTTTAAAGGTCCGCAATGAGTTGGATATAAAAATGCAAGAATTATATGGAATGGAAGGATCGATTGTAGACGAGCGCCAAAAGCACTATGACACGACCATGTATATCGGGTTATTGTGGACGATTTTAGCAACTTCTGGTCTATATTTTGTCTTTACGAAATTATAACACGAAGAATATATTTCTATATAGTAGAACAATTAGTTTACAATATAGAATGCCTATTGTGGATAAAACAAATCAAATGATTCAAATCTTGCCATTGCCAGGAAATATAAAATTAACGAGCAATTCTCAACTCGTATCGGGAATCGTAAATTCTACACACGATTCTACGTATGCACCGAATGGTCAATATATTATTACGGCATCTTCTTATGCTAGCGACGCGACTCAACCTTATAATGCATTTAATGAAAACGAGGTGACTGGTTGGCAAAGTGACTTTAGTGGCAATACGAATTATAATGTAAATACGAATAGTCATCCAAAATATGTGCAACATCCTTATAATGAAGGAAACCCCTCTACATATCAAGGTGGCGGGACCACGACAAATACGTGGGTGACTACTGTGGGCGATGCGAACCAAAAACAAACTTACGTGAAGGGAGAATGGATACAAATTCAATTGCCTTATAGTATTCACTTGTTTCGGTATAGTCTGTTAACACCGCCCTATACGGAAGCATCTACCTTTCCTGTAAAATTTATGATTGTCGGATCTAATGATGGCAAAACATGGAATCACATTGATTTTCGCAATACCGCATCCGAAGGTATTCCGCCAATTGCAAGTTACCCATTCAAACTCTATAACATCAACACGTCGCAAAAATATTCCTATTTCCGATTGATTCTTAGTGAGATGAGTGGTAAAATTCCATATGTGCGACTGAATCAATGGAATTTATGGGGCATTACCGTAAACCGACAAAACAATGACGCGGTTGCACCCGTTACCGCATATTCTGATAAAGATAATTACACAAGCGTGGATAATAATAAATTATCTGGAAGCACGTATATATTATTGGATTCTGATAAAAAACCAACAGTAGAGGAATGCAAAACCAATTGCATGTCCGATCCGAGTTGCAATGCGTTTATGTATGCCGGAAAACCTGACCCGATTACAAATCAACCTATGTGGCAATGTGTTGCGTCAATCGATAAACGATATACACCATTGACATCGACAGATTCGACCGGATTTACCCAATCCTCCGTATATGTAAAAAAACAAATGAAAGAAACGTTTGTCGGGTTGGACCGGGGTTTGGAATTAGGTTCGAGTGCCGATTCCACTGCATCAACGATGCAAGTCCCGGATTCCGAGAATAAGAAATGTCATGCAGTAAAATCGAGCGATTTAGATATAATATTGTATACAAACATCGCAATTTCTTTTTTGGCAGTAGGATTTTTTGCATATACTTTCACAAACCTCGCGAAATAGGCGGTTGTGCGATGAACATAAAACGAAACTGGCGGGTTTTATTTTATTCTGTTATAATAGAATAAAACAAATGGCAAATCAATATCAAAAAACTCAGCATCAATTGGATAATATGTATCAAAATGTAGATTCTATCTTTGAATATGTTCATTTTAAACCACTCCCGACCGGGTCGTCAAGTGTAGACAATTTAGGATATTACTCTCAAACCAATGCGGAAAAAAAATCAGCATTACCTATGACCAGATTGCCTGGTCTCTATACTAAAAAATCATGTGAATTCAACGCTGCACTTAGCGTAAATAATTCGTATGCCAATTCGACAAAAGCCTATTACGCACTCGTTGAACATAACAATAGATTTGCTCCTGTAAACACATTCTCGTGTTATGTCGCAACCACAGAAAAAACCCCTGGTTTTGAATCAGCACTCCGAAATGGATCTGCAAATCGTGGTATAACAATATGGGAATGCATTAACACGCAAAACGCAAACGAAAGCCGACTACTTGACTCTAAGAATTATGCATTATTGAGTCAAAACGGGGATTTTTCTATATATAATGGTTCGGATCAAAAAATGAAAACACTTGTTGTTGGAAAGGACATTCTGGATTCTTCTGGAAATATACAAGTTAATAGCATCACCGTTTCTTTGGAAAACGACGGGATTTTATATTGGAATCATCCTGTTCTTGGAAAAAAAATCATTTCAAAAACGAACAAGGATGTTGTGTCACAGTTAGATCCACCTGTGAATACAAATGTCATTTGGCAAACAGAAATGTCAACGAATGGTTACAAAAGCGTGTTGGCGTCAATTCCTGCCGATGGTTCGCAGAATAAACTTGCTTATCAAAGCAACCCTATTATTTCTGACAACGGGGTGTATCGGCTGGAAGTAGATTATCTTGGGAATTTGGTCATTCGTATGTATATCGAAAAACCCTTTCGTAAAACCATCGAAAATGGAGATATTGCGTATTATACAAAGGGTGAGGAAGATGGGCGAGGGAAGGATTTTTATCCATATTCGGTATCCATTGATCCCAAAATGGATAAAACATTTTTGTCTATGAATTATCCAGGAAAAGATGGAAAACTTATTCAAAGCATGAGATACGTTTCACCAGATCACCCGGATTTCAAACCATCTACAAATTATGATATCATTGAAAATGTGTATTCAAATACAGAAGCACTTGATGGAAAAGTGTTTACGAGTTCTGAAGTATCCGCATCTTGCAAAAAAATGTGTGACGCAACTGCAAATTGCAAATCCTATAACATAGTTTCATCTAAAAACCCATCGGTCAAAGATAAAAATCTTTGTCTTCTTCGTAACAAAAAAGTGGATAACATGATTCCCATAAATTCGAGTTCACCGGGCATGAATTTTACTTCTAATCTATATATAAAGAAAAACGAACCCGTGTTTATGAAAGATGATGTTCGCAAATCTATCCCTTTTCGTTCCTCTGCTGATTATGTTTCTTATAATAATTTTAATCTAGACATGACCCCGTATGCAATCGGATTAGGAAAATATTACGATGATTTAGTAAAAGAGCGAAATCTTTTATATCAAGGAAAGGAAGGATTGTCAAACATGGATTCTGCGTCAAATCTTGAATATGTAACAACACAACAATTCTACCAGACACATGGTGCATCTGGTTCTCAGAATAACGTGAAAGACGCCATCCAGAAAAGACAAATCGAACCCTCCATACAAAACACAACCGCCTACGAATCTAAATTGTATACCATCAATTCCAATTATAATTCTTTGGGTAACTCCATACAAACAATTACGAATAAGAATGGCACTGGAGTGCGTGATGTTATGATGAAGGATTCAAAGTATGATTTTAGTGGAAATGATTTCCAATACGCCCGCCCCATTTCAACAAAAACGGATGGTCTTTTAGAGGACATTCATACCATGACGATGTATGAAAATTCGATCTATATATTGGGGGCGATTACGTCAGCGACACTCTTGGTTGGTGCAATTGTTATGTCAAATGAGTAGTGTGTATTATGGAAATTTTATTATCCGAATATACTATAATGGGAAACACACCAAGCACATCATCACCCCCGCTCACCATATATACAGATTTGTCTGGAATTTTTCAAGTCCAACAAAGTTATTATACACCAATTCTTTCTGGAATAAATGATCCAAGTCTAAATTCGAATGTAAATTCAGTGCAGACTCAATTGGATAATTTAAACAAGGGGTTTCAACAAGCCAATGTTTCCACAACACAGGTGTTAACACATCAAAACGATGTGATCAATATCGTTGATACAGAAAAGAAGAGGTTATTGATGAAAAAACAAAACATTGACAATGCTCTTGTCGAAAAAACGCGCGCCATTGAGTTGAATGATAGTTACAGACAACGCTATGAAATGTATATTAAAATGGTGGTTGTTGTCGTATTCGGTTTAGCGATTCTTTTTACGATACGACTGATTGGAAAATATGTTCCTGTCATCCCTTCTTTTCTTATTAGTCTATTGATAGCCATTGATATATTGGTTGTTATATTCATATGCTATTTCATATATCTAGACATTCAGAAACGCGACCCGTTGCATTTTAACGAACTGAATTTAAGCGGACCTGCGATTCTTAGTCCCGATCAAATTAAAGACTCGACCGCGAAGGCACAAGCAAGTGGTGATTTACTCGGGTCTATCAATTTGGGACAGTGCATTGGGGTATCTTGTTGTTCAGACGGAACTGTATGGGATGCCAGCAACTCCTATTGTGTTCCCGGAACCACGTCTAGCACTGGTGCTAGTGACGCCGCAAAATCAGGGTTTACCACAATATCTGTGGCTTATAAAATAGGCGATCTGAAAAAGGATTTTGTAAAGCCATTGTCACCGAACGAATTTGAACAGTATAGCAAGGTGTAACAATCTTTTATCTCTATAGTATATACGATTTTATATACTATAAAAAATGGGAAACAGAGGTTCGGCTCCGCGATGGAATCCGCCAGATCCGTGCCCGGGAAAAACAAGAGAGATCCGTGATTTAAATGGTCGAATCCGCGATTTAAGCAATCGCATCAATGACTTAAATAACCAAAATTGGAATTTAAACAGAGAATATCAATCTGTGGCCGGGCAATTGACAACAACTCGACAAGATTTATCCGCATCTCAAGCATCGGACCAACAACATACACAAGAACGTGATAACTATAATCGTCTCTATACAAAACATGAAACTGTCACCATTCCAGCATTAACAACGGAACGCGATGGACTAATCGCAATCCGCAATCAACTTATTACGGAATTGGGACAAAGTGTTTCATCGAATCAAATGGCAAACATATTGGGAGCAACGGTGGCAACTTCGAATCAACTTGCCACTCAAACAAATGTAGCACTGAATTTGGACAATCTACATACAAAAGAAAAATTATATGCCGGTGTTCGCGTTCAAAATGCGAGTCTATTAAATAAATATACCGAAATCCAGAATAAATTTACAACAGATGATCAAAAATCATTTTACGAACAGCAACAGGTGGACTTTATGAATTCGATGAATACCACGTTTTCGATTGTGTATGTTCTATTGTTTATTATTCTTGCATTATTGTTATTTGTGACAAAAAATGAAAGGAACCTTTATTCTTATAAGATACCCGTGTTGATTTTGTTTTTGCTTTTCCCATTTGTAGCCCTCTTTGTAATCGATGGTGGGATCGCCGTTTTGAAATACATCTACGCATTCGTCAATGTAAACGCATACACAAATAATTACTAATATGTGGTTTACCAAATTGTTTACAATAAAAAATGTGTTCTTACGTATATTTCATTTCTCATTGATTATAGTGTGTTCGCGCTAATATCGTCGTCGTCATCAATTGTCGTTTGGTCACAATCTCCTTCGAAATTATTTTTGTAGGAACAGAAAGACACGCCTGACCAGACTTGATTTCGTTGGCGGCCAAACTCCTTGTCCATATATTCGTGTAGTTCCTTGGGCTGAGGACCCTTTCCTCCATAATTCGACTGATACCAAATCGTGAATTCATTATTGAGGTCACGTTTATTAATCTTACCATCCATATTTCTCTCGATTCTATCCGAGATAAATTGTGCCAAATAATCCTGTGTCTTACGGTATTCCCCGCTTTTCGTCATGACAATCTCGCAATCCTTTACTATACCATTCGTCTTAAATGCTCGTTGGGCGAGCATCGCTGCAAACACCTCTTTCCAAGAATCGAACTTTTCATCAATGTCCGGCACCAACTTGAATTGATATGGCTTATCCTTATCATCATTTCGTGGGTCGCTTGTAAATAACGACTTGAAGGGAACAGCGCGAATGCGTCTCCATGTGCCATGGTCATTACTTTTCACTTCCATGAAATAATTGCATGCCAGCACCAACTTGAATTGAGGAAGAAACGAGATGACCTTGCGCATATAAGGCGCTCTGCCCTGAAGTTGATCCTTTCCACTCGTCAATTGCTTCATCACGCCCACGTTGATCTTCTCTCCCTTGTCCGGTTCTTGCATGACAGCATAACGAATGCCCTTGAGTTGAACAATTTCAGGAGTTAGGCCACCCACCTTGCCACGCTTATCTGTAATAATACTAAGAGGGACATCACCCTTGTATTGACCCAATACGCGCTCCATTAAATTCACCAACATCGACTTTCCGTTCGAACCAATACCAATATACATATTGAACGTCTGGTTCGTGGACGTGCCGATCAATGTAGAAGCCAAATGATCCCACATATATTCACAAAGTTGCTTCTCTGGAAAGAGTTTGTCCATGAAATCATTAATTTCATCGATGATCGAACGGTGCTTTTTCTCATTCAACTCAATATACTCTATATTGGTGCACATGGAAACATTATCCTCAGGTTGGCCTGGTCGGAAAATCTTGGTTCTAAAATCAATGACACCATTCGTGAAACATAACAGGTGTTGATTCGTGTCCATTTTCTCCAGGAAATTTCCGTCAAAGAAGAGTTCCTTTGCCTCTGTCATAATATTCTTCTTATCGTTGGTCTTTGACAAACGGAGCATAATATTCAAAATGCGCCCCGCCCTGGCATTCTTAATCTTATCCAACTTTCCAACGCCGTCATCATTTTGCGCTGCCTCAAATTGCGCCACCTGCGCCATAAGGGCCTGTTCGTTGGTCTGATCAAGAATACGGTTATTGGCATTGTTGTTTTGCATCAAAATGGTTATGGATTTTTGGTGATATAACTCACGCACTTGAACCGAGATAGATTTGCGCAATGTAGTGCCGGCATCGATTTCTTCCCAACGATGATTTTTGTATTGATACCAAATATTGTTTGTTACACTCACGCAAACGAATTCGTTTTTATACATTTGATATACTACGCGTGCCAAATCGAAATCTCCACAGCCCGGTGCGGATTCATCGTCGCGCCTTGTTGCCGCCATCATATTATCTATTGTGTTTTCTACGAAGAAATCTACCGTGTTCATTTTGATGCGGTTAAAATCAGCCGGCGCTTCCTTCTTCGCCCAGTGCATCAACGAAAGTTTCGTTAACCCGTCACCCTTTCGAATTTCAAATCGGTTCCATTGATCACACAACTCGCGAACGGAACTATATTGAAACGAAGACGATTTTGCACTGAATGCGATCCAAATAAGTAAGAGTTTGTCGTTCCAGTCGTACATCTTATCGTGGTCATGATTCGTGTTTTTCAATGCCCATCCCACCCGAATCCACTTGTCATAACTTCCTGGACCATAATAGGATTCTGGCAATAACATCGTATAATAATAAGTGTCTTTCAATTCATAATCGGTGATCGGAATATTATCCAAGAAGTTATTCACCAACAATTCCAACTCGGCCGCACTTTTTATGTTCGCAATGGACATCCCTGAACCCATAATATTGTTCAATTGGATTTGCCGAGCAACAGATGCGCTTGCTGGAGTTATCACAGACGATGTGTTCCTTGTATTCGCGCTTTGTGTGTGGAGTTCCTTATATTCTGATATAAAAGAACTTTTCATGAAAAGAGCAGGGTGGTCCTTGTAACGAACGGATAATTTATGAAAGTTACTCCGCATATCAAACTTTGACATCGGAATTTCCTTTCGGATAATCTCGTTATCACCAACATCGTAACCACAGTCATAAATATGAGTGAGCGTGTATTTGTCACAATTGGGCTTTCGCGAACCATAGAGTTGCCAATTTCCTCCCTTTCCGCCAGCCTTACTGAACGACTCGTCCACTACATTTTCCCAACTATTTTCAGTTGGAAAACCATCCCACATCTGTCCTATTTTCTTGACGATGCGATTTCTCAAAATGTGTTGCACTGTCAAATCGGCTTGTAGCGCAATGATAATATGAAATCCGTCTTTTACGGTCTTTTCGCGCTCATATTTCTTCGGCTTTGGCTTCTCTAGAACGAATATCTGGAACCGTGTTGTATCGTCCATTTGATACATCTTGTCCAATTCTTCCAAATAAGCGTCTACCAAATCTTCAATATGTTCTGTTGTATATTGACGGTCTTCCAGTGTTACCGGATAACGAAAATCGATATCAATCAATATCGGACCATCATCCGGTCGCTGTTTTTCCGTCAAATACTCCTTTTTGGTGGCTGTTTTATTATCTACAATTTCGTTATAATACAGATACAAAAACACAAGCATTTCATCGTCGGGTATGCTATATGCGCCTGCTGTTATCCCTGAATCTTTGTCTCCCGGAATGCGAGTATTTGTGCATGGTTTTGTGGTTTGGGTTCCGCTGCGTATAACATGCTTATCCAAAAAGTCTTTTACACCAGTATATTTTTTTGAGGCGGAAATTATATTTTCATCATAAATCACAGTGGAATGTTTCGATTCCATGCTTTTGGATAGTATATACGGATATTTTTATTTCGTTTCTGAGAATCAATTTTTTGCTTTGCGGTCCGATAAACTATGAGGGTTGTTGAACGCATGTTAAGTGCGCCGATAGTTTCAATTTTTCGCGAAATTGACACCATGATATGTTCCTAAAGAACCCTCCGAAACCGACCTCGGTCGGTTTATGTATTGAAAAACAAGGGGGATTTTAGGGGTAAACTTTTTGTAATTCACAAAACGAGTTGGATCTGTGAATACTAAGCATTATGCACCAGATTCCAAAAAATTGAGTTGAACAGATTCAAAAATTTTCTCTCATATTTATATTCTGTGAACTCGAATCCTTTCCCAAATGAAATTCTGTGAGATATGCGATAATATGTATTACATCGGCGTAAACGCAGAAGATCAAAACAAACTGACCTATTATTGCAGGAACTGTAAACACGTTGATGAGACAATTACGGAAGATAAACTTTGTGTGTTAAACACGCAACTTAAAAAGGGAGAACAAAAATTTAACCATATCATGAATCAATACACGAAGTTAGATGTGACACTACCCCGCATTTATAACGTAAAATGCCCGAACCAGGATTGCAAGACGAACCATAAAGCGGATGGCGAGAGTGAAACCCCCACCGAAATTATATATGTTCGATACGACGATGATAATTTGAAATATTTGTATATTTGCACAGAGTGTGACACCACGTGGAAGACCAATGATAATGTGTAGAACAAGGTTGGCGGTGGTATTTTTTATGCAACAAATGCGTGGGGTGATTTTACACACGCCTTTCCTTTTGTCGGTGTAAAAAATTGAATGCAAAAGAATTGATTTAGAGATATCATAAACATCTATCGTAGTAATATATAAACTATGGAGGACGATAAATATGATGATGCACCCGACGCAGAGGAAGATGAAGTTGATGAAACGGAAGATCTTCCTATTGGGAAGCCTCGTAATAAAATGTTGTCTAAAACAACCGAATATGACGACAATGATGTCAGCGATACCGAGTCGGACGCGGACACAGCCGATATAGAATCAGACGATAACAGTGATATCGACGAGGAAGAGGATGAACACGAGGACGACGGCGAAGAAGAAAATGAGGCTACTGCAATTGTGGCACGAGATCCGGCTCAACAAAATTCTTTCCTAGACATTGAAGATGACGACGATGAGGACGAGGCCGACGATGATGAGAATTATTTACAAAAATTCGACGAATCTATCCAGCAACATATTATTGAAGATTTTCACCCCGAATTGAAAATGCATAATTACGAAGAAATCGAGGTTCTGTCTCGTATTGTTCGTGATCCTTATGGTAACATTGTGGATCCATTGCATAAAACGCTACCCTTCTTAACAAGATATGAAAAGGCGCGTATTCTTGGTGAGCGCGCGAAACAATTAAATGCGGGAGCAAAGTCAACCATTGAATTAGAAGCCAACATTATTGATGGATATCTCATTGCTATGAAAGAGTTTGAAGAAAAGAAAATACCGTTTATTATAAAGCGGCCGCTCCCAAATGGTGGTTGCGAATATTGGAGAGTTTCCGACTTGGAAATATTGTCCTAATCTCAGGTTTATCATTTATAGTATACTATTACCATAAATGATGTAGTTGATACTGTTATATTAAATATTTTTCTTTTTCAATAACAATGTCTTCCACGATGTTATTTAATATTTTCTTCACATGTTTTATTTCCTCTTCGTCACTGCGCGAACCGATGACGCCTTTGTAAATATTCATATATTTTTCATAAGCAGGAGTGTCTAATATCACACAGGATGGATTTTCGCGCACCCATTGTTGAAATGTTCTATAATTGTTATTCGCAATATCGGCTATAATTTGCTGTAATTTTTCTTTTGAGTCTGTGCCTGTAATCCAGACCCCCTTGTTTTTAATATACAACTTTTCACGTTTTTCATCACAGCAATGCATGGGTCGTTGATCAATAGGTGTCACCTTTATTTTATCTGTCATTAATTTTGTAATTCCACCAACATATCCCAGTTTCATGTTTTCTTCCAAGTTTTTGGTGGAATAATCCAGGGATTTGACAAAATCATTGATGTCAATCGCGTTTTTACAGTATTCATTGAGGAAAAATTGTATATTGAATGTTTTGTTATTGTTATTATTGTTGTTATAAATATAGGCGTTGTTATTACTATTCGTATGATTGTTGCCGCCAATTCCGTTTTTCATGATTTCCATCATAAACGTTTGCACATCCTTTTGTTGTTGTATCATGACCTGTTGTATTTCCTTGTTGTTTTTTAATAATTCCAATACTAATTCTTCATTGATAATTGTTTTTGGTGGATTTCCAGGCGCAGGTTCTCTCACATATTGTTCTTCTTCCGGTTGATCCATGGTTTCGCCACAAGGAAAGGAACCTTTGCAACTCTGTTTATGTCTCCATAAATTTTTGGAAGAACTTAATATTCGGCTACACAAAGAACACTGATTCGGTTGAAGGTTGCACTTAGATTCTTGAATGCGTTTTATATGACGCTTACTTGCCTCGTGTGTTTTATAATGATATTTATTGTCTGTTTTATAATCACAACATTCGCAACTATACAAATTCATGGTTTCGTTCTCATTTTGATATGGTGGTTCCATGGTGTTTATTATACGAACAGATTTTCTTCAGGCAAAATCTTCCCTAAAAGAGGACATTTAAGGAAATGCAGAGGATGTTTTTAAAAAAATGAGGATGTTTTTAAAAATGGGAGGACGTTTTTAGAAATGTCCTGAAAATATATATTGGGGTAAAATCCATTGCAGCGGTAATTTGAAATTATTTTTTTGGTATTTTGCCCGATAATGCAGAGAAACAGAAATCGTGGATTTTTTTGCAAGATTTTATCCGCGAAAAACAAAAAATGGACAAAAATTTTTGTCCTTTTTTTTGGGGCCGACCACTTTCTTTGTTCTGAAAAATATACATGATTCTTAGTTGCTTCGTAAAAATTACAGAATATTACACAGTTCTAACGTAATAACGTTCTATAGATTGTTCGTAAAAACTATACAACCTTATATAATTCTAACGCAAAATTGCTGTCTATAGATTGTTCGCAAGAACTATACAACCTTATATAATTCTGACGTAATATTGCCCGTGTTTATCTCTTCATGAACTTGCCGCAGTCCAAACAAGTGATAAATATGGTGGCGGGCTCATCTGCACTGCGTGTCTGCATTTCATAATATGTGGTTTGCTTTGACTTACAGCGGCTACATGTGAACATGTCGGTGGACGCACGTACATTATTATTGAACTTATTTGCGTCGCGCTTCACCTTTGCGTCAATCATCTCTTTCCAGTGATCGTTATTCATTTCTTGGTGACTCATGAACGCAAGTGCTTGTGGAGTTATTTCGCCAGTTTTCACTTGTGCTAAGAGTTCGATGTTTTTCAGATTTAGATATACACTTCGAAGACGATCCAGATAAAGTTGCGTAAAATAGGGGTTATCCCACTTCTTAATGAGTTTACGATTGTTTGCTTCTTTCACAGCATAGTTATAAACACCCTTTTCGAGATTGATACTGTGAGTTTCGTTTTCCAAAATGGGGAGTAATTTCCCGCGAACATTTTCGCGAAATGTGTCCGGATTCGCTATCTGATGCATAGTCAATTGTTATATAGGAATATATAACAATGGGTTTATTCAATTTTTTTCGATAATATGTTCGTTTTCACAACAAGCGGCGCAAAATGCAAATTATTGCAATTTAGAATTGTTTTTTGTATGAAGTATATATAAATGTCTAGTTACAATTCTAATTCATCCATAGATTTGCAGCCCGTCGTTTCTAGCAGTATCCCATTGGTTCCTAGACCACCGACGAATGAAAGCGTTGTTGCGAATGTGATTCATCCAACGACCCAGCAAGAAAAGATTGAAAATAAAGTGAACCCCGTGCAGTATTATGTAAAAGCATCGTTCATGATCACTTACATTTTACTATTGACGACGGCAACAATAACATTTGTCGAAGCAATGCGTACCAAAGTCCCAGATGTGCGCCATGTGCTTAATTTAGAAACATGTATTTCCATTGTTGCTGGTTATTTTTACTCCGTGTTTCTTGCTCAAATCGATGGATTTGGGAAAGACGGAAAACCGATAGATTGGTCAGATATAACAAAAACGCGGTATATTGATTGGTCCATTACGACTCCTCTTATGTTATTGGCATTGTGCGTTGTATTGAGTAACCAAATAGGGCGAAAAGTCGACCTTTTTACAATTGCCATGATAGTAGTTTTGAATTATGTTATGTTAATTATAGGGTTTTTAGGTGAAATAAAGGTCGTTGACGCAGTAACCGCGTGTGTTATGGGATTTTTACCATTCCTTGGTATGTTTTATCTCATATATAAAAATTACGTGAAACCTAGATATAGTATTGCAGGTAGTGTTTTGTTTGGAATATATGTAGTGGTATGGAGTTTCTACGGGTTGGTATATTTATTGCCAGAACAGTATAAAAATATTAGCATGAATATTTTGGATTGCATTGCCAAATGTTTCATCGGGCTGGGTCTTTGGGCGTATTATAGCCGCATTGTTGTATTACATCCTTGATGCATGTCGAACATATTTACAAGGCAACTGAACTAAACATACGACTCTTCGCTTAATTCGCTCGTGCAGTCCAAATAATTGTCTTCGGTTTCGGTGACGATAGAAAATACGCTCACTGGTGCCTTGGATTTTCCTTTTACCACCGCCTTGGGCTTTTTCGCCGCAGTGGCCTTTTTCGGTTTCGACTTCGATTTCGTTACAATTACTTCCTCTTCTTCGCTTTCCTCTTCGTCCTCGCTCTCGCTAACATCGTCGTCCACCACGTCGTCATCGACGACAAAGTCGTCCTTTACATAGCCCGACTTTGTTCTTGGTAAATCATCCTCTTCCGACTCCTCTTCGGAATCTTCGTCACCAAGATCCTCAAACCCTCCATATAGGTTCTCGTAAATGGCAAGCCATTCGGCTGATGACAACGACAAGAGTGTATCTTCCTTTTTATTAAGAATCAAACAATTTCCAAAGAAAAGGGTATTATCGATGGGGGGTGGAAATTCATATTTATTTTCTTGGTTCGCGCGACCCGTTGTCTTTCCGTAGACATGAATGCAATAATTTTTATTCTTCAAATTTTCAATATTCCATTGAGCATGGCATTTGAATCCATCGACCGACTTAAACCCTGCCTTCTTATAGAGATCGGATTCATCGACGGATTTTAGCACAACTTCCTTTATTTCGCCCGTTTTTTCAACGACAAGAATTGTAACTGGCATAGTATACTAAGAACTAGAAAGAAGGGTTTATATTTTTTTTGAATATATTTAGTCAGGATGGTCAAATAAATATAGACATCTATTATATATTAGACACTCAATTTGAAAAAGATGGACATGATGACGAAGATGGCAAGTAATGCGGCCAATAGCGCAGTAGAAGACGCATCGAAGCAAGCATCGGACGCTGCCACTGGTGCAGCGACGGGTGCTGTTGCAGATGCACAATCTGCGGTTGCCGAAAATTTACCTGACAAGAAAGAAGAAGGTGCCGAGTCTGCATCTACTGAAGAAAGTAAAGATAGCGCTGCGCCCGCTCCTGTTGAAGAAGGTGCTGCGCCCGCTCCTGTTGAAGAAGGTGCTACACCTGCTACTACCGAAGATGGTGCTACACCTGCTACTACCGAAGA
>Ga0209550_10003028_pt1 | contig 16090 bp, 12 predicted proteins | sample LauGreSuBDMM15SN_2_FD_187567 | JGI IMG/M metagenome (GOLD analysis project Ga0209550, IMG submission 187567) | Freshwater lake microbial communities from Lake Michigan, USA - Su13.BD.MM15.SN (SPAdes) (version 5) | ecosystem: Environmental > Aquatic > Freshwater > Lake | place: Lake Michigan...
ATCGGGATATAAAACCGGAGAACTTTATGATAAAAAATGGGGAATTGCATATGATAGATTTCGGTATAGCAAGTGCAGTTGATAGTTCCGATGAAATAAACAAAGAACCTCACCGAGATACTATTATAGGTTCTCCTAAATACATTAGTTATTTCATACATCAAGGATATGAACCAATGTACAGAGATGACCTTATTTCAGTAGGTTATTGTTTTTTTTATTTTGTAATGGGAACTCTGCCTTGGGCTAATATTGGTATTGATGAGAGTAATGATACTAAACTAGTGTATCAAGAAATACACATATTGCACGAAAAAAATCAAGTCCGTAAAAAATGGAAAGAGTGGGGGAATATAGAAAAAATTGTAAGCACATTAAGTAAAAAACAATCCGGAAACCACGAACCAATATTTATCAATATATTTGAATACTTTTCATTGTGTTATAATTTACAATTGGAAGAACAGCCATTCTATGAAGAATTATGCCAAGTTCTCCAAAAAAACTTATAAGCGATCTTTTTACGGAGAAGTCATAGGAGAAACGATATCATTGCTGGTTGTCTTAAGTTTTTCAAAATTGGCTTTAACCATTCTCATCCAAGCCTGGATATATTCATCTAATATATTAGATAGTACTTTGTCTTTACCAGCTAATTCTTTGATTTTTTCTATTTTTTCCATAGCGGAAAAATCACTACTGGAAAGTATTTTATTTGCATTGTCTCGTTTATCGCCTACCAATGCGTTTTCGTCAAATAATTTGCCCTCGCTATCTTTTTTGGCTGGTACACTCAATGCAGAAGTAAGTTCTTTCAATAGAGCACTTTCATTTTGTCTATAGATGTCTCCAAGAATCTTGTATTTGTTTTTCAATAATGCGCGTATTTCGCTGAGTTTTTCAATAGGTTTTTTATTTTCGTCTTTTATTATTTTTATTGCCTGGTCGATTGTTTCTGGAGGAGGATTGTTTATAGTTGCATCTATTGATGATGTGTATTCATTTTCCAAACCTTCGTGTAGTGGTTGATTTAGTAAAATCGAAAATATAAGGGATATAACTATGATGCCCAAAAGCAGGAAAATAGTCGGTTTTTTTCTAAATATAAAATCAAACATTATATAGTTCGCGTAGAAAATATTATGAAAAACAATATAAAAACAGCACATCATATAGTTATATTAGGAATACTATAATGAGTACTACTAGAATTACAGGCAGAGTTAAATGGTTTAATAGCAAAGCGGGTTATGGATTTATTACGGCTTGCGAAGGCGAGTTGGTTGATAAGGATATTTTTGTCCACTACTCATCAATCAAGTCAGATGCATCCCATTATAAATATTTGACTCAAGGCGAATATGTCGATTTTAGCCTAACCAAGCCATCTAATGAGAAGCACGAGTTCCACGCAGTCGAAGTTTCCGGCGTTAAAGGTGGTCCTATTTTGTGCGAAACTCGCAGATTGAGTGCACTTACTTCTCGCGCAGTATCTGAGGATAGTGAAGTAGATGTTTCGGAAGAAGTTAAGGTTGCACCGGTAGCGGTAGCAGCCCCCTCTGCAGCTGCAGCTGCGCCAGTACGCAAGTCCAGACCTCGTGCACCAGTAGCATCTTCTCAAGTTAAGACAAAGTCGGCAACTGATTCAGAAGGTTTCACTCCTGTTAAGAAGCGCGCTGCTCCTCGCGCCAAGAAGGCATCCGCTTAATGTCTATACAAATAATAAAAAATACATACTGTGCTAATGCATAGTTTCTCTCTTCCTGGGAGGACGACCCGGCTAGTAGACATTGTTGAAGTTCAGATATCGGCAATAGTCTACTAGTGGTTTCGTCTACCCCAGGAGGATAAAAATTATGCAGTATATTCACAAGCACATATGTACCAATAGTATATATTTTTCATCTCTACTATTGAATATATAACACAATGAGGGAAATATACATATTGAATAAACTATATAAATACTACATCCGTATAGAGTATATACTACAATGAGCACTACTGAAGTCGAAACTACTGTCCAAGAACTTGATAATCAACTAAATGATCCTACCCAAATTGTTTATCCTCCACATATCCAAAAGTTTCAAGACAAAATGGATTTTATGAAGCAGCGATTATTGGCAAACAAAAAAGAGGCCGATGAAACTCTAAATGATTTTAAGCAATTGGAGAGGGCTTTTGAGAAGGCTATTAAGAAAATGGTCAAAAAAAGTTCGAAGCCAAAGAAGCCTAGAAAGCCAAGCGGGTTCGCACTCCCTGTCCCAGTCAGCGCAGAATTGTGCGAGTTTATGGGTTTAGAACCGGGAACCCATATTCCCCGAACAGATGTCACTAAACGTCTTATGACATATATTTCCGAAAACAATTTGCAAAACCCGGAAAAGAAATCCATTATTATTCCGAATGAACCCCTTTTGCGTATTTTAGGTGATGAAGTCAAAGATGTGCTTTTGACCCATTTCACTATTCAGAAATACATTAACAAACATTTCCTAAAACGCCAACCGGCTACTGAAGTAGTTGCAAATTCTGCAGTATAATGCGTCTATAAAAAAAACATTAAATCTATTGCATAATTATATGCAATCGATTCTATTACAATTTCAAAAACATTTTTCAGTGGGAGAAGACGATGATTCGGCCGAAAAATCGGGCGATTTACCGAAAGAACAATTGCCCATTTTTCATCCGGTTTTCAAACTTCCAATTACTTATTTAGACGAAACCAAAATACACAATTTAGCACCATCTGTTTCGTCAGATTTGGAATTGGTGGTTTCTCAAAGTGAATCAAATCCTATGTATGATATTCTATTTCAACCAAAACACCAATTTGCAAGAGAACTTATTCCTTATTGGTCCAAACAATATACGAGTGATATAGCGTATTTGGAAGATACAAAACAAGTTATACAAACAATGCCTAAATATAAGGAATCTGCGGATATTTCGGAGAACCCAAATGTCGAAAAAGTATTGGAAATATGGAAATCTGTTAAAGAAGACGAAGAGTTTATGGATAGATATTCGTATATCGATTGGAATATGTTGCGTTATTTAAATGATTCGGCTTTGTTCTTACAAATATTCTCTATAGCACAAATATGTTCTCCCATTTTTTCATTGTTATTACCCGTTTTGTTTTTTCTGGTTCCGTTTTTCATCCTAAAAATCAAAGGTATCGATATAACTATTCGGGCATATATGGATATGCTAAAGACGATTACTAAAGGTCATTTCATCGGCAGTATATTATCGCAATTTAATGGACCAATGAGTTTAGAAAAAATAATGTATATGCTGTTTTTTGGTGCATTTTACGGATTCCAAATATACCAAAATATTCGGTCGTGTTTGCGATTTCATCTCACTATAACACGTATCAATGACCATCTATTTGAATTGAAAAAATACATTGCTAGTTCTCTGAAAAAAATGGAAACCTTTTCTGAAATGCATTGTGCTAAACATTCCTATAGCACATTTTGTCAAACTACACAAGAACATTGCAAGGTTCTCCGTAGTTTGTCGGACGAATTGAGTGCTATAGAACCATTTGCTTATAGTTGTAATAAGGGACTATCGATTGGTTATATGATGAAATGTTATTACCGGGTATATTCGGTGGAGGAATATGGCGATGCATTGCGATATTCAATGGGATTCGAAGGATATTTAGACAATTTAATGGGAGTTTGGGAGAACTTGGCCGCTGGAAATGTTGCATTTGCCTCATTATTGTGTAATACGGATTATTTAGAAAACCCTAAATCGAAAAAACATTCAACCAAGTTTGTCGAACAATATTATCCGGCGCATTTAGGAGGGCAAGTTATATCCAATACGTGTACATTAGACAAGAATATGATTATTAGCGCGCCTAATGCAGCGGGGAAAACTACACTTTTAAAAAGTACAGCTATTAATGTGGTATTTTCTCAACAAGTGGGTTGCGGGTTTTATAAATCTGGAAATGTAGTTCCATATACACATATACATTCGTATTTGAATATCCCGGATACTTCGGGTCGCGACAGTTTATTCCAGGCCGAATCGCGCCGATGCAAAGAAATCATTGATTTAGTCAGTTCTCCGGAGAACCGGGATGCTAGGCATTTTGCTATTTTAGATGAATTATATTCGGGTACAAATCCCACGGAAGCGGGTAAATCGGCGTATGCATTTTTGAAATATTTGTCGAAATACGATAACGTTGATTTTATGTTGACAACGCATTATGTATATGTTTGCAAGAAGTTTAGGAAATCGCATAAAATCCGGAATTATAAAATGGGGGTTAAATCAACAGATGAATCCGGGGGATATAGATTTACATATAAATTGGAGACGGGTATTTCGAAGATACAAGGGGCGATGAAGATTTTAAAAGATATGAATTACCCACAAGAAATGTTGGATAATATAAGGGCGTGCGGATAAGCCGAAGGCGGATAAGCGAAACCCTTCAATTATTACAAGTATAAAAATATTTTATAAAATCTACACTGGTATTTTACCTCAAAGAATTAAAATTCGCTATTTCAATTCTTCGTTAGTTTAAAAAAACAATATTAAGCAATTTAGAAAACTTTTACAACAAATACAAAAATAATATGTTTAAATATTATATAGATAAATGAGTATTGAACGGGCATTTAATGAACAAACATATAATATTTTATATGCAAACTCACATTTATCCCCTGAAGACGCTTTGTTAAGAGGAGTTAGAGAGGAGGGAGAAGTATTCGAACATCCTACAATTATTGGAATATTAAGCAAATATATTGGTAAAGCCACAAATAACGCACATGAAAGATTTTTACAAACTATTACGGGTATGTGTGTTAAGATACAAAACAACATAGATAGTGTATATAATTCTTGTGTAAGACCAACAATGGAAAATGTTAAATCTACATTTGTACCAGCAATTAAATCTAAATTAGATCTTATTACAGATGTTATTACTGAAGAATACAACCAGTATATCAACCAATATACAGAAGATTGTAAAAAAAAAATGATAGAATCATCAGACTTATTCAAAGAGATAACAAGATATAATAATGCATTGTCTAATATGGATAAAAATATAGAATTATTAAATAACTTGATTATTAATACTGAGGCAGATGGTACACTAGACCTAAATAAAATATTGCCATCTGATGCTAGCGATACAACAAGTATATATCATTTTGCTTTTGAAAATATTGAAACAAAGGACGTAGTACAATCACATATTTATTCAATATACGTTAGTTATAAATCACTTTATGGAACAAGTCATGGTCAACCCACCCACACATTTCAAGATAAACTATCAGAAATTGATATAATAAAAAATATTATAAGTATATACTACACGGATACTGAAGATTTTAATGAACTTCAAAAAGATTTAAAATTTACATTTGAAAACGTGTATATTCCCTACGATTGCAGTGAAATAATTAATTTCACCGATAAAAAAAATAAACGACTTATCGATATTAAACCCGACCGCCTTAAAGCATATTTTGACTTATGTGATTATCTAAAAAGACATGAAAATATTTCAAGAACCCATAATAAAAAACAACAAGACCCTCGTTTTTTGGTCAGAGATAATGATGATGAAAGTGGTGCATTGAAAAGAATACGTCCTTCTGTAGTTAGAGGGGATTATACTAATTATGATGATACGGGTTTCGACCAACGTATTCCAAATTCAATCTGGGAACCACATTATAATATAGATATACCATTTACCCCAGACGAGCTAGCAAATTTAAAAGTGTCTGACCCAACCACATATTATAGTTTGTTAAAAAAAGACCCCCTCCAGTCCGACCACGGCCAGTCCGACCACGACCGGCTCAAAGCTCCCAACAAAGAAGATTTGTCTAGTTGGTTTCCAAGATTTGCAGGAGGTAAATCAAATAAAACTAAAAAGCTAAAAAATACGAAAAAAACTAAAAAAGTAAGAAAAAATAAACAATCAAAAAATAAACAATCAAAAAAGAAACACACAAAAAAGCAACAAAAACATTGATACAAATACATAACATACAAATGCGTAAAGCTCACGATGCTTAATGTATAGACGTACAGGTTAAATCGAGACTATGGTACTCGCCCAAGTTGAATCACTTGAATCACTAATAAATAAACATAAACCATATGTTTATTTATATTTTTATTTTGTTTTCTGATTTATAATTTGCAGGTTTTATACTTTTCATAAATACACACATTATTTTGCAAACTTATGTCTTGCTAAATACCATTATTTTCTCATCAGTTTCCCGATGTTTCGTCATATTTGCATTTTTATTTCCCATTGAAAATACTTTTGGAGAACTACCAAATCTCGATTTTGCTAAATTATTCATATCACCCAATAAATCATAAGAACCCCTAGTACTATCGGATCCATAACCTGACAATATATAGCACATCTTTCCACCAGGTCGGAGAACCCAATGACATAATTCCATTGTTGCCGACCAATAGTTTGCCAACCATTCTTCATATGACTTGTATTTTTCCGTACTCTGATTCTTTCCGGAATACATTTCCAAGCGGTAATATGGTGGACTAAAAAATACCACATCGAAATAATCCTTGTATTTTCGCCTAAATGTTGCGTGTTTTAAAAGGTTCTCTGAAGGTTCGCAAAAAATCGTCGTTTTCTTTGAGCCATAGAACTTCGTAGCAAACTCCGCGGTCTTTTTACACACTTGCGGTATAACATCTACACCAACGTATTCTTCCACCATAGGACATTCTAAAAAGCCGTAGCAATACGACCCCCATCCTAAAGTAGGTGTGAAAATCCTGCGTCCTTTCAAATACGTGTGATTAATCGAATATGGAACGAGCGGATTCATTATAGAAGCCCGGAAATAATACGACGAAAATACACTGCCTAACCGTCCCTCTTTGATATAATGCAGAGAACTTGGCGTCAGTATTTTATAGTCAATTATTCCGCGTAAATAAAAATCGCCTAAAACATCCAAAAAACTGGGAATGTTCTCCAATCCGGATTTCGTATTTTGCAAAATATCTTTATAAAACATATTCCGGATAATGTTTTTGTATACAACTAAATGGTCATTGTCGATCGATCGAATAGTCATAGCATCTATTTCACCATAAATCGGCAATGGTCGTCTATCGACCGCGGTCGAGACCAGTGATAAAGACGTTTTATAAAAACGCGCTAAATATTCCGCCCTTCCTACAAAGTTCTCATAAATCAATTCTATATCCGAATTAGAAACCGATTTGTCGGAGATATATTCCAATAAAGGTGAAGTTCCGCGGGCCGTTTTTACTTTCGCATTTTTCCGGAACTTTGCTAAAGTATTTAAACTGGTGGGTATATCGGAGAACATACTCAAAAAATGTTCCAAACTCAAGAATCGCATTGTATATGATATGGTTTCATTAAATATTATCATTATTATATTCAACTACAACACAGATAATATGTGGGTTATCTAACTATTTTCAACGGATCTTCTGTTTTTTTGCTTTGTAAATTGTTATAGCCAAACGGTATATCACCTTTAATTGTCACTCTTCTCATTTTACGATGAGAAGAACCATAATCATTTATTGCATAATGCGCAGTACAAGTATTATCCCATATTACAACATCATTTTTTTCCCATTTATGTCGCAAAATAAACTCGGGTTGGGTTATATGTTCGTATATTAGTTTAAGTATATTATCGCTTTCAATTTTAGTTAGATTTAAAATATGAGATGTAAATCCAGGATTAACAAAAAACGATGGTTTATGTGTTCTTTGATGAATACGGACAACCGGATGTATAACAGATGTTATTTTTTTGGAATCTTCATATAATTTTATAGTTTCTTCAATAGAATATAAATAATCAAATGGCTCTCCCCAATATGCTAATGGCGTAATTTTATGTACTGCTTCTAAATTATTCAAAAACTCTTTTAAATGACTACTGATTTTTTCATAAGATGTTCTTAAATCGGTCCATAATGTATCTCCTCCTACATCGGGTATTTCATCGCCTATCAAAATAGAAACATAATGCGGATTTTCTAAAAAAGACACATCTGTATGCCATTTCGCATTTTTACCACCTTTTGCTCCATCAATTTCTAATATTTGAGGAAAATACTCATTACCAGGAACAACTGGGTGAGCTAATGTTGGTTCTCCAAAAATATTTGCTATATCAAGTTGTTCTTGATATGATAAATGAGTATTTTTTATAATTATAACTAAATACTCATCCAATAGTTGTTGCAACATATTCTTGTGTTCTTCGTTGTGGATATTGAAATTGTATAGTTCAATTCCAAAATAACCGACTTTTCTTTTAATTATTATGTCGGTGTCATTATTTATTTTATCTTGTCTATTCATAATAGTTGATATAACTAGTTTGTTCAATATATTTGGTATATAACGATAATTTTAAGCTATTATTTGTAAAACATAAATAGTAGTTATAGGTTATCCAGTGATTATGTATTGTTTGTATGCGAATAAGTATACAAAAACATATTACAATGCTTTTTCATACATAGCCAACATTTTCTCTTTTTGTTCGTCATAGTCTACTATAGGTCTAGGATACCGAATGTTCTCGTATTTTTCCAAAGAGTGTGTAATAGACCATTTATGTATATCTTTAGGGAGAACATCCGCCAGTTCAGGAACCCACCGCTTAATGAAATCCGCATTATGGTCGAACTTTGCAGATTGTATCCACGGATTCATATCGCGAAAATATGGTTTCATATCCACCCCGGTTCCGGAAATACCTTGCCAATTACCATTATTAGAAGCCGGGTCATAATCCGTTAGTTTTTGTGCGAAATATTGTTCTCCTAAACGCCAATCAATCAACAAGGTTTTCACCAAAAAGTTGGCGACAATCATTCGCCCCCGGTTATGCATATATCCAGTGGTATTTAGTTGACGCATACAAGCATCTACAACGGGAAACCCGGTTTGTCCTTCTTTCCACGCTTTTAAGTCTGCTGCTGTTCGCAGACCGGTTCGCCATTGAATATGTCTAAACTTGGGCTGGTATGATCCTTTCAATACTTCTGGGAAATTGTGGAGAACGTGGGCAAAAAACTCGCGCCATATAAGTTCTCGTATTAGTCCAAAGTTGCGTCCATATTTAGCCAAAAATGCGTGGTATATTTCGCGAATAGAAATACATCCGAACTTAATTGCTGCGGATAATCCAGTAGTAGAATTTTTCAAATAGTCGCGGGTTGTGTCATAATGAGATTGTGAGGCTAGGCTTTTGCGCAACATTGCTAAAGCATTTGTGCGACCTCCCTCCACCATACGACCAGGGCCCTCCGAAATCCCCTCCGGAATCCCCTTCGGAATCCCCTTCGGAATCCCCTTCGGAATCCCCTCCGGAATCCCCTTCGGAATCCCCTTCGGAATCCCCTTCGGAATCCCCTTCGGACCCGGGGCGGCCCGGGCGGCTCCGCCGCCCCCCACAAATAGTTCTATAGCACGACTCGCCGATATTTTCCCACTATGTGTACAACTACTTAAACACGCTAAATGTTTTGCCGCCAATTTTTGTGGTTTAGGAACATTTATTGGGAGAACTGCGTCATAAAAAGGGGTAAACTTTTTGTAATAACTGCCTCCGCCAGTTTTTACCGACCCGGGTTCATATAAATAATAATCCGCGGAAGTTATACACTCGACTGGATTGTCCCTAGATAATCTATTACACAAATCCGCAATAGATTGATCTCTAGCTTTAGCATAAGGCGAATAATCGCGATTGAAAAAGACGGCGTCTATTTTGTGAGTTTTTACTAAATCTTCTATAATATCCTCTGTTTTGCCATAGAACATACAAAGTTCTCCCCCGGCCGAATGAATCGTTTGAGCCAATTCTTCTAAACTTTCAATCATAAACGCTATAGCATTGGCGGATTTATAAGAATTATGTTTTCCGACTTGTTCTGGAGTGAAAATGAAACAAGTAATAAGATGAGAACATTGTTTGCATGCTTCTATGAATCCGGTATTATCGTTTAGGCGTAAATCTCGGTGAAACAAAAATAGTCCGTTTTTTTTTGCCATATTTGATATATATGTATCTAAAATATCAATATATTATACTGAAATATACATAAAAACAATCGTATATGTTCTCTTATATTTATAGAAAAGACAAATGACGTTTATTCATATTCCATTTACATTTAAATTGCTGGGAGTATTATTGTTGCTAACAAATATTGACCATATAACTAAGTATATTTCCGAAATATGGGAAAAAAATAAAAATAAAACGTTGAATGATTTACTTGTGGAGGCTATTTGGAATGGTAGTTATATGTATACTTTCATTAAACATCGATGCGGCAAGTTATATTCAACATTTCCTCTGGTTCGCAGTTTTGCTAGTGCTATATCCGGACCTAAACCCCCGGTTATAGAATATCCTTGGGCTAGTATAACGCAGTTGATTGAAGAAAGCTCAGGAAAACTACGCGTAATAGAAGACAGGTTTGATTTAACGGATTTTGAATGGCAATATAAAAGTGTATCGGAGAACTTGCTAAAGTTGAATTATATATGTAAAGGTGTATTACAAAATAATACGAAAGTAGTTGAATGTCTATTGCTATTGGCGGAAAATGAAACCGCGATTCGTAGTCAAGTAATCAATCGCCAAAATATGGATAAGGCTACGGATAAGGCTACTGATAAGGCAGCGTCTACTAATGTGGACAAGCCGCCAAATATGGTTACCACGAAGTTTTTGTTAATAGACTACCTTCATCCAACTTTAGACGAATCTTATGGTCTAGTAATAGATCGACCTTATTTTATTGAGGGAAATCATATTTTATCTGGTGCATTTGTCGGTCGATTATTATTGTCGCAGGGTTATTCTGGTAGATTTGATACATCATATAGAGTTGCTATTATAGATCAAGAAGTTAAAATGGTAGAATGGACATATTCGGACTATATCGAATTAGCAGACAATAGAAAATATATGATAAGGACATTTGACGAAGCTCCTAAATCGAATCTGACCAAAAAAGCATCTAAAACTAGTAGTCCTACGGAAGACGAAGAAACTAAATCGTGGGATAAAGTAGATAAAGAATAGTTATTATGTATTATTATGCGTTCAAATACATAATAACGTAATAATATAATAATATAAATATGAAAATAGTAAGTTTAGGCGGAATTGGGGGTTGTGATTTAGCATACGCATTAAGAGATTTGAATCAAAAAACATATCCATATGATTGGTTAATTACAACGCAATCTTTTATAATTGACTCTTTTAATAATTTTAATAATTTTTTCATTTTTGATGAAAAATATGTTTACGATAATATAAATTTATTGGATTACAATAAAAAAGCAATAATGCTTCATGATTTTGTCAATTTCACTTCACAAAAAGAAGAAGTTATAGCAAAATATAAACGAAGATTTGAAAGATTAAATGAATGTCTAAATGGCGTTGAAGATATTTTATTTGTTAGAATATATGATAATTTACAAGAATCATTAGTACCTAATGATTATTATAATAATATTTTAATTAGAGACGATGAAAATATACAAAAATGGGAATCTTTTATTAATAACATTCAAATAAAATATAATAAAAATAATAAAAAAATAAAATTATTAATAATAACAAACAGAGAAGATATTTGTAGTAAAACTAATAATAATATTATAATACATTTTACAAAAGAACATAAAAATACTAAAAATAATTATAATATTATACAATATACAATTAAATCGGAGTTTGAAATGTGAAAAGGTGTAATAAAAATATAGTATAAATTATATAGTGTAAAATAATGCAAATACAAAATACAAAGTGCAAACATATATATGAATATTTTTTATTTATATATAAAATCTAATATCTATCGCGATAACGGTCAATCGCTTTTTCGGCTTTTTTTTCCATTTCATATTCTTCCTCTAATTCTTTTCTGTACAATTCTTCTTTCTCCAATTCCGCGTGTTTTTCGTCCAATTGCGCCATTTTTTCTTCGAATTCTTTTTCTAAATCTTCTTCTAGATTTCCACTGCCCCTATACATATAGCGATCTTCTTCCGATAGTCTGGTTAAATATTTGTTTGTAAAATCAGTCCAGCATATTCTTTCGTCGTGTTCCTGTAATTCGTCATATGTCTCGAAATGAATTTTGCAGCAGGTGCAATCGAACTGTGTATCGTCTGGAGTCCAGCATTTATCTGGGTTTTGTTGTTCGTATGTATTCCAGCATTGATTTTCATCGTGTTCCAGTAATTCGGACTGAGTATCGAAATGGACTCCACAGCAAGTGCAGTCGAAGTCTACATTGTTATACCAACAATTGTCTGGACAATGTTCGGCCAATTCGGATTCAGTCTCAAAATGTGCTCCGCAGCTACTGCAATCTAGAATAGGATGGTTATTGGTCCAACATATGTCTGGATTATGATTGTCATAGTCTTCGTATGTTTTGAACTCCGTTCCGCAACCATTGCACGTGTACATAGTTTTTCTGAGGAGGCATATGTCAGGGTTATGGTCATTTTCGTATTTATCGTATGAATCAAAATGTAATCCGCAAGACAAACAATCCATGCCGTTGTTGTTGACTAGGCATTTGTATGGATTATGGGCTCCATATTGTTCCAGAGTATCAAAGTCGACTCCGCACGTATTGCAATATATACCGTCTTTGTCTAAGTCCTTGCTTTGGTCATCGTCTTGCGAAGAATCGTCCATTGTGCAATTGGAGCAATAGAACCCTGTATAGTCTGATAACGCTTTAAATGGGCATCTGCATTGATTGTTGTCTGGAGAACCTGCAATATAATTACGTTTGTTAGTATTAACCTCATAAGTAATAGTATTACCTGAATGATCGGTATTTTTTTGCTGTGTAGTATAGTTATTAATATTATTAATAGTTTCAATAGATTGTTCAATAAAGTTAGACATTGTTTAAAAGTTTTTGAATAGCGGTAAAATAGCTTGAAATAGTTTTGCAATAATCAGTTTGAATAATGAGATGCCATATACTCGTTATAAAAAAAGTATTTCAATTTTCTGAGAACCACCAAAGGTGGTTAGCAGAAAGCACCAATCCTACAAGGTGCGTCTTTGACGCACCAGGTCGGAATTGCAATTTTCTGCTGGATGATAAAATCATCCAGCAGAAAACAAACAAGATGAGCTATGCACTAAAGGTTCCAAAAATGACCTCTCTCAACATTATCATAATACCACAAAGTATATTATGATATATAGCTCCCTCAGGGGTTCGAACCCTGGACCTTACGCTTACTAAGCGTATGCTCTACCACTAAGCTAAAGGAGCAGCTTTTTTGGGTTATAATTGACCCTATACTTACCTTATACTTGTGCTCTGAATCTGTATCTAGCGACTATATTTCATTTTAGTATGTAGATATTACTGCAGGTACGACTAATGGTGTTTCTTACACGTATATATACAGTAATTTCTCTTTATATCCTTTTGTATATTGTACATTATGTTGTATTCATTGATACGAAAGTCAATTTTCTAAACCTTGCGATTCTTTGATTTTTTATTTGTTTTATTGTTTTTTGTTTTTTTTCTAATAGTTTTGCGTTTTTTTACACCAAACTTAAGTACTGGACTATTACCTAAACACCACATAGTTATACCTTGTACCGTTATATATTTTTCGTATCCTTTATCAGGTCCAGTATATTCATCGTTATCATAATGAGGATTCTCAACCATTCCTATTTTATCCCAAAACCCAGCACTAGCATCAGCATCAATATATAATAAGTCAGCATTTTGTAGTTTGACGTTAACCTTATTTTGTAAAACATAAATCATAGAAGCAATTAATAGTCTTGATAATCCTTTATTTCTGTATATTCCACTATCTTCTTCGTCTTCAACATTAATACTCATACTATTCGTTTTTCCTAATTTGTCTATTCCAAATGACCCTATTTCAACTGGTTCTTTTTCAACCGATTCTATTCCGATCTTTCTTTTTTTACGTAGAGTTTCTATTTCTTTGTTTTTTATAATATGTACAGATACATCGGTTCCAAAATCATCTGTACGAGCTTTATAACTAATTTGTATTTTATTTTCTTTACACCTTTTAACATTTCAAACGCCGATTTTACGGCATAAAAAATAATTAAAAATGTAAAATCAACAGGCGTGCTTACTCTTGCGAGGTTGTTTCTTAACGCCGATTGTCTTACTTAACCCTGCATTTTTGTTTCCACAGGTGAAAGACGATGCTTGAAACTGAAATTCTACTGGTCTTGTTTGGTTATATATCCAACATTCAGTTAAGTTCAGTATATTTATTGCAGAATTCTTATCCCTTGTTCTAAATACGACATTTTTGTTTTCGCAACTCACGCAATTAGAACAAGTGAATAATCTGTATATTTCTCCTCCATTTTTATTTTTGTAATGTTTCAAATCTTTTCTACATTCACAGCATTTTTTAGATGTATAAAATTCATTAATAGTTATTGTATCATACTTTTTATGAATTAGTTTCCTTAATCCTTTATTTATTGTAGGCATAGTGAATTTCATTTGTGAAGTTCTACTCCAATTACCATAACCAATGAGGATATTTTCTCCAAATGTGTCCTTTATTTTATTCAAAAATGTATCAATGCTTTTCTTACCATAACTATATTGACGAAATTTCATTTTTCTCCAAACTTCTTTCTTGTAAAAATCTACGGTTTCTTTATTTAACTTATATTTTTCTACAAGATACACTTTGAATTTATCATAATTAACAGATTTACTATTTTGTATTGATAATATTGTTTCTTTTTCTATAATTTTATGTTTTTTCTTTTCTTGTAATAATATTCTTTGATTTCGTTTTCCATAACTTTCTATTTTTCTTTGTGATGCAGTATATTCTAATTTATTTCCGTTTTTATCCATCATATACACTAATGAATGCTTACCAGGGTCGCATCCAACTATATTTCTATCTTTCAATGTATATAATTGTTCTTTGGTTAAATCTTCTATGGTATAAAAATCTTGTTCTTGTAAAACAGGAACTTTACTCCCCCATTTTTTATCTTTCAAATCTTTCCTAATGAAAAGCAAACAACAACTAATACCATCTGTTTGTATTTGGTTATGAAACTGATAATGTTTGTTTTTGAATATTTTATTTTTCATATCAAAAAAATTGCACCATATTTCATTTTGGTTTTCTTTTACATTACTTAATAATTCGCCTTTCTTTGTTTTATTTCCATCTTTGTCTTTTTCAGGACAAAACAAATTTATAATGGAAGCAGTATCTAAAATAATATGTTTTGGAATAATATTGTTTCGTAGTGGTAATGGTTGGAATAATTTGTTTTCCTGTTGTTCCAATACCGAATTCATATACAACATTCCTTTCAAATAATAAAATGGTCTAACCTTAATATCATAATGAATTGATTTTTTGATTTCAGTAGGTAAAATATTAGGTAAATGAAATTGTTTCCAATTATCAAACATAACATCAGTTTCTTCTAACGATAAACATTTATTTTTGAATTGAAATAATATCGACTTATCTGCTGTTATTTGATTTGTAGTTTTGTTAATAAATCGTAAAAAGTGTTGGATAAAATGTTCTTGAAAATTGTTATGTAAAGAAGTATGTATTTGTGTTGCTAAATAGGGTAATAAAAAAGTAGTATTTTTCAAATTGGTTTTTTCGTGGTTCAATAATGGTTGGTATTCAGTTTTGTAAAATGCATCTAACACATCTAAAAGTTCTGTATCTTTTCCTTTCTTTCCTCTATTATCACGACTTCCTAATGTTTTGATACAATACAGAATGAATGTTTCATCTATGGTTGGTAATGGTTGATTTTTATTATATTTATCTAAAACATACAAACGAATAAATTGATAAGTATGAATAACTAAATCGTTCATTTCAAAAACCAAATGATTTATGACTGGTTGTATCGTATCACGATTTAACAAAATCGTTTTTAGCGGAATTTTGAAAGTTTTGTAAGCGGACTTT
>Ga0209550_10003029_pt1 | contig 16088 bp, 14 predicted proteins | sample LauGreSuBDMM15SN_2_FD_187567 | JGI IMG/M metagenome (GOLD analysis project Ga0209550, IMG submission 187567) | Freshwater lake microbial communities from Lake Michigan, USA - Su13.BD.MM15.SN (SPAdes) (version 5) | ecosystem: Environmental > Aquatic > Freshwater > Lake | place: Lake Michigan...
GCAGAATGCAATATTCAAAATGCCGTTAGTTCCACAACCAAATACAGGAACCTTGAGTCCTACAACAGGCGGAAATATTGGTCAATTTATCAATGGAGTGGCCTTGTTTGATTACCGCGACGGAGTAGCCTGGAATGCAACTTCCAATTCATTATGTGGTCCCCTTCCCGGCATGTCGCAATGTCCTGGAGGTATGGGCACTACTCAAGCCTGGAATCGAGACGCCGTATTGGCTGAAAAAGGAGGATTTGATTGCGCCAAAGCACATCCGGCCAATGGAAATTACCACCACCACCAAAACCCCAGCGCGTTCAATCTAGATTTAGTAGTTATTTCTACCGTATGTAATTTATATCCAGCCGACGGATTGTATGTAATCAATACTGCAGAACATTCGCCCTTGCTCGGATTTGCAGCAGATGGTTACCCTATTTATGGCGCCTATGCCTATGCCAATACCGATGGAACAGGTGCGATAACCCGTATGAAATCGAGTTACCAATTGCGCAACATGACTACACGCACCACCTCACCTACAGGAGCAACTGTAGCGAGTGGGCCAGCCGTGAGCACCCAATATCCGTTGGGCTATTTTAAAGAAGATTACGAATATGTGGCGCATCCGTCAGACCCAACCTATTTGGATATTCACAACGGAAGAAATTGCATTACCCCCGAATATCCAGGAGGGATTTATGCCTATTTTACCACTGTTAATGGCAACCACAATTCGGCTTATCCGTATGTAGTGGGACCAACTTTTTATGGGGTGAAAAGTGCTACCAAAGTAACCAGCATCACCGAGACAACTACACCCTACAATCCTGCCTTGGCTTCTACTCAATTTGATATACAAGAAAAAGAGCTATTGGTTTACCCAAATCCTGCTGCTGATTTTATTGCCGTACAGCTGAATAAACTGGTGGTAAGTAATCAGACCATAGAATTGACGGATATGCTTGGGCGAGTAATTGCATCAACTCAAGTAGTGCAAGGCAGCACCTTGTGTTATTTTGATACGTCTAGTTTGTACAACGGCATCTACTTTGTGCGCATTGCTTCAAGTAAAGAACCACAAAGTGTAAAAGTGATCATTAGTAAATAAAAGTACTAGGGAAAACACCTTTTTATTTTATTACTCCTTACATAATAAATTTTGGGTAAACCAATCTAATAATTATAAAATTTTGATTTAATCCATCCACATACTATTTATGAAATACATATATATCTTACTATTATTTTCTTTTTTTGGAAAAGCTATCTGCCAGACAGTTGGATTATCTCAGCACAGTGCAGGAACATTAGATGATGGATATATATTATTCGCACCTAACAATGCGTATACAACCTATTTAATTGATAGATGTGGACGCCAAGTCAAAACATGGAACAGTGCTTATAAACCAGGCCAATCTGTTTATATTCTGCCCGATGGAACCTTGCTTCATACTGGAAATGCAAACAATACAACTTTCAATGCGGGTGGTAAAGGAGGTATTATCGAGAAAATAGATTGGAACGGAAATGTTACTTGGAGTTATACAATTTCAGATGCTACTAAATGCCAACACCATGATGCCAAAATATTGCCAAATGGAAATGTTTTAGTTATTGCTTGGGAAAAGAAAACAAACACAGAGGCTATAGCAGCAGGTAGAAATCCTTCATTAGTTCCGAGCACTTTATGGAGTGAACAAATTTTAGAAATTCAACCTGTTGGAGCAAATGGTGGAAACGTGGTTTGGGAATGGCACTTATGGAATCATTTAGTTCAAGATTATGACGCAACTAAATCCAATTATAATAGTGTATCTGCCAATCCTCAATTAATGAATTTAAATTACAAAGCAAGTGCCACAACTACTGATTGGATACATTTAAATTCAATCGACTATAACGAGACTTTAGACCAAATTATTCTCAGTTCTCACAACACGAATGAAGTTTGGATCATTGACCATAGCACAACTCCTGCTCAAGCTGCAAGTCATTCTGGCGGAAATTCAGGAAAAGGTGGTGATTTTTTATACCGTTGGGGAAATCCATTAACTTATAATGTGGGAACTACAACTCAATTGTTTGGGCAACACAATGCTCGTTGGATAGAAAGCGGGTTTCCATTTGAAAATCAGATTATGATTTTTAATAATGGTGTTGGTAGAACTGGCGGAAATTATTCTACTGTTGAAATTATTAATCCTCCGGTAAATGGTTATAACTATCTAGCAGCATTGCCTTATCTGCCTTCTACAACTTCTTGGAATTATAATTATGGTAATTCCAATGCACTATATGCTATGAACATTTCTGGAGCACAACAATTAGCTAATGGAAATGTATTGATTTGCAATGGCCCAAGTGGAATATTTACCGAAGTAAATACCGCTGGCAGTACGCTTTGGAAGTATGTAAATCCGGTAGGAAATACAGGAATTGCTGCTCAAGGTACTACTCCAACTCAAAATACTGTCTTCCGATGCAATTATTATCCTAATAATTATAGTGGATTTTCGGGTCATACTTTAACTACTGGTAACACTATTGAAAATTCCAATACAGTCTCAGCTTCTTGCAGTTTGACATTATCTACTTTAGAACATAATTCAGCTGAGGCTTTTAAAGTCTTTCCCAATCCAGCGAGTGATTTTATTGCGGTACAACTCAACGATTTGAATGCCAATAACCAATCGGTAGAATTAATTGATGCCTTGGGGCGCGTAATTGCTACAACCCAAGTTGTACAGGGAAGTATCTTGTGTTATTTTGATACTGCAAGTTTGTATAACGGAATTTATTTTGTGCGTCTAGCATCGGGCAAAGAACCATTAACCGTTAAAGTGATTATCAGCAAATAAGACCACTATTTCAATAAAAATGCCTCAAATTGTTTTACTTTTTGGGGCATTTTTATTGGGATTTAAAAGGCTATGTTCCATTTGGGTAAGGTGCCAAATTCTTTTAGATGATTTTGAAGCATCAGCCCTTCCACATAAGTAGGAATTACTTTGTGTTTGCCGCCAAAGGTCTCAAACCAATGTACTTCAAGCGCTTCAATTTTTTCTAGTTTCATTTGGCTGGGCCAAGAATATTTACGTCCTGTTTTGGCAAATTGATGTCCGTTGACAATCTTGTCATACAATCCACCATTTTTGCTTTTTAAGGTTCCGTCATTTTGCACTGTTCCGGTTGATCCGACCATAATCAATTGTTTTTCTTCGCCTTTGCATTCGTATACAAGAAAAACACCACTGCCTTCCGTTGCGTTGCATTGATTTTCTAATTGATCTTCGGGAGTAAATATAAAATGATTGGTCGATTTAAATTTGGTCAGTTCTTTGTACATGCTTGTCGTTTGTATTTATTAATAAAAATAGCCCTATGTTACTAGGGCTATCATATCCGTGATTCGGGGAAAATTATCCCATAATTTCTTTTACTTTTTTACCAATTTCGGCTGGAGAATCTACCACGTGAATACCATTCTCCCGCATGATGCGTTTTTTGGCTTCGGCCGTGTCATCAGATCCACCCACAATAGCTCCGGCGTGACCCATTGTTCTTCCTTTTGGAGCAGTTTCACCGGCAATAAATCCTATAACCGGTTTGCGATTGCCATCGGCTTTGATCCATTTGGCTGCATCGGCTTCCAATTGACCACCAATTTCGCCAATCATCACAATGCATTTGGTTTCTGGATCATTCATCAATAATTCAACCGCTTGTTTGGTTGTGGTTCCAATTATTGGATCTCCTCCAATACCAATAGCTGTAGTAATTCCCATACCTTGTTTCACTACCTGATCGGCAGCTTCGTAGGTTAAGGTTCCCGATTTGGACACAATCCCAACTGTTCCTTTTTTGAATACAAATCCGGGCATAATCCCTACTTTGGCTTCACCTGGTGTAATTACACCTGGGCAGTTTGGTCCAATTAGGGTGCAATTTCTTTCTTTGATGTAGTTATTGGCACGAATCATATCGGCAACCGGAATTCCTTCGGTGATGGTGATGATTACTTTGATTCCTGCATCAGCCGCTTCCATAATTGCATCGGCAGCAAAAGCGGGTGGTACAAAAATAATCGTGGTATCGGCACCTGCTTGATCTACAGCATCTTGTACCGTATTAAAAACCGGACGATCCAAATGGATACTTCCTCCTTTTCCGGGCGTTACTCCTCCTACTACATTGGTTCCGTATTCGATCATTTGAGAAGCGTGGAAAGTTCCTTCGCTACCTGTAAATCCTTGAACAATAATTTTGGAATCTTTATTAACTAAAACACTCATGATTTGTTATCTATTTGATTTGAAAAATGCTTGGCAAAAGTAAGGTTTTGGCCGTTACTTTTAAAGTTTTTTTGTTGAAATAATTTAAGGCAATTGGCTAATTTGATAGCCTTTGAATAATTTGTCGTCTTTGATTTCCCAAAAGGCCATAAAGTGCGCCAATAACATCTCTTCTCTCGGATTTTCTACCGTTTTAATGTAATGCGAATAATACACGGCTATCGTATTGCCTTCTTTCACCATTTGGCTAATGCGGACTTTTGATCGTACGTAGGCTTTCCCGAGTGTTGTAGCCAATTCTAAAATATCATGTCGATCCATTTGAATTGTGCCTTTGCTGCTTCTCCATTCCACTTGAATATCCGGATGTAAAAAAGTATCCATGATTTCGGGATTAATCAGAGCATCTGATTTATAAAAATCGATGACAATTTTTTTGGCAGACATCTTATTTTAGTTTTGTTAGTATTTCGGGTATGCGTTTGATATTGGCCAATTGCTTCAGTTTTTCGCGGGACTCTTCTATAGGAGTTCCAAAATAGGTTTTGCCGCCTTCTACCGATTTGGTCACGCCCGTCTGACCCAAGATTACTGCTTTTTCTCCTATCGTAATACCACTGGTGGTTCCTACTTGTCCCCAAAGTGTAACTTCGTCTTTAATAATCACACAACCGGCAATTCCGGTTTGCGAAGCAATGAGGCATTTTTTACCAATTACGGTATCGTGCCCCACATGTACTTGGTTGTCAATTTTGGTTCCCCATCCAATCGTGGTATCACCGGTAACGCCTTTATCTATAGTGCATAAAGCACCAATTCCTACCTGATCTTCTACAACTACTCGACCACCTGAAAGCAATTGGTCGTATCCTTCTGGTCGTTTTTTATAATAAAAAGCATCGGCACCCAAAACAGTACCCGAATGAATAACCACATCATTTCCTATTACAGTATGATCGTAGAGCGTAACATTGGCGTGAATCAAGCAATTACGGCCAATTTTCACGTGGTTACCCACAAAACAATTGGGTTGAATTACTGTTCCTTCGCCTATTTGCGCAGTTGCCGAAATGGCTGCCTGTGCCGAAACAAAAGGCATAAAATGACGCGTGAGTGTATTGAAATCTCGGAAAGGATCGTCCGAAATTAAAAGCGCTTTCCCATCGGGGCACTCCACTTCTTTGTTTATTAATACAATAGTTGCCGCCGATTGCAAGGCTTTGTCGTAATATTTGGGGTGATCCACAAAAACGATGTCACCCGGAGTTACCACATGTATTTCGTTCATCCCAAACACCGGAAAATCATTGGCACCCACATAGGAGCAACCAATGATTTCCGCAATTTCTTGTAACGTATGTGTTGTATTGAATTTCATAATCAATGTCCCCTTGGGGTTTTAGGGCTACTCTTTTACGCGCTCCATGTAATTTCCGTTTGAGGTATCGATTTTTATCTTGTCTCCTTCATTAATAAACAACGGCACATTTATTTGCGCTCCTGTTTCTACCGTAGCCGATTTTGTAGCATTGGTTGCTGTATTGCCTTTTACACCAGGCTCTGCATAGGTTACAACTAAAACTACTGAAGCTGGCATATCTACTGACAAAGGTAAATCGGTTTCGGTATTGATGCTCACCATCACGTTTTCGCCTTCTTTCAATAAATCGGGCGAATCCAAGATGTTTTTGTTTAAGGATATTTGCTCAAACGATTCTACATTCATGAAGTGAAACAAATCTCCTTCAGGATACAAAAATTGAAACTTATGATTTTCCACACGCACTTCCTCTATTTTGTGTCCGGCTGAAAAGGTGTTGTCTAACACTTTTCCGTTGGTTAAACTTCTCAATTTAGTACGCACAAAAGCAGGTCCTTTACCTGGTTTTACATGCAAAAATTCGATGATTTTATAAATGTCGTTGTTGTATTTAATACACAATCCGTTTTTGATATCTGATGTACTTGCCATTTTATTTTTTGTTAATTGTTTTGATTTCGTTTTTGTTTGATAAATTGATCAAACGTGTATTAATAATTTCCAGAATAGCCTTTCATGATTCCACGAGAAGAATTTCGGATAAAATCGAGGATTTCATCGCGTTCTGGAGTCGCTTCCATTTCGCCTTCAATGATGCTGACAGCTTGAGAAGTATTGTAGTTTTTTTGGTACAAGATGCGGTAAATGTCTTGAATTTCTCTAATTTTTTCGGTGGTAAACCCTCTGCGACGCAATCCAACCGAGTTTATTCCTACATATGATAGGGGCTCTTTGGCCGCTTTGGTATACGGCGGTACGTCTTTACGCACCAAAGATCCTCCCGAAACCATCGCATGATCACCTACGTGTATAAACTGATGAATGGCAGCCAATCCACCAATAATGGCATAGTTGCCCACCGTTACGTGACCGGCTAATGCAACTCCATTTACAATGATGGCGTTATCTCCAATGTGACAATCGTGTGCAATGTGAGCCGTAGCCATCACTAAACAATTGTTACCAATCGTAGTTTGACCGGATGCAATAGTCCCTCTGTTAATGGTTACGCATTCTCTAATGGTACAATTGTCGCCAATAATGGCCAACGAATCTTCTCCGCCAAATTTTAAATCTTGTGGTACGGCCGAAATAACTGCACCTGGAAAAATGTTGCAATTTTTTCCGATACGCGCTCCTTCCATGATGGTTACGTTTGATCCGATCCAAGTACCATCGCCAATAATAACATTATTGTGGATGGTCGTGAACGGCTCAATTACTACATTTTTGGCAATTTTTGCTCCAGGATGAACATAGGCTAATGGTTGATTCATGTGCTGTTCTATTTATTGTTTTTTCGCTATTTGTGCCATCAATTCGGCTTCGGCTACCAATTTTCCATTGGCATAGGCGTTGGCTTGCATGTGGCAAATCCCGCGACGTATGGGCGTAATGAGTTCACATTTGAATATCAAAGTGTCTCCAGGAAGCACTTTGTGTTTGAATTTTACATTGTCAATTTTCATGAAAAAAGTCAAGTAATTTTCAGGATCTGGCACCGTACTCAATACTAAAATACCGCCAGTTTGTGCCATGGCTTCTACAATTAAAACACCTGGCATTACGGGTGCGTTTGGAAAATGTCCCACAAAGAACGGTTCGTTCATCGTAACATTTTTCAGACCCACTACATGTGTTTCTGATAATTCAAATATTTTATCCACCAACAAAAAGGGCGGACGGTGTGGCAACATGGCCATGATTTTATGGATATCCATGAGCGGCTCCTGATTTAAATCATAGACCGGCACCTGGTTGCGTTGCTCAATTTTGATAATTTTGGCCATTTTTTTGGCAAATTGGGTATTGACAAAATGTCCCGGTTTGTTGGCAATTACCTTTCCTTTGATGCGCATTCCAATAAGTGCCAAATCACCTACTACATCGAGTAATTTATGGCGAGCGGCTTCATTGGGATGGTGCAAAGTGAGGTTGTCTAGAATCCCATTTGGTTTAACGGTAATTTCGTCTTTACCAAAAGCAATTTTAAGGCTTTCCATAGTGCTCTCCGATATTTCTTTATCGACGTACACGATGGCGTTATTCAAGTCACCACCTTTTATTAATCCGTGTTGCAATAAAGATTCGAGTTCGTGTAAAAAACTAAACGTACGCGCATTAGAAATCTCGTCTTTAAAGTGAGAGATGCTTTTCATGGTCGCGTTTTGGGTACCCAATACTTTGGTGCCAAAATCTACCATCGCAGTTACTTGGTAATCGTCACAAGGCATCACCAAGATTTCACTGCCCGTGGCTTCGTCTGAATACGAGATCACTTCTTTCACCACATAGTATTTGCGTTCGGCTTCTTGTTCTACGATACCCGCTTTTTCTATGGCTTCAATAAAATATTTTGACGAACCGTCCATAATTGGTGGTTCTGAGGCGTCTAATTCAATGATTACATTGTCTACATCCAATCCCACAAAAGCAGCCAAAACGTGCTCGGAGGTTTGAATCTTAACGCCTAATTTTTCTAAATTGGTCCCGCGTTGGGTATTTACCACATAATTGGCATCGGCCTCTATCATGGGTTGACCTTCTAAATCTACGCGTACAAATGTAAACCCGTTATTAATCGGCGCTGGCTTAAACGTCATGGTTACCTCTTTCCCAGTGTGTAAACCAACACCAGAAAGGGTAACTTCTGATTTTATCGTTGTTTGCTTAACCATTCTATTTATTTTTAGTATTTATATTCGTTTTTAGTGCTTCAAATTCGTGCATAATTTTAGGTAAATTTTTGAAATGCACATACGATTTGCTATAGTCGTTATAGGTGAATGCTGGACTTCCCTGCAAAATTTCGCCATCTTTTACGTTACGCCCAACACCCGATTGCGCTTGAATGCGCACATTATTGCCAACAACGATGTGTCCTGCAAATCCTACTTGTCCGCCAATTACACAATTTTTACCAATTTTGGTAGAACCTGCAATCCCGGTTTGGGCCGCAATTACGGTGTCTTCTCCTATTTCGACATTGTGCGCAATTTGTATTTGGTTGTCCAATTTTACGCCTTTTCTAATAATGGTTGATCCCATCGTAGCGCGGTCTATAGTGGTTGAAGCGCCCACCTCGACTAGATCTTCTAAAATCACATTTCCTATTTGGGGAATCTTGCTGTAGCTGCCGTCTTTTTCGGGGGCAAATCCAAAACCATCGGCTCCAACCACTGCATTAGCATGAATTACACAACCGTTTCCGATGAGGCAATCGTGGTATACTTTGGCGCCCGAAAACAAGGTCACATCATCACCAAGAATTACATTGTCTCCCAGATAACAATTGGGGTAAATTTTTACATTGTTACCCATGCGCACATTGGTTCCTATATAACTGAAGCTTCCCAAATAAAAACCTTCGCCATAGGTGCTTTGATTAGAAATTACTGAAGGTTGTTCAATGCCATTTTTGCTACCTTTTCTGGCTTGGTCATAAAACTGCAACAACTTGGTAAAGGCCAGATAAGCGTCTTCTACCTTAATGAGTGTAGTGTTTAATGGGCCTTCATGAGTAAAACTAGTATTTACAACCGTTATTGTAGCTTGGGTAGTATAAATGTAATTGGTGTATTTTGGATTGGATAAAAATGTAAGTGAACCGGCAGAACCTTCTTCTATTTTTGAAAAATTTGAAACCGTTGCGTTGGGATCACCCACTACATCGCCTTCCAAAATTTCCGCTATTTGTGCTGCTGTAAATTTCATTAATTAGGGTCTTACCAAATCTGTAGTTTTACAAAATATCGCCTGTTGTTGAGCACAATCCTTCTCGATTGAGCTCGTTTTTTAACGCCACAAAAATAGGAAATTTTGATTTTAAATAGCCGTTTTAAAGCAGTTGTTTTGGAAAACACAGGTAATATTTTGTGACTGGTTTGGCTAATGCCTTTAAATTGAGTTGATCGGACACCTCAATCACCTCTTCGATGGATTTATCCTTTTTCAGAATCTGAATCGGTTCGGCGGTGTTATTATAGGCTTGATTTTTAATTTTACCCTTGTAAATAAAGTAGTTGCATTCTTCTGTCGTTAAATTATACAGGGAAGAAAGTTGATTTTTATACTCCACCAAAGATTCATTTGAGAATTTTTCGGCACTCAATTTAATTTTTAACAAGTCGCGATTGATGATCATTTTACTCAACGTACTGAGTATAAAATCATCATGAAATTGCCAAGATTTTATGGCGCTAATCACATCGTAATCATCCAATTGAGCAAATTGTTCCAGCACCTCGTCGGTAAATGCAGCTAAGGGAATGGACTGTTTCATAAAATACTGCAACGGCCTACTTGCTTCAACTGGTATTCCTTGTTGCAGAAGTTCTTTGGCTCTTTTCAGCGTTTTGGTGAGCATCAACTCGGCCACCAAACTGGTTTTATGCAAATAGGCTTGCCAGTACATCAATCGGCGGGCCATCAAAAATTTCTCAATGGAGTAAATCCCTTTCTCTTCGAGCACCAAGACATCGTCTACCACGTGCATCATTTGTATCAACCGATCCGAATTGATAGTACCCTCGGCCACACCCGAATAAAAACTATCGCGATTCAAGTAGTCCATGCGGTCCATATCCAACTGACTCGAAATGAGTTGGTGCATAAATTTGCGCGAATAATTGCCTTTGAAGATTTGAATGGCCAAGGTTAATTGTCCGTCAAAAAGCACGTCTAAACGCTCCATAAATAAAAGCGAGATTGACTCGTGATTCACTTCTTCAACAATGGAATGTTCTAAGGCGTGGGAAAAAGGTCCGTGGCCAATGTCGTGCAACAAAATGGCAATATACAAAGCGTTTTCTTCCTCTTTTGAAATTGCAACTCCCTTAAAGCGCAATACTTCAACCGCTTTTTGCATCAGGTGCATGCTACCAATGGCGTGATGAAAACGCGTATGGTGAGCACCCGGATAAACCAAATAGGACAACCCCATTTGTGAGATGCGGCGCAACCGCTGAAAATACGGATGCTGAATCAAATCAAACAACAACGGATTGGGAATAGATATGAATCCGTAGATGGGATCGTTAAACAATTTTAGCTTATTAATCGTGCGCACGAGAATTGAATTTTACAGGGACAAATATACCAAACCACAAGTAAAAAAGGCTTTCTATGCGAGATAAAAAGCCTTTTCTAGTTACCAAATAACTACCCTACTGCTATCGGGTCGAAACATTGGGTCGCCGGGTTTTATGCCAAAGGTTTGATAAAATTCGGGCATATTACTTAATGGTCCATTGATTCTGAACTTAGCCGGCGCATGCACATCAACCATAATTTGCTGGGCCAAGGCCTCTTTTTTGATGTTGACCATCCACGCATAGGCATAAGCCAAGAAATAACGTTGATTTGGATTTAAACCCGAAATGAGTTGATTGGTTTTATATTGTTTTGTTTTCTTGAACGCTTCAAACCCCATAATTACACCTCCCAAATCGGCAATATTCTCGCCTTGTGTTGCATCGCCGTTGAGGTGTTTGTCTCCCAAAACAGTATAGTTAGAAAATTGATCAACAATTAAACTGGTTTTGGCCTTAAATTTGGCCAAATCGGCAGGAGTCCACCAATTGTTTAAATTTCCTTTCTCGTCATATTGGCTCCCTTGGTCGTCAAAACCATGGGTGATTTCATGCCCGAAAGTTGATCCTCCAATAATTCCGTACAAGATGGCATCGTCGGGCATGCGTCCCTCAAATCCCGGAACAATAATGTTGCAAGCAGGCACCACGATTTCGTTATTGCTGGGGTTGTAATAGGCGTTGTAGGTTTGTGGTGTCATGACCCATTCATTGCGGTCTACCGGTTTGCCATATTTGGCAATCATTTGATTGTATTCCCAAGTATTGGCTCGTTTTACGTTGCCACAATAGGAATTGCGATCAATGCGCAAGGCCGACAAATCTTTCCATTGGTCGGGATAACCCACCTTCATGACTATTTTGTTGAGTTTGTGCAAGGCTTTCACCTTGGTTGTTTCGCTCATCCAATCTAATTTTTTGATGCGCTCGGCATAGACATCGCGAATGGAATTTCCAATTTCTAATAACTTTTCTTTGGAACCTTGTGGCAAATAATCAGCTACATACACCTGGCCAATCAATTCGCCAAGGGAAGAATTGGTTTGATTGACCACGCGTTTCCAACGGGGTTTTTGTTTGGATACGCCTTTCATAACCGTCGAGAAAAAGCGAAAATCTTCTTGGGCTATGGCTTTGTTTAAATAGGGTGCGTAGTTGGAAATGAGATTCCATATAAGGTAGGTTTTCCAATCTTCGACAGAAAATTCGACCAACAAATGATCTAGATTTTTGTAAAACTCCGGCTGCCCAACAATCACACTGTCGGCTTTGGCAATTCCCATAAGCGGAAACAAATCAGCCCAAGCCACCGAAGGAGACAATTGCTGAAACTCCTTCATCGACATTTTATGGTAATTGGCATTGGGGTCACGCAAATCTTCTAATTTTCTAGAAAACTTAGCCACCGCAGTTTCTAGTGCAAGCACTCGGGCGGCACTTTGATTGGCTTTTTCGGGAGATTGTCCGGTAAGGCTAAACATTTTGGCCACGTGTTTTGGAAATTCTGCACGAATGGCAATCGTTTCTGGATCGGAATTAAAATAGTAATCGCGATTGCCCAAAGAAAGGCCACCTTGACTCATAAACAAGGCATTTTTGGTACTGTTTTTATCGTCTTGCGCCACATAAAATGTAAATCCGGGCTGCATGCCTAAGCGGTGTAAAAAGGCAAACGTTTGCACCACCTGACCTAAACTGGAACAGGCGTTAATGATTTTGAGTTCGGATTGTATGGGTTGAATGCCCATCTTTTCTATGCGAATGCTATCCATGCCCGAAGCATAGAAATCGCCTATTTTTTGCTTGTTGCTTCCTTTGGCTGAGGTTGATGCAGCCGAACTTTCGCAAATTTTCTTGATTTGGTTGTTGATGGTGTCGTTAATCAACTGAAAAATACCGTTGCTGGATTCGGTAGATGGAATCGGATTTTGTTTAAACCAACCACCATTAGCATATTGAAAAAAATCGGAAGATGGATTGGTTGTAGTATCGCGATGCGTGAGTAACGGATCGGGGTATTGGATTTCTTTTTTGGAACACGAAGCGGATAGTACAGCTACTAAAACTAAGGTTGAAATTTGTGCTATTCTCATGAAGATATAATATTGTATTGAATTGGTTTTAAGTGGTTTAATCTATCTTATATTAATCTTGATTTTCGATCATTTTGTAGGCGTCAATTACTTTTTTCACTAGGCGATGGCGCACGATATCTTTGTCGTCCAAATAGATAATTCCTATGCCTTCTATGTCTTTAAGTACTAATAACGCTTCTTTTAGACCAGAGATGGTGCGCCGCGGTAAATCAACTTGACCAGGATCACCCGTAATCATGAATTTGGCGCTTTTGCCCATACGCGTCAAGAACATTTTCATTTGGGAATGGGTGGTATTTTGGGCTTCGTCCAAGATTACAAAGGCATTATCTAGTGTTCGACCGCGCATAAAGGCCAAGGGCGCAATTTGAATAATTCCTTTCAAAATATAGTCTTCTAACGAACTAGGCGGAAGCATGTCGCGCAAGGCATCATACAGCGGCTGCATATAGGGATCTAATTTTTCTTTCATGTCGCCCGGTAAGAACCCCAGATTTTCTCCGGCTTCAACCGCAGGACGCGTGAGAATAATGCGTTTTACTTGTTTTTCTTTAAGTGCTTTTACCGCCAAAGCCACTCCGGTATAGGTTTTTCCCGTTCCAGCAGGACCAACTGCAAAAACCATGTCGTTTTTATAAACGGTATCCACCAACAATTGCTGGTTGGGCGTCATGGCTTTGATGATTTTTCCGCCAATGCCATGCACCAAAATCTTATCTTGATCGGGCATGCGCTGTTCGTCTTGCGAATTACTTTGAATTACGCGGTCAATGACGTTTTGATCAATGCGATTGTAGCGGGTGAAATGTTGCATGAGCCGTTGAAATCGAACTTCGAATTCGTCTAATATTTCTTTCTCTCCAAAGGCTTTTAAGATAGAACCTCGGGCAACGATTTTGAGCTTGGGATAATACTTCTTGATAATTTCTAGGTGGGAGTCGTGATCGCCCCAAAATTCTTTTGGCGCAATTTCATTGAGGTCGATAATTCGTTCGTTCAAAAGGAGGTAGAATTTAATTAAATAATTTGCTATATATTGCTAGCTTTGCATTCAAATTTAGGGAGATTTTAGTTCCATTTGTTTTTTATTTATAAACATTTTTATGTCAATAATTACCCTTACTACCGACTACGGCCTAAAGGACCATTTTGTGGCTGCTTTAAAGGGTAAAATCTATACCGAGCACCCAGAGGCCAAGATAATTGACATTTCGCACGACATTGATCCCTTTAATACTGTCGAAGCCAGTTACATTATCAATGCAGCCTATGCCAATTTTCCCAAAGGCACTGTGCATATTATTGGGGTTGATGCCGAACTCACCCGAGAAACCCAGCATTTGGCCATGCAATGGAACGGTCATTATTTCATCTGCGCCGATAATGGTATTTTGAGCATTTTAATTCAGAAAATCATTCCGCAAAAAATAGTTCGAATTTCTATTCACGACCGCATGCCAACTGACGCTTCCGATTTGGATGTGTTTATTCGTGTAGGCTGCCACCTGGCCAAAGGCGGAGAACTCAATGTGGTGGGTCAAGAAATTAGCAGCATCAAACAAGTCACCGAATTGCAACCGGTAGTTTCTAGCGATAAAAAATCAATCAAAGGCTATGTGATTTATATTGATCATTTTGGCAATATTGTAACCAATATCACCAAAACGCTGTTTGTAGAAGTAGCCAAAGGGCGAGCGTTTGAAATCCCGCTTTTTCAGTCGGTGGCCAACCAACGCACGACAAATAGAAAAAATTCGTTACCTATAAAAAGTATAGAATCAAAGTATGCAGATATTGCCAAAAACGACAACTTTAACGTAAAAAATTACGAGGGTTCCAAATTGGCTCTATTTAATGAAGCCGGTTTTTTGGAGATTGCTTTGTTTCGAAGCAACCCCAAAACAGTGGGAAGCGCCTCCTCATTGTTGGGCATCAATTACCAAGACAGCATCGTGATCAATTTTATGTACTAACAAACATCGATAAACGAACAACGACAAACCCGTATAAATGAAATCAATCATACTTCGAGAAATTAAATCTTTTTTTGGCTCTCTCATAGGGTATTTGGTGATTGCCTTATTTTTGCTCTTCAACGGACTTTTTTTATGGGTGTTTGAAGGCGAATACAATGTATTGAATTCCGGATTTGCTGATATGACGCCTTTCTTTACAATAGCGCCTTGGATTTTACTTTTTCTAATTCCTGCGGTAACCATGCGCAGTTTTTCGGACGAGAAAAAACAGGGTACACTCGAATTATTGCTCACCAAACCCATTTCTATTTGGCACATCGTGTTAGGGAAATTTTTTGGAGCGTTTAGCCTAATCGTTTTGGCTATTTTACCTACCCTTTTGTACGTATATGTACTGTATGAATTGGGATATCCGGTAGGCAATATCGATTTGGGAAGCACCCTTGGCTCCTATTTTGGCTTGTTGTTTTTGGTGGCTGCCTATACGGCAATTGGCGTTTGTACATCTACCCTAACAGAAAATCAAATCGTGGCGTTTATCTTGTCAGTATTTGGCTGTTTTGTATTTTACTTTGCCTTTGACGGATTAGCTACCTTTTTTACTTCAATCGAAGGCGGTTTATCCTTTCTCGGGATGGGAAGTCATTTTAAAAGCATGAGTCGCGGCGTACTCGACACCCGTGATGTAATTTACTTTTTGAGCCTCACGTATATCTTTCTTTCTATTACTGTTTATCAACTTAAATCTGTACGTGCCTAATGAAATTTACGTGGTCTCCTACTCGCAAAAAATCGGCATTACTTCTACTTGCCTTGGTACTGATAAATATCCTTGGTCATTTTTTCTTTTACCGATTTGACCTTACGCAAGACAAGCGTTATACCTTGTCGGCTACTTCATTAAAACTCATAAAAGAAATAAAAGAGCCCTTACAAATCGAAGTTTTTTTGAAAGGAAATTTTCCGGGCGAATTCAAAAAATTGCAATCCGAAACCCAACAATTCTTAGAGGAATTCAAGGCCTACAACAGCAATATTACGTTTCAGTTTATCAATCCGTTAGAAAATGAAACTGACCGCGATACCGTGATGGC
>Ga0209550_10003031_pt1 | contig 16081 bp, 13 predicted proteins | sample LauGreSuBDMM15SN_2_FD_187567 | JGI IMG/M metagenome (GOLD analysis project Ga0209550, IMG submission 187567) | Freshwater lake microbial communities from Lake Michigan, USA - Su13.BD.MM15.SN (SPAdes) (version 5) | ecosystem: Environmental > Aquatic > Freshwater > Lake | place: Lake Michigan...
CCCTGTGCCCGACCCAACTTTAGCATAGATTGAACATTTTTTGCATAAAACGGAGCTTCAATAGCCATAATCGTTGGTTTATAAGTATCTATAATACTTTGAAGTCTTTCCAGTATTTTTAATAATCTTGTGGGATGATCACTTAATGCATCTAAAAAAATAACACCAATGTCCATTGTTTTCATTTGATTTCCATTGATTTCCAAAAGAGCATATCCCATTTTTACCGTTCCAGGATCGACCCCTAAAATGCGATATATTTTATTTTCAGTGAGTGACATTTATCAGTTCTATTTAATGACAATGTAGTGATAAAATTAATTCTTTTTTATAATGCCCCTTCATCCCAACCAAAAAGTAGGATTTAAAACCTGACTTGCGCAGGTCGAGTTTTTCATAAAGCCATATATCATTTGTTTTTCGGCGATATTGATGTTATATTGTCACTCCAAATTGCCCAATAACCAAATACCAAATGTATGAAACTTCAGAACCATTATAAGGATGGCTTTTTTGACGTATGTGCTGAGCACGGCTTTTTGCCAATAAAGGATCCAATCGTTTCTCTTCCTTCTACTTATGCCGATGTGCAAAAAATATTGGATGATATGCCTGTAGTTTTGCCGAACGGTGAGCATGGATTGCTTCATCATGAGGGTGAAATCATGAAGGCTATAGAATCACTTGAAAATCACCTGGAAGAGGTGAAAAAGGAGGATGATATATTTGTCATTCAAGCTCTTTTTCGTTCCTATGGTTTTTTAACTTCGGCTTATTTATTAGAGCCATCCTTTCAACAATTTCGAAAGGATGGAACTTATGGAAAAGCACGGAATTTTTTACCTGCAAATATTGCGCAACCATTTTGTTATGTCTCTGAAAAACTGGGTATTTTCCCCTGGCTAGATTATCATTACGCCTATTCCTTGGGGAACTACCGAAAATTAGATGAAAAAAAGGATCTGAACTGGGAAAATATTACCATGTGTAACCGCTTTTCAGGTCAGTCTGATGAAGTTGGTTTTATTATGCTTCATGTCGATATCAATAGGTTTTCCCCAGGTTTAGTAGGTTCTGTCATGAAGACATTACAGGTCATAAAAGATGAAAATCAACCAGTTCATGGTTTTTTAGAAGCTAACTGGAGGACTATGAAGACAATGAATGAGCGAAGAAAGGAAATGTGGAAAGCTTCCCGTTGGCAACACTATAACGATTTTAGAATATTTATAATGGGGGTAAAAGGGAATGAAGAAATTTTTGGAGAGGGAATAACTTATGAAGGTGTTTGGGACGAACCAAAAGCTTTCAGAGGACAAACTGGTGCCCAGGATGATATTATTCCTATGCAAGACATTTTCTCAGGAGTCATTTTTCATTATCCTCAAAATGATTTAACGAAATATTTACTTGATCTGAGAGCCTACAGACCTGTTTGTGTTCAAAAATTTTTCTCCGATCTTTCTGAAACAATGGAAAAAATTCATCCAAAGGGATTGTTGGGGCTTTTGAAAGAAAGAAACGATATAGACTCCCTTTGTTTCCTCATTGGAATTTTAGAGGAAATTTATCATTTTAGAAATGGTCACTGGCAATTTGTCCAAAAATATATCATGTCAAATACCAAGTACGCTAAAGCAACCGGGGGAACACCCATTACTTCCTGGATACCTAATCAAATTATGGCTGTCATCATTCAGATGGAGGAGGTGCTGGAAACGTTAAGTATTTATGGTGAAAGCAGTAATGATACCGCCAGTACAATCAGGGAAAGAAATATTCAATTTTTAACTACTAAAAGAAAGCTTCTGGAAGGTCAGTTAGCCCTTATTCATAATAATGACTTTACAGCTGAGTCCGTTTTTGAACTGAATAAGGCTTATGGCTATGTTGATTCAGAGCACATTAATTGATATAATTATATATACTTCCGTTCCATCTGTCATGGAAGGAACGGAAGCATTTAAAAGGGGTACTGAAGCCTCCGATTATCACCTTTCTATTTATTTACTTAAATGCCAGGTCCAGTAGATTAAGATAAACTGGATTGGTATTCTAATAATAGCCAGTTTCTTACTTCCTATAGCCGGTTTTTCTTTGAATACATCTAAAACATGAATGGGTAAGAAAAATAACATTAAATAGAACATACCTTTTCCCGCCATTTGTTGATATTGGGGGATAAGAAGTCCAATACCCAGCAAAACTTCAATAATGCCAGCCAAATAGTTGGCAAATAACTTTGGAATGAAATCTGGAATAAACTTATTATAGAAACGGGGCTTTATGAAATGCATGATGCCTGCAAAAATCATAAAAACAGCTAGCAGCATAGTTAAATAATACTTGTAATGGTTCATATTGGTATTTGTTAAACGGATGTAGTTTTATATTTCATCAGGCCAAGGAACTGCCTGATTTGTTTGTTTAAAAAGAGGTCTGTCTGCTCCAACTTTCCTTAGGTACTCACCGAGTAAAGTGGATAATTCTTTCACTTTATCAGGATGATTCATCGCCAAATCAACCTTTTCCCCGAGGTCATTATCTAATCGGTAAAGTTCTTTTTTTCCATCTTTATACCAATGAATTAATTTCCATTCTCCTTGACGAATGGTACTGGTTGTTCCTATGCCAGGCCCGGAAGGACCCCATTTATTGGGAAAATGCCATACGAAAATACGATTAGAAGGTGTTTTTCCTTTTTGTTTTAAAAGAGGGATAAAACTTTTCCCATCTATTTGTTGAACCGTTTTCTTTTTTTGTATTCCGGCCATTTCTAATATACCAGGAAAAAAATCTTCAATAATAAGGGGCTGGTTACAGACGGAACCGGGGACCACTTCATTAGGCCATTTAACTAACATGGGTTCTCTGATTCCTCCCTCATAAGCGGATCCTTTACCACTTTTTAGCGGTGAATTATGGGTATGTTTTTGACCTCCACGGGCAGTTGCGCTCAAGGATCCATTGTCAGACATAAAAATTACAATGGTATTTTTTTCAAGATTACTGGCGGATAGAAAGGACATGAGGTCACCTAAACTTTTATCCATGCCTTCTACCATAGAAGCAAAACGAGCTTCCGGTTCTTCCAGCCCCTGTTTTTTATATTTTTCATAAAAACGGGTATCAGCTTCAAGAGGTGTATGCACTGCATAGTGAGACATGTTTAGAAAAAAGGGTTTATTTGCTTTTTTGGCTTGTTCTATAGCAGAAATAGCTTCAATGGTTAATACTTCAGTCAGATTTATGGTGTCGCCATGATATTTATTTAAACCGGGTACCCCCCACGGCAGCGTATGTTTTTCTCCGTTTTTATTTCCAAAGTTACGTTCACCCTGGTAACTACCGGGTGCACCGGCGGCATGTCCGGCAATGTTAACATCAAAGCCTAAATTTAAAGGGTCAGCGCCTGGCGTATCCATAGCGCCCCAATGCGCTTTACCACAATGGATGGTAAAATAGCCATGTTGTTTAAGTAGTTGTGGTAGGGTAGTGGCATGAACAGCATTTTCAATACTGTCAACGGGTTGAAGGCCATTCACATTCCATTTTGGCATTTGTAAAATGGAATCTTTATGGTCTTCTGAAATATTTCTTCGTAAGGTCCAGTTGGTAACTCTGTGTCTTGCCGCATTCATACCCGTCATCAAACTAACCCGTGTAGGAGAGCAAACACTACTGGCATAAGCCTGGGTAAACTTCATCCCCTCTGCTGCTAGTTTTTCCATATTTGGGGTGTGGTATAAACGATTTAATGCTGTTTTTTCAGTCCAAAATGGAACCGATGTATCTTGCCAACCCATATCATCAACAAAAAACAAGATAATGTTTGGCTTATCCGATGGGGATGCCTTCTCCACAGAAAGGGTTGAGGAGCTAAATACCAAAAGAATTAGTACAAATTTTATAAAATGGTGTACCATAAGGGAATATATTAACTTGAAAAGGGATGTAAGTGTCAGTTTTTTAATGAAAATGCCTAAATCATATTAAAAAACCAAGTTAATTTATTTTGGGGTCTTAATATGAATATCTGTCCGGGAAATTTTTTGAATTATTGATTCTAAATGAAATTATGAATCGTTGCCACTTTAATATTTCGTCTGCCAAGTATTCAAGATGCTATTCTTTAGTGTTTTCAATACTATAAAAAAGGGGAATAGGTATTGTCCTAATCCCCTTTTGAAGAATATCAGAATGGCAACCTCATTATTTTACCACCTTTAATATCCCCCTCATCAAAGTATGATGACCTGGATAAGTGCATACAAAAGAATATTCGCCCGCTTTAGAGGGTGCCACAAAATAAATGGTCTGTGATGCTTCCGGTTGTAGCAAAGTGGTATGAAAAAGTACTTTATTGCTGTTTGGGACATAGCTCATTTGAGAAGCTTTAACACCCAGGGAGAAAGCAGCTAATCCGACTTCGTCAGCGGTTCCTGGTTCTACTATAACCAGATTATGGGTCATGTCGTCATCTAAGTTATTGAAAGTAAGTTTTACCTTGGTTCCTGCCTTGACCTCCAGTTCTGTCACATCATATTTCATACCTGGGATAGTTCCAATGACCAGGGTTTTATCGGGGGCTGACCAATCGGAAGGCATGCTTGTCAGGTGCTTATTACTGGCTTTGTTATTTTTCTTTGCTGTTGGTTCCACTTTTGTCTCCATTTGGACAGCATGTTGGTGACTTTCTGAAGGAGCGGGAGTGACTGATGCCATTTTATTTTTAGACAAATCTGCCGTCATTCCCTCTGGAATATTATTGAGGGTATAATACCCCACGTCGTGTAAAAGCAATTCTCCATTTGCAGCTTTAACTCCCTTAGGTTTAATTTCATGAATATAGAACCGCCTGGCTTCATCGAGTACTAAGCGCACTTTTGTATGATCATCAGAAATCAGAATGGCTTTGATCGCGTGGGTTTTATTTTCAATTACGGGGCTGCCATAAAAGTGATGATATTGGTAATTGAAGCTGTTTATATCATAGTTTGCTGCTTGTGTGGCAGTTGCAACATCGACAGGTTTAGTAAAAGTGATTTCAAATCCATCGGACATAGCGTGTACTTCAGCCATTTCGAAAGGGGTTTCTCCACTCCACAGCATTCTTTGAAGGCCGAATAAATCTTTACCGGTAGAGCCCCATCCTCTTGAGGTCATTCCTCCAAACATGGAACCGTCATTTCCCCAGGACAAACGAAGTAAACCCGATTGCCAGCCCTCACGGAAAGGGAAACAAATACCCTGATATTGACCATTTACTTTTTCCAGCATCATGCGCATCACTTTTGAATGTCCCTGATCAGAAACAAAGTATTGACCTTTGAAAAAGGGCCCCATATTTCCATGAACATCCTCAATCATGTCAGCCGTAGAAATACCCATCAACGTGTGAGGATACCAAACAGCGGGTAGTTTCAGGTTTTTCACTTTTTCAGCTGCTTTGTACATAGGCTCACTGTTATCGGGGACATCAGAAATTTGAGTGGTCATAGGTGAACCTGGCTCATTTGACCAAACCAGACTACTTGCATGACCAGCAAAATCACCTTTTTCCAAATGGGTAATTCTACCTGAACCAACCCAATCCCCTTGATTTTCAGTATAAAAAATATCGCCAGCGCTATTCATCATAACACCTGCCGGAGATCTTAAGCCGGAAGCAACGGGAGATAAGGTTCCATCAGGAGAAACTTTTACCATCCAACCTCTCCATTTTGATAATTTAGCTTCGCCGAAACCCACCCAAGCCACATTGAAGGTGAGATACATATTGTCGTCAGCATCAAAAACGGGGCCGTAGGAATATTCATGATAATTTCCTGCTAATTCCCAATGGGCTATGTTTTGATAATGGTCAGCGGAACCATCTCCGTTTTGGTCGGTTAGTTTCGTTAATTCACCCCGCTGAACGGCATACAGGGAACCCTTATGGAAGTTCAAGCCGAGCACTTCGTGCATGCCACTCGCAAAAAGCTTATAAAAAGGAGTAGCGGAATATGGATTTTCAACCATCCATATTTCTCCCCGACGGGTACTTACCGCCAGTCTTCCATCGGGAATGGTGGCCATTCCGCCAACCTCCAGTTCTATATTATGGGGGATTGGTAAAGTTCTTAGCGGATAAAATTCTGCTTCAGCCGCTGCTTTTTGAGCTTCAAGCGCTTGAATAGTAAATATGGATAAACAAGCTATAAGAAATATATTTTTCATTGTCATTCGTTTTTTAAAATACAATCTGATAGGTGAAAGTGGTATTTTTAATATCTGAAATCAACCATTGTTGTCCTTCCTTTTCAATGATAAGGGGTACATTGGGGGAGTTGACTTTTATAAAATAAGCGGCATCATCCACAGAAAATAATCCGTCAGCTACTTTTTTTATCCCTTTTTTTGAGGTCGCCAGCAGAAAATGTTTGTCAGCGGGCAGGGCGGAAAATGAAATAAATCGAGTGAGCCCTTGACCGTTTGCAGAAGGTTGTAACCAATCTTTCAACGTTATGTCTCCCATTTTCATAACATATTGGGGTGTTTTTTGCCCATCAACCTCAGTAAATTGCATTCCTTCATATCTGAAAGCCGCAGGTGAAACAAGTTGTTGACTCATTTTGTCTATAAATGGGAAGAGGCCGGTCATTTGTTGAGACATTCCAAGAGGTTCAGCGGTTTGTTCGGCACCACGGTCATGCCACATTTCAGTGGTATTTAAAAATCGGCCACGCCATACATTTAGTATCGCACCAGCTTTAGTGTCATAACTGTAGTGGACAGCCTGTGGAAAACCTACGTTGATAGCATGCGTTCTTTTTGAGCCGTCAAAGACGACAAAAGATCGTTGAAAAACAGGTTGATTAGATAGGTAAACCTCGTTCATCACTGTTTTAGAAAACTCCATCTCCGATTTTTTATCGTGCAGGGTTTGCCAGCCTTCACTTTCTCCCTCTGATTTAACAGATAATCCGAAAGCGCGTACACTTCTTTCCCAATCTCTGTGGGTGTATCCAATCCGAAAGGTATGTTTACCAGCTTCCAGCCTTTTTTTTCCGAGCACTTCTTCATTAAAACTCATTCCATACCAGGGAACATCGATATCTGATAATACTAGCTCATTGTCAATCAATACGTTGGCATATCCATGATAATTTCCTTTGAACAAATAAACGTTGGATTTTGATACTTCAAAAGAACCTGTGATAACGTAATATTGGGTTCCTCTTCTTGAAACGGAAACGTCTATTAACTCAGTTTCTCCAACCTTAACGGGCGTTAAGGTGCTTAAATCTTTTTCTTTTGGAACCGTTTGTATATCCCCTTTCTTCTCACGCGTGAAAGCATTTTCATATATTTTATACTGAACAGGTGGGACAATCTTGACACTGGCATTTCCCATTTTCGTCATTCTGATATTTCTGAAGGCAATGGGTCCATGATCACCTTGAAACATAAGGGGGCCCATCATTTTTTCATCTTGAAAAGCAGCGGCTCTCGTTGGACCGAACAGTTCTACATTCTGATGTATGACTATGCCATTCCAGGTTACTTTTAACATTTTGGCATTCGATATCTTTAGCCCATTGGCATCAAATTTTGGTGATTGAAAACTTATTTCAACACGATTCCATAGTCCGGGCGCTTTTACGGCATTAAAACGGGGCGGGTGACCCTCAAATCCTTCGTTATTTTTGCCCCTTTTTTCATCCCATCGTTGATAAATCCCCCCCGCATCGTCAAATGATGGCGTGGCCTTCCCCCAACTGTCAAATACCTGAATCTCATACCTACCTTGTAGATAAATACCTGAATTAGAACCTTTTGGAATCATAACTTCCAGTGATAAATCAAGATCGCCATGTTCCATTAGGGTAATAAGATTATCGCTTGGCTTGAAAGAACCATTCTTTAATTCACAAACCAAGACGCCTTTTCCCTGTTTTGAAATAAGCGATTTTTCATTGGGTTGACCAATAACCTCACTTGCTTCCTGCCAGTTTGCTGAAGGATTTTTAAATAAGGAAAGTTTATCCAATGATTCATAGGATTGGCCATGAAGGAAGATTGGAAAAAATAAAATGGGACATAGCCGAATCAGCAGCCCACGGTACATACCAGTGAAGAACATAGGGATAGGTTTGTAAATGTATTTTAATAGGTTCTTATCTCATGTTAAATATATGGATTAAAATCGGATTATTACTTTAGGTATTTGTATTTAAATGATCAGACCTATTTAAATTTTAACTAATTTTCCGAGATAATATGAATTATGATTTTGAATGCCAGTCAAATTCGCGCTTGGGACGCATTTACTATCGAGCATGAACCCATCAAATCAATAGACTTAATGGAACGTGCGGCTTCAACTTGTTTTAAATGGTTGGAAAAAAGGGATTTAACTTCAAGGTGTTTTCAAATATTTTGTGGAAAAGGTAATAACGGGGGTGACGGACTGGCACTCGGTAGGATCCTTCTTCAAGCTGGTGCTATGGTTGATCTTTATATTCTGTCCTCAGATAATAGGGGAACTGCTGATTTTCAATGTAATCTCCTTAGATGGAAGGATTTTTCGAAAAGGGAAATCAATTGGTTGAAAGAATCTAATGACTTTCCAGCATTGACGTCAAATAGCCTGGTTATTGATGCATTATTCGGTTCGGGCTTAAGCAGGCCCCTCGATGGCCTCAACGCGCTGTTAATCCATTATCTGAATGAAAATGCTAAGGAAATTATCTCCATAGACCTTCCATCGGGTATAATGTGTGATACATTGGAAACAGGTGTTCCTGCGATTCAGGCTAACTATACGCTGAGTTTTCAGTCTCCTAAACTTGCTTTTTATTTTCCGGAAAATGAAAAATTCATAGGAGAAATTCATCTGCTGGATATTGGTTTATCTGCTGGTTTTTTACATCAGGTATTTCCTGAGATCAGCCTGATTAACCCGGGGGTAGTCGAAAAAATATATAAACCAAGGCAAAGATTTTCACACAAAGGTACCTTCGGGCACGCCCTTATACTCGCGGGCAGTTATGGTAAAACAGGCGCCGCATTACTTGCTGCAAAGGCCTGTATGCATAGCGGTGTCGGACTACTTACCGTGGGCGTACCTCAATGCGCTTACCTTGTTTTACAAGTGGGACTGCCGGAAGCTATGGTTACGTCCGACGAAAAAAGGAATAAATTAGCCACTATTATGCCTAATTATTCTACTTATCAGGCGGTGGGTATCGGTCCGGGAATAGGTACGGAGAAAATTACCCGGCAATGGCTTTTACATCAACTTTTAGTCATTCAATGTCCGTTGGTTTTAGACGCCGATGCGTTAAATGCCATAGCTTACGAGGAAAAATGGAAATCTATTCCTAAAAATTCCATTTTAACGCCGCATCCGAAAGAATTTGACAGGCTTTTTGGCTTCTGTAAGAATAGTCAGGAAAGAATGCTTAAGGCCATTCAAATAGCAAAAGAATTGACTTGTATCGTGGTTTTAAAAGGTCATCACACGCTCATTGCCACGGCAGAAGGTGAAGTTTGGTTTAACACAACAGGTAATGCCGGCATGGCTACAGGGGGTAGTGGCGATGTTCTGACAGGAATCATTACTGGTTTGCTGGCACAGGGTTATGTCCCAAAAGAAGCGGCATTACTGGGAGTTTGGTTACATGGACAGGCAGGCGATATGGCTTCAAAAAGGCATGGACAAGAAGCTCTGGTCGCTAGCCATATTATTGAGTTTTTAGGTGATGCCTTTCTCTTAATCGCCAAATGATGAATCATAAATATGCCAGGTGGATTTTTATCATTCTTAGCCTTTCTTTCATTCTGAAATTTTATGCAGATGAAAATTTTTGGCGATCGATAAAAGATTTTCCAACACTAAATACCCGGTCGCTTCCTTTATTTTGTATTATCATATCCCTCATTCCTGTCAATTGGTTTTTGGAAGGTTTGAAGTGGCGTGTATTTCTTTCAAATGATAAAAAACCCAGTTACGCGGTAATGTTGAAGATTATTTTTGCGGGGGTCAGTTGTGCTATTTTAACCCCTAACAGGATGGGTGATTTTATTGGAAGAGGCTTGGTTTCTCCTATGGAAATGCGGGAAGAAACCGTTTTAGCGACCTTTATGGGCAATTTTTGTCAGTTTTTTATCCTGTTGCTTTTTGGTATTCCTGCTTTAGTGTTTTTATTTCCATTATTAGCGAACCAAAGTGCTCAACAGTCCCATTTTCCAATTGGCGTAGTTATATTCTGGTTAATCTTTTGTTTCGTTTTTCTTTTTGTATATCCACCTGTTTTTCAATTTTTTGCCAGGTTATCTAAGCGTTGGCAATGGACCACTTCATGGGAGGAGAAATTTTTATCTCTCAGTAAAATAACTTACACATCCTTTTTTAAAGGATTGTTTTATGCAGGATTGCGTTATCTAGTTTTTAGCATCCAATACTATTTGGTACTTAACCTTTGGGGTGTGTACCTGCCTCTTTTCCCCATGTATGTAGGGCTCGCTGGTTTATATCTCTTTCAAACCATTATTCCGCTTCCTCCTATATATAGCTTGATCGTTCGAGGGGAAACCTCTGTATTGGTCTGGGGCATTTGGGGTGTTGCTCCAATAACGGCAATGACGGCTAGTTATATGTTATTTATATTTAATTTGTTTGTACCTGCAGTTATCGGTTTTTTTATCTTATTACCTATCAGAGCATCAAAAAAATAAGACGGCGTTCTTTTATTTGCATTTTATTTGTTAATTTCATGTTTACCTAAAACCTTCATGACAATGAATAAATTAAACTGGTGCCTGCCTCTCGGCATGTTACTTTTGACGGGAGTCTTTCTCTCTGCACAAAACAAAGAGCTCTCTCTTTCTTTATCATCCCGTTCTTTTATCTATGAGGAAGCTCCCTTTAAGGAATGTCATGCTTCCAGTTTGGTAGAAGTAAATAAAGGTAAAATATTAGCAACCTGGTTTGGAGGAACGAGAGAAAAAAATCCGGATGTTACTATATGGCTTGCAGCATTTTCTAAAGGGAAATGGGGAGAAATCAGAGAAGTTGCCACGGGTATTCAAAATGATAAATTGAGATATCCATGCTGGAATCCTGTTTTATTTAATCATTCTTCTGGCATCTTATATCTTTTTTACAAGGTAGGACCCTCACCAACTACCTGGTGGGGAGAAAGTATTGAATCTAAAGACAATGGATTGACCTGGTCGAAACCTGTCAGAATACCCGACGGATTTTTTGGACCAATACGAGCAAAACCCCTTGAACTACCAGATGGTAATATTCTTTGCCCTTCCAGTCTGGAAATTCCCGAAGGAAAATGGTCAGTTCATTTTGAGCTTTTTAATCCCAGCGCAAATACCTGGAATAGAATAGCGGTCGATGATAATTCAGCGTATGACATTATTCAACCTACTTTGTTAGTTCACAATGACCCGAATACACTTCAAATTTTATGTCGGAGCAGGCAAAATAAAATTATCGAATCATGGTCTGTCGATGGAGGTAAAACATGGTCTAAAACTGCGGAAACATCATTGCCCAACCCAAGTGCAGGTATAGATGCAGTATCCATAGCTAATGTTGGACATTATTTGATTTACAATCCTACAGAAAAAGGGCCAAATGATAGGGCTAAACTAGCTGTTGCCTTTTCTAAAGATGGGAAAAACTGGGATTCAATGCTCCACTTAGAAGATGAAAAATCAGGAGAGTTTAGTTACCCTGCGATGATTTTGGGTAAAGATGGCCAATTAAAAGCTACCTATACCTGGAAAAGAAGAAAGATTCGATTTGCAGAAATAAAAATTAATTAGTTTACCGTATTATGTTGCCAACAAAACTTTTTGGAATTATTCCACCCGTAGTGTCACCATTAATTGACACAAACACTTTAGATGTTGATGGGCTGGAACTTGTTTTAAGCAGGCTTATTGAACATCAGGTTCACGGAATTTTTATATTGGGTACCACAGGGGAAGGACCTAATTTAAGCCATAGGATCAGGAAGGAAATAATTAAGCATACCACGGCTATTGTTCAGGAAAGGAAACCCGTTTTTGTATGTGTTACCGATACAAGTCCAGAGGAATTATTGGAAATAGCTGCTTATGCTGCAGACAACGGTGCCGATGCGCTTGTTTTTGCGCCACCTTATTATTCACCCATAAACCAACAGGAGTTATTAGCCTACTCCGAGTGGCTAATTCCTCAATTGCCTCTGCCTACCTTACTTTACAACATGCCCTCTCATTGTAAGGTATCTTTTTCATTGGAGGCAGTGAAAAAATTATCTTTATCAGAAAAAATAATAGGCATCAAGGATAGTTCGGGAGACATGAGTTATTTGAATAATCTGATGGGCAGTGTTGAAAATCCAGATTTTTGTTTTTTTACCGGTCCTGAGATATTGTTGGCGGAAACTTTATTTATTGGTGGAAATGGAGGTGTCAGTGGTGGAGCCAATCTTTATCCACAAATTTTTGTCGGCTTATTCGAAGCCTTTCAACAGGGAGATTTGATTAAAGTAATGGAATTTCAGCAAATAGTGAAAGAGCTGGACAGAGCGGTATATTTTGACGGATTTATGAAGGGGATAAAAGCAGCCCTCGCTTTGAAAGGTATTTGCCAAAATAAGGCTATTCCGCCTCTTTTTCCAATGTCAAAAGACGGATTAATCAGGCTGGAATCTTCCCTACATTATTTAGAGGATAAATATCCATTCTTAAAAAAATAGTTTTATTAAAATATTGACAATGGGGAACTTAGCTTTTTTCGACTACCTAATTCTTGCTTTATACGGCATTATTTTATTGGGAATGGGTTTTTATTTTGCCAGGAAAATGAAAACGGCAGGTCAGTTTATGACGGCAAATGGGAAAATACCTGGATGGGCAGCCGGTTTGGCCGTGATGAGTGCCTACACCAGCAGTATTTCATACATTGCCACTCCAGGAAAAGCTTTCGACTCTGACTGGCACCCCATTATTTTTGCCCTATGTATGATACCGGTAAGCTGGTTGGCCGTGGTGAAAATTATTCCATTGTATAGAAAATTAAATCTTATCTCTGTTTATTCTTTTTTAGAGGAACGTCTTGGTTCCTGGGCCAGATTATATGCTGCATTTTCTTTTTTATTGTTTATGGTGGGTCGTATGGCCGTTATTCTATATTTGGTGGCTTTACTCATGCAGCCATTCGTTGGTGGAAATCTAATATGGATCATTATAGTCATTGGTTTTATCACCATCCTATATACACTCATGGGTGGGGTAGAGGCAGTTATCTGGACTGATGTTATGCAATCGATTGTTATGGTTGCGGGTATTATTTATACTGCAGTGTTTTTAGGAAATATGGTGTTTATATCTTCTCCGGAACTTTTTTCTCAAGCCTACGATACAGGTAAATTTTCCTGGGGATTGTCTGATTTTTCATTTGACAAAAGAACGATCTGGGTGATGGTCATCTATGGTTTAACGGAAAACCTTAGGAATCTTTTAGCAGACCAGAATTATGTTCAGAAATATGCCACGGTTAAGAGCACTGAGGAGGCGGCAAAATCTATGAAACTGGCGACCGTCATTTATTTGTTTCTTACCGTTTGCTTTCTCTTTATTGGAACAGCATTGTTTTATTTTTATCAGATACAGGATTCCCTGCCTTCCAATATTACCAAAGGAGACCAGGTTTTTCCTTATTTTATTGCTACACAAATGCCTGTGGGACTCAAAGGGCTCATTCTTGCAGCCATTATTGCTGCGGCAATGAGTACCGTTGATTCTGCATTAAATTGCTCCGCTACGGTTATTTGGATTGATTTCCTAAAAGGAAGATTTGATGAAAATATAAGTGAAAAGAAACAAATGTTCATCCTTCAAACAGCTACTTGGGTTTGGGGCATCCTTGGAACTTTATTTGCCATTTGGATGATTCAAGCCAAAAGTGCACTAGATGTTTGGTGGCAATTATCCGGTATTTTTGGAGGAGGCATACTTGGGCTGTTTTTACTCGCTTTACTCAAAATAAAATTATCCTATTTCCATGGATTGGTGGCTATTTCTTTAAGTATTATAGTCATTTCATGGAGTACTTTTTCCCGAAATTTACCCGAGTCAATCAGTTGGTTAAATAGTACGATTGATCCCATTCTGTCAGGGGTATTAGGTACTATAGCCTTATTATTTTACGGAATAATAATACATCTGGTCAACAGAAAAACATCAGTATAGCGAGGCAACCTATTTTTGCTCCTTACCGTTAAAGGAAATAGATAGAATGGTTCTCAATGATTGATGAAAAATTAGAGAAAGTACTAAATAGTTGCAGGGTTGATAATAGAGCCGCTCAAAAAGAAATTTATGAGTTCTATTATGGTTTTGTTTTTTCTATTGTAAGACGTTTCGTTGGATCTTTTGAGGAATCAAAGGAGGTCACAAATGATGTATTTTTCAAAATTTTTACTAAAATAAATCTTTATCAACAGGGTACTAATTTTAAGGGTTGGATAACTCAACTGGCAAAAAGAGTAGCGATTGATAAGTATAGAGCCGATTTGAATAAAATCAAAACCAGTGAAAAGGATGAGATTCCTGATACATCAGAACGATTTGATGCACAATGGCTTAATAAAATGGATATTGAGGAGAAGATACTGCTTATTCAAAAACTTTCTCCTGCATATCGCCTCGTTTTCAATCTTTATGTGATTGAACAATTTTCTCATGAGGAAATTGCCCAACTGCTAAATATCTCAACGGGAACCTCTAAATCTAATCTTGCGAAAGCAAGAATGCAATTAAAAGCATTAATGATTAAATATCAATATGTGTAGAAAAACTGACAATACTGACAAACCATGAGCGATAACGAATTCGATCATATATTTTCTGAAAATTTGAAAAATGCTCGTTCAATCATTGACCCGGAGGAGGATGACTGGCATGATTTAGCTTCCAAATTAGATCATTTTCAATCAAGGAGGAGAAATGGTTTGAAGTATTTGCCATGGCTATTATTGCCCTTCCTTTTTGTTTATGCCGTTTGGAACCAAATAGCCCTCAATAAATTGAAACAGGCGGATCATGCTGTACATTCTCAAACGGGTGAACCATTAAAAATGGATACCCTGATTTTGGATAGGAAAATTTATATGGTGGATACTCTCTACAAAACTATTTATATATATAAAAATAATAATGCAGCGGAATCTTTAACTGTAAAAGAAAAGCAGCGTCCGACAAATCAACCAGATAATTTAACCTTTCAGGAAGACCATGCAACAGTGATAAAATCGGTAAATAAAAGATTGGATACCATTTCACCTGCATTTGACACTGAATTTGTTAACCAAAAACCAAAAGCCGAGGAAGTTCTTCTGCCTGAGGAGGAAAAAAAAGAAGCACGAGTTCGAAAATTTGTTGGATTTTCCTCGGGGATATTAGTTCCATTTGGTTTGACTGAAATTAAGAATCCGCTGGCCTTTCAAATTTCAGCAGAACTCCCAGTTTTAGCTGGATTCAGTATAGTGCCCTCTTTGATTTATGGACAATATTTGTTTGAAAATGAAGATATGTTGAACGATAAAATCATGGTATCGACAACAAATAATCCTCAGGGATCATTTACCTTAAATGAAATAAAAGGAATGGAAAGAATTATTATCCCTTCCATTTCCATGAATTATTCCTTTTTAGATAAAAATAGATATAGATTGTATTCAGGCATTGGATTAGGAGTAAAAATTAATCTACCCACGCAATTGGAATATGAATTTTTAGATATTTTTAATAATAATTCCTATAAATATAAACAGGTCATTAAAATGTCTTCCTCGCAAATTTTGATTTCAGGAAATCTTGGAGGAGTTCTTCAAATCAAGCGTAATTTTTCTGTTTTTGGAGAAGCAAGAATAGGGGTATCAAAAGGAAAGGAAATAAAGGTTAATGCATTAATGACTACTATGGGAGGCATAAGAATTCAATTTTAATATTGAAATTAAACGAATGATGTCTTTATTAAATTAAAATTTCAGCACAAATAAATTTTTTTAGAATTTATAATATTATA